>Ga0114999_10000393_pt1 | contig 64851 bp, 53 predicted proteins | sample ArcticOcean_MG_C_3_FD_89820 | JGI IMG/M metagenome (GOLD analysis project Ga0114999, IMG submission 89820) | Marine microbial communities from western Arctic Ocean - ArcticOcean_MG_CB8_126 | ecosystem: Environmental > Aquatic > Marine > Oceanic | place: Arctic Ocean: Canada Basin | collected...
GAGGATGACGGCGCCGAGGATAATGGCGACGGCGATGACGAAGGTCCCGGGCGACGCAGTCGTCGTCGGCGTTCCCGACGAGGGAAGCGGCCAGCGGACAGTGGAGACAAGGACGAAGCGGACGAACCGCAGAGTCCAGACGACGACAAGGACGATCGCAGGGGCGGGGACGACGACCAGGAAGGTCGTGGTCGGCGCCGTGGCCGACGTCGACGACAGAAAACCGATGACGATTCCGGCCGTGAACAGGGCGGAGAGTCGGACAGCAATGAGTCAAACGCTGATGACGACGACAAGGGAGACCGCGGGGGTCGCACGATAACGACCTGGACGGAAGCGGTCAGTGTCATCGTGGACGCGAATATCAAGGCGGATCGAAAGAACAAGCCCTCCAAGGGTCGTGGACGGCGTGGACGGAAATAGCCGTCACGGCCGGCCAACCCGCTTAGCTGATGGCGATCGTGGCTTGTAACGGTAGCAGAATCTCCTCGACAATATAGTTGTCGAGTATCTGCTGGCAGGCCGTACTTAACTCATTCAAAACGGTCACCAGGTCGTCCCCTGGCTCAAGACTGCCAAAACGACGACCCGTGAGGTAGATACTCAGTTGCTCCTCGGGGTACTCTCCGGTGGTCACATGAAATGGGTTCGTGCGGGTTTCGGTCGTCAGTCGGAATTGTGTCTTGCAGTCACCATCGAAGGAGAACTGAAGGATCGGTTCATTGCCAAGTAATTGAATGCCGGGAGTCTCAATGATCTTGTCAAAGACGGGATGAACGCCCAGTGCGTCGGCCAACAGCTGGTTATGGTTGCCACGGAAATTGAAGTCAAAACCGATTGACAAGCTGAGGGATTCGCAATCAAGGCCGCTGGCCGACAGTGCATAAGGCGCCATCTCCAACACCAGTCGATGAAGATCCATGCCTTCGTCGTAGGTGTCCGGGTTAACCGAGCCAGAGACGACGCGCCTCGCTTCGGTGCTAATCCAGCGATAACGCCGCTCTTCCTTTTCTTCTTCCAGCACGAACTCAGCTGGCTCGCGCGCATAAAAGTTCTTCATCGTCGGAAAATGTTTTCGGAATTGCTCGAAGAAGTGCAGCACCGACTCGCGATTTGTCGGCAAATCCATTTCCGTGGAGAGTGTGGCGTTGACGAAATAGTCGTCGCTCAAGCCGAGATAGTCAGCCATGATTTACTCCATTGGGCCTTGGAGGTGGAACAGTTGTGCCGAATGGCGGGTCTCTTGAGATGGGCACCAGACCCAAGTATAAAAGCCAGCACTTTATTGGCAAAGAGGTCATCTGGGAGTGCAGACGTGAAATACCAGGTCTTCAGGACGGCAGTCGGCTACCTTGGCGTTGGCTGGCTTGATGGTGTCGTCGACCAGCTGATCCTGGGCGAAGCGACGCGACGGGCAACCCTTCGACGCCTGGCGATCAAGGAAGGTCAGCTGGAGGATGAAACAGCTGCCATGGAAAATCTGGCCGACCGGCTTGTCAAATATGCCCTGGGCGCGGAAGTTGATTTTTCCACAACGGAAATCAACCTGGCTGGGCGAACGGAGTTTCAACAGGCAGTCTTACACTGCTGCCAGGATATTCCCTGGGGTCAGAGCCTGAGCTACGGCGAACTCGCCCAGCTGGCTGGATATCCGCGGGCCGCCAGAGCGGTAGGAGGCGTGATGCGGACCAACCGTATTCCCTTGATCGTACCGTGACATCGAGTTATTGGATCAACTGGTCAGTTGATCGGTTTCTCTGCTGCTGGTGGCTTGAGTACCAAACAACGGTTGCTAGAACTCGAGGCCTGCCCAGCTGTCAAGACTTGCCAGACATCCAGAAAACGCTAACCTAGTAATCTGTGATGCGTGTGCATCGCGCTGCGGGCGTAGCTCAGCGGATAGAGTCCTGGTTTACGGAACCAGTTGTCGTAGGTTCGAATCCTACCGCCCGTGCTTTTTCTTTCGTCCGAATTGAGTGCCCCCGTGGTGGTCGATCGGACAGGCTGGATAGATGGTCGGCAAGCAGACCCGGCAACTCGGAGTGCTGTTTGCTGTACAACGCTGTGGAGTAATGACAGTGGATCCCGTCGCGATCTCGCTTGCCGTCCTGCTGCCAGTACTGGTCGTGCGAGAGGCGAAACGTGTCAATGGGTTGCCAGGCTGGCCCCGCTCGGTGGTGCTCACATTCCTGTTTGGCGCCAGCATTGTCGTACCGGTATTAGTCGTTGCGATCCCGGTTTTCATTGTCGTGCTGCAGATTCAGAATCCCCTGGTAGCTGGTACCCTGATCGCTTTTGGCGCCGCCGCGGTTCCCGAGGAGTTTTTCAAGTTCCAGGTGGTGCGACGTTATGGAAGCAAGCATATCGAACCGCTCAATCCGCGCAGTGGCATGTTGTTTGGCGTTGCAGCGTCACTCGGTTTTGCGGCCATTGAGAATGTTGGCTATGCCAGCCAGGGTGGTGTGAGCGTTGTTCTTTTTCGTTGCTTCACGGCGATCCCCATGCACACTGCACTCGGCGCAATCATGGGATACCAGTTTGCCCGAGCGCAGATTGCGTTTCTCAGGCCAACAGAACTCAGCTCCACTCGACCGCAGTACAACGGGGTGGCATTCAATCGCCAACTGGGCAGGGCCTTTCTCTGGCCCATGCTGCTGCATGGAATCTATGACACGCCAGCGATCGTGGTCATGGTGCCGATTCTCAGGAGCGGGAAAATGCCAACAGAGGTTGGCCCAGGCGTCGTTGTCGCAATCCTGATCATGATCAGCTGCCTGATTGGCACAATTATGACTGCACTGCGATTGGGACGAATCGCAGCACAGGAACAGCGGCAGTGCCTCGAACTACTGGAGCAACAGGCGGGCGACCAGACAGAGCCGATTTCGAGCGTAATTACGCCATAGAACCGCTTTGACCGCTACCTTGCGTTCGCGTTTCACGCCGCTCAATACGTCTCTGGGCACAGAATGAACCGCACAGACACGCGCGGTGTAGAATAGTCGGGTCAGCAAGAATTCCTACAGCAGATGTCGTACGGCATGGCGAACTCAGATAATACTGCTGAAACTGGTCATCAAACGCCGCCGGATCCGGCGATGGACCCGCCAGAAACAACGGGTTCCCGTACGTTTATTGTCGGCACGGGGACCCTCGTTGTCATCGTTTTGGCGGGAATTGCCTGGTGGCAGTATTGGCCACCAGAGGAACCGGCGCAGGAGCCCAGCACGCCCGGGACAATCGCAGAAGCGGCCGCGCTGGATGAGCTCAAGCAAGAAGCAATCTGGGATGCCGAGCATGTCACCTTTAAGCTCGAGAATCGTTTTGGCAAGCCCTTCATGGCAGCCATCGTAGCCGGTGATGCGGAGCAGCTGGCTGCACAAACGCTGAGTGGATTCCTGGCTGCCTTGCCAGGCCAGGAACAGAGCACGACACGCACGCGGGCCGGAGTCTATGAAGAGCGACGTTCACTCAATCAGGCTGTGGCGCCCAACCAGGATGCAAACGCTTTTGTCAGCCACCTGCTGGCATCCGCAGCTCGATGTGAAACAGTTCAAGCTCGCCGCCTCCAGGTACTGCAGATCGAGGGAGGTAAGTCAGAGACTGAATGGGAAGTCCAGGCGCTGGCCACAATTCGGGGCCAGGATGCGGACGGCCATGATGTAATTCTCGAAGTGGTGCATCGATTCGAGTGCACGCTGGTAGAAGACGAGCAACTTGGTAGCTCCCCAATTCTCTCCCGCTGGTGGATTGAAAGTGAATCGTTCCGCCGAGCCGCAGCGCCACTCTTTAAAGAGGTCAGCGATGACTGGGGGCTTAGTAGTTTGCCGCTGGTGGATAACTGGCAGGTTCAGCCCGTATTAACTCGCCAATACAAGTTTCAGATGGCAGTGGCTGATTATGACCGTGACGGATTCCTGGACGTGGCGATCGCCAGCTACAAGGGGCGACCGATCCTTTTGAAGAACGTTCGCGGACGACAGTTTGTTGATGTCACTCAGCAGATGGGACTCGCATCATGGGATTCCCAGGGCGACAAGGTAAACAGCCTGGCCGGGTGGATCGATCTGGAGGGCGACGGCTTCCCCGACCTGGTGTTGGGTGGCCGACTATACGCCAACAGGGAAGGGCGGAGTTTTCGCGATGTAACGGCCGAGTCCGGATTGAGTTGGAAGCGTGAACCGATGGGCATGGCAGTCGCCGATTACGATTGCGACGGTCGACTCGATATCTATGTGCTCTACCAGATGCGCAGTGGGGGCCACAAAAAAGGAGACGTCGTGCCCTGGGTGGGCGATTCCGAATCCGGCGTTACCAACGTGCTCTGGCGAAACGAAGGAAACAGTCACTTCCAGAATGTCACCGAAGTTTCTGGTAGCGGCGCCGGCAAGCGAAAGTCATTTGCCGCAAACTGGCTCTATTTCGATGACGATCATTACCCGGACCTGTATGTCGCCAATGACTTCGGCCCCAATGTGTTACTTCGCAATAAGGGTGATGGCACATTTGAAGACCTCTCGGATGCAACCAGGGCGAGTGACTTTGCCACCAGCATGGGAGTTGCCAGTGGTGACCTCGACAACGACGGCACGGTTGAACTGTACGTCGCCAATATGTATTCCAAGATGGGCCGTCGGATTATTGGACACGTCGGCCGAGACGACTATCCGGCAGGTATTTTTGAACAGATCCAGGGCTCGTGCGCCGGCAATCGACTCTACCGGTATGACGCTGATGAGCAGAAGTACCATGACATCAGCGTGGCAGCCGGAGTCAATACGGTTGGCTGGGCCTACGCACCTGCATTTGTTGATGTCGACAGCGACGGCCTACTGGATCTCTACGCGACCACAGGGTTCATGAGTTTTGATCGCCGCAAACCGGACGGTTGAACATGCATGTGGCGGGCTGTCGTGTCACAGCCACTTGACCGCACCAAGACGCTGCCGCAACTCGGTTCGCTGGACGAGGAGATGGGCGAATTCTGGGAGGGCAACGCGTTTGCGATGCCGGTCAATGGTGACAACCTGAGCGCCTTCGAGCGAAACCGGTTGTTCCTGAATGACGGCTCGGGCGGACCATTCCTGGATGCCAGCTTTGCTTCAGGGGCGGACATTGACAGCGACTCGCGTTCCGTTGTGGCGGCGGACTTCAACAGGGATGGAAAACCCGACTTGCTCGTTGCCTCGGTCGGTGGCGGTTCGCTGCGACTTTTCCTGAATCAGCTGGAGACGACGGCATCAAGTCTCCAGGTCAGATTCGCGGCGGGTACGGAAGAGATGTCTCAGGTTGGCGTCCGCGTCACCATCCATTGTGCAGGGCGGCAGATTATCCGCGATTGCTTTCCCGTCAACGGCTGCCTCGGCCAGGCTCCAGATGAATTGCTGATTGGGCTTGGGGATGTGGAACAGATCGACAGCATCACGGTCCGCTGGCCTGATGGATCGCTGGACGAGCTAGGGGCATGCCCGGTCGGTGGCCAGTTGATCGTGCAAAAGGGTGGGGCGACCCGATTCCATTCCGGCTGGCTTAAACCTGAAGCTTCGCAGGCCAACAGTCGTTAGCTGCCACCATTAGGCCTGGCAGTCGGCCCGGCGACGGACTCGGTCCGTTCATCGCTGGAGACAGGATAGTCCTCAGCTGCACTCCGTAGCCGCGACTTCCGATGTTCAGGGCCGGCAACGTGAAATTGATCCTGCTGCAGCACGACATCTGACTGGGACACACGCTGGGGTTGAATAGATCGTTCACTTGCAGCAAACACCGGACATCCTTGCAATTGCCCCAGCACCCAGATGGTGCCGAGAATTATGGCGGCGACCTTGAAACATCCGCTTGGCTCAACCTGCGGGCTTTGTTTGCCTTGCTGCTGGCGGCTATGTTTCCGCAAAGGGCGTTGGAAAAGTGGTTGTCTGGATTCCCGCCGGCCATGCTCCGATTCAGTCTGGGCATCCTGTTGAGCTGAGCCTGCCTGTCCCTGATCGTCGCTGGCTGTAGTAAACCAGAATGCCAGTGCCGCAAGCCGCTTGGTCATGGCGGGGTAGGTCTTCATCACGTGACCATCCGACGAGGGTTGCATGGCACCCAAGTCGGTCCAATGAATCGCTCTCACGCCGGCAGTCAGGACGCGACGAGTTACCAGCAGGAGATTCTGAACGAGTGCAAATGCATCAGACAGATCCAGGTCGTGAAGGCCCCCAAGATGGACTGCCATCTGCGCCGAGAAGTGCCGATGATCCTGGGGTAACTCGCCAGTCTTCTCATACTCGCTGATCCAGTTATCATTTTCGGCGGATGGCGAATGGGCCACTATATCTTGCAAGGAGGGTTCGGCCGTCGACTCAATGTCGATCACGACCTTGCCGTTGTCTTCGGCCACCGAGAAACTGCCAATCAGCGGAATCTCGACGTCAAATTCGGCGTCGACAAGTCGCACCGGATCGAAATGATAGAGCCAGAAGGATTGCAGGGCATCCTCAACTGTTTCTGCCGGAATGTCGCACAATGAGCCGATCACACTCGCCATCTCATGCGACGTGAGTGGATTCAAAGCCGCTGCCAGTGCGTCCAGGTCGACTGAGAGATTTGCGGCGGTTCCATCAGCGTCGGCTTTCGAGCTGGCCGCGAGGTCAACAATCTCCGCCGTCGCCTCAACCGCTGGGGCAGCATCCAGGTCAACAATCTCCGTCGCTGGCTCGGTAGTTGCGGCAGCCTGCAGGTCAACAATCTCCGCCGTCGCCTCAACCGCTGGGGCAGCATCCAGGTCAACCACGTCAGCAGACGAGTCAGTCCCGTTCTGCGGATCCTCTTCGCTGGCGGGTTGCGGTTTATCTTGTGGCACGGGCGCAGGCGCGGGTTCAGCGTCGGCCGGTGCGGCCGGCTGCTCGTCCGCAGCACTATCCTCTTCGACAACAGCTTCAGCAGCGTTTGGCAGGTCGAAGGCAGAATGACCGACAAATGCCTTGTCGACTGAATGCCAGCGGGTGATCACAAAACAGACCGGCAGGGATGTGCCGACCGGCATGGCCTCAATCTCGGCAGTCTGGTCGGCGGACATCTGTACGAGGACCGTATGGTCAGTCCCTTCGATAGTCGCCTTGATTGTCAGTCCTCGCCGCAAGCGGGGATCGACGGTATAGCCATAGGTCCCTTCGCTGCTGACCAGTAGGCCGGTGGCCTTGAATGGCCGTTCTTCGAGCTCTCGCAGCACCTGGGTGCGACGGCTGCTATAGCGTTCGGACTGGGAAAACTCGTCAAGCCAGCCGACGAGGTCTGCTTGACCATAGGGTCGCCCATCGTCTTGCAACTTGTATTGCGGAGTGCTCATGGATGGCGCTGTTTCGAAGCAGGTGCGAGAATCTTCAAATGGACTATTCGAAGACGGCGTGGGGATATTGTCCACTTCCCGTAGCTTAGTTGGGCGTCTCAGTAATTCCAGTAAGAATCGAGACTCTCAGATCCGCACAACTACTCTTCTGCCGTTACTGGGTTGGTCAGACTTCCAATTCCATCAATTGCAACGGTTACGGTATCACCGGGCTGCAGGAATACAGGTGGCGTGCGGGCACCGCCGACGCCGTGAGGAGTTCCTGTCAGGATCACGGTGCCAGCGCGTAAGGTCGTACTGCCGCTGAGAAATTCAATCAGGGTTGGCACATCAAAGATCATGTCACTTGTCGTCCAGTCCTGCATAATCTCGCCGTTGAGAATGGTACGAATTCCCAGGTCATTGGGGTTTGCAATCTCGTCGCTGGTTACCAGCACCGGCCCGAGTGGGCAGAAGGTGTCAAATGTTTTGCCTCGGCACCATTGGCTGCCACCATATTCTATTTGCCAGTCTCGAGCACTGACATCGTTGGCACAGGTGTAACCGAAGACATAATCCAGAGCATCATCGCTCGATACGTTCTTGCATTCACGGCCAATAACAACGGCCAGCTCACACTCATAATCGACCGCATCGCTGGCCAATCTGCGTGGCAGGACAATTGGATCTCCAGGATGTTGAACTGCCGAGGTAGCCTTCATAAAGAGGATCGGATGCTCCGGAATATCCGCGCCACTCTCTTCGGCATGGTGACCGTAGTTCAAGCCAATGCAGAGGATATCGACCGGGTCGATTGGTGCTAACAGTTTAGCCAGGTCCGCAGCTTCATCCGTTGACGAAAAACCGGCGAAGGGTGAGCCATCCAGTCGAGTGGTATTACCATCACGCTGCTGCCCGAAGTGCGTGTTGCCAGCCGAATCGCGATAACGAATGATCTGCATACTGTGATTCCCTTAATACAGTGCCATTGCCAGTCGTCGCCGATAGGTGGCTGTTACCTCGGAATCGTCAGGCAGGGCAGTAAACATGTTGAGCATCAACTGGTGTGCGTCTTTACCGGTCCGGCTGCGATCCTCCGCAATCAATGTTAGTGCGATCGTGCAGGCTTCGTCGTATTGTTGCGAAGACGCCAGTGCCTGCGCCAGTTTGAGTTGGTCATCATAGTCGCCCGAGTCCGCAGCAGATCGTAAGGACTCGATAGCATCGTCGTCGATCGAATCGATCGACAACTGGGCCTTGATCCGCTCGGCTTCCGGTTCGAGAAAGCCGCGTTCTTCCAGCCTGGCAATAATTTCAGACGCACCGTCGGCGTCGTTGGTAGCCAGCAAAACCCGAGCCAGGCCGATATTGGCGTGGGGTGAATCTTCATCCGACGCCAGGATCTCCCGATAACCCGTGAGAGCGGCCTCAGCGTCTGTCTTCTCGAGGCCCTGGAGATCGAGCAGTTGTTTATGGCGGACGAGACGCCCCAGCCAATCGCGCAGGTCCTCTTCGGCCATCAGTCCCTGGAAGCCATCAACGGGATCCCCGTCAAGAATCGCAAACACGGCCGGGAGCGATTGCACACCGTATTCGGCAGCAGCCTTGGGCGCAAGATCGGTGTCCGCCTTGACCAGTAGGACGCTGCCGTTATGTTCAGAAACCACCTTTTCCAGCAACGGCGAGAGCATTGTGCAGGGTTGGCACCAGGTCGCCCAGAAGTCCAGGACGACAATGGCCGACTGCGATGCCTCCAGCACATCGTTCGCAAACGTCTCGTCGCTGGTGTCGGCAAGCCAGTCAGGTTGTTCGGTATCAGCCATCGCGTCACTATACCATCCGTTCGTCGGGCTGCTGCGGTGTTGGAGCGCCAAAATAGAAATCCAGCTCGTGCTGTGACGGCGCCGGTCCGAACCGACAGACGAGGAAAGTCAGGATACCGGACAAGGCAAAGCCGTAGACGAAGGCGTGTAGATGGACATAACCGTCAAACGGCTGATAGATGTTGAACAGCACAAACGTAATCATTCCTCCAGCCAGGCCCGCCAGGACCCCTGCCGAGTTGGCTCGCCGCCAGAAGAGCGTGGCGATACTTGGCCAGAACAGCGACGCGGCCGCTCCTCCTCCGTAATAAATCACCAGCGGTTGCAGGAAGGGTGGTTTGCTAAGTGCCATGCCGAACGCCACCACCCCGACGGCGGCTGTGATGCCGTAACTGAGTCGCCGGGTTGTCGACTGGCGCATCTCTGGGACAAAGTTGCGCTGGACCAGGTCGCGGACGATGGACGCGCTCACGACCAGCAATCCCGAATCAACAGTCGACATCACGGCAGCGAAGGGCGCAGCAATGATGAGGCCCGCCAGCCAGGCGGGAGCAACTCTCCTGGCCAGCTCGGGAACGGCTTGGTCGGCATCATGCGGGGCCAGGCCAAGGCCAATCTTCTCCGCACAATTCATCGTGATCAGGCTGCTGGCGTACATCAGTAGAATATAGGGTGCCAGCACGTACAGAGCCCGGCGCAGCGCACGTGTGTCCTTGAAGGCCAGCATGCGCGGAACCGTGGTGGGCATCATCATCGCGGCCAGCGATCGCAGCATGAAAAATGAAATCCCCAACGTCCATGGCAGCCAACGCAAGTCTTCTTCTGCCCCAATGGTCTCTTTTGGTGCTTTGCTAAGCTCTTCGATATTCCCTGGGACTTTCCGTGGCCCAGGGCCGTAAAGATAGGCATGCTTCTCCTGTGGCAGACCCCTGAGCTCCGCCACAGGATCGACTCGCTCAGACAATGCAGTAGTCGCTGCAGTCATGCCGCTGGCTGCATACAGCGCGAATGGCACCAGCAGCACGATACCAACAATCATCACGATGCCCTGCAGCGTGTCTGTCCAGGCGACGGCACGAAAACCGCCATAGGTGGTGTAGAGCACCACGCAGACCGAGAAGATAAGTAGTCCCTGGAAGTAACTAATCTCCATGATGTTTTCAAGGATCCGGGCGCCGGCCACGAACTGGGCCAGCAGGTAGACCGAGGTGATGAAAACGATCACGATCGGGTAGACGAAGCCGATAGCCCGACTGTTGAAGCGATCTCGCAGAATATCGACCAGCGTCAGCGCGCCGGTTTGCCGCGCAAGGCGATTAATTCGCTTGCCAACTACACCGAGGCCAACCAGGGCGGCGACACAAGAGCCACTGACCCAGAGCGTCATCGACCACCCATAAGAAAAGATTCGCGACGGATACCCGAGGAATGAACCCCCGCTCGCCATCGTGGCGACCCATGACATCGCCAGCACCCAGGCACCGAAGCTGCGGCTGCCGACGTAGTATTCGTCCTCAAAACTCTTGTTCTGACGAAGGTACCGGTGCGCGGCCCAGGCGATCACAAAGACCGCGATCATGTAAACCGCGAAGGGAATGATGACTGCCCCGCGGGCGAACTCCGTCTGTGCATCAGGCGTGTTCACGACGGATCCGCCTCCTGGTCAGCAGGCTCGTCATCGCCGTCTGGCCATGGCAGGATTGGCTCGTCATCCTTGAGCACAACGGCGGCGAAGAACCAGGTCACAGGGACCAGGACGAGCCAGGGAACAAACAGACCCCAGAAAGCCCAGCTCGGTATTCCCAGCACCAGGGTTGGTTCGTCGGGCCGCGATGACTCTGGAAGATACCCATAAACACCAATCCAGCCGGCGACAAAGAGCAGGCTGGCGAACCATACGATCCCGACAAACCAGGCTTCCCGCAGGCACTGGGTCACATGGCGATGTTGCGTTTCCAGGTACTTTTGGCGGGGTTGCTCAGGCACGGCTATGCCTCCTCGGCCGTGGTTCGCGGCGCGTCGCCTGGTACTGGCGAGTTGATAAAGGTGCCGCGTTGGAGCACCGCTTCGCGGCCGCCATGCTCCGCCAGCAGAGCCGCCTGGTCGGACTTTGCCAACCGATCGGCCTCGTCAGGATCGACGATTGCGGACAATTCTGCCTTCAGGGTGACGAGCACATCCTGATAGGCTGGGTCTGCCGCCAGGTTAACCGTTTCAGATGGGTCGTTGGCCAGGTCGAACAGCTGGGGTGGCGCATCGACGTAATGAATGTACTTGAAGTTGCCCTGCCGGAGCATGTAACTGGCGCCGTGCGACGCCACGGCATGGTATTCACTGAAAGCAACCCGGTCAGGACCACTCTGCTGGGCCAGCGGCCAGAGTGAAGTTCCGGGAAGCCGGTTTTCGGCTTCCGTGCTGGGCAGACCGACGGCATCCAGGATCGTCTGGTAGCAATCGACGAGTGTGACCAAATCATCCCGGCTTTCAGCCTGCGGTATATCCGGTCCGGAGAGAATCAGCGGGACCGCTACCGACTCCTCGTACATGGTGAATTTACCCCACAACCCGCGGCGGCCCATGCTCTCACCGTGGTCACTGGTGTAGACAATTCGCGTCGTGTCAGACAAACCGCTGGATGAGAGGGATTCCAGGACACGGCCGATTTGACGGTCCAGGTGAGTGCAGGCACCGTAATACGCCGCCGTCACACGCCGAATCTCCTCATCGCTGAACGGTTCCTCGTATTGCATCGCTTTTCGGATCGCCGCCATGGCCGGATGGTCGGGCCGGTCAGATTCGCTGCTTTGTACCGGCAAGGGAATGTCGTCCAGCGGATACAGCTCGTAGAGATCCGGAGGTGCAATGAACGGTGGGTGAGGACAGACGAAGGAAACAAACAGCACCCATGGCTTGTCACCCCTCTCTCCGGCTGACGCCTGCTGCAGCCAGTCACAAGCGCGGTCGGCAATCTCGACGTCATAATCGAGGTAACTTGATGTTCCAGGGCCGGCCGAGGTTATCCCGCTGCGACTGCCAACCCGCACAGGAATGTCGTCCCGAATGGAGCCCATCACATCGCCAATGCCATCCACAACGTTCAGGGGCACGATCTTTTCCGTGAAACCATCGAGGTCGGCGTCGCTGCGATAGTGCAGCTTGCCGATCGAATCAACGCGATGACCCGCATCGATCAGCCTGTGGCCCCAGCCCTTGACCCGCCCATCGTAGGGAAAGGCATTGTCCCAGTATCGAATGGAGTTGACGTATTCGCCTGTGGCCAATGAGGCCCGTGCAGGTACACAGATGGGGCAATTCGTATAGGCAGATCGAAAGAGAACGCCCTGGGCGGCAAGACTGTCCAGGTTCGGTGTCTGCACGAGTGGGTGATCGTAACAGCCCAGGCAGTCACGGTTGTGTTCATCCGAGAGAATAAACAACAGGTTGGTTGGTTCCATGTGGGACACTGAATCCAGCTGAAAAAGTTGCAGTTGCCTGTCGACCACGCTTCCCAGCAGGACAGGCGTGACTTCAAATGTATCCGCATGGTGTTAACAAACAAGTCAAGGAGAACTGACGTGGCGAGCGATGCAGCACGAATTATCGGGATCGACGCGGTCCAACCCGCCACGCCTGGCTCCCCCGACGATTGGCGAACCACACTCGGGCAGATCGTTGTTCGCGTCCGCTGTGACGACGGCAGTATGGGACTCGGAGTTGGTGCTGGGGGAGCGGCCGGCATGCATATCATCCGGACCGTTCTGCAGGATGCACTCGTTGGCCAGTCCGCCGCTGACCCAGCGGCGCTGCACCAGGCTGTCTGTCGGGCTACTGCTTTCTTCGGACGCAAAGGAGTCGTCGTGATGGCGATCAGTGGCGTCGACCTGGCACTCTGGGACCGACGCGGCCATGTCGAGGGGAAGACCGTTGCTGAATTATTGAACCCGGCCGTCGACCTCAGTCGCCAGCTTCCTACTTATGCAACGGTCTGGGACGCTGAGGCGGCCCGACAGCTGATTGCCGGTGGCGCCGAGGCGGTCAAGTTGCATGTCGAACGCTTTGGCTCGCCACCAGAAATAAACGAACTGCGGGCGATGGTCGAAATGACCCGCGAGCTGTTAGGTCCCGAAAAGCGAATCATGATCGATGCTTTCGGCAACTGGGATACAGAAATTACTCTGCAGGTTGCGAGGGAACTTGAACCCTTGCAACTGGATTGGATTGAGGAACCATTGCAACCAGATGATGTCGCTGGATACCAGCAACTGTGCAAGGAGTCACCGATTCCGATCGCTGGGGGAGAACATGAGTATCTCGCCGAAGGATTCGGCTGGCTGGCCGAACAACGCATGCATGCCGTCCTGCAACCAGATATCAACTGGTGCGGCGGCCTGACGTCGCTGATAGAGATCTATCGGATTGCCGACAAGCATGGCTTGAGAGTCTGCCCACATCGCGGATCCGAACCGTACGCGCTGCAGGCGATTGCCGCACTGGACCCGCAGCCGCTGGCAGAATCGGCGCGTGACTGGTTCAGCTGCCTGGCAGGGTCACCAGAGATTATCGCCGGTCACGTGACAGTGCCTGACCGCCCCGGCTTCGGTGTGTCGGTCGATGAAGACTTCTGGACCGAAGCCTAGGCCAGATAGTCGCGCAGGTCGTTGAGGCGATTCTTAGAGATTGACCAACAAAACTCGCCTGGTTTTCCGGACTTACGGAAATATTTGCTGGTAGCCAGGAAGCCCAGGAGCGTATCGGCTGGTTTACCGAGCTCAGCAGTAAACAATGTGCTCAGGTCAGCTTCGCTGCGGTCGCGCCGAACGAGTTTTCCGTAAACCCAGCGAGTTTTTTCGCGCGGGCCGAGGGCTGCGTCGCCCGAATCTGAGCGGGACGAACTGGCGGCCACAAGTGACTGCAGCGCCGGTGCTCCAATCGTGCTGGAGAGTGTCTGGAACTGCTGCCGTGCCTCCGCCAAGCCGGCCCGCTGGTCCTGCAGCTTGGCTGTCGCATCCTGCAACTGCTGGCATAGTTTATCCAACCCCGCCTCGGCCTTGATAACTCGCTGTTCAAGATGGCGAATTTCGGCGCTCTGTTGTTTCAGCTCCGCGAGGTCCTGCGGATCGAGTTCAATTCTGGTCATGATGGTAATCCATTGCGCTAAGCATCCGTGATGAGTTTGCAGAGGTCATCCAGAAAACGGGCCGCTGGAGCTCCGTCCACAATGCGGTGGTCAAACGTCAGGCTCAGCGGCAATACCTGGCCTGCAACCAGCTGGCCGTCTTCAACAACAGGCTGAGCTGAAATCCTACCAATACCGAGCGTGGCACAGAGTGGGGGGTTCAAGAGAGGCGTGAATTCTTCCACGCCGAACATGCCGAGATTTGTGACGACAAATGTCGCGTTGTCATGGTCGGCTGCTGTCAGGCTGCCGGCGATCGACCGCTCGGCAAGGTCGGCCGTTCGCGCCTGCAGCGCTGGTAGGTCGAGTGAGGTAATGTCGTGGATCACTGGAGCGACCAGACCGGCTGGAGTATCGACGGCAAGGGCGAGATTGATGTCATTGAAGTGAAGCACACCCTGCTCGGTCCAGGCGCTGTTCATATGAGGGTGGGACTGCAAGGCTCTGCCTATAAACTGCAGCAGCAGGTCGTTGTAACTGGCATTCTCACTTTTCTTAAGTGCGGCGAGCGAGTTGACTTGCAGGCGTCGATGCAGTGTGACCGGTAGTGCTCCCGCGCCCCGCGCTTCCCAGCGAGAGATGAATGCCTGTGCTAGCGGTGAGATGTTCTGCAATCGACCGGCCGAATCGTCGATATCCACTGCAGCTCGAATGTCCACTTCTCGAATACGACCGTCGCGGCCTGATCCCGCCAAGGTGGTCCAATCAAGACCGTGCTGGCCTGCTAATCTGCGTGCCCGCGGCGTGATCCGGATGCGACCCGATTGCACCGGCTCGGATCCACCCCCTGGCAGCGACCTGGCGGGCAGGGGAGTTACTGGAATATCGTCTGTCGCTATTGCCGCGGTACTTGTGGGGGTGGTGTCGGCGGGGGCCGACTCACCGTGCTCAAGCAGGAAGCCAAGCAGCTGCCCAACCTGTACGATATCGCCAGGCTGGGGACCATTGGGTAACAGTGACAAAATGCCGCCGTGAAATGTCTCCACTTCCTGGATCGCCTTTTCGCCTTCCAGCTCAAACAGGAATTCACCCTTTTCGACAAGGTCACCCTCGTTTTTGAGCCAACTGGCAAAGGTCCCTTCCTCCATCGACCAGCCCAGTCTCGGCACGACTATTTCTGTCGCCACAGCCTGCACTCCTATTCTGCAACCAGCTCACGTATGGTCCGCTCAATCTGGTCCGCTTGCGGAACCACGGCGGCTTCCAATGGTGGGCTGTAGGGAATAGGGGTGAAACGACAATTCAGACGCTTGAGCGGGGCATCGAGGTCATCAAAGCCGTCATCTGCGACCGTTGCCAGGATCTCAGCACCAATTCCACAGGGCCCGTAAGCCTCATCGATCACCAGCAGTCGGCCAGTTTTGCGGACGGAGGCGATGATTGTGTCGGTATCGAGAGGTGAGGTTGTGCGGGGATCAATAAGCTCGACCTCGATGCCATCGGCTGCCAGTTGTCCGCAGACCGACATCGTGCGATGAACCATCTGAGCGAGTGCCACGACGGTAACATCTGTTCCCTCACGAACGATCGACGCCACACCAAATGGAATCTCGTAATCACCCTCGGGAACCGGTCCCTTGACGCTCAAGAGTTCGCGATGCTCGAGCATTATCACAGGGTCGTTGGAACGCAGGGCGGTCTTGAGGAGTCCCTTGGCATCGTAAGCTGTGGAGGGAACGATCACTCGCAGCCCTGGCACCTGGGAATACATCGGATAGTAGTTGCCTGAATGATGTGTGGCAGCTGAATGACCGATGCCGACGCAGCCCCGCAGCAGGATCGGCATACTTAGTCGACCGCTACTCATGTACTGCATCTTGGCGATCTGGTTCACCAGTTCGCCCACGGCATCGAGGATGAAATCTGCAAACATGAAGTCGATGACCGGCCGACTGCCAGTCATTGCTGCACCGCACCCGAGGCCGACGAAGCCACGTTCGGCAATCGGCGTATCACGCAGTCGCACGGCGCCATGGATATCGTAAAGGCCTGTGGTGGTATTAAAGTTGCCCCCGCGGGCTCCGATGCCTTCCCCCAGTACGAAGATCAAGGGGTCCTCTTCCATCATCTCGGCGAGGCCCTCGTGCGTAGCAGCCATGTAAGTCAACTGGCGTGTGTCGTCCTGGTCGGTGGCGAAGCCGTGCTGGAGTGGTTCGTCCCGTGGCGTGGTGGGGTCGCTGGCCAGCGCGTAGATGTGAGAATCGACGGTCTCTGGGTCGGGCCAGGCCGCCGCTTCTGCCGCCTGATGGGCAGCGGCGACAGATTCCGCAATCTCGGCGTCAATTGAATTCAGCCCGTCTTCGAGTTCCGGGAAGCTGCCGATGGCTGCCAGTCTGAGTCGGGCGATGGGGCAGCGCTTCTTCCACTCGGCGACATCGTCGCGAGTGCGATAGCTAAAGTCGGACATGCCCTCGGCGTGCGCCCGTGTCCGGTAGGTCTTGCACTCGATCAAGGTCGGACCTTCACCGGCACGCGCTCGCTCAATCGCCTCGCCGGCAACGGCATGAATCAATTCGGCGTCGTTGCCATCCAGTTCGTGACTTGGCATGCCGTAAGCGGGTCCGCGGTTGCCGACGCTGGCGTTACCGCTGGAGTCTTTGAAAGGAACCTCGGTAGCAAACTGGTTGTTCTCGCAAATGAACAAGACAGGAAGATCCCAGATGCTGGCCAGGTTGAGGCCTTCGTGGAAGGCGCCGTTGTTGACGGCACCATCACCGAAAAAGGCGACACCGACATTACTCGAGTCAGTCAGCTTGAAGGTATAACCGGCTCCGACTGCCTGCAGGATGCATGGACCAACGATACCGCTGGTGCCCATCAGGCCGACCTCGGGGGCGAAGAGGTGCATGCTGCCACCACGGCCCAGTGAGATACCTTCGGCCCGACCATACAACTCAGCAATCAGCTGCTGGGATGTAACTCCCTTGGAGAGGGCGTGTCCGTGGCCGCGGTGAGTGCTAAAGACGACGTCGTCCTGAGAAAGGTGGGCGCAGACCGAGGGAGCGATCGCCTCCTCACCGACATAGGTGTGGCAGGCGCCGTGGATCAGGCCTTGCTGGTGGGATTCGGCAAGCTTCTCTTCGGTCAACCGGATCGTCACCATCACGCGGTAAAGGTCGAGGTAGCCCTGCTTGGAGAGGCTCTTTGTGGATTGCGTCGCCATCAGCAGTGTGCCAAGCGTTGTGGGAATGGGGAGGACAGCTGGAATCGCTAAGTGTACTGGCTCACGATCTTAACCGCCACGAGCGCAAACAGGCCCAGGTAGAATGCGGCGCAGCACCACAATCCGAGTTTGTTGTACCAACGCGGCTGAATCTGCTTGGGAAGTAACCGTGTGTTGACGCGCCACAGCAGGATGGCCGTAGCGCCGAGGGCGAGATTATTGAGATTGGCAATGATATCCGTCATCAAGGACGGCGGCTTACGAATCAGCAGGAATATTGTCAGCCAGGTAAATGACCAGAAAACGTAGGCCGCCAGGATCGTGTAATAGACACGGTTGGCCTGGTGCGGCTTCATCGTGGTTCGCACACGCTTACTGCCTGACCAGATGATATCCGTCCAGCGGCGAGCAAAATTCTCCACAATCGACATCTGGCTGGGAAGAAAAACGCAGAGCCCGACGAGCAGGCACAGCGACCAGAACAACTGGCCATAGTTGCCGAGTGCCTGCCGCATTCCGTCCGCGGTGATGACTGCTTGACCGAAGCGACGTGCTTCGTCGACCTGTTCGGGAGTGCCGATCATCATGCTCGACGAGGATGAGAACTGCATCGACAGCAGCGCCGGCAAGGCCATCCCCATCAGGCAGCCCGGCAGCCAGATGATCAGCTGATCTCGCTTGATGTATCCCCACCAGCCCTTCCAGCGTTTGAGGTTCTTTTCATTGGGGGGAAAGACTGTGCCGATATGACTGAGCTTGATGTCGCGGCCGCCGACGGCACTTGCAATTGCACCCACGTGCTTACCCATGCCCCAGCCCTTGTCCCGTACAAAGTTGCTGTAGCTGGAATTGCTCAGCCCGCCTCCACCGGCATAGCCAGCGAAAGCTCCCAAGGCTGCAATATTGGTGAGTGACATGATCGGCAGGGTGCCGTCGCTCCAGAGGCTGGTGAAAATGTTGCGAGTAGGCTTAAGGCCGTCTTCAAGCGGCCCGTCGACTGGGATCTCACCGAATCTCAGGAAGCCCACGAAGACGTTGGCCCAGTTCTCAGGCGTGACAAACAGCAGGCCTGCGACAAGACAAAAACCAAGCACAATCACGACCTTGGCCGTCATCACGTACTGCAGCATGTTGTAGATCTTTCCGCCCACCAGTGTGGGCAGGATGGCAATCGCCAGGGTGGCATAACCGATCGTCATCACCAGTCCCTGGTCCTCCGGCCCGGGAGGCCGATCAAGAAAGAAGGCGGCGATAATTGTGGCAGCGTGGGAAGCGAGCCCAGGAATCAGGGCTCCCACGGAGAGTAACATGGTGCCGGTAATCCAGAAGGCCGGGCCCGGCCGCAACCGCATGAAGCCCGTGAAAATCGGCTCACCGCTGTAGATCGCATAGCGGCCGGCCTCGAGGTTGTAGAACAACTGGACAATGATCGCGACTGTGGCTATCCACATCAACGCGCCGCCGTAGGTGGCCGTGATGCTGGGGCCGTAGAGCCACTCGCCGCCACCAATCTGGATGCCGCACATCACGATGCCGGGACCGATAAAACGGTGCCATTGCTTGAGCCGGAGAGGTTCAGGCTCCGGCAGATCCGCCACGCTCCACTCCGGTAGGCATGTTTCCGGTAAGTCGAGCTCGGGGTGGTCGTCGCTCATGAGGAGACTCAGTGAAGAAACTGCCGGATGGCCGGGGTTCAGCTGGGCTGAAGCCGCCATATTGTATCATTGGTGGGAGTCTCGGTTTGCCACCGAAGAGGGTTTTTGGTTGTGGAGATGTCAGGCTTCACAGGTGCTTGGTACCATGGGGGCTGAACGGATAATCAAGGCCCAGTGCCCCCGGAGTCCTCTTGCAGGCGAAAAGGCCAATGAACATAACAGCACCAAACTGGATGAGCGATGAGAAAATGCAGCCTGACAAGTCGCAACTGGGTCCCTATCGCTATCTGGTTCTAATCCTGGTGGGATTGGATATACCCGTGATGATCTATGGCGTGATCCTGATCTTCAAATCTGCTGGGGCGAACCGCGGCCTGATGAATCTGATAAGCGACAACTACGGCAGTCCGTCACTCTGGATCGCCGGCTTCTGTGTGGTAGGCCATATCGCCCTGCTGATAGGGTCGGTCGGTGTCTTGATAAACGCCAGTTGGTGGGACGAGGCGATCAAGGTCGGCGCCGGCCTGGTTTTTGTCTTCCAGGTGCTCGCCATTGGCGTAGCCGTAGCATATTACGTCGGCAATATCTTCAAGCACGGTCAGGGCAGGGTCATTAATCCGGAGACCAAGGATTCGGTGCTGTTGACTGGCCAAGTGATCAAGGACCTGACCATAAATTCGTTCTTGTCACCGCGAATGTTTGCCACCGTCTGGCTATCCATCGCGCAAATGATGCTCCTGATGTTTGCCGTCGAAAAAGATAAGGCCACTCGTTAACTCGTGCGATGCTGCTTGCTATGGAAAGCAGCGAACAGCAAGGAGAAATAGATCATGTGTGTTCCGGGCTGCCTCGAAGTTGTCGAAAGACAGCTGTCGCGTCGAAAGATGATCAGTTCGTTGGGTCTTGTCGCGGGGGCAACGCTTGCGGCACCGGAAACCACGGCGCACGCCGATCAACCTCGCCGCGTCCGCCCGAGGGCTGGGATCACGTCATTCCGCCGCGTGCTTGACCTGACTCACACCTACAGCGAGGACTTTACCCACTGGCGGGGCGGGGGCTCCGTGGTGGAACTCAAGACCATGGCCAGCACGGATGGGGGTGATGACTGGAACGTCTTTGAATGGCGATTGGATGAACATGCCGGAACGCACATTGATGCACCGTTTCATCGCAATCCGGCAGGTCTTACCGTCGATCAAATACCGGTCGAGGACCTTGTACTGCCACTGGCTGTGATTGACATCCAGGGCCGCGCACGTGATGACAACGATGCGCAAGTGATGATCAAGGATGTGGTGGACTGGGAAAGCCGCTATGGCAAGCTACCAAACGACTGTTGCGTGGCGATGAATAGCGGTTGGGATCGCCACGTCTATTCAGACAAGTTCATCAACTTTGACGAAGACCAGGTGCGACACTTTCCCGGTTTCCATGTTGATACGGCGGAGTTTCTGCTTGAACAACGGAACGTCACGGCGATTGCGGTGGACACCGCCAGCTTGGATCAGGGCTCGACATCAGATTTCCCAGTCCATGTGGCGTGGCTGGGGGCCAACCGCTGGGGGCTGGAGAATGTTGCCAACCTCTCAAGCGTACCGGCCTGGGGCGCTACGATCGTCGTGGGTGCACCGAAAATCAAGGGAGCCAGTGGCGGGCCGACGCGCGTCATGGCACTCGCCTAGATCCCCTGCAGGTCTTAGCTGACTGTTATCGATTGGTGCGAATTCGCTTGTACCAATCAGGCTGCTGTCGCGTCTGCTGTACTGGTCGAGAATTCGGCGGTGGCTGGCTGTAGGTCCGGCCGTTAGGACCGTAGCTGCCGGGATAGATCCGTCGCGTCTGGCCATTGTTGAAATTGAATGTGTCGACAGGCCCGATCGACGAAAAGAACGGGTTGACGGAAATTCGTACATAGCGACGGTCGGGGGAGACAACGGCACTAGCCGTCATATTGGTGCCTTGCGGTAACCAGCTGACGACTGGAGAGAAACCGACAGGACGGCCACCCCAGCCACGATTCTGCTGCATCTGGTTCCAGAGCCACTGCATCTGCCGAGCCTGCTGCCAGGCAAGCTGTTCGCGCGCCAGCAGACGCTGTTGAATCTCTTCTAGCTGCTGAATCCGTGCCAACAGGGCCTGGTGCAGGCGGTCCAGCTGAGCGTCGTTCAGTTGATTTATCTGTTGGGCCACAAGCTGTTTGCGGCCCGGTTCATTCAGCGGCGCCACGAGAGCCTCGTGCAGAGCGGCCCGCTTGCCCGCTTGGTTCGGGTCCTGGCCAGGAAGTGAAGTGGCCGTCGTTCCTACCATGAGAAGTAAGGCTGCCAGCCGAGTGACGCTTGACATGGGTTGGTTCCGTTTAAGTTGACAGAGTGGTTGGATATCCTGCCTTAGAACAGTGCAGATTCCGTACCGTCGTCTAAACCAGCTTCGGAAATCTACCTGCTTCAACTTGAAAACGGTAGAACTTGCGGGAAACAGTGGTGATTGGGATTTACCGAACCGATGTCAGGTTGACGGCGCGTGGAATCAGGCGGACATCTGCGAGACGAGCGCAGGATGGCCGCTGCGGCTCGGCACCGCTGGCGATGCAGGGCACCACAACAGCCGCGTCTGGCTGTTGCGGACCCGTGGCAGATGACTTGTTGGCGGAAAACGAGAATCACTTGCTGCGGGCAGTGATTTTCCATAGTTGTCTAAATGCGAGAATTGCGTAATACTGGTCGCTCGCATTGGCGGTTTACCTGTGTTTTCTCTTGGTAATGCTCAATGGAATTGCTGCAACACGACATCTTGATTGTGGGAGGTGGTGGAGCTGGGCTGCGCGCTGCCATCGCGATCGGTGAGGAAAACCCTAACTTGAGCGTCGGCGTCGTGTCGAAGGTCTACCCGATGCGATCGCACACAGTCTCCGCGGAGGGCGGTGCGGCTGCAGTGGTCAAGCCGAACGACAGCCTCGACGACCATTGCTACGACACAATTTCAGGCGCCGACTGGATGGCGGACCAGGATGCGGTCGAGTTGTTCGTCAACGAAGCACCTCGTGAAATGACCCAACTGGAGCACTGGGGCTGCCCCTGGAGTCGTGAACCGGATGGTTCCGTAGCAGTTCGTCCGTTCGGTGGAATGAAGATTGAACGGACCTGGTTTGCCGCCGACAAGACCGGCTTCCATATGCTGCACGCACTGTTCCAGACAGCTCTGAAATACGACAACGTGACGCGTTATGACGAGTGGTTTGCAACCAAATTGCTGGTCACCGACGGAGTCTGCCAGGGAGTCACTGCGATCGAACTTCGTACTGGCCAGGTTCGCGCGGTGGTGGCCAAGGGAACAATTCTCTGCACGGGTGGAGCGGGCCGGATATTTTCCTTCACCACCAACGCGGCAATTAAGACTGGCGATGGCATGTCGCTGGCTTACCGTGCGGGCGTGCCGCTCAAGGATATGGAATTCGTCCAGTACCACCCGACGGGCTTGCCCGGGACGGGAATTTTGATCACGGAAGCTTCCCGCGGGGAAGGGGGCATCCTCGTCAACAAGCACGGCCAACGATACCTGCAGGATTACGACCTCGGTCAAGCGCTGGATATAAATGATCCTGAGCACCCACAAAAACGGTCGATGGAACTGGGCCCGCGGGACAGACTCTCGCAGGCATTTATCCAGGAACGAGAAAAGGGCGGCACGATTCAGGGTGAATACGGCGATTATGTTCACCTCGATGTTCGCCATATGGGCGAGGCGAAGATCAACAAAAAGATCCCATTCGTGCGCGAGTTGTGTCGCAATTATGCCGGCATCGACCCGGTTCACGAATTGATCCCGGTACGGCCTGTCGTGCATTACGTGATGGGTGGCGTGCATACAAATATCAACGGCGAAACGCCCATGCCGGGCTTGTTTGCTGCCGGAGAATGTGCCTGCGTCAGTATCAATGGAGCGAATCGACTCGGTTCGAACTCGCTCACGGAATTGCTGGTGTTCGGTGCCCGTGCAGCTCGCGCGGCGGTACAGTTCGGTACCAGCTGTGGCGACATTGATGCGGAGAAAGTGATGGCCCAGGCAACCGAGGAACAACAGCGGATCCGCAAACAATTCTTTCAGCCCGGTAATGGCGATGAAACGATTGCCGGACTGCGTGGCGAATTGACGACCACAATGGAAGAGGGGGCGGGTATCTATCGTACTGGCGAGTCGCTGCAGGCGACCTGCAATACGATCCGTGAACTCAAGGAGCGGTTCGGTAATGTTGAACTGGCTGACCACAGCCTGACGTTTAATACCGAGTTGACCTCCGCGCTGGAACTGGAATACATGCTCGACGTTGCCGAGGCGCTGGCCCACAGTGCACTTGCTCGCAAGGAGTCACGTGGCTCGCATCAGCGCATCGATTACCCGGAACGGGACGATGGACAGTATCTTCGACATTCACTCGCCTACTACGGTGACGGTGATCCTCGCATCGACTATCTCGATGTGGTGATCACGCGATGGCCTCCAGGAGAACGCGTCTATGGCAGCAAGTGAGCCCACTCCGTCTGATAAGGTCGTCGTCCTGGAGGTATTCCGATACCGTCCGGAAGAAGATGAAGAGCCCTTCTACCAGACGTACGAAGTGCCCTATTTCGAAGACTGGGTCGTTCTCGACGCACTCAACCACATCAAGAACGAGATCGATGGCACGCTCACGTTTCGCTGGTCGTGCCGAATGGGTGTCTGCGGCAGCTGCGGGATGATGGTCAACGGCGACCCCATGTTGACATGCGCGGCCTTTATACGGGACTACTACCCAGCCACAATCCGGGTCGAACCACTGAATTACTTCCCCGTGATACGCGACCTCGTCATCAACATGGATGACTTCCTCGATAAGCTGACGGATGTGCAGACCTGGCTCGTCCCGAAAGAAGAGAAGCCCGTCTCGGAGGGCGAGTACCTGCAGACACCTGTTGAACTTGCCAAGTACAAGCAATTCAGCATGTGCATCAATTGCATGCTCTGCTATTCGGCCTGCCCGGTCTACGGTCAACATCCAGAGTTCATTGGGCCCGCTGCGCTGGCACTTGCACAACGCTACAATCTCGATTCCCGCGATGGTGGTGCGGACGAACGGGCCGAGGTGATGTTCAGCCACGAGGGTATTTGGGAATGCACATTCGTGGGAGATTGTAGCCGAGTCTGTCCCAAAAACGTCGACCCGGCGGGTGCCATTCAACAGGCGAAAGTGACTGCCACGAAGGACTGGTACCGATCCGTCCTGCTGCCGCTGGGCAAGAAAAAAGGGAAGGACGCATGACTGACGGCGTGACAAAAACGAAGGAATACATCCGACCGATGCCCACCAATTGGTGGCTCAAACGGAAATCGTATTTCATGTTCATGGTCCGTGAGTTGACCTGCCTTTTTGTCTGCGGTTACGCGATATTCCTTTTGATGCTGGCGTCGCGACTGGGTGACCTCGACGCATTTACCGCTCTGTTGAAGGATCCGATCGTAATCGCACTGCAGGTCATCGCCCTGCCGATGGTCGTCTACCACACCGTCACCTGGCTGAACCTGACGCCTAAAGTGCTGGTTATCTGGCGAGGCGAGAACCGGGTTAACCCGCTACTTATTGCCGCGGCCCACTATCTCGCATGGTTTGCTGTGTCCGCGGTCATTCTTTGGATTGTGTCGATGTACAGGTAAGGGCCATGGCAAGATCCAACGAACCAATTTTCTGGTCACTCTTTTCGGCGGGTGGCGTTGTTGCCGCCTTCTTCTTCCCGATCACGATCCTGATCAGCGCGTTTGCCGTGTCCTGCAACTGGATCTCCGCCGAGGGGCTGCATGAATTGGCGGGGCGTCCGCTGGCACGACTCTACATCTTTGTGCTGATCTCACTGCCATTGTTCCATTGGGCTCATCGTTTTCGCTATGTGGCCCTGGACCTCGGGTTCAAGGGACTCAAAGGCGTGCTGCCGTTCATTTGCTACGGCGCAGCCCTGCTGGGCACGGGCCTGGCTGCCTTCATTCTCGGCTGGGGCTGAGAACATCCTCAGGCCAGCTGTGTTTTTCCGCAGCCTGGCGCTCTATAAACTAGTCGGCTGCACCTAAGGCTCCAGGCGCACTCGGTAACTAACCAGCAGCGAGGGAATGGAAAATGAGTCACAACAAGCCGGGTCGGCGTGAGTTCCTGGCGACGGGTGCCGGCGTGTCCCTATTGGGCCTCGACGCATTCGATGCAGAATCCTGTTCAGCCCTGGGGCAATTGCAAGGTGAGGCACAAGCCGCCTTGGCCAAGTTTGTACCCAATCCGCGGATCCAGCAGGATCGCCTGGCAGCTCTCGATATCCTCAAGCCCTCGGAGAAGGAGATCCAAAGAGGCCTGGCGCTGCATCGCGAGTCGCTGGTCTTTGATACATACGGATTCTCTCCGCGGGCGTCGCTTGATCCAGTCGCCTTGAATCGCCTGATCGATGCCTCGGCGTCGGATGCCGAATACGACGACGCGCGTGAAGAACAGTCGATGATCGGCCCCTTGCGCAATGACCTGGAGCGGATTGAGTTTCTTCATGCCTGGCAGCAGGCAGGGGTCACATGTATTTTCCAAAATGCCGGCGAGGAGGGGCAGGATCCACTGCGTCTGGTCAAACGGCTGGCCCGCTTCACATTCCTGACTGACAACCTGCCCGGTCAACTTACCAAGGCTGTTCATCCGGATGATATCGTCGCTGCCAAGAAAGCTGGTCACCATTGCCTGTACCTGACAGGCAACGGAGTTCCATTGACGCAAAACTGGGACACGGTGGCGGACGAGTTGCGCTACGTGCGGATTTTCTACCAGCTTGGCATCCGCATGATGCACCTGACCTACCAGCGCAGAAATATGATCGGTGATGGCTGTGCCGAGGCGGCGAATGGTGGCCTCAGTGATTTCGGTAAGAGCGTGGTTGGCGAAATGAATCGCGTTGGCGTGATCCCGGATGTGGCCCACAGCGGCTGGCAGACCAGCCTGGAAACAGCCAGGTTATCGGACAAGCCGGTTCTGGCGAGCCATACAACCTGTGCTGAACTCCATCCGCATATCCGCAGTAAGCCGGATGAAGTCATCCGGGCGATTGCGGACACCGGAGGCCTGGTCGGCATTTGCTGTATTAGCCGATTCCTCAGGGGCCAGGGAGATATTGCAGCTCTACTGGACCATATCGATCACGTGGTCAAGAAGTTTGGCAGCGAACACGTCGGGATTGGTAGCGACGTCGCATACACATCGCAGTATTCCTCCGCCACGGCAGGAAAGATCAAGTCGCGGCCGCGCAGCCGTAAGGAATGGAGATCTCTCTGGCCCGACGACAACTTCCGTCCGACCGCCGCTGCCGGACAGAGCATCGCCTGGACAAACTGGCCGATGTTCACCGTGGGCCTGGTTCAGCGTGGCTATAAAGACGAACAGATCCGGCAGATTATTGGCGGCAATATGCTGCGAGTCTGCCGTGCCGCCATTGAAGACATCGATGTACCTCCGCTTTCCCGACACAAGGCAGATCCATGAGTAGGTATCCCCGCTGTCTTACGATTATTCTCAACGTGTTGATCGTCGCAGCCAGTGCAACTTCAACATCCGCACAGCAAGTGGAACTGAGGATCCAGTCCGAAATGTCACCGCCGACATGGGCGCTGCTGGAACGGGCGTTGATAGACGCCAACGAAGCCGCCTGTGAGGAATTCTTCGCCAGGTATTTTGACGAGCGAGGGTGGCTGCTGTGTGTGGAACGCTGGGGCGGAGACGATGGTCCTGACGATGCCATCGAGAATTGTAATGATTGGCCGATACTGCACAGCATCGGCGCCTCCAACGAGATACGGCGAATGTACAAGCGGGCCTGGGAAGGTCACCTGAGGCAGTACACGCTGGCCAAGACCACGGATGTGCCATTTGCTCGTGATGGGATGTACTACAAGGAATTTCCGGTCACCTTTGACTGGGTGCACAACGGCGAAGGCCTGACCGTTTTTGATCTGCAGCCAATCTCCGATCCGGAAGACAGGACGATGGCGAGCCGGATCCGACGATTCGCCGGTTTTTACCTCAATGACGATCCAGGCGCCCCAAATTATGACCCCAAGCAGAAGATTATCCGCAGTCTGTTCAACGGCAGCCGCGGACCGCTATTACGAAAAGCGACCGGTCTGGACTGGGCCGGCGATCCAATTGAAGTCAAGGGCCGGTTCGAACTCGGGCACGGCGAGGATACCTACCAGCAGATGGTAGAGCACTTCGAGGATTACAACGACATTGTTGGCGATCACCCTCAAAACATGCTCGCCACCTCGCTAGCGATGAATGCTTATATGCTGACGGGTCAGGCTCGCTACAAGGACTGGGTTCTGGAATACACCAGTGCCTGGCGACAACGCATGGAGGATAACGGGTTTATCATCCCGACCAACATCGGACTCGATGGTACGGTTGGCGGTGAGACTGATGGAAAGTGGTATGGCGGTGTCTACGGCTGGGGCTTCACGGTCAAGGTGCCGCAGGACGGCAGCCTGGCACATCGAAATACGCACTATCTTGGTTTCACCGGGTTTATGAATGCATACCTGCTGACCGGCGATGACAAGTTCCTCGATTGCTGGCGCCGCCAGACGGATGCGGTCAACGCGGCCGGAAAGATGGTCGACGGCTCGATGCAGTATCCACGCATGTTCGGAGATGACGGCTGGTACGATTTCTCCAGCTCGCCTTATAGCTCCGGTGCCCTTGAGATCTACTATCTCTCGATGAAACAGTCCGACCGTGAGCGGCTTGGTGGAAACAGCTGGCTCGACTATCTCGATGGCAACAGCAACGGGTATCCCGAAGCGGCTTTGCGGAGTGATCTGCAGCGAGTCCGTTCGCGTGTCGAGGGCATGCGCGGTGACACGACGACGCCCGATACACGCCTTGCCGATGACCCGATGAAATACAACCCGGCCAGTGTCTCCTCATTGATCCAGTTGATGCTGGGAGGAATCCATCCGGGCCATCGGGGAGCTCTGTTGCATAGCCGCCTGCGCTATTTTGATCACGTTGCCCGCCGTGTTGGTGTGCCGGAGGATGTCGCTGTACTTGTCCAGTCCCTGACAGCGACCGGAGTTACGGTGCAAGTCGTCAATACAAACCAGATAACTGAACGGGAACTCACCATCCAGGCCGGAGGCTATGCGGAACACGAGTTCCTTGAGGCCACAGTCAACGGCGAGCTGAGTGAGGTAAATGGACGGTCCTTTAGAGTCCGCATCGCACCGGGTTGTGGAGCGACAATCGCCCTGACGATGAAGAGATACACGCAGGCGCCAACAATTAGCTTCCCCTGGCGACGTGCGGACTGAGCACATCACTAGCGGTCGTTGCCATGGAACGGCGCCAACAACTCCAGGTCCGCTGGCTGCAACCGGCCGTTGTCCAGGAGGTCCTGTAACGCCGCCTCTGCGGCCGCCGGTTCGCCCCTGAGTTGTTTCAGGCGGATTTGACCGAGTTCCAGCAGCAAGGGGCGCAAGAGTCGAACGTTGTTCTCCAGGGGGCTGTCTCGATTGGAAAGGTAACGCTCGGTGGGTACCGCCAAATCCAGAACCGTCGCGAGGTTGTCGGCCTGAGATGTCCGCCCGCCGGGCCCGTCGATCAGGGCACGGTATTCAAGCCAGGGGTGATCATCTGTCGCCAAGCGGGCGCCCTCTGTAAACCGTTGCAATACGACTGGACCACAGATATAGGTCGATAACAGCAGGGCCGCCGAGGGCGAACCGACTCGACGCAGTGAGGCAACCACAGCAGGCTGGCTGGCGGCCCGTGTAAATTCGGTGGCGTCTATCGGTAGCGACGACTGTGCCGTGCCAATCAGGAGAATGGACGTGCCATCATGCCACAGGCTGGTTGTGGGAAAGACATCCAGGAAGGTGGCAATCAGGGAACGGAATTGTGATTGATCCAGGCGGAAGAGGGGTATCCACTGAACCATCAGGCCCTTGTCGGCCAGGGCGGCCCGAGCAATTCGATAAAACTCGCGCGTGTAGAGATTGCAGACAGGTGGGTCGACCGGGTCTACGATGATCAGATCGTATACGCTGGCTGAAGAGGCCAGGAAATGGCGGCCATCAGCGACTTCGATATGGACGCGGGGATCGGCCGTGGGATTGTCATTCCAGGGACGGAAACTGTCGGCAGCCTCGATCACGGCGGGAGAGAGTTCCACGCAGTCGATGTGGCGAACCCGTTTGTGAGACACGGTAGCGCCGAGCGATACGCCCGCTCCAAGCCCGACCAGGACTACACGGTCAGGCCTGTCATGCAAGAGTAGGGGAATGTGGGCCTTTAGAAGGAGGTCCCACATGTCGGGGCGGGAGGTCTCGGCAACAATCAGGCCATTGACCGTCAGGGCCACGTGACTGTCGATCCGGCAGGCCACAATCGTCGCCTCGCGATCATGGGAATAGTAGAGAATCTCCCCCGGTGCCACCCAGCGATAATGAGTCATGCCGGCATGGATCCAGATCCCCTGGGACGGCCCGGCGGATGTGCCAACAAAACCGGCGGTCGTCATGAACGCAAGGCTGGCGACAACTTTCCAGAAATGACCTGGTAGCAGGGGCACAGACACGGCGAAGTAAACAGCAGCCAACAGGAATAACACACCACTGGCACCAAGGGCGGGCAGGGCCGCCAGGCTGGTCAGCCAGATGCCGGCCACGGCGCCCGCCGTGTTGACGGCGAGTAGCAAACCGGCAGTGCCAGCAACCGATGCCGATTCGGTGGCGTGGCGTTGAAGCAGGGCTGGGAAGACCAGCGACAGAACTGTGGCAAAGATGGTGACCAACACTCCAAAGCCGGCCAACAACAAGGCGATCGGCGGGCCATGCTCGCCATGCAACCCGCTGTTAACACTGTTCGCTGTCGCCGCCGCCAGGCCGCCAAATGCGACCACACTGAGGGCTAATGCCAGACCAGAAATAAGCAGGACCGGACCGAGGAGGCTGCGCGGTGACTTTCCACTCAGCCAGCGAGTTGATAACAACAGGCTTCCCAGTGCGATGCCAAGCAGCGCACCTGCAATCACTGTTGCCACCACGAGCGTGTTTGAGGAGGCTACGTTAACCACCGCGCGAGTCCAGGCGATTTCGGCCGAAAAGAAGCCGGCACCAGCGAAACAGGCGACGAACAAGTGCCAACGCTCGATTGACGGGCTGTTGTCGTGCCTGCTGCTATCCGCGGCAGGAGGTCGTTGCTGACGGGAGAGATAGAAGGCTCCACTGGCGGCGAGCAGATTAACCGAGACTGCGAACAGCCCGCAGCCCCAGATGCCAATCGCGGCCATACCCCACCAGCCAGCCAGCAGGCAACCCAGACATGCGCCCATCACATTGGCTGCATAGAGCCGGTTGACGGCGACGCCGAGGGAGCCTCTGGGCAAGCAGCGGGCCAGCACAGGCAGCGTGCCGCCCATCAGGAACGTTGCCGGCAGGATCGAGCAACCTGCCAGCAGTGTCCGAAATACCAGGTGCGTAATATCGGTGGGATGATCGAACAGCAGTACAAGATTGGAAATCAGCGGTCGTGCGGCGAGCCATACCAGCAGGCAGATGGAAATTGTTGCCTCCAGGATCGCGTAGGCACGCCAGGACCATGCTCGGCGGTCGGCCTGGCGGCCGATAAGGTAGCTGCCGGCAGCGAGACCGACCAGATAGGATGTGGTGGTGGCTGTGAGAGAAAGCACCGTACCGCCTACGACGGGCGCCAGCGAACGTATCATCATGACCTGGTAGGCAAGCGCACAGCCGCCTGAGGCCGTTGCCAGAAGAAGGGCCGATAGAAGCAATCGCCGTGGATTCAATGTCGCCATAGCAGTTGTTAGGATGTCTACCAATCAAGCCGGTTGCAATCCGGCTACAACTATACGGGGACTCCACCAACTGATGGACGACGAAAGAGACTGGCCGATCGCCGAACCGGATGCAATGAGTATTCGGCAGAATTACCAACGGCCGCTTGATGCGCTCGCAGATGGCGACGTGGCGGCGCTGGTCTTGCGCCAGTTTGTGGACCCGGCGATCTGTTCCCAGCTTATTCAACGCTGCGTGGACAGGAACCTGCTTTACGACCCAGAGCAGCCGGAATCGGCCGAGTTGGATGAGCAGAGCATCCCGGAGGGGTATTATCGCGAGGGTACCCGGGACAACGCACGTCAGGCCTGGGATGACAAGTCGCCGCAGGAATTCAAGCGCCGCATCGATATTGGCAGCAGTCTTGGTTACCGTGGATCCGATCAGCCAGGTTTCTTCGAACATGCCAGCGCAACAAATAAGCTGTTCGAAGAGCTTTTCTCCGGCATGCCCGACCTGGTCGCTGAATGCTACGGCGCACTTCAGGAACTCTCGATTGACAAGCGAGTGGAGACGGCGCGGGAGAAAGATGGCCGACTCTACGGCCCGGCCATCATTCGGGCACACTACGGCGGTTATGCTTACAAGCCGCATTTTGATTCCGTTCGCAATCGCGAAAAGCGCACGGATTACAGCATCTACAATTTCGAATGCCAGTTTGCCGGTGTACTTGTACTGCAGAACTCAGAATTCAAAGGACGTACCGCGCAGTCGCGGATCCATCGCTGTTTCTGGGAGCCCGAGGTCGCACCCTATCTGCAGGCGGACAACTTTCCAGAATATGCCCGGCTCAACAAGATCCCCAGCCGGGAAGTAATCCTCGATCCTGGCGACCTCTATTTCTTCAACACGGGCTGCATTCATGAAGTGCCGGCGGCGTCGGGTAAGGATGCCAGGATCGTGCTGGCCATGTTTATTGGCTACAGCCCGGATAACGACCTGATCCACGTCTGGTCGTGAAAAGCCGGCAGGCAGACAAGCGGCCGCGGCGGGCGTCAATCCTTCTCGTATTCCTTCAGGTATCCACGGAACAGAACCAGGTGTTCTTCCTCGGAGGCGAGCAGCCGTATACAGAGATCCTGGGTGACGTAATCGGTGCCGTCGGTGGCCCGGATAATCTTATTGTATTCGATGCAGGCGGTCTGTTCAGCTTGAATCACACCCTTGATAACGGCCACGACATCGGTCGTGTCCTCGGGAGGCTGTGCCTGGTTTCCAATCACAATGTTAGCGGACCCAGGGACGGTACCACCGAGCTGCTTGATTCTCTGGGCAAGCTGCTGGGCATGGCCGATCTCTTCGAGGATGTCGGCGGCCAGTGCCTTCTTGATCTCTTCCGCCCGGACGCCGTCGAGATTGATGCTGTTCGCCATGTAGTTCATAGCGGTCTCCAGTTCCATGCTGTAAACGTCTTTGAGAAGCAAAATTGTCTCCGCGTGTGCGTTCATCGTTCGACACCTCTGGGGGTTAGATGCAGGGCGGTTCTGGCCGCTCGTTGGTCGTCTGCAATTCTAGGGATGAATGCCCGCAAGGACGAGTGCAATAACGTCCAATTGCACGTACTCGGGGAGTTGTGCTATCGTGACTGTCAGCCGAATCGGCCACTGGTCGGCGCGGAAATCACAAGCTAACCATCCACGACCCTGACAAGAGCCAATAGCCATGCCGCGAGGAAGAACCTACGACGATGTCACTCAGGCAATAGGTGACTCGCCAATGATCCGGATCAATCGACTGGTGCCAGCAGAACACGCCGTGGTGTACGCCAAGTGCGAGTTCTTTAATCCACTCAACAGTGTCAAGGACCGCATTGGCGTGGCCATGATCGAGGCGGGAGAAAATGATGGCTCGGTGACCGCCGATACACACGTGATCGAACCGACGAGTGGAAATACTGGCATTGCCCTGGCCTTTGTTTGTGCGGCAAAGGGTTACAGGCTGACTTTGACCATGCCAGAGTCGATGTCAGTCGAGCGGAGAGCTCTGTTGCGCGCGATGGGCGCCGAGCTGGTGCTGACTCCAGCAGCGGAAGGCATGAAAGGGGCTATCGACAAGGCAGGCGAAATGGCCGATGCCGATGAAAATGGCTGGATGCCCCAGCAATTCAATAACCCGGCAAACCCGGCTGTTCATGAACAAACAACAGGCCCGGAAATCTGGGAAGATAGCGGCGGGGATATCGACGCGATCGTGGCGGGCGTTGGCACCGGCGGCACCATTACCGGCGTGGCACGCTTCATCAAGTCACAAAATCCGGACTTCAAGGTGTTTGCCGTTGAGCCGATTCACTCAGCCGTGATTAGTGGCGAAGGGCCTGGTAAACACCGTATTCAGGGAATTGGAGCTGGATTCATTCCAAACAACCTGGACACGGAACTTGTCGATGATGTTGTCAAAGTCGAAGATGACGACGCCTTTGTCTGGGCCCAGCGTCTGGCCAAGGAAGAAGGCATCATGGCGGGAATCAGCAGTGGAGCGAACGTCTGCGCTGCTGCAGAGGTTGCAGCACGACCAGAATTCGCTGGCAAGAAGATCGTCACAATCCTGCCCAGCCTGGGTGAACGCTACCTCTCAACCGACCTGTTCCAGGGCCTGACTGGCTAGTTGAGCCGTTGGCGCCAGTCAGCAAGGGAGAATGCGGAGGCGCGATGGGTTGTCCGCTTAGACGATGTGCGATCCTGGCGGTTGTTGTTGCAGGCATCAGTTCGGACTGCCGTGTTGTCCAGGCTGATCAGCCGGCGCGACCAAATATCGTCTTGATGATGGCAGACGACCAGGGCTGGGGGGATGTTGGATACCGCGGCCATAAGGTACTCCAGACGCCACACCTGGACCGTATGGCGGCGGAGGGTGTCCGGCTCGATCGGTTTTACGCGGCCGCACCTGTCTGCAGCCCGACCCGTGGCAGCATGTTGACCGGTCGTCATCCGTTCCGTTATGGAATCTTCGGTGCCAATGTCGGGCATGTGCCGCCAGCTGAAGTAACGATCGCCGAGTTGCTAAGCCGGGCGGGATACAGGACAGGTCATTTCGGCAAGTGGCACCTTGGGACGCTCACCACGACTGTGGTGGAATCCAATCGTGGTGGCCCCCGTGGTGCAAAGAACTATTCCATCCCATCGCAGAATGGTTTTCAGAAGTGGTTCTCCACAGAGGCCAAGGTGCCCACCTGGGACCCGCTCCTGCGGCCCAAAGGTGAAAGGTCTCGCACCTGGTGGAAACCGGTGTCTGAACTGAGGCAGTCGAACTTCTACGGAACGAATTACTGGGAAGATGGTGAGCGAGTGACGGCTGACCTGCGCGGCGATGATTCCAGGATCATCATGGATCGAGCAGTACCATTTATCAAAGCTGCCGCCAAAAACGACCAGCCGTTTCTGGCGGTTATCTGGTTTCACGCACCGCACCTGCCTGTCGTGACCGGAAAGAGTTACTCGGACCGTTATCCGACAGTCGATGGCTACCACCAAAGTTACTACGGGTGCCTTACCGCCATGGATGAACAGGTTGGCCGCTTGCGAAAGGCACTTGACGATGCAGGGGTCCGCGAGGAGACGCTTGTCTGGTATTGCGCGGATAATGGCCCGGAGGGCAAGGCAACCGCACCCGGTACAGCCGCAGGCCTGAGAGGCAGGAAACGGAGTCTCTACGAAGGCGGCATTCGTGTGCCGGGAATCGTCTGCTGGCCGGGAGAATTTAAGGCAGGCAGCCGCTCGGTCGTACCTTGTTCCACAAGCGATATCCTGCCAACGGTGGCTGGCTTATTGGGAATCGATCTGGAAGTTGAATTGGACGGCTGGGATATTAGCGGCGTTCTGGCTGGAGTCACTCGCCAACGAACGACTCCAATCGGATTTGAAACCCGTGGACAGGTCGCCTGGATTGACAATGACTTGAAATTGATTGCTAGAGTAGAGGGGCCACCCAGCAGCGTGGGAGAGCTGCTGGATACAGAACTTTACAATCTGCGCCGCGATACCGGCGAGAAAGTCAACCTCAGCGAGCAGCTCGCTGAACAGGCGATCGCAATGACCAAGGCCTTGCAGCAATGGCGACACTCCGTCCGAAAGTCGCTGGCGATCTACTCAGCGAACAACTGAGTCGAGCGGTGCAAGTTGCTCGAAGAAGGATTCCAGTAACGCGTCGTAGGCGTCCGGATGCGGATCGTTGTGGTCAATCTCAGGCCAGGCATGAAACGACTTTGGTGCCTGAGCCTGTTCAAAGAGTTGCCGACCAAGGGCAATTGGCACAAGTGAGTCGCATTCGGCGTGACACTGGATCAAGGGGCCGGAGTAGCGACCGATCTTGTCAATTGACTCGTAGCGATTGCGCATCAACCAGTGAACCGGTAGCCACCAGTAAAAACGTTTGGCAACGTCGGGCAGGGAGGTGAAGGTGCTTTCCAGGATCAATCCCCGACAGCCCTCGGTGGCTGCCAGGTCAACGGCCACGCCGCCACCGAGGGAACGTCCGAGGATTGTGATCTGCTGAACCGAGATCTTGGCGAGACGGGCAAATTCAGTCCGGGCACGGCGTGCATCCGAGAGAGTGTTGGTCTCGTTCGGCAAGCCGGTGCTCTTGCCAAAACCGCGGTAATCCATCGCGAAAATACTGACCTGATGCCGTTCACTCAGATGTAAGAAGCGATGGCGTCTACCGTAGAGGTTGCCGGCATTTCCGTGGAAGAACAGGACGTAGCCGCGCGGGGCAGGGTGTTCCAGGTACCACGAATGCAACCTGGCTCCGTCTTCCGTGGTGATGAACACGTCGTGCAGATTGGCTGGGGCGTCAAAGTCGGTATCGTCCGGCCAGGGTCGCGGCAGGTAGACCATTCGGTTTTCAAGTGCAGAGATCACGATCAGGATGATGCCATAAGAGAGCAGCAGGAGCAAAGAGACATTGCGAACGCGACGCGCCAGTGGTCGGTTGACGATCGATACCAGGTTGTTTTGGAGCAAAGGGGGTGAGTCCCGCAGCAGGAAAGATCGGCCGCCTGACGCCGGCTAGATCACGATCGTGTGGCGGGCCTAGCCCATTTGTACAGGCAATCAAACATCGTGCCATGTTCGGTTTTGAGTAAACAGCTTAGAATCCAGAGTTCACCGGCAGATCACGCCCTGTCCGAAGCTGGGCACGTAGCAGACAACGACTCCTTGATTCCCCGGTGCCAGAGAAGCCGATGCATGCATTCCTTGATGACTGGGTAGCCGGCGTTCACTGGAGCTGGCTGGTTGTCATTTTTGGCTGCAGTATTGCGATCCTCGGCCTCAGCGCTGACAGACTGGTGGAATTGGCGGTTGACCTGTCGCTGCGGACGGGACTGCCGCGAGTTATCGTTGGCGCGACCGTTGTGAGCCTCGGAACGACGATGCCTGAGGCGGCCGTCTCGGTATACGCCGCCTTCCAAGGCGAGCCTGGCCTGGCTCTCGGTAACGCGGTGGGATCCATTATCTGTGACACCGGCCTGATACTGGGGCTGGCGTGCATCATCACGCCACTTCCGATCGACCGAAAACTGGTGAATCGCCAGGGCTGGATTCAGTTCGGTGCCGGCGTCCTGCTGATTGCATGCTGCATTCCGTGGTCTGCACCTTTGTCGGCCTTTGGAAAAAATAGCGCGGCAGCTTTGCCTCAGATGGTCGGCTGGGGATTCCTTGGCCTGTTGGTTGCCTACATGATTTGGTCAGTAAGACAGGCGGGATCTGTGGAACCTGACGATCAAAGCGAAGAGATAGAATCGGTGGTGGGTAGATCATCCCAGCTGCTGGTCGGTTTGATGTTCGTCGCCTGCCTGTTCCTGGTAGGCTCCTCGACGGTACTTGTCTCGGCCACCAAGGAAATGGCCTTCCGCGCCGACGTGCCTACAGGGATTATTTCAGCTACCGTGCTGGCATTCGGGACTTCTCTGCCCGAGTTGGTGACAGCCATGACGGCGGTCCGACGTGGCCATGGCGAATTAGCCGTTGGCAACGTGATCGGAGCGGATATTCTTAACGTCCTGTTCGTGGCGGGAGCTTCTGCATCGGTCACAAGTCAGGGGCTGGCAGCGGATGAAAACTTCTTCCTGATCCAGTTCCCATTTATGCTGCTGGTGCTGGTCCTGTTTCGAGTTGGCATCGTTACTGCACGCAATGATCGCCTGGCCAGGCCGTTCGGTATTGCTCTGCTGGTGAGCTACGTGGTCTACCTTAGCTACATGGTTTACAAGGTCCTGAACGGACCATCGGCATGACCCCGACAACCGGACGGCCGGGCGCTAGCTTCGGCCGAAACTCCCCGGGAATAGGCCCTTCGGGCCAGCAGTGCCTTAACTATAAGTGAAGAGATGTCTGGTGCGGCCGCACCAAACGTTTTCGCTCATAGTCCCGCTTGCGGGGAAAGGCAGCAGCTTGATGACCAGGGCAGTCTTGTTTTCCACCTTGTCTTTCGTGTTCGCCGTCAGTCTTTGCATGATGGCAACTGAAGTCCGTTCGGATGAACCGGTTCGGCTCGCTTCAACCCCGGCATTATCTGCCGATGGTAGCCAGCTCGCCTTCTCCTGGAGAGGAGATATCTGGACGGCCAGCAGCCAGGGCGGCACGGTCCGCCGTATCACGTCCCACCGAAGCATGGACGTTGCGCCGGAATTCTCGGCGAACGGGGACACGATCGCATTTTCCAGCGATCGCAGCGGCAGTATGCAGGTCTACCGTGTGGAGGCCGAAGGCGGTACGCCGCAGCAACTGACTTTCCACAGCGAAGGCAGTATGCTCGAACAATGGCTCGACGATTCAGAAGAATTACTGGTCAGCGGTATGCGGGACCATTTCTGGCGACGGCCGACAAGAGCCTTCACAGTCAGCGACAAGGAGCGATCTCGCGAGAAGCTGGTATTTGATGCCACGGCCCTGTTTCCACGACTGTCGCCCGACCGAACCCAGGTAGCATTTCAGCGTGAAGGGACCTCCTGGTGGCGCAAAGGTTACCAGGGAAGCCAGGCCGGCCAGATCTGGCTCTATGACGTCGAGGCCAAAACATACCAGCTGACGATCGCGAACCCCAACGGATGCCGTTATCCGATCTGGGGAGAAGATTCCAACACACTCTATTACGTGGGTGGTCAGGACGGCGCATTTAATGTCTACCGGCGCAAAATGAAGACCGGCAAAGACCGACAGTTGACGAACTTCAAAGACGACTCTGTCGTATCTCCCTGTATTTCTGCCGATCGCTCGACCTTCGTGTTTCGGCATCTGTTTGATCTGTATCGACTGGACCTGGGCAAGGCGGGTGGCCCGCAGAAGATCTCCCTGGTCTATCGTGGCGATCAAGCCCAGCCGAACCTGGTCCATCGATCCCTCAAGACAGCCAGCGATGTCTCCTTCTCCAAGGACGGTTTGGAAGTTGCGTTTATTTCCGGTGGGGATGTCTGGGTCATGGACACCATCCTGCGCGAACCCCAGCAGGTTACTCGGACGGCCGAAGATGAGTCAGAAGTGCTCTTCGCGCCCGACGGAAACACGATCGTCTTTAACTCGGATGCGGGTGGGCAGAGTGACATCTGGTCCGCTACTCGCAGCAACGACAAACTGTACTGGTGGCAGAACAGGGAATTCGCACTGGAAAAAATAACCAACGATCCTGACGAAGAGTTCTCGCTGGCGTGGTCGCCGAAAGGAACATACATCTCGTTTCTGCGGACTCGCGGCGACCTGTGGGTAATGAAACCGAACGGCGAGGAGCCGCGTCTGTTGCAGGAGAACTGGAATTCGCCGCAGTATGACTGGTCCCCGGATGAAAAATGGCTGGTGCTGGCACAGAGTGACACAGACTTCAATCGTGATGTCTACATTATGCCACTGGACGCACCGGACAAGTTGGTCAATATCTCGCTTCACCCGGACAATGAATACGGACCACGCTGGTCGCCTGATGGGAAGCGAATTGCCTTCACCGGTCGCCAGGTGGGAGATGAGCGGGACATCTACTACGTCAATCTGTATGAGACAGACGACGAGCTGTCCGCCCGTGACAAGAAAATGAAAGCTGCCCTGGATGCACTCAACAAGGTCCGCTCCAAATCTGTCATGTCCGCCATGTATGCTGCGATCAAGGCCTTGCAGGACGAGCAAAAGACAATCAACTTTGACGGTATTCATGATCGGGTGCACCGTATCTCTATAGCCGATGTCGACGAGTCGGCTATTTTCTGGTCACCAAACAGTGCTCAGCTAGCCTTCAGCGGAACTCTGGCCGGTAAGGCAGGGACCTACGTCGTCACGCCGGGCTCGCCCGGACCACCGAAGTTGCTGGTTGCCCAGGCGGGGGAATCTGCCCGCTGGCTAGCACAGGGAAATCGGATTGTCTGGCTCAGCAAATCGGTACCCGGTTCCGTTACATCCACTGGGACCGCCGCCGCTTATAACTTTAACGTCACGCAGGAGCTGGACCTTGCGGCGCGCTACGAAGCGGCGTTTTATCTCTGCTGGCGAACGATGCGAGACCATTTCTATGACGGCAATCTCAATAACCGGAATTGGGATCAGATCCGTGCCAAGTACATCAGCATGGCTCGCGAGTCGGGTGATATGCCGACGCTGGGTCGGGTCGTGAGCCTGATGCTGGGAGAGTTAAACGGATCGCATCTTGGCTTTCGATACAGCCAGCCGCCAGGCAACTCGGCCGGCCTGGCAAATACCACAACCGCCCACCTGGGCCTCAGGTATGATCCCAAACATGGTGGCCCCGGACTGCTTGTCTCAGAGGTGCTGAAACGTGGTCCAACGTCACGTCTTACGAGTCTTGTGCGGGAAGGTGAGACCGTGCTGACTATGGATGGCGAGCCGGTCGATATCACCACGGACCTGACATTATTGCTGAATGGCCCGCTGGCCCGTGATATCACCCTCACGGTGCGGGGCGAAGACAAGAAAGAACGTTCCGTTGTGGTCCGTCCGATAAGCTACGGCGCCGGACGCGGCCTGTTATATGAATCATGGATGGCTGAGAATCGACGCCAGGTCGAGGAAAAATCCGCTGGCCAACTTGGTTATGTGCACATCCAGGCGATGAACATGTCCAGTTTCTACCGTTTCGAACGGGAACTGGTTGAAGTCGCGTATGGAAAGAAGGGGCTTGTGATTGACGTCCGAGAAAATGGCGGCGGCTTCACCACCGATCACTTGCTGACGATTTTGACTCAGCCGCGACATGCGGTAACCGTGCCGCGAGGCGGTACGGAAGGTTACCCGCAGGATCGTATGGTCTATGCCCGCTGGGACAAGCCGATCGTGGTGCTCTGTAACCAGAATAGTTTCAGTAACGCTGAGATATTTAGCCATGCCGTCAAAACTCTTGGCCGCGGCAAGCTTGTTGGGATTCAGACATCGGGAAGTGTCATCAGCACCGGCAGCATGCAGGTCATGGACTTGGGTAGTTTGAGAGTCCCCTTCCGGGGCTGGTACCTGCTTAACGATGGCGAAGATATGGAGCTCAATGGTGCGGCACCTGATCACGAGATCTGGCCTCAGCCAGGTGAATGGCCGAGCGGGATTGATAAACAACTTGACAAGGCAATCGAAGTTGTTTCAGCTGATGTGGCAGCGTGGGAAGCACGGCAGCGTCCCACGCCCAGGAATGCTTCACAGCGAAATGCGCAGTGAAAAACGCCTATCTCACTCCACGCCCACAGCAGTCGTCTGCCGGTTAACAAGCATGGGCCTTCGGGGCCATGCCTGACGCCAAACCGGCGCACCTTTTGGTTTCTACAGTGGACGTTATGCCATTCGAAATTGCCTGCCCGTCGTGTGGACAAAAATTGATCGCCGATGAAGCGATGCACGGACAGAGCGTGAATTGTCCGGCCTGTAAGAATTCCATGATTGTGGAGCCACCGGCAGAGCCACAGTCCGCCGACGAGGACGACTTCGGGTTGACCGAAGAGCTGGATATTTCCGCCACGCGCGGCCATGCTGCACAGCTGCCGATAGCAGCAGCGGAACCGGCCAGCGAGCCAGAAGTTGAAGTGCAGCAGGAGGTCGTAGAGGACAAGGAAGATCAGCCTGGCGGTACGGAATGCCCTGGCTGCGGCGTGTTTGTGCCGAAGGGCCAGTTTGAATGTCCAGCCTGCCGATTTAATATCCAAATAGGACGGCGTGTCGAATCATACGACGGCGACCAGCACTTTGAAGGTGCGGTCGGTTTTGAGCGTTTTGTGCTGAAGAAAATGCACGCGAGCGAGAGCCTCGCCAGTGTGTACATCTGGTCTCATGTGGCCTTCGCATTCATGGCAGCCGTTGCGCTTCTCGTCTTCCGGCAATGGTGGATTGAAATTGGTAGCGTCTTTGCGGTCAGTTATGGCGCGTACCACTGGCTGGCGTACCAGCACAGCTGGTTCTATCGCGGCAAATCATTCATCTGGGTGTTTCGGCTGTTCACCGGCCGACTATGGCGATGGAAACTTTCTAAACGGAAGGTCTGGCGGGTCAAGGACCCATCATTTACGGATGAAACACTCGCCAATCGCACAGACCTCAAGGAACTGCAGATAATCGACCTGCAGGGGACCAACATTTCCGACGAAAGTCTCAGCCACTTTCAATTCTTGGACCAACTGACCGTGCTTGTGTTGAAGAACACAAACGTGACCGAAGGCGGAGTCGTTGATCTGCAGCGGACGATTCCGAACACCTGCATCTGGTACTAGTGTTCCTCGTTTCGCACTCTGCGAAGGATTCAGCGATCGGTTGCGTCAGGGAATACCGGTTCGGCCAGGCCAAATGCATTCGCCACGCGGTTGAAAAAGGCGAACAGGGCGATCACGTAAATTGCCTCTGCGACCTGGCTGTCAGACCAGCCATTATCACGCAATATCTGCACGTCTTCCGCGGTTGTCTTGTAGGCGTGTTTCGTGACCAGTTCAGCGAACTCCAGCAGCGACCTGTGCTTGCTACTCAGAGCGGCTCCGGTCAGGTCGCCATCCATCACCGCTGCCAGACAGGCCTCGTCAACTCCCTGCAACTGCAGAAAGTACCCATGGCTTTGCGTTCAGTAAGGGCACTGGTTCAGGGCGGACACATAGGTCGCCAACATTTCCTTGGTAGTTCGATCCAGGTGGCCTTCGCTGAAGTGAACGGTTTCGCTGGCCTCCATCACATTTCGGAGGAAATCGGGGCGCAGGCTGAAACACTTGAGAATACCGGGCAGCTCGTCGCGGCCAGGATTCTCGTCGTGCCAGAGACGATAGATTTCGGCCAGGTCGCCTTCGGCCTCGTCGCCTTCAACCCATTTGATCCATGACATGGACAGCCCTCCGTATGGCAGGATTATGTACCGCTTGATAGTTCGCTCAGAAAGCTGCCCATGTCGGCGGGCAACTCTGCCTGGAATGTCATCGTCTCGCCCTGCACCGGATGCCTGAATTCAATTGCCGATGCATGCAGTGCCTGTCGCTCAAGCAACAGGCGAGGTTCGGGCCTGTCCGCCATTCGGTCCAGATCGTTGGTTGTAATGGGTCCTGCCGAGCCGTAGAGGGCGTCACAGACGACCGGACAGCGGATGTGTGCGAGATGTACTCGTAATTGGTGCGTGCGTCCAGTCGTGGGCTGGAGGCGTAGAAGGCAAAATCGCCCAAAACGCTTGGTAACCTCGAAAAACGTCTGTGCTGAGCGACCAGACCGGGGAGGCAGCGCCACCTCCATCTTCTCCCGGCGACTGCGGTGCTTACTAATCGGCAGGTCCAGCAGATCACGATCACGATCCGGACTTCCGTCGGTTATTGCCACGTAAGTCTTCTTGACTGACCTGCTGGCGAACTGTTCTGACAGCGCCCGGTGCGCCTGGTCCGTACGAGCCACAACGATGACGCCCGTGGTGTCTCGATCCAGTCGATGCACGATACCTGGACGATGAGCGCCCGCCTCTGTACTGAGTGTATCGAAGCGGTAAGCCAACGCACTTGCCAGCGTACCGGACCAGTGGCCACGGGCAGGATGGACGACCATGCCGGCCGGCTTGTTGACGACCGCAATATCGGCGTCCTCATAGAGGACATCGAGCGGAATATTCTCCGGCAGCGGACCCTCGGCATGCGGCGCAGGCGGAGTCAGAACAATAAGTTGACCCGGCAGGAGGCGAGTGGAGGGTCGTGATGGGCTGCCGTCAACAAGGCAGGCACCGTCGCTGATCGCAGCCTGCAATTGCGTCCGACTGAATTCATCAAGCCGTTTCGCAAGGAAGACATCAAGACGCTGACCCTCGGCAGCCTCGTCCACCGTGAAAGTGAGTTCCGCAGAAGCGTCGTCACTGGCCATTACTCGTCCTGTGACTCGCTCGGCGCGTCTTCATTCTCGCTGTCGGCGGGATCCGCATCCGGGTCGTCGTCCGCAGGCGGATCATCCGGAGTATCGTCTTCTGGTGGCGTCGTTTCCAGTTCCGGCAGCGATAAGGGGCTATTCAAGACTGGCGGTGGCAGCAGCTCGCCGGGCCCTGGAGGAAAGGAGGGGGGTGGTAAATCGTCGGGCGGGGGAGCCGCGATAGGTGTGAATGCGGCGAGCCACTCCAAGAAAGTGGTGTCAGTAACTGCGGCGCCTTCCCCTGCGATCTCCCTGAGGGTGTCTGCCCGCTGTTTGGCATAACCGGTCGTTGCGGAGTCGAGATCGAGGGACTGGATCTTGTCCAGCGCCTTCAGTGCTTCGGCGTAATAATGGCCGTGGGCCGCTTTGTCGTCGTTACAGGCCATCAGGGATTCAGCTGCCGCGGATTGGCCCAGCAGAGCCCGCGGCTGGAGCAGCCCGTCGGCCATGCCGGCTGTCTCAAGGATGTATTCATAGTGTCCCAGCGCCGACAATAAACTGACTGCCGCTGCATCCTTGTCGGTATACAGCAGGCGAATGCCGACCGAGAGCTCGTTGTCAGCTATGAACTGAAATGCCCAGAGCTTGGGCAGGCGACCATCAGTCCCTTTGAACAGGTTCGGTGCATCATAACCGTCCTGCGGTCCTTCCGTGATCAGGTCCGTCAGCCAGGCAACATCCTTGCGACCCATTTCCACCTCATGCGTCGCATGAAAGTACTCGCGCCAGGCGGCGTCCAGGTTCGATTCGCCACCGGACAGGAACATGCTGGCGAGAATGGCGACGGGAATCACGATAATCAGGCCGAGCGTCACAATGGCCGCGCGCCGATTGCTGGTGATCCATGTCACTACGGCAATCACGCGGTCGTACACGTGCTTAAAGAGCGACCAGATGAACGCGAATAACTTATCGATAGCATCGAACATCGGACTGTCGGCCTCAGTAAGGCGTCGGGCAAAAACGGCTTCCACGTGACAAGGCGCAAGTATGCCGAGACGGGCTGACAGCGTCAAGACCGGGCTTTTCGCCGGGGTTGGTGAGGGCTAATATTGCGTCCATGGACGTCCAACTGAATCCCGCCCAACGCCAGGCCGTGGAGACCACGTCCGGGCCGCTGCTGGTTCTAGCTGGCGCCGGGACCGGTAAAACAAGGGTCGTTACGATCAGGATCGCGCACCTGATCGAATCGGGTGTGGCCGCCGATCGAATCCTCGGCGTGACCTTCACGAACAAGGCGGCCCAGGAGATGCAACAGCGGGTCACGGAACTGCTCAAGGCAAATAGATCCGGGGATCCACAGATCTCCACCTTCCATTCGCTCTGCGTTCGTATCCTCAGACGACACGTCTCCTTGTTGGGTTATCCGGAACGCTTTGTGATCTATGACGCCGGAGATCAGGCCAGCCTGGCCAGGCAAGTTTTGCGAGAAATCCGTGTCCACGACGCGCAGCTCAGGCCACGAGACATGCTGTCCATCGTGAGCCGCTGGAAAGGGCTCGGCATTCGACCGGACGAGGCAGTCCAGCTGGCGGATAATGACCGGGAACACCTGGCGGCCGTTGGTTATCGCCGTTACCAGGATGCACTGAAGCGTTCAGGTGGCATGGATTTCGACGACCTGCTGCTTTTGACAGACGAGTTACTGCAAAATCATCCAGAGGTGCGGCTAGCTGAACAACAACGTTTTGACCATATCCTGATTGATGAATACCAGGACACAAATCAAATCCAGTACCGGATTATCAAAGCGCTGGCGGAAGTTCACCGCAACATTTGTGTCGTGGGAGATGACGACCAGGCGATCTATGGATTTCGAGGAAGTGATGTCCGCCACATACTTGCCTTCCCCGCCGACTGGAAGGGTGCCGTGACCGTCCGGCTTGAGGAAAACTATCGCTCAACCCAGGCCATCATCGAAGTTGCCAATCAGTTGATCCGCTGCAATCCAGATCGTCACCCCAAGGTCTTGCATGCTTCGGGTGGCAAGGGCAGTCGTCCCCGGATCGAGCAACATCGCGATGAGTCCGACGAGGCACGCTGGGTGGTAGGTGACATTCGCCGCGCCACATCCAGTCCTGATACCGACTTTTCGGACGTGGCGGTGCTGTTTCGAACGAACGAACAGCCGCGCATCTTTGAAACCGAGTTCCGGCGTGCCAACATTCCCTACGTGCTGCTGGGGAGCCGATCGTTCTTTGATCGCCGCGAGATCCGCGACATTCTCGCTTACCTGAAGTTGATCAATAACATCAGTGACGAAACAGCGCTACGAAGGATCATCAATACGCCGGCACGTGGCATCAGTAACCGGACAGTGGATCAGCTCTTGAACGAAGCGACGGAGCGTGCCGAAGGGCTCTGGGATATGTTGCGGACGGCCGCCTCGTTGCCAGGGATTCCACAAAAGGCCCACGCGGCCTGCGCCCGTTTTGTGGGCCAGGTGTATCAATGGCGTGAACTGGTCGACCAGCTGTCGCCTGCCGATTTGACCCGCAAGGTTATTGAGCAACTGGACTACCGGGGCTCCTTGGTGAAGACCAGTGACACCGAATCGGAATTTGAAAGCCGCTGGGATACCGTCGAGGAACTTGTCAACGCAGTCGCGACTTATGACATGACCGACAGCCAACCGACGATCGGCGGCTTTCTTGAAGAGATTGCCACTGGGGCGGGAGAAGCGGAACGAGAGAAGGAGAACCAGCGGAAACGAAATTCCGTTATATTGATGACGCTGCATGCCGCCAAAGGCCTCGAGTACCCACTTGTTTATATGGTCGGCATGGAAGAAGGCGTGCTACCGCATCACCGTTCGCTCGACGATGACGTCGCAATCGGTGAAGAAAGACGACTCGCCTATGTCGGCGTCACGCGTGCGGAAGAACAGCTGACCTTGTCTATGGCCCTGACCCGAATGAGGTGGGGTCGACCCTATGAATCGTTGCCCAGCAGGTTTCTCTTCGAGATGACCGGGATAGAAGACGACAGTGCCAGTGATGAAGCTGCCAGTGGAAGCAAGAAAAAGTCCTAGGCGGAGTATGCAAGGATGCCCTATCGGATAACGAGCATGCGATTGCTGGTGCGTGAAACCGGCCCAGCTCGATTGCCGTCGGCCCTCGGCAAAAAAGGACTCTCCACTGATCAGCGAGTTCGCGTTACCAGCCCGATCTGCCATCTACACCTTGTCATTCGGGATGACGATGGTAATCAGGCATTCGGATGCTCAGCCGATCGACTGAGCGTCCGCTGGCTGGACAAGCGGCCCGGACGGAGTAAGGGACTCAAGCTCCGGGAATTGGTCGCGTTGCTCGAACAGACGACCGCTATCTATCAATCCCAGGGGGTATTCGATACCCCCTTTGGACTTTGGCATAACTGCCACGACCAGGTCATGGCTGCGGGCCGAAAGGCGAACCAACAGGACCTGACTTCAACCTACGTCTCGTCGCTGTTCGAAAGGGCTGTGATTGATGGCGTCTGCCGCCTTGAAGGGATCTCGTTTGCCCAGGCTCTAAAAGATAACGTCCTGGGGATCGACCTGAATCTACTGAACCACCATTGCCGGGATATCCAAGTAGCAGGATTGTTCAATCACCCTCCGCAGACGCGAATCGAAGTACGACACACAGTGGGTACGTTTGATCCACTCACCAGGGCCGACATTGATGACGGAATAGAGATCAATGACGACCTGCCAGTTAGCCTCGACGAGTGTATCGACGTCTACGGACTGCGCTGCTTCAAGATCAAGATAAGCGGAGACCCGGACCATGACCTCAAGCGACTCGACGCCATCTGGCAGTTGTTGCCGCGAGACCGTCCGCCGATCGTAACGCTGGATGCCAACGAGGCTTATGAAGACCTGGCAGCATTCGAACAACTCGTGAGCGGGATTGAACGTGACAACCTGGCGATGTTTCAGCACATTTCCTTTATCGAGCAACCGTTGCCCCGCAGCCTCGCCTTGAGCGATGCGGCGGGGCCAACGATCCGCCGGGTCGGCGAGCGAAAGCCGGTGATAATCGATGAGTCGGACGGGACACTCGATGCATTTCAGCGGGCACGGGTTCTGGGTTATGCCGGCACATCGCACAAGAACTGCAAGGGAGTCTACAAGTCGATCGGCCATTATGCCTGGATCCAACGCTTGGCTGAGATGGGCGAGACAGCGATCTTGAGTGGTGAAGATCTGCAGAACCTGCCAATTGTGCCTCTGCACCAGGACCTCGCTGTGGCCGGTTGCCTGAGGATCCCGCATGTGGAACGAAATGGCCACCACTACAATCGGGGCCTGTCAATTCTGTCGGCGCGTGACAAGCGAAATGCGGCACGGAACCACCGTGACCTCTACGCCAAGTATCGCGGGGAACACTACCTGCGGATTGTGGACGGGGCCGTTGAAACGGCCAGCCTGCACGGCAAGGGCTTCGGCGTCGTTGATGAACCGGATTGGCGTTCGATGGAACCTCTCGATGTGTGGGTCAAACGCCGTTATCCAACCAGCACATAGAACACTCGAGAGAATCCTGTCATGAACGCTGAGATACGAAAATATCGGCCCGCCGATCTGGGGCGTTTGCAGCAGATTACCACAGAAGCATTTGACGGCGTATCGATCGACCGTAACATCCAAACGGAATACGGGATCATCGGCGGCGTTGACTGGAAGACCCGTAAGGCAGACCATATTCGGCTGGATGCAGAACGGGACGCTGACGGAATATTCGTCCTTGAGGTCGACGGCACAATTGCCGGCTATATCACAACCTGGTGCAACCAGCTCGGTGGCATTGGCAACATTCCCAACCTGGCAGTCGACAGTGCCTACCGTGGCAATGGTTTCGGCCGACGTCTAATTGAGCAGGCCATCGAACATTTCCGCAGCCAGGGAATGTCGCACGCACGCATCGAAACGCTCGAGCAGAACCCGATTGGGAAGGATCTCTACCCGTCGTTCGGGTTCAAGGAAGTTGCCCGACAGATCCACTACTGCATGGACCTGTCGGTCGAGGCATCCGAATCGAGCGACCCGTCGATGTAACGCGGCAGTCGCAGCGGCGCCGGATTCTTGTTGAAGTACAGATCGAAGTGCTCCTGTTGGCCGTCGAAACGGAGTGTCTTCCGCGCAATTCGCTGATAATCCTGCAAACGTCCACCAAGCTGTTGATCCAGTGATCCATGCCTGGAGCCGACGATGGCCATCACGTAGTCGGCAGACAGCGAGACACCACTCGGCTGGTTCCGATCAGCAAAGACGTGGCGATAAGAGAGCAAATTGCCGTCCACAACGTGAGCAGTCTGCAACTGGTGGCCGATTCGGCCCGCTGCGTAGACAAAAATAATGGGCCGCCGGTCAGGGCCTGGATGGGTGTTCCAGTGCTGGCGGATCTTCTCGGCTTGCGAATCAAGCGTGGCCAGGAACTGGCTGTATTGCGAGATAGTGAGGTGGCGATATTCGCCAACCGCGCCGGGATTAAGTGAGACCCAGAGCAAACAGGCGAGCATGCCAAGCTGCAAGCAGCAGGCCAGTGTCAACTCGAGTCGGGCCGAACCGCTGGCCACAGCCCGCCTGCGTCCGGCCAGGCCGGCAGTCAAGATGACAGCCACAGGCAGGTAAGGCAGCAGAAAACGGTAGGCGAACATCATGTGGCTTGTCACCATGCCGAGTCCGTAGACGAATGTCACCGCCAGACCGATGGAAACGCCGAGCTGTTGGCCTGGATTGCCGGCGGCTGGAAGCGGGGACGGAGCGGTCTTGTCGGTAGCTGCGCTTCGACGTGAGGCGAGAAATAACAAGACGAGACCGGTAAGCAGGACGAATTGGACCATGTAAATCGCGTTCAACGCCATCCAGGGCCAATTGAATGAAGGGGTCTTGGTGTAAAACGAGGTGGGCAAGACATCGTGATAGTAAAACGCGCTGAAACCGAGCCAGCCAAACGACAGGGCAGCGGCCGGCAGGGAAAGCAGCAACACCGGACGCACAGTGGCCCGGGGCCGTCGAAGCTGGCTCCCTATCTGATGGACAACGCAGGGCGTCAGGAATAGGGCGCTGTCATGCCGCAGCAGGAAGCACGCGCCAGCCAGCAGTGAGTACCAAGCCAGCTGAGAATCCTTGGGCCGGCTCTTCAGAGAAGGTGAAAGTACAACGAGGCTTGTCAGGCCCAGCATCAATAACGAGGTCTCCAGGCCACCCACGGACCAAACCACGGCGAGCGGCGATCCGACCACCAGCAGCAGTGCGAGGGAGCGTACGGATGGGGAGCAGGCAACATGCCGGGAAACGAGCAGTCCGGAAAACACCAGTCCTGCCATTCCAAGGACCTTGTTGCCGAGCTGAAGTGGAATCTGAAGCACTGCGAGCAATGTGCAGACCAGGGCGTGGCCAGGAGAGGTTAAGGCAGAGATTGTCTCGCCGGCGTTATAGACCAGGCCTTGCCCAGCGGCCGCATTCTCGGCGTAGCGATACACGATATAGGCATCGTCGGCCGTAAACTGCCAGAGGCAGGCCGCGAGCAGAGCGGACCAGGCGAGAATTAACAGCGTCCCCCGCGTGGCCGTGCTCGATTCCAGAGATGGCGCTACCGTGGGGCCATTGAGATCACTCACGACACCTGTTCCGGGACAAAGAGAGCTTGGTCCGGTAATGGCAGGTCACGCAGGTGGATAAATGACTTGCCCAGCCGCCCTCCATAGTTCCCGGCGGAAATTCGCATCAGGCCGGGTGTTGGCAAGGCGGCGTGAATCGCCGCTGCGGTGGCGGCTTGGATAGATACCAAGTCCTTGCCATTAACGATGATTTCCATGATCGACTCGACTCCCTCAGGCACTCGCGATTGTTCACCGAGGGTTTCCCTTAACGTGGGGCAGAATTCCGCATAGGTGCTGGCGATCAGAAAGGAGTAGCGACTGCCTGCCTTTGATCCACTGGCGGCAACGCCACCCGGAAAGGTCGTAATGGTCCCTGGCACGGTGCCAACGGCGTCCGCTGCTGCTTCGGCGGCCTCTGTAGCTGCATCGACCGTGGCGCCCATGAACCAGAGATTTCCGCCCATGATGCCATCCCGATAACCAAAACGTCTATCGAGTAAGAACTCGCCGCCCAGTATCGGTATCGACCACTGGTCCCGACCATCTCGACGCACTCGCTTCTGATAGCCGTCACCGAAGAATGAGATCTTCTTGCCCAGTTTGAAATAGTCGTCAGTCTCCTGGTCGCCGAAACAGGCTGTGGTAGGACAGGTCAGGACGTTCTGGCTAATCCGAGTCAATAACGACTGCTGAAGTGCCTCGACGCGATCCTTGCGGAATCGTGGCAGATGGAATTGGATGACGGCACCTGGTCGACCATCGGGTGAATCCTCGTTACTACCAGGGCCGACATAGCGATCCCGTCCCGCTTCACAGTCGCACATGATCGTACTGGATGCGTTACCACAGCATGCTGCCACGGCGCGGTCAAGCCACTTTCGGTCCCGGGCCGTGATAATGACCTCTGCATACAAGCTACGAAAGGCCTCGGCATAGGTGTCCACAATACGCACCTGACCGTTGTCCGAATCAATGGTCATGAGTAAAGAACTCCTTTGTCATTGTGCGGCGACCTGCACAGCAGGTAGGGCAGCTGATTGTCGGGCTATCGTCCACGCCCGGCAAACACCTCGCTTTGGGTAATCACCTTGTCCATGTAGACATCGTGAGCTTGCACCGGGACCTCTGGAAACATCTGGCAGTCGAAAGCGATCGCGACCAGCGGTGTATCGGGCCGCGCGTGCTGCAGTAACTTGTCATAGTAACCTCGACCGTGACCGGCTCGACCACCCTGAGCGTCGAAGGCAACTCCGGGGACCATAATCAGATCCAATTCGGAAACATTGACCCGCTTTTCAGCGACGTCGCGCAGCTCAGCCTTTGGTTCGAGGATCTTGTACATCCCCAGTTCCAGTTCTGCCATGTCCTCCAGCAGGAACAGTTCAAGTTCGCCTTCAACACAAAACGGGATAACGATGCGTTTATCACTGGCGATCGCGTCTGCCAGCGCAAATCGGGTCCGCACTTCGGCTCGCACATCGACATAGAACATCACAGTGCTGGCGGCTTCATATTCGGGTTGTTGCATGAACGTCTCGACAATCGTGACGCTAATGTCATCCTTGTCCGTTTGTTCACGACGGTTTGCATGTGCCTGTTGCCGAATCTGGTCTTTGCGACCGGCAAGGTCTATCGCGGAAGATGCCATTGTGATGACTCCTTTCTCTGGCCCGACTGTTTTTCACTGGCGGTCGTACGATTGGTTTCGCCAGCTGAAAGTGCGAATTCCGTCAAAGATCCGTGACGCCAATCCGCTCGTCGGTTATCGTACCAGATTGTGATTTCCTGGCAATCAAAGCTACATCATGTGGGACTAGTTGTGACTCAATTTACTCGTCAAACGATCGGCCTGCTGGCGATCGCAATCGGCCTCGTCAATTTCAGCGAACGTGTCGCGGCGGATCACCTGCGCGACCTGCAGGATGCCGCAGTGGCTAGTGGTAGCGCCGGCTGGGGCCACTGGGGCGCTCGTCCAGACGTTTATGCTGACTGGACGACGCACTCCAATCGTCTGGTACCGGTTTACACGTTTGGAGTCTCGCTGGAAGCGGTCCAGGGCACGAACAGTCTGTACCGAAGTCCCAGTCGGTTGACTCGCGTGTTTGGGCAGGTACCGGCCGGAACGCTTAATCCGGAGGCAGAGTACCTTGACCAGACAGAAATCCACAAGCTGCAGATAGATGCCACGCTGGAGGGGAAGAAGTACATCATCCTGGTTGTTTTTGATGGCATGGATTGGCATTCGACACGTGCGGCCGCCTATTACAGGTCGGGCGGCAAGGGTTATGAATCGGGCCGCGGCAGCGGGCTGCTCTTCCAGGATTACAACAAGGTCGACACAGGCTACGGCTTCATGGTGACATCGCCGCATAACAACGGCACGATCAAGGATGTCGATAAGCAGATTTCCACGCTGGAAGATATTACGCCGACAGGTGGATACCATCCCTTGCTCGGTGGAGCGACTCCCTGGGCGCGACCAGGCGACATTGAATACCTCAAGGGCAACCATGATCGCTGGCCCCATCACTACACCGATTCAGCCGCCTCGGGCACGGCGATGACCAGTGGAGCGAAGACATTCATCTACTCGGTCAACCTGGATACGGACGGGAGGCCAGTGCGGCCCTTCGGCCGACGGTTACAGGAAGATCGCAAGTTCAGCGTGGGGATCGTGACCAGCGTGCCAATTTCCCATGCAACTCCCGCCGTGGCGTACGCCCAAAACGTTATGCGCTACGATACCCAGGACATCGCCCGCGATCTGCTTGGCTTACCCTCAATTTCTCATCCCCAGTCCCCCCTCAACGGGGTCGAGGTGTTGATCGGGGCAGGCTGGGGGCACACGGTGGAGACAGATGACCGACAGGGTGAGAATTTTGTGCCCGGCAACCCATACCTGGCCGAGGCAGACCTGGCAGCCGCTGACATCAAGCAGGGAGGAGCTTACACGGTTGTCACCCGCCAAGCTGGCGCCAATGGCCGACAGTCACTGACATTGGCGGCAGAAGCGGCGGTAGCCAACGATACGCGACTGCTGGGGTTCTTTGGCACCAAGTACGAACATCTACCTTTCCAGACAGCAGATGGCGGTTACAACCCAACCGCAGATTCGACGGATCGAAGGGACACCGAGGTCTACACGGAAGCCGACCTCTCGGAGAATCCGCGACTGGAGGATATGGTGCGAGCCGCCTTAAAAGTCCTGGAAACGAATGAGCAGGGATTTTGGTTGATGGTAGAAGCGGGTGATGTTGATTGGGCCAGCCACGGAAACAATATCGACAACGTCGTGGGCGCCGTGATGAGTGGCGACGATGCGTTTCAAGCGATAACGGAATGGGCGGAAAAGGACGATCGCTGGAAGGACACCGCCGTGATTGTGACTTCCGATCACGGCCATCTGCTAACGGTCCGTGATCTTTCCGCTCTATTGCCGCCGAAGTGAGCCACACCTATTGAGGAATGGGGACACATGACTGCCACCAAACTTGATCGACGACAGGCGATTGCGACGATGGCCGCCGGTATCGGATATTGTTCCACGGCCAACGCCGATCTTCCCAAGCAGTCTCGATACGAGATCTGCGCCTTCATCAAGTTCATCCAGGAACTGTCCTACGCAGACCTCGCCGCGCAGATGGCTGATATGGGTTTTAGTGGCATCGAAGCCACCGTCCGCAAGCGGGGCTATATTCTTCCGGAGCGTGCCGAACAGGAACTTCCCCGACTGGCAGAGGCTCTGGACAAAGAAGGTCTGTCGATCGGCATCATGGCATCGGATCTGAAAGAGGCGACCGCGGAATGCGAAAAGTTACTGCGGATCGCCAGTTCGGTCGGTATCACGCACTATCGCCTGGGCTATTTGCGGTACGACCTGTCAAAACCGATCAAACCGCAATTGGTGGACCATCGCAAGAGGCTTTTAGAACTGGCCGCATTGAATAAGCAAATCGGTATGACCGGCCTCTACCAGAACCATGCCGGTGCCACGACCGTCGGTTCAGCCGTCTGGGACCTGGCAGAGTTGTTTGATGGAATAGATCCTCAGCAGTTGGCCGTGGCCTTTGACATTCGCCATGCGACCGTGGAGGGCGGCCTCAACTGGCAACTTCATTTCCGTCGTATTCAACCGATCTTGGGAGCCATTTACGTCAAGGACTTCAGTTGGCTACCCGATGAAAAGGGGCCTATGAATCGGCCGCTCGGAACAGGACGGGTCGACCCGGAGTTTTTCGCCATACTACGCAGGGAATACAAAGGCCTGTTCTCGCTGCACGTCGAATACCTGCCCGACGACGGACTGGAAAACAACCTGGACGCGTTACGACGAGACCATCGCGTCCTGTCAGGCTTGCTTGGCCTTACTTGAAGACTGCCTGCATCGACTGTGGTTCTTCGGCGACCCGTTCCGCCTCGGTAAGTACCCGCATCACGTTGCCGCTCATGATGGCCTGAATGGCTCGCCGACTGTATCCACGGGTGAGCATCTCCTGTGTGATGACGGGGTAGGAGGCAACGTCCTCAAGTTGAACCGGTACGACGCTGATACCGTCGAAGTCAGAACCGATGCCAACGTGTCGGAAACCCGCCACTTTGACGATATGGTCGATATGGTCTACCACGTCCCTGGCATGGCCCGGGGCGATCGGATTCTCCGCTCGCCAGCGGGTCATGGCCTTGCGATAATCTGCTGCCTCGGGATACTTCAAACGCATTTCACGCATCACATCAAACATCTTGGCACGCCGTCGCGCCGACTCGGGGTGGATAAATCCAGAATAGAAGTTGACCATCACGACGCCGCCGTTGATACGGACTTGTTCGAGGACGTTGTCCGGGACATTGCGAGGATGGCCCGCCACGGCAAATGCCGACGAGTGGGAGAAAATAACTGGCGCGCGTGAAATCTGCAGTGTATCGAGCATCGTATCGGCCGAGACATGTGAGAGATCGACGAGCATGCCGAGCCGGTTCATTTCATGAACCACCGCTTCGCCAAACTTTGTCAGGCCCTGGTGTTTGGCTTCATCGGTTGCGGAATCAGCCCAGGGCAACGTCGCCGAATGCGTCAAGGTCATGTAACGTGCGCCTAGTTGGTAGAGTCGACGAAGGTTGGCCATGGAGCCTTCGATCGCATGGCCGCCTTCCACACCGATCAGGCTGGCGATCTTGTTCTCCCGCCGGGCTCTGAGTATGTCTGCGGTGGTTCCGCAAAGAGCGAAGGTTTCTGGGTACCTTTCGGCCATGGCATGGACCAGTTCGATCTGTTCCAACGTCTTGAGCAGGGCCGTGCCATCGTTGGCCGTGTTGGCCGGTACGTACACGCTCCAAAACTGGGCGCCCACGTTTCCCTTGTGCAGTCGCGGGATGTCGGTATGAAGATCTGGCTGTGGCTTGGATATGTCCAGACGCTTGAAGGATGTTGATGAACGTGTGCGTAATGCCCAGGGGAGATCATTGTGACCGTCGAAAACATAAGTTGATGCGTGTATGCGATGCGCCCGGGGACCGACCACGATCGGGCCCAGGTCCGAATCCTGTCCCCATGAGGGACCTGCGGATGAGAGCATGAGTAAGAACAAGGCAATTGGCAGGCTGCGTCGCAAGGTCATGGGCAATCCGATTCCGGATGAGGTCTTTGCGTCAGAGGTACTACAAAAGGACTCTCGCAGGGACCATCATACAGTCGTAGGGAAGCAGATGGCACGCGGAATGGGAGCCCATGCGATGAGTAAAGTACTTTATGGCCTGCTGATGATGACGGGGATCGCCTGGTTGGCCAACAGCGCCGTTGGCGAACGTCGCGGGAGTGCCGATGCGAGACTGCAGCGTTTACTCGCCGATGCCTGGGAGTTCGACCTGAATGAGAATCCCACCTTTGCCACCAGTGTCGGAGACCTGCGTAGCAACGACAAGCTTGCTTCAGCTACCGTCGAGGACTACCAGCGGCGACTGCAGACCCGTCGAGAATTCATTGTTCGAGCGGAGAAGATCGTTGCTGACCAATTGACCCCGGAGGGTCGCACGAATTTGAAGATCTTTCTCCGCCTGCAGCACGACGACATCCGTGAACTAGAGTTTGAGAGCTATTTGATCCCGATCACCAATCGCTCTGGTTTTCATATCTGGTTCCCTGAGTTGCCGAAACAGGTGCCACTAAAGACGGTCCAGCAGTATGAAGATTACGTGGCACGATTACGTGACTTTCGGCGCTACGCCGGCGAGAACATTGCCCTGATGCGAGTTGGAATTGAAAAGGGCGCCGTTTTGCCGTCCGTCGTGCTCGAGGGCTATCACGGAGCGATAACGCCCCACATCGTTACGGAGCCCCGCCAGAGTCTGCTCTATGAGCCGGCCACTCGCTGGCCCAGCAGTTTCTCAGATGAAGACAAGCAGCATTTGGACGGGGAGATAACCGCCGCCATCATGAGTTCCGTGGTCCCTGCCTACCAGGACTTTCAGGATTTCATGGAGCAAGAGTATGTGCCAGCAGCGCGTGGTTCGATTGGAGCATCCGGTCTACCTTCGGGGCGCGAATACTATCGCCACAGGGTGCGGAAATACTCGACACTCGATATTACCCCCGAGGAAGTCCATCAGCTCGGTTTGAGTGAAGTCGCGCGAATCCGCAAGGAAATGACGACGGTGATGGAGGAGGTCAAGTTTGACGGGGAGCTGAATGCGTTCTTTGATCATCTGCGTACCGCCCCGCAGTTTTACGCCACCACACCGGAGCAGCTGCAAAAGGAAATCGCCTATGTCCTTAAACGGATGGATGGCCAGCTGCCGCGACTGTTCAAGACTTTACCCCGCATGCCCTACGGGATCCGTGTGATTCCGGAATACATCGCCCCTCGGACAACTGCTGCGTATTACAGCCCTCCGCCGGGCGATCAATCCCGAGCAGGTTTCTACTACATCAATACCTACAACCTCAAGAGCCGGCCTCTCTACCAGGTCGAAGCGCTCTCGCTGCACGAGGCTGTGCCGGGCCATCATTTGCAGATCGCGCTGCAGCAAGAACTGGAGGGACTGCCAAATTTCCGTAAGTATGCCGGCTTTACCGTCTTCGTCGAAGGCTGGGCACTGTATGCGGAACGCTTGGGACTGGAAGTCGGGTTTTACCAGGATCCCTACAGTAACTTTGGCCGCTTGAGCTACGAAATGTGGCGTGCGTGCCGACTGGTCGTGGATACGGGGATGCACTACCAGGGCTGGACCCGACAGCAGACGATCGATTACATGTCCTCGAACACAGCCTTGTCGCACCACAACATTACTGCCGAAGTCGATCGTTATATCGCCTGGCCGGGTCAGGCGCTAGCCTACAAAATCGGGGAATTGAAGATACGCGAATTGCGGTCGAGGGCGGAAATGGAACTGGGGGACGCCTTTGATATCCGCGACTTCCATGCTGTCGTACTGGGCAGCGGATCCGTACCACTCGACGTGCTCGAAGAGAACGTCACGGGCTACATTCGAGACGGCGCTACAACGAGCAACTAGTCCAGGGCGATCAAAAGCCGAAGAACGATGTCTCACGGAGGGCAGCCGCTGGGGCTGGTTCGGGAGCCTGCTCCACTTCTTCGACCGTGGGCGGCGGGTCTTGAGTTCCTGAGAAAGCGGAATTGACCCTGCCTTGAGCGCGATCCGTTCGTTCCACAACGCCGCCGTAGGCAGCATAGTGGTCGTCGAAGGGGCTCTGGCAGATTGTGCAACCGCTGAGGCTCAGCACGATCAAAGCGACTCCGACGAGCAGGGGTGTCAGCGCATTCATATCTTCGGTCCTTGGCGGTCGACTCCGGCAATATCCGTTCTTCGTCGCGCACCAACTCATTCTTGAACGTAGTACTCGTTGGCAGGCATTATTTCCTTCGCCGGGCGGATAGACAGTCGGCCATGGTGATCTGTGAAAGCTGGGTAAGCATGGGCAGTTAGTGGTCCATCTTGGCCAAGGCTGGTCAGGACCAGCCAAGTTAGTTACGGTACAGAATTCTCAATACAACAACAGTTGGCCGGAGAATCGGATGAGCTCGGACGACTTGGACCAGGTGCCGTCGGATGATGGCCAAGCCGATGCGGCCGCCAGTGAAACAGGGTCGTCAGAAATCACCACGCTTGATCCGCCCACGACTGTCGTCGGCGTCCTCAAGCAACTCGGCCCCGGCCTGATTATTGCCGGTTCGATCGTTGGCTCCGGTGAACTGATTGCCACGACCAAGACCGGAGCAGACGCGGGCATGTCCCTGCTCTGGCTGATCCTGCTGGGTTGCGTGATCAAGGTATTTGTCCAGGTTGAACTTGGTCGGTACAGCATCATTAATGGCAAGACGACGTTTGCCGGCCTGGCCGCATTGCCGGGACCGCGAATCGGTCGCGGGCATCTGATCATCTGGTATTGGCTGGTAATGTTCGTGGCCATCATGTGCGCGCTAGGGGGCATTGTCGGCGGTGTTGGGCAGGCCTTGTCGATCAGTATTCCGATCACTGACCGCGGTCGGTCCTACAACGATTACCGCGAGGCGGAAACACAACTGACTGTGCTGCGAGGGACGTGGCAGCACATGGCGGGCGATGAAGAACAGAAATCAGAACTGGTGGCGCAAATCTCGCCGCTACACACGCAGTCGATTGACAGCTACCTGGAACTTGAGGCGGGAAACGTCGCCGGCCAGAAGAAGCAGCAGTTGCTGAAGCTCAAGGCGGACCTCCAGCAGGTTGCCGAAGCGAGTCGCGATACGCCGTCCCATCAGATCTACCATAAACTCTTGCCGAGGGGTGACTTGGCAGAATGGGTGGCATTGGAAGTACAGTTGGCGGGTATGCCAGCTGAGGAGTTGGCGACGGAAGGAAACAAGGCCTTGGTCGTCAAGCGGGACGAAGCCCGCGCCCCGGTGATGGCAGCGGCTGACTTACTGGGTCCTGAGGCGGCCGACTTTATCTCATCCTATGTTGCTGCCCTGACATTTCAGCCGGCCACCAACCGGCTCGATCCCAACATCTGGACAGCCTTGCTGACCGTCATCACGATCCTGCTACTTGTGATTGGTCGCTATAGCTTTATCCAGACCTTTACGACGACGCTTGTTGGCCTCTTCACATTGGTCACGATTGTGAATGTGTTGGGACTGCAGACACTGAGTTCTGCCGATACCTGGCGGATCACAAGTAGTGAATTCCTCTCGGGACTCACATTTAGCTTGCCGAAAGGGGAGTGGTGGAAGGCCCTGGCCACGGCCCTGGCTACTTTCGGGATCATTGGTGTGGGCGCCGCTGAGTTGATCGCCTATCCGTACTGGTGCATGGAACACGGCTATGCCCGTTTTACCGGACCGCGTGACGATACGGACGCCTGGGGCGCGCGGGCACGGGGATGGATGCGGGTCCTGCGTTGGGACGCTTGGTGTTCGATGGTCATCTACACATTTGCCACGATCGCCTTCTATATGCTCGGCACGGCAATCCTGCATCGTATTCAACTTTCACCGGCCGGCGACGAGATGATCAGGTCGCTGGGAGTGATGTACCGGCCTGTCTTTGGGCAGGTTGCAGAATCACTGTTCCTGTTTGGTGCCTTTGCCGTGCTCTATTCAACCTTCTTTGTTGCCAGTGCCGGGAATGCCCGAGTGCTCTCAGACGTACTCCGCACGCTCGGTTTCATCGAGGATTCCGAAAAGTCCTATCGCAAGAATGTGAAGCGAATGTGCGTGATCTTGCCCGCGATTTGCGGAATCACCTCAATCGTGGGCTTTAAGCCGGTCGTTGCAGTCCTGCTTAGCGGGACGATGCAAGGCATTATGCTACCGATGGTGGCTGCCGCTGCCATCTACTTCCGCTATTACAAGGGTGACAAGCGAGTGACCCCCGGCAAGTCATGGGATATGCTCCTCTGGGCGTCGGCCGTGGGCATGTTGATTACCGGCTGCTGGACAGCGGGAGATAAGATTGTTGCCCAATTGAGCAATCTGTTCAGCTAGCAGACGGCGACGCAACGGCAAGGAAAGGGACGCGATGGAGACGACAACCGGGAGATGCTTTGTTACGCACCTCGAGGCTGCGATCGACGGAACCGAATTGCCGGCAGACCAACTGCAGACGCTGCATAAAGGTCGGCCCTTGTGGGTCCGCTATGATCTCGATGCAATCAAAAGAACGGTCTCTCCAGCAGACATTCTGACCCGACCCGCCAGCCTCTGGCGTTACAGAGAGCTATTGCCGGTACGGGATCTGGAGGCGATTGTCAGCCTCGGCGAGGGGATGTCACCGCTGCTCCGATGCCCACGTCTGGGCGAGTACCTGGGTGTGCCACGATTGATTGTTAAGGACGAATCGCAACTGCCGACAGGCAGCTTCAAGAGTCGGGGGATGGCCATGGCTGTCTCCATGGCAGCTCACTTTGGTGTGACTCGCGTGGCCCTGCCGACAGCAGGGAATGCCGGCGGAGCAGCTGCGGCCTATGCGGCCCGCGCCGGAATGGAATGTTTTGTCTTCATGCCCGCCGATACGCCGGCAATTAACCAGTTTGAATGCCAGCTGGCCGGAGCACATGCTTACCGTGTAAACGGGCTGATCAATGATTGCGGACGTCTGGTTGGCGAAGGCCGCGACGTGATGAAATGGTTCGACCTCTCGACACTGAAAGAGCCTTATCGGATCGAAGGGAAGAAGACGATGGGCCTGGAGCTGGCCGAGCAACTTTCATGGCAATTGCCGGATGTCATTCTGTACCCGACAGGCGGTGGCACTGGTTTGATCGGTATGTGGAAGGCTTTCCAGGAGCTCAAGGAACTTGGCTGGCTGCAGGATGACCGGCTGCCGCGAATGGTAGCCGTGCAGTCCGACGGCTGCGATCCGATTGTCAACGCTTTCGATGCGGGAGAGCGGTTCGCAGAGCCAATCAGCGGTGCTGAAACAATGGCTCGGGGAATTCGAGTGCCCTCCGCTGTCGGTGATTTTATGATTCTTGATGCCATACGGGAAAGTGGTGGACGGGCCTGCCGCGTGCCAGAGCAATCCATTCCGACCTGGCTCTCCAAGGCGACTCAACTTGAAGGGATATCCTTCTGCCCCGAAACCGCCGCCTGCATCGCCGCCGCAGAGAGTCTCTCGGCGGAAGGCTGGATAGTAGAATCCGACCGGGTTGTGATCTTCAATACAGGGGCCGGGCAGAAGTATCTTGAGTCGATTGCCTGCGAACTGCCGGACATCGATTGTCAGCAAGCGGTCGATTGGCAGGCGTTTGCTGCAGGGCTTGCTGAGTAGCCTTTACTCAGCATAAAGCTCGGCCATCAAAGCGGTAATTCGTCTGAATTCCTGCCGGGCCGATTCCGGTGCCAGCAATTCGCACTCCGCTCCCAGACTGAAGACGCGGGGGAATATCTCGGCAGGATGGTGGGCGTTAATCGTGAGCAGATAGTCGCCATCATCGAGTTCTTCCAGGACCTGTGTGGCAGACCAGGGGTCTTCCTTGATCCGCTGAGCAGTGGATGGCCGCAAACGAATCTGGTATTCGAGCGCTGGCTCTCCGGCAAACATGCCGGCTTCGCTGGTAAGTGCCAGTTCGGTATGCAGGTCGTCCGGCAGATCAAACCAGGAATCAAGCAATTCTGCCTTCTCGATCCGGTCCAGTTTCCAATGGCGGAGTCGATTCGAGTCGGCTGGCAAGTCTGCATCGGCTGCCACGATGTAGATGCTGGAAAGAAACAGGATTGTGGCGTAGGGCTCAAGTTGCCTGCTGGCTGACGCTTTGCTGGGCGCCGAATATTCAATTGCCACGCGGCGGTGTTCGGAAATCCCCCGCTGCAACGTTTTCAGAGGACCCAGTTTTTCGGCATAGTCCTTGGGGGCCGCACCGAGCACTAACAGCGTATTTCGGTGGCGTTCGTAATGGTCCGCAATACTGGCCGGAAGCTGTTGGATGACCTTGGACCAGAACGACTCGATTCCCTGCCAGTAGGGAGTTCCCGCCAGCGGTACAAGCAGGTCGCGAGCGAGTGACAGGGCGACCATCTCGGTGGCCGAGGCATTCAGCTGAAAGCCCTTGCGCACGCTTTCACCAACTTTCCAGACTCGACCCCGATCCGCATCCATGCCGTGGATGTCGAAACCGGCCTGCTGTAGGGCTTCGATGTCCCGCCGCACCGTCCGCTGGTGAAGTGACGAGAGGCCCAGCTCATCGAGTAGACAGGTACGGATCTCTTCAAGTGTGGCGCCGTACCGCAGCGATTCAAGAAACTGAAGTATCTTGTGCTGCCGAATCAACTGTTCATTGCGCGCCATTGGTCAGCGATCCATCAAAGTCCACGTCAGGCCGCCACCGATCAGGTGGTGGGGATGAGTGGTGGGAGCGGGCACTGCAACATCTCGGTGATAGCTCGCAACATCTCGGCTTCGTTGATCGAAATCTTGTCGTCTGCCAACGCACAGGCGACGCAGGCCTGCACGAGTTTTTCTTTGTGGCGAGGCAAGAGGTGGGCGAGTTTATCGATGCAGGCGTCAAGCGTGGTCAGCGAGCATTGTTTGGCGGGCAGGATGGCCCACGGTAAGCCAGTCCCCTTCATCGCCTGATCGTAGGACGTGGCCGCTTCTTCCGCAGTGGCATGACCGGCATAGGCAATGGTGGATAACAGCAGTCGTGCTGCATTGGCGAGATTGCCCAGTCGCTGTTTCGATTTGGCTCTGTCGAGTTTATTATCGATGTGAGCATCGAGATGATGCATCAACGAGCGCTGCAGGCACCACTCAAATAAGCTGATCTTTTTGTCGGCCGCAATAAGTTCAGCGACCGTGTCCTTGAAAGCGTGGTAATGGTCCCGCGGCATCTCCCGCAATGCGGCCTTGGTTATCTCGGCCAGCGGCAAGTGAAGCCGACGGTCGAGGGCCGCAATGGTTGGCTGTAGTTGTTTGGTAATGGCAAAGACCTCGTCAAGACTCTGTTTCTTGACGGTCGCAAACTGGCGTTCACGGACTTTGTCATCGCTGCGATCAAGCAGCAGAGCAAACACGACAGCACGCGAAGAGAAGGGGTCGCGAGCGAATTCCGACAGTTCGTTGGGGATCTGTCCAGAAATCGTTCTGGCATATTCAACATGGTCGGAGGTTGGCCGACCAACAGTCTGGACGACATCCTCAGCGGCCGGCACGGCCAAGGGAGCAATCGGTGGTGCCTGAGGGGCTGGCGGCGTTGGTGTTTTAGTTGCAGCAGGGGACGGGGCGGCAGCGGACTGGCCGGCGAACCCAGCGGTGCCGGCGGCAGGTCCTGTACCGGCAGCTGCGCTGGCTGCCAGAGCCTGTTCATGTTCCCAGCTGGCGTCAATACGTTTGATCCGCTCTTCGATCGGCGGGTGGGTGGAAAAGGAGGACGACATGGCCATCGAGAAGAACATGTGCCGCGTCTCCGAAGCATGGTGATCCTCGATTGCCGACCCCGATGCGAATCCGCCGATGCGTTTCAGCGCGCCGCCGATGCCATCGGGATTGCGCGTGAATTGAACGGCAGAAGCATCCGCCAGGAATTCACGCTGCCGGCTAATTGCCGCCTGAATCAGGGCTGCTGCAAGGCCACCCAGGAAACCGAGCAGGAACAGAACCAGTCCAATCACGAAAAAGGCGGCTGCGGCACCGCCGGATTCCTTACTGTTGCTGCGGCCACGGGTCATAAGAGCGGCGCTGCGAAACATGAAATAGCCGATATAGGTGAGTAGCGTGATGCCTGCGAGGATACCAATCAATCGCAGGTTCAATTTCATGTCGCCATTGATGATGTGGCTGAATTCATGCGCCACGACGCCCTGCAGTTCGTCTCGTGACAATTGTTCCGCGCAGCCTCGGGTGATCCCGATGGCTGCATCCTCGATCGTGAAGCCGGCGGCAAATGCGTTGATGCCCTCCTCCTTTTCGAGCAGGTAGACCGCTGGCATCGGGCAACCGGATGCGATTGACATCTCCTCAACAATATTGAGGATCTTCCGTTCAAGTGGCTGCTGGGTGTTTGAATGCAGCAATCGTCCACCCAGACTCTCGGCGATCGCGGAGCCACCTGCCTGTAGCGCCATCCATTTGAAGAAGCTGCCGAGCCCAATCACGCCCAGCACGCCCGCTGCCACCAACGCAAACTGGAGGAGATACTCGGACATCGGCAGGCTGCGGCTGAAACCACGGGTCGTCAATGCGGCAACGGTCAGCCAGGCCAGTGTTACGAGGCTGGCCACCGCGGCGGTGTAGATAAAGACGAGCCGCCCGGTCTGTTTTCGGGCCTGGTCTTGGTGGTCGAAGAAGTTCATCGCCATGGTGGCGGGACCTTCTAGTCACGAGGTCAGGACGGAGGATTGTCGTAAATAACAGGAAGCGTCGATTAGGTGAACTTGACGTCAGGTGCGTCACGCACGCTGTCGTCTTCAATTTCCCAGAACGGCGCGTCGGCGGAAAAGCCGAACATGCCAGAGAAAATGACTGCCGGGAATCGCTTGCGCATGATATTGAAGTTCTGGACCGAGTCGTTGTATCCCTGGCGTGCAAAGGAAATACGATTTTCTGTCGAACTCAGTTCTTCCTGCAGGTTCGCCATCGTCTCGTTAGCTTTGAGGTCCGGGTAGTCTTCAGAAACCACCATCAGTTTGCTGAGGGCGCCCGTCAGCATGTTTTCAGCACCCATCAGGCCCTGCAGGGCGGCGGGGTCTGTCAGGTCCAGGCCCTCGAGGTTGACCTGGCATGAGTTGCGAGCTGAAATAACGGCGTCGAGTGTCTCCCGTTCGTGAGCCATGTAACCCTTGACTGTTTCGACCAGGGTTGGAATCAGGTCATGGCGTCGCCGCAATTGGACATCAATTTGCGCCCACTGGTTCTTGTAGCGTTCTTGCCCAGTCACCAGGCTGTTGTAGGTCTTGTAGGCGATCATCACGA
>Ga0114999_10000395_pt1 | contig 64711 bp, 61 predicted proteins | sample ArcticOcean_MG_C_3_FD_89820 | JGI IMG/M metagenome (GOLD analysis project Ga0114999, IMG submission 89820) | Marine microbial communities from western Arctic Ocean - ArcticOcean_MG_CB8_126 | ecosystem: Environmental > Aquatic > Marine > Oceanic | place: Arctic Ocean: Canada Basin | collected...
ATCACCGGTACTTTCGCGCCAGCAGCGAAATTAATTCCCTCTGCCACTTGTGCGCGAACCGTATAAGTTTGATAAGCGGCAACTGCCAGTGACGCCAGAATGCCGATGATTGCGATGACAATGACGAGTTCAATTAGGGTAAATCCCCTGGAGCGATATGACATTGGTCTGTTCCGGTCGCGCATTGCTTTGGCTGGAGAGCCCAGCCTATGATGGTCAAGATTACCTTGATTATCTGCATAATTCACATGATCCAATTGGCGCGGCAATCGTACGCGCGGTCACATATCACTAACGCACCGCTCAGCCCGTCCAAAATAGCCCCGACAATTTTGTGGCCTTTAGTGGTGGTCAAAAAAGTTCTCAATTCGTCTGTTTAGCCGCTTTTTATGTTTCGATTGGTGTGAATTGATCTTGAGTGTTGGCGCGAGAGAAAGCGCTGCTGCTCCACTAGACGGGCAAAAAAACCCCCGATCAAAGACCGGGGTTTTCTTAATCCGTATTGAAGATTGCTTCGAAAAGCGGCCTTCAAAAAATAATTACGGACGGCAAGCTGCTGGCAGCCATTTGTTCTGCAAACCAGCGCCATTGGCACAAGTCCAGCCGATGCTGCCAGTGTTGTCTATCGCGGTCATTGTCAACGTCGCGGCGGCGATGTTGGCGTTCGCGCTGTTGCCATAAGTTACGGTAACCACGGCGCCTGCAACCTGCACACCGGTTACATATTTGCCAACAATAGTTCCGGCTAACGCGAGTCCAGCGACCGTGTTGTCCGCCGGGAATGCGCCCTGGTCCTGAAAGTACTCAGTTACTGCAGCTTTAGCACCACCAGAGAGGTTCAAACCTTCAGAAACCTGTGCACGAATCGTGTAGTCCTGATAAGCCGGAATAGCGATCGCAGCCAAAATGCCGATAATGGCAACTACGATCATAAGTTCGATCAATGTAAAACCTTGTTGTTTCTTCATCTCAGTTATCTCCATGAATATTGAGAGTGTTAGTCAGTCGTAAAGCTACGGCGAATTCGCCTGTACGATACATAAAGCAATTCCCATGCCAAGTTTTCTCTTGATGCCGTAAATTATTATATATTAACTGATTTATGGATTTCGCAAGGCAATTAAGCTGTTTGGGTCGGACCGAAAGTTGGCCACTTAATGTCAGTGTTTGTCCACAAGTGACAAATTTTGTCACCTCAAGCGTTGCTCGGGTGTCGTTTCCAAGGCGTCACTCGATGTCGAGTTTCTTGATTCGGTAACGCAACTGCCGAAATGTCAGGCCAAGCAAACGAGCGGCGGCCGTTTTGTTGTAGCGGGTTTGCTTTAGTGCATTGACGATCGCTTGGCGCTGCACATCGTCAATCTGACTGCCGAGATTACCGCTGGTGTTTGGTGCTGGCGCAGATTCCTCGCTAGCAGGGCTAATTGCCAGATCCCCGGCACCGATCATATTGCCAGCAGACAAGGTAATAGCACGCTCGAGCATATTTTCCAGTTCTCGCACATTTCCGGGGAAGCGATAGTTTTTCAGCTCTTTGCGAGCGCTTTCGTCCAGAATTTGGGCCGATGATCCGAGCCGCGCCAGAATGTGATCCGCCAGTTTCAAGACATCGTCGCCGCGTTCTCGGAGCGCTGGCACGCGAAGTTCGATGACATTGATGCGGTAGTAGAGGTCTTCGCGAAATTCGCCGGACTTAACCATGCTCGCCAAGTCTTTATGGGTAGCTGACAGTATTCGAACATCTACCGACTCTTCTTTTGCAGCGCCCACGGGCCGCACGGTTTGCTCCTGAATGACGCGTAGCAACTTCACCTGCATCGCAAACGGCAGATCGCCGATCTCATCGAGAAATAAAGTGCCGGTATGGGCTGACTGTGAAAGTCCGACTTTGTCGTGAATCGCGCCCGTATACGCGCCTTTACGATGTCCAAAAAACTCACTTTCCATGAGTTCTGCTGGGATAGCACCACAGTTGACGGGTACGAACGGGCCGTCTTTTCGTGGGCCGCTATCGTGAATAAGTCGTGCAACGAGTTCCTTGCCAGTGCCGGATTCGCCAGAAATATGTATGGGTGCCTGACTTCTAGCGACGCGATCGATCATGTTACGCAATGTATGCATAGCAGGTGATTCGCCCAAGAGACGCGCTGCACCATCCGTGTTTTTGTCGCCAAGCTTGAGGGCGTTTTCAATGATATTGCGAAGATTCTGCAGGTCTAACGGCTTCGAAATAAAATCGAAGGCGCCTAGTTTCAATGCCTGTACGGCGGTTTCCACATTACCGTGGGCCGTAATTACCGCAACCGGAATGCCTGCCGCGTTACGTTGCATCCAATCAACAAGCTCCAAGCTATCACCATCCGGTAGGCGCATATCGGTCAAGCACAGATCGAATTTCTGCTCGCCGAGCTTCCGTCTGGCGCTTTCGACATCTTCGGCCGCGACCGCGTCGATGCCCATCCGGTCGAGCGTCAACGATAACAGTTCGCGGATGTCCGCTTCATCGTCGACTACCAGTGCAGTTGGTTTTTGCATGTTCATTGTTGCCTAGCTTTCCACGGCTTCCCAGCGATCGGGGTCCGCGAAGACGATTCTGAAAATGCTGCTGCCCGATTGAGTTCGCACAATTCTCTGGATATGTAGAGCCCAAGACCGGTACCACCACTTCGGGTGGTAAAAAATGGTTCGAATATCTTATCCGCGGTTGCACTGTCGACACCGTGACCTTGGTCAAGAACTTCCAAATAGGGTTGTTTTGTTCGCGATGTGCGACCGGCGGTGATTTCGACACAAATTCCGCCGGTTTCACTGGCATATTTCACCGCGTTGTCACAAAGATTCCATAAAACTTGTCGTAGATGGCTAGGATCCATCCGCACTTCCAGATCCTCTACAACGTCGGCGGGGCTAAGCTCACCCTCTTGCAACTCGAGTGTGCGCGTAAACTCGGCAGCGAAGTCTTTGAGCCAGGGTGCAAGGTGAAATAGTTCCGGGCGACTCTCGTCGCGTCTCGATAGCTGCAATACGTTGTCAATAATGTGACTGACGCGTTCGGCGTGGGTGCCGATAATTTGTGTCAGTCGGAGATCCTCCGCACTAAGACCGTCCGATTCCGCCAGCAGTTGACCGGCGTGACTCATCGCACCGACAGGGTTGCGGATTTCATGCGCGATACTCTCGCTCAGGCGCCCTAGTGAGGCTAATTTGGACTGTTGCACGCGTGCATTCATTAGGCTGGCATCTTCCAGGAAGACGAGAATTGGACCCTGCCGCTCGTCCCCTTTTCCCAATGGCGCGAGATGGGCTTTGATGCTTGGGCTTTCATCCTGGTTACTCATGGTCAGGTCGATATGTGAACTCGACTCGGTGTTCTGCCGCCAGCCGGCAATATAGTCAGCAAGATCCGCTGACGCATCTGAAATTTCGACGCCGTGACTGTCAATGGATGCGCCCAGGAGTCCGGCAGCGGACGCATTGATCAGGCGAATGCGATTTCCCGCATCGAGTACCACAATGCTTTCGCGCAAATGTTACACAATATATTGATTGAGCTCGGATAGATTCGCCAGGTCAACGCCACGCTGTCGCGCCAGCGCCTCGCTGTACTGAATCCGCCTTGCCAACGGCCGTGCCGCTAGCGATATGGCGAAAATGATGGCACCAAGTAGGCCAGCAGCGGTGAAATTGCTGGTATCGCTTACACCACCAATTTGCGAAAAGACCTGTTCACCGAGGATCGCCAGTGCAGCGATGGCTGCAAAAAAACCGGGGACCTGCATGGGTAAGATTAAGCTGCCAGCGCCAACAAAAACCACCAACAAGCCGCCCAAACCGCTGCCGATGCCGCCGCTGGTATGCATCAGGATGACGATCGAGAATATATCGAGCATGATTTGTGTATACGTTTGCAGGCCTGCGCCGACCCAGCGCCTGCGAATGGAAAAACCGGCTACGATAGACAACACGAAATACGCGGCAGCAATTGCGGAGAAAATCAAAGGGTAGCGTTCGCCGAAAACACGCGGTTCTCCGGCACCAAAGAAAAGACCTAAGAGTGCAATGGCGAGAAATAATCGGAACAGATTGAGTGTGCCAAGGACCCGCCAGGTCAAATCCGATTCGTCGATGGCACGCTGTAGCGTTGCTTCAGTGTTCATGGGCTTCGTTTTTAATGATGGTTGATCCATGGTCTTCGCGATGCTTGTCGCCACCTACCGGTCTGCGAAGATTGTAGTCCAGACGAGTGTTTTTGCGTCTTAAGTTGCTTTCATCCAAAATACGCCGACTTTTCCCCCGGCATAAGATAAAAGTAATAATGAACCTTCACGAATATCAGTCTAAAAAATTATTCGCCGAATACGGCATTCCGGTGCCTGAGGGAGTTCCCGCTACGACGCCCGATGAGGCCGTACAGGCGATGGATAAACTCGGCGGTGACTTATGGGTCGTAAAGGCTCAGGTTCATGCTGGTGGTCGCGGCAAGGCGGGCGGCGTAAAGCTGGCGCGCTCGGCCGAAGAGGTGCGGCAATTCGCAACCGACATGCTCGGCACGATGTTGGTGACGCACCAATCGGGTCCCGAGGGCCTGCCCGTTAACGTTGTGTATGTTGAAGCAGGCTCGGACATCGATCGTGAGCTCTACTTAAGCATGTTAGTCGATCGGGAAGTCAGCAAAGTGTCATTCATTGCTTCGGCCGCCGGTGGCGTGGATATCGAGCAGGTTGCCGCAGACACTCCCGAACAGATTTTCACAGTGGCGATTGGGTCGGATGTTGGATTACAGCCGTATCAGGCTCGTCAGCTTGCATTCGGTCTTGGTTTGGATAAATCGCAAAGCCGTCAGTTCGCAGCTCTAATTAGTAAACTCTACGATTTATTCTTGGGTTGCGACGCGAGCCTGGTTGAAATCAATCCGTTGATCGTGACCAAGGGCGGTGATGTTGTCGCGCTGGACGGCAAGATCAATATTGAAGACAACGCGCTATTTCGACAATCAAGGCTCGAAGAAATGCGTGATGCGAGTCAGGAAGACGAAAAGGAGCGCGAGGCAGCAAAGCACGATCTCAACTATGTTTCGCTGGACGGAAATATTGCTTGCATGGTGAATGGTGCAGGACTCGCGATGGCTACGATGGATCTTATCAAGCTACACGGTGGAGACCCGGCCAACTTTTTGGACGTCGGCGGCGGCGCAACGAGCGAGCGGGTTGCTGCAGCATTTAAGCTAATTCTTTCGAATGACAGCGTGACCGCAATTTTGGTGAATATATTCGGCGGGATCGTACGTTGTGATTTGATCGCTGAAGGCATCATAAGCGCAGTCAAAGAGGTGGGCGTCAGCGTTCCGGTAATTGCTCGTCTTGAAGGTACCAACGTTGACAAGGGTCGGGCACTACTTGCCGACAGTGGTCTGAACATCATTGCAGCAGAAGATTTAACTGACGCTGCACAAAAAGCCGTTGCGGCTTCGAATCGGTAACAGGAATACCCGTCTAATGAGCATATTGGTTAATAAGAACAGCAAGATCATCTGTCAGGGTATTACCGGCAATCAGGGATCATTCCATACTGAGCAGTGCATCGATTACGGCACCAATGTTGTTGCAGGCGTAACACCCGGGCGCGGCGGTGAAGAGCACCTTGGCGTGCCCGTCTACAACACCATGCGCGAGGCAGTCGACCACACTGGCGCAGACGTGAGCATGATTTATGTTCCTGCACCTTTTGCGGCGGATGCAATACTCGAAGCAGCCGACTCGGGTGTCGATTTGATCGTCTGTATTACCGAGGGCATTCCGGTTCTCGATATGGTGAAAGTTAAGTCTGCCTTGCGTAGCTATAGCTGCCGCCTCATCGGGCCAAATTGCCCAGGAATTATCACACCGGAGGAGTGCAAGATTGGCATCATGCCGGGCTTTATTCATCAGAAAGGTAGAATCGGCGTTGTTTCACGTTCTGGTACTTTGACGTACGAAGCTGTCTATCAAACGACGCAAAACGGCCTGGGGCAAAGCACTTGCGTCGGTATCGGGGGTGATCCGGTGCGGGGCTTAGGTTTCATCGAATGTCTGGAGTTATTCCAGGCGGATGACGATACCGATGGTGTCGTAATGGTGGGTGAGATTGGTGGCACCGATGAGGAAGCGGCCGCCGAGTTTATTCAATCGGACGTGACCAAACCTGTTGTTGCATACATTGCGGGCGTAACTGCCCCTGCGGGTAAGCGCATGGGCCATGCAGGCGCTATTATCGCGGGAGGCAAGGGCACTGCAAATGATAAATTCAAAGCTTTAGAAGCGGCGGGTGTCGCGACCGTAAGATCACCTGCTGAGCTCGGCAGAAAAATGATGGAACTTATAAACGGCTGATTGGGCCAGGTCGTTACTATTGAGTATTACGCTATAGTTCTAATAGCCAAATTAATTGGCTAAATTTTCATCTTTAGAGCAATCTTTAAGCCATGAAGGAAAAAATCTCCGTCGCACTGGCACAAGTTGATCTTGTCGTTGGCGATGTCTCGGGCAATACGCAAAAAATAATCGAATATTCACAACGCGCGCACAATGAAATGCGCACAGATTTGGTCGTATTTCCAGAGCTTAGCGTTAGTGGTTATCCGCCTGAAGATTTACTATTTCATTCTGGGCTGCAACGTCGAGTGGACGATGCACTGCAGACCATTCGCGACTCCATTCGCGGCATTGCGGTGTTGGTTGGTTATCCAGAGTACGACGGCGACGCGATCTACAACGCTTGCGCAGTGTTTAAGGATGGCGCCGTTCTCGCACAATATCGCAAACATTTGTTACCAAACTATAGCGTTTTCGATGAGCAACGATATTTTGTCGCCGGAAAGGAAGCATCGGTTTTTTCGCTAAATGGAATTCGCGTCGGCATCAACATCTGTGAAGACATGTGGAAGAGTGGCCCGGTGGCCGCAAGTCGTGCCGCGGGTGCCGAGGTAATCGTCGCCATCAACGGCTCGCCCTATGAACACGATTGCCAGCGCTATAGAGAAAGCGCCGTAAAAAGTAGAATCAAAGAGGTCGGTATTCCCGTTGTTTATTTGAACATGGTGGGTGGTCAAGACGAATTGGTTTTCGATGGCGGATCCTTCGCGATGGATGCCAATGGCGATCTCGCATTTCGCGCGGAACGATTCAAAGAAGGTATGTATCAGGTTGAACTGATTGCGGATGCTGCAGGCGTTGCACCGAGAGGAAGCGCAGTGGCACCTGCATTGTCGGACGTTGAAAGTCACTATCAGGCTTTGGTGTGCGGTACTCGAGACTATGTGCGCAAGAACGGGTTTCCAGGCGTAATTCTAGGTTTGTCAGGCGGTATCGATTCGGCATTGGTTTTGGCAATTGCGTGCGATGCACTCGGCGCTGATCAGGTTCGCGCGGTGATGATGCCGTTTCGATACACGAGCAACATGAGTCAGGAAGATGCTGCTAAGCAGGCAGCATTGCTCGGAATACGCTACGACGTGATAACAATTGAGCCGATTTACGAAGCAACTATTGCTCAATTAGAACCGATATTTGAAGGCCGGGAAGCGGATGTAACCGAAGAAAACATTCAAGCTCGCTGCCGCGGCTTGTTATTGATGTCGATCTCCAATAAATCTGGCCGTATGTTGCTGACGACCGGCAACAAAAGCGAAATGGCGGTCGGCTATGCAACCCTTTATGGCGATATGGCGGGCGGTTTCGCACCTATTAAGGACTGCAGTAAGACGCTGGTCTATCAGTTGGCACGATATCGCAATACGGTTAGTGAGGTTATTCCCGAACGGGTCATCACCCGGCCGCCGTCAGCGGAATTGCGACCCAATCAAAAAGATACAGATTCGCTACCGGACTACGACGTGCTCGACCCGATTTTGCAGGCGTTCATCGAGCGTGATCTTTCGGTTGCAGACATTGTTGCCGATGGCTATGACAAAGATGTTGTTGTCCGTGTGCTCGAACTGGTTAAGCGCACTGAATACAAACGCCGGCAGGCGCCACCGGGAATTCGAATTTCGAGTAGGGCATTCGGTCGGGATTGGAGATACCCGATTACGTCACGGTATACGTTTCCTGAGGAATGATCTGGCGGGGTCAGCGTGTTCAATCGCGGCAAGGTCACTCTTGGCAATCCCTGGTCTCGCGACATATAGACTCCTGTCCATCATGCCGGTCCTACAGCATTGTTAGGATTAAGGATTTTGCGATACCGCTGATTGGTTCGCGTCGGCCGAGAAATTCTTTTCCAATACACGCCGCGTGTCGTCGGCAAGTTCTGTCATGCCGAGGCCCTCGTAGGACTCGATCATGATGCGTAGCGACTCTTCGCCACTGTCTGCGCCGTGATAGGTTTCCAGAGCCGTTTTGACTCGATTGAGCGAGGCTACGTATGCGTCTTGACTGAGATAGAAGAGTGCTACTTCGTTTTCGTATGCGGCTAGACGATTCTTGAGATAGACCATTCGTTGTTCGGCATCAGCGGCATATTCGCTGGCAGGATACCGATCAACCAAACGACTTAAAATCGAAAACGCTTGTTGTCCATCGCGCGGTGGGCGGCTATTGATGTCTTTTCTAAACAGGCGTTCCAGAAAGCCCTGGCCGCGATCGAAATACGCCAATCCTTGAATGAACAACGCGTAGTCGACGCGCGCGTGCGTTGGATTCTCGCGGAGAAAAGTTTCGCCCGCTTCAATGGCTTGTTCGGTTCGGCCGTCTTTGTAATAGGCGTATGCCAGTTCCAACTGAATTTGCGTCGAGAATTCGCTAAAAGGAAAACGCGCTTGTAAAGCTTCAAAAATGCTGATTGCCTTTCGGTAATTGCCTTGACTTACAGCATCTTGGGCGTCGACATAAGCATCGCGAATGCTCGAATTGAGGTCGAATTCTTCTTCTTCGCCGGCGCAACCCGTTGCAAATACGGCAACGAGCATCAACATTGCAAGCGCCCGCAGCCCGCGGCTCGTCTTCATCACCTTTTGATGGGGCTTCGATTTTTCGACAACATTTGACATATTGGTAGTTCTTCTCATATCCCGCGGGAATTTTTTTCTCGCCAAAATAGCGGCCGAACTTTGCACGAAACCGGCAGAATCGGCAAGTATACCGTAAACTTAGCGCTATTCTGATTGCCATCCCAGTGGGCCTAAGTGACCGATTCTTTAGAAAAATTCGTACCGCCTGACCTTTCCGGTCTGCGTTTGGACATAGCGCTCGCCAGTATGTTTCCCGACTACAGCAGAAGTCGCCTAAAAAGCTGGGTTTTGAAGGGAAATGTCACTGTAGATGGTCGGGCAATGCGGCCTCGCGACAGCGTCGCTGGCGGCGAACAGATCATCGTTCAACCGCAAGCCGAAGTCAGCGTCACCAGTCTTCCCGAGCCCTTGAATCTCGATATCGTCTTTGAAGATGAAGATCTCCTTATCGTTAACAAGCCGGCCGGATTGGTTGTCCATCCGGGTACGGGAAATACCCATGGCACCTTAATGAATGGACTTCTGCATCATGTTGCCGGCCTTGAGGCGTTGCCGCGTGCCGGCATCGTGCACCGACTAGACAAGGACACAAGTGGTCTTTTATTAGTTGGAAAGAATTTAACGTCGCACACGGCTTTAGTACGCGCATTGGCCGACCGTGACATTTCCAGACATTATCTGGCGATCTGCGTCGGAGTTCTGACCGGTGGCGGCAAGGTCGATGCGCCGATCGGGCGTAACCCTGCAGATCGGGTGAAAATGAGCGTGCAGGAACAAGGTAAGCCAGCCATCACCCATTTTCGTGTGAAAGAACGATTTCGCGCCCACACTTTCGTTGACGTCCAACTCGACACCGGTCGGACCCATCAAATAAGAGTGCATTTCGCGCATCGCCGTAATCCCTTGGTTGGCGATCAGGTGTATGGCGGCCGACTTGGGATGCCGGCAGGTGCGACCGAAGAACTGCGCGAATCATTGCGGCGCTTTAAGCGCCAGGCACTGCATGCAACCCGCTTGTCTTTCGCGCATCCAAAAAGCGGCGAGACGATCGAGCAAGTCGTAGAACCGCCGCAGGATTTTAACGATCTGTTGAACATCATGCGCACCGACGTTGTGCACGAATCTTGAGCGATGCCCTCGAGTGGATAGAGGCGGACTGGCCTGCACCGTTAGGCATTTTGGCGGGATGTACCACGCGTATTGGCGGTGTCAGTCAGGATGAATTTGCAGCGCTAAATCTTGGGTTGCATGTGGGCGACGACCCCACGCACGTAGCTGATAACCGACGTCTCATGACATTGGGTTGCGGACTCGCCAATGAACCTGCTTGGCTCGATCAGGTACATGGAACGCACGTCGTTGTGGACCCGGGCCCCGTTCAAAGTCTCGAGGCTGATGCGATCGTTAGTACGAGATCTGACGCAGTCTGCGCGATCATGGTTGCGGATTGTTTACCCGTTCTATTTGTTTCGGAAAATGGCGAAGAAGTCGGCGCTGCCCACGCCGGCTGGCGCGGACTATGCAATGGCGTACTTGAAGCGACAGTTGAAGCTTTTGAGACGTCTGCCGAGAACCTATTGGTATGGCTTGGTCCGGCAATATCTCAGGAACATTTCGAAGTGGACGATGAGGTGCGCGATGCGTTCATTGATCACGATCGGATTGCAGCGCAGTGCTTCACACAAAATCTGCAGGGCGGCTGGCAGGCCGATCTATGCAGCCTTGCAGAGCAGCGCCTCCATGGTATGGGAGTGCAACAGATATACGGCGGCGGATTGTGCACCTTTAGCGATCCGCAGCGCTTCTTTTCCTACCGCCGTAACGGGCAATGCGGGCGAATGGCAGCATTTGTTGCCCGAGCCTCGGCATAGGGCTGGAAAAATGAGGCCGAAGCCTCATATAAGAGTCCATAGAAGGTCGGGGACATCCTCGGCATAGGATCAACTGGAGGTTAAGGGCCTGGTCCCTTAAAGATACACAGTCATGCGAATGGACAAACTCACCAGCAAGTTTCAAATGGTACTCGCCGAGGCGCAGTCGCTCGCTGTCGGGCAGGAACATCAATTCATTGAGCCAGCCCACCTGATGGTTGCTTTACTCGACCAGCAGGGCAGTTCTGTACGTGGATTGCTGACCAGGGCCGGCGTTAACGTTAATGTGCTGCGCTCGAAACTCGGTGAGTTGTTGGACAGATTGCCAAAAGTCGAAGGCACCGGTGGTGAAATTCACATCGGCAACGATGTCAGCAAACTGTTGAACCTCACCGATAAGCTGTCGCAGGATCGAAACGACCAATTCATTTCCAGCGAACTGTTTGTCTTAGCTGCCTTGGATAAGTCCTCGCCGCTTGCGTCGGTTCTAGAGCAGGCTGGTGCAATCCGTGGTGCGATTGAACAATCCATTGATGAGATTCGTGGCGGTCAGCCGGTGGATGATCCAAACGCGGAAGACACACGGCAAGCACTCGAGAAATATACCGTCGATCTAACGGAACTTGCGGAACAGGGGAAACTCGATCCCATTATCGGCAGAGACGACGAGATTCGTCGCACGATTCAGATCTTGCAACGGCGCACCAAAAACAATCCGGTTTTGATAGGTGAGCCCGGCGTAGGCAAGACGGCCATCATTGAAGGTCTCGCACAGCGAATCATCAATAACGAAATTCCCGAAGGTTTGCGTAACAAAAGAATCCTGTCGCTCGACATGGGCGCATTGATTGCAGGCGCAAAATTTCGCGGTGAGTTTGAGGAGCGCCTGAAGGCGGTTCTCTTTGATCTGGCGAAGCAAGAAGGACAGATCATTCTCTTTATTGATGAATTACACACGATGGTTGGCGCGGGCAAAGCCGAAGGATCGATGGATGCTGGCAACATGCTGAAGCCGGCTTTGGCGCGCGGAGAATTACATTGTGTCGGCGCGACAACGACTGACGAGTATCGAAAGTATCTGGAGAAAGACGCAGCACTTGAGCGGCGCTTCCAAAAAGTGTTGGTTGTTGAGCCAACCGTTGAGGATACGATCGCGATTCTTCGCGGATTGAAAGAGCGCTATGAAGTGCATCACGGTGTTGAAATATCCGATCCGGCAATCGTTGCTGCGGCGACACTTTCGCATCGCTACATTTCAGATCGACAATTGCCCGATAAGGCCATCGATTTGATCGACGAAGCCGCATCAATGATTCGTATCGAGATCGACTCTAAACCGGAGGAGATGGATAAACTCGAACGCCGCATTATCCAGCTAAAAATTGAACGCGAAGCTTTAAAGAAAGAGTCTGACGACGCGTCGCGAAAACGCCTCGAAGATATCGAAGCGCAACTAGGCACGTTCGAGCGAGAATTCGCTGATCTGGACGAAATCTGGAAATCAGAGAAAGCGGCTATGCAAGGTACAACGCACATTAAGGAAGAGCTGGAACGGTCCCGCCTGGAATTGGAAACGGCGCATCGTGCGAACGATCTGGCCCGCATGTCGGAATTGCAATACGGGCGAATCCCGGACCTCGAAAAGCAACTTGCGAGTGCCGTGGTCGCCGAAGATAAAGAGACGACACTTTTGCGTAATAACGTGACCGACGTAGAGGTCGCCGAGATTGTGTCGAAGTGGACCGGCATACCCGTTGCAAAAATGCTCGAAGGCGAAAAAGACAAGCTGTTGCAAATGGAAACCATCGTTCAGCAGCGCGTGATAGGGCAATCCGAAGCACTTAAGGCGGTTGCGAATGCGATACGGCGGTCGAGAGCCGGACTATCTGATCCTAATCGTCCTATCGGTTCTTTCCTGTTTCTGGGTCCGACAGGTGTAGGTAAAACGGAGTTAACCAAAGCTCTGGCGCATTTCTTGTTCGATACCGACGATGCGATGGTGCGTCTCGATATGTCCGAATTTATGGAGAAGCATTCGGTTGCGCGGTTGATTGGTGCGCCGCCGGGATATGTTGGCTATGACGAGGGCGGATATCTCACCGAAGCAGTGCGTCGAAGACCCTATTCCGTCATTCTTCTAGATGAAATCGAAAAAGCACATCCGGACGTCTTCAACGTGTTGTTGCAGGTGCTCGACGACGGGCGCTTGACTGATGGCCAGGGACGCACGGTCGACTTTCGAAATACGGTCATCGTGATGACCTCGAATCTGGGCTCACAAAGAATCCAGGAGCTCGCCGGTGAACAAAACTACGATGCCATGAAGTCATCGGTAATGGAGATCGTAACGCAGCATTTTCGACCGGAATTTATTAATCGTGTGGACGATACGGTTGTATTCCATCCTCTCGGCCGTGAGCATATTCGCGCAATAGTCGATATTCAGCTTGGCTATCTGCAAGAACGCCTCGCCGGGCGAGATATGAAAATCGTATTGTCGGAGGCGGCGCGGGACAGGCTGGCGAACGCGGGTTTTGATCCGGTTTATGGCGCCAGGCCACTGAAACGTGCAATTCAACAGCAGGTAGAGAACCCGCTTGCTCAGGAAATACTGCAGGGTCGGTTTAAGCCTGGTGATGTTATCGAGGTCGGCGTAACTGACGATCAACTTGAATTTCAGAACGCTGCCTGAACGCTGCAAAAAAACATATAATCGAACCCTAAAATGGCGCCGCCGCCAATCCCCTGGCTGCGGCAACTTTTCGTGATGGAGAACAATGCGTGCCGATTTACGAGTATGCGTGCAAGAGCTGTGATCACACGCTTGATGCCCTGCAAAAAATGAGTGATGACCCGTTGGTCGATTGCCCTGAATGCGGTGAGGCGGCGCTGAAGCGTCTGATATCCGCGCCGCGTTTTCGTTTGAAAGGACAGGGCTGGTACGAAACGGATTTCAAGAAGGACAATCAACGCAATCTCGCGAAGGGTGATTCCGAGGCGGCTCCAAGCGCCAAAAGCGACGACAAGAAGGAACCGAAAACCATTAAAGAGGAATCCAAGAAGGCCGATACCAAGAAAGAGGCCACGTCTAAGAGTGATGTTTCATGAAAAACCTCCGCCGCTACATTGTCGCGGGACTGCTTGTATGGCTGCCGTTGGCAGTGACCTACAAGCTGCTCGAGTTCGTCATCGGCCAAATGGATGGCTGGTTGGATGAATTTCTAAAGTGGTTGCCGCCAAGCTATCACCCAGATGAAATGCTGGGTATTGCTTTGCCCGGCCTTGGAGTGCTGTTCACCTTTCTGCTGCTTGTCATCACCGGAATGCTTGCGGCCAACTTCGTCGGTCGGGCCTTTGTCACAGGATGGGAGTCGCTGCTCGATCGCATTCCATTCGTCCGAGCGATCTATTCGGCCGTCAAGAGTTTCGCTGAGCTGGTTTTCTCGGACCAAAGCCAGTCATTCAAAAAAGTACTACTCGTGCAATATCCGCGCAAAGGCCTATTTAGTCTTGCCTTTCAGACCTCGAGCAACCTGGGTGAGTTGCAGGTTCGCACCGGCGAAGAGTTAGTGTGTACATTCGTGCCAACGACGCCAAATCCCACCTCCGGTGTCATCATAATGGTACCTAAGCAAGACACGATCGAACTCGATATGGAGGTCGATGAAGCGCTGAAGATGGTCATTTCTCTCGGAGTCGTCGTCCCGGTCTGGAAGGCTGGCCAGATTGCCGAGTTACCACTCAAACAGCCAGACGCTAGCGACGAGTCGAAAAAGCAAGACTGAAGTTGCAGCCCAACTCGGCAGGTCGTACCATGCCCCGCCTCTAAAAAGCACAGTTCTACAGACGGAATTCAAGATGCGCAGTCACTATTGCGGACATATAAATGAAGACCATATCGGCGAAGAAATCTCCGTATGCGGCTGGGTGCATCGTCGTCGAGATCATGGCGGGGTCATCTTCGTAGATTTGCGCGATCGGGAAGGGCTGCTGCAAGTCGTCTTCGATCCGGATCGCGCCGAAATCTTTGCAGAAGCCGAACGTATTCGCGGTGAATTCGTGCTGGCTGTAAAAGGCATTGTTCGCGAACGTCCCGATGGGACAGTCAACGCAAACATGCCGACTGGGAAAATCGAGGTGTTAGCGTACGAACTTGTCACCTTGAACGATGCCGAGACGCCGCCCTTTCATCATGATGAGCAGGCGAACGAAGAACTGCGTTTGAAATATCGCTATCTCGACCTGCGGCGTGAGGGAATGCTTGGCAATCTTCGATTACGACACGCTGTGACTCGGGCCATGCGTAACTATCTGGATGACAATGGATTCATTGACGTCGAAACGCCGATGTTGACGCGGGCAACCCCTGAGGGTGCACGCGACTACATCGTGCCGAGCCGTACGCATCCCGGAAAATTCTTTGCGCTGCCGCAGTCGCCACAAATTTTCAAACAATTGCTCATGATGTCCGGACTCGATCGTTACTATCAGATCGTACGTTGCTTCCGTGACGAAGATCTGCGTGCCGATCGACAACCCGAATTTACGCAGCTTGATATTGAAATGAGTTTCGTTGATGAGGCGGAAGTCACCGGCGCTATGGAAGGGTTGGTCCGGACCCTGTTTAAAGAGGTCATGGATGTTGAGCTACCAGCCGAGTTTCCACGGCTGAGCTATGCGGATGCGATGCATCGATACGGGTCCGATAAACCGGATTTACGTATCGATTTAGAATTGGTCGAGGTTGCCGATTTGATGGCATCGGTCGAATTTAAGGTCTTCGCGGGCCCGGCGGCTGATCCTGACGGTCGGGTCGCGGCCCTGTGTGTTCCTGGCGGCAGCAAACTCAGCCGCAAGGATATTGACGGTTATACCGCATTCGTTGGTCGTTATGGTGCGAAAGGTCTCGCCTATATCAAAGTCAACGATGCGGGCGCAGGTCGTGAAGGTCTGCAATCGCCGATTCTGAAGTTCCTACCTGACGATGCTGTTAACGGCATCATGGAACGTACGGCGGCAAAAGACGGCGACCTGATTTTCTTTGGCGCCGATAAGGCCAGAGTTGTGAATGACGCGCTGGGTGCACTCCGTGTCAAAGTTGCTGAAGATCGTGGTTTGGTCGCCGATGAATGGCAGCCGCTGTGGGTGGTTGATTTCCCCATGTTTGAAGAAGACGCGCAATCGAAGGGCTGGACTTCACTGCACCATCCGTTTACGGCGCCATCCGTTGCTAGTCCCGACGATGTGCGCGCAGAGCCGGGAACCGTTTTATCTCGTGCGTACGACATGGTGTTGAATGGTTCAGAGATTGGCGGCGGGTCCATACGAATTCATAGCCAGGAGATGCAAGCAGCCGTATTTGAATTGCTTGGTATAAGTGATGAGGAAGCAGAAGAGAAGTTTGGCTTCCTGCTACGCGCACTGGAATACGGTTGTCCCCCACATGGCGGCATCGCTTTCGGGCTGGATCGTATGGTCATGCTGATGGCGGGTGCTGACAGTATTCGCGATGTCATTGCGTTTCCGAAAACTCAATCGGCGAGCTGTCCTCTGACGAACGCGCCCGGCGAAGTCTCAGAAGCTCAACTGAAGGAAACTGGCATTCGCGTTCGTGTCTCGCGAGCGGAATAGTTTTGAGTTTCTTACAATAGAGCCGCGACGACCTGAATCAGTTCTTGTTGTCGTTTACTCGCACGATGGCGATACTTTATTGCTAAAACGCTCTGCGCCCTTTGAATTTTGGCAGTCTGTAACGGGTTCCCTGGAAACGAACGAATCTCCAATTGAAGCTGCGCGACGCGAGCTATTCGAAGAAACGGGGCTCGGTGAACACGGTCACCTGGTTGACTCGGGTCGTAGTCGAGTCTTCGAAATTGATCTACGCTGGCGCGATCGCTATGCCGATGGAGTTACGGAAAACACGGAATACGAGTGGCATTTCTACGCACCGAAATCGGAAGAGATACAACTCGATAGTGCTGAGCACACCGCATCGCGGTGGGTGCCACTTGGGTGCGCGGCAGATGAGGTGTGGTCTTGGACTAATAAAGAAGCTTTGAGCGCCTTATTATCGGAATTGCGTACAAATTCGCAGTCGGTATGATGCAGGACATCCGTCGTTAGTTGGCGCGACCAAACAACAGCACAAGGGATAGGAATGAATACTGAGGCAACTCAAGAAGTACGCATAACGCCGCGTTACATGCTTTTGCTGATCGTGTCGATTCCTGTTTTTGCATTGATTTACTATCTGGTCGGCACGACGTTCTTTGCATCACCATTATCGTTGCAAGAGTACGTCGTGTTTTCTACTCTTGTGGCAATTGTTGTGACCGGCTGTTACCAATTATTTTTCTGGGTTCAGCGTAATAACTTTCAATTCAAAACACGATGTTTTGTAACTTCATGGGATGCCAAGATTCCGTTTTGGCCGTCGTGGGTGTGGATTTACTCCTTTCTCTACTACATCGTAATCGGCTTTGTTGTCGCATCTATTCAATCGATGGCCGAAGGTGTTTATCTGATTTTCGGCGCCATCATGCTGCTGCTTTCGCAGGTCGCCTTCTTTTATCTCTTCCCATCGACAGTACCGCCTGAGTTTCGGCAGTATGAATCGAATACGTGGGCGACAAAATTCTTGCGCTTCGTGCAGGGTAAAGATAATGGACGAAACTGCATGCCGAGCATGCATTGTTCCGTTGCGATGTACGTTAGTTTGGTTCTTTCCCCAACAATCGGGAATTACGCCTGGACATTCGTTGGGTTGATCGCTGTCTCATGTTTGCTAGTGAAACAACATCAAATCGCGGATATTTTGCCTGGCATTGGGCTTGGTTATATTGTCTGGTATCTCGCGCCGACCATTGCGTAATATCAAGGGCCAGAGTCTGTGACTCTGACCCCAATTAGCTCAGTCTTCGCCCAGCTTCTTAAGAGAATAAAGTGCGTCCAGTGCTTGTCTTGGTGTCATTTCGTCAGGATCAATGTCGTCAAGCGCATCAGCTAAAGGGTTTGCTTCCGGAATCGGTGGTGCACTGAGCGGTAACTGCGTTTGTGGGTGTTCGTAGACCTGTTGTGCCTCGAGTGTTGTCAGATATTTTTTGGCGCGGCGAATGACAGCGGCCGGCACGCCCGCAAGAGACGCAACCTGAAGACCGTAGCTCTGATTAGCTGGGCCTGCTTTAACTGCATGTAGAAATATCAACTGACCTTTGTGTTCTGTCGCATCGAGGTGGGCGTTTTCGCAAGCCGAAACCTCATCAGCAAGTGCGGTGAGTTCGAAGTAATGCGTCGCGAACAACGTAAATGCCTGCGCTTTTTCACCCATGTGATGCGCAGCTGCCCAGGCCAGTGACAACCCATCGAAGGTGCTTGTGCCGCGCCCAATCTCATCCATCAAAACGAGACTGCATTCCGTCGCGTTGTTAAGAATAGTCGCGGTTTCTGTCATTTCGACCATGAATGTCGAACGCCCGCCGGCGATGTCATCGGAGGCGCCGATACGCGTAAAGATTCTGTCGATGGGGCCAATGCGCAGACTGTCCGCCGGGACGAAGCTGCCAATGTGAGCAAGAATCGTAATGAGCGCTGCCTGACGCATGTACGTAGATTTTCCGCCCATGTTTGGGCCGGTGATAACCAACAACTTGTGTTGATCGTTCATTATTAGATCATTTGCCACAAACGGCGTATCGATAACCTGCTCGACGACCAGGTGACGGCCGCCGCGAATCTCAATGCAGGGCTCACTGGCGAGCTCAGGTTTGATGAGATTCAGGCTTTCTGCGCGTTCGGCAAATGACACTAGAACGTCTAATGCTGCAAGACCGAAAGCGGTCAATTGCAAGTCCGACAAGTTTTCATTCAGCCTATCGATTAATGACTCATACAAATATTTCTCGCGGGATAGTGCTCGCTCGCGAGCACTTAAAACCTTGTCTTCGAACTCTTTTAATTCTGGTGTGATGAACCTTTCGGCGTTCTTCAGTGTTTGACGCCTTACGTATTCATCTGGTGCTTTTGCGGCGAGACTTTTGCTGATCTCGATGTAGTAACCATGCACACGGTTGTATCCAAGCTTTAAGGAAGACAGGCCAGTGCGTTCCTTTTCGCGAGCCTCCAGATCCAATAGATATTGATCGGCGTTGTTTGCTATCGCCCGAAGATCATCCAATTCTTTATCGAAGCCCTCGGCAATAACACCGCCATCGCGAATCAACATCGGTGGGTTGTCGATGATGGATTTTTGTAACAAGTCGCGTTGCTGACCGTGATCGCTAACTTGCTGCCGCAGGTCTGTGAGCAAAGGAGAATCTAGTTTTCGGAGTTCCGCTTTCAATTCAGGTATGCGTGTCAGCGTTGTTCCCAACTGGCGCAAATCTCGTGGTCGCGCGGATCGCAATGCAATTCGGGAGAGAATGCGCTCCACGTCGCCGATGCCGTGTAGCATCGACTGAATTGATTCAATTGTTTGTGACATTAAAATCGACTCGACCGCTTGATACCGGCCGCGCAGCAATTCCGCATCGCGAATGGGTCGTTGTATCCAACGCTTGAGAAGTCGACTACCCATCGGGCTCTGGCATCGATCCATAATGCCGGCCAAGGTGAGATCCTTGTGTCCGGTCAGGCTTTCTTCAAGTTCCAGGTTACGTCGCGTCGGACCGTCCATAATGACGGCATCGCTTAAGGTCTCGACTGTGACGGAGCTTAGGTGTGGGAGAGCCGTTTTCTGTGTGTCGTTAACGTACTGCAGCAGCGCTCCTGCTGCGGCAACGCCGAGTGGTGAGTCGTCGCATCCAAAGCCTGATAAATCTTTCGTTTTGAATTGGGAGCACAGGAGTCGAGTCGCACTGTCCAACTCAAAGTGCCAGGGTGGTCGTGTACTCGTACGAATGCCGTTGTTGACTATCCTTTCGGCATCTTCCTCCGCAACGATAATTTCTGCAGGTTTCAGTCGTTCCAATTCGCCGCCGAGGGCATCGATACCTTCCAGCTCTGTCAGACGAAAGCGTCCACCGGCAAGGTCGAGCCAAGCGAGCCCAACTCGACTGCCGGAAAAACACACCGCTGCGACAAGATTGTCTCGTGCAGCGGAGAGCAGCGCTTCATCCGTTAGTGTGCCGGGAGTGACGACACGCATAACTTTGCGCTCGACCGGGCCTTTGCTGGTGGCCGGGTCTCCGATCTGTTCGCAAATGGCAACGGACTCGCCTTTGCGGACGAGTTTAGCCAGATATCCTTCTATGGCGTGATAGGGAACGCCGGCCATCGGGATCGCGTTGCCCCCGGTTTTGCCGCGTGCCGTCAACGTAATATCGAGGAGTGCTGACGCCCGCTTCGCATCGTCAAAAAATAACTCGTAAAAATCTCCCATCCGGTAGAAAACCAGCATGTCTGGGTAGTCCGATTTGATGCGCATGTATTGCTGCATCATCGGTGTATGGACGGGAGTGACGTTGGCGCTCATTTTCTTTTTATTTTCAAGCATCCGAGTGATGCATGCTAGCCTTTGCAAGTTATGAAGTCGATGCCTCGCAAATGAACACGTGAAAGCCGTCCACGTTGAAACTGGGCGCCATTTCTATGGCGGCGCGCAACAGGTTATCTGGTTGTTGGAAGGCTTGGTTGCAGCCGGTGTCGATTGCGAACTCGTCTGTCCCCCGGATTCTGATATCGCCAGCAGGGCGTCTGCATTAGGGCTCAGCGTTGTCGAAATGCCGTGCGCAGGCGATCATGACATCCGATTCATGTGGCGCTTACGTAATTTTCTTCGTAAGGCAAAACCAGATCTTGTCCATTGCCACAGCCGACGCGGTGCGGACTTTTTGGGCGGCCGAGCAGCACGAGCCGCTGGGATTCCGGCGGTCTTGTCACGTCGTGTAGACAGCCTGGAGTCGTCATATTTCTCCCGACTCCGCTACAAACCATTCAACAAAGTCATCGCAATTTCCGGCAATATTGCGACTGTCTTGAACACAGCCGGGATTAATTCTGATCGCCTCGTTGTGATCCGTGATGCGGTCGATGTTGATAGCGTGAATCAAGCGCCGGAAGCGGATGTGCTTAGCCGTTATTTTGATCTCACTGAAAAACATTTTGCCATTGCTGTCGTCGCGCAGCTTATTCGCCGCAAAGGGCATCGATTCTTGTTCGATGTTTTGCCTGGCTTGGTTTTCAAGAACCCACAAATTAGAGTCGTCGTCTTCGGGGTCGGGCCAGATGAGGTGCAACTACGGGCGCTGGCTCGCAAACTCGGCCTAAGTGGAGCCGTTAAGTTTGCAGGGTTTCGCCTCGACCTTGATGAATATCTGGCGGCCTTCGACTTGCTCGTGCATCCTGCCGAGAAAGAGGGCCTCGGTGTTGCGATGCTAAAAGGAGCATCTGCTGGATTACCGGTGATTGCGTTTGATGTTGCGGGTGCTAAGGAAGCGGTTGCTCACGGCAAAACCGGCGCGCTAATCCCGGCAGGAGATGTCGAGAGTCTACAAAAAGCGATCGAGCTCATGATCGAAGAACCGGAGATGCGTCGGTCCTTAGGTGCGGCAGGTAGGCAACGTATGCGAGACGAATTTTCGGTTCAGGCGATGGTAGAAAGCCATATCGCGTTGTACGATCAATTAAGTAATGGATGAACTTACTGACATAGAGAGCGCAGCAACTGTTTTGGTCAAAGAGTTGATCAAATCGCGCAAAGTCGTGGCGACGGCTGAGTCTTGTACCGGTGGATGGATTGCCAAAGCAATCACGGGCGTTGACGGAAGTTCGCAGTGCTTCGGCTATGGAATAGTGACCTATTCGAATGGCGCCAAGGAATCGTTGTCAGGTGTTGATCCAGCTAAGTTGAACGAACACGGCGCCGTCAGTGAGGCCGTAGTGCGTGAGATGGCTGAAGGCGTGCTGGCCATGAGCGGCGCAGACTATGCAGTAGCTGTGAGCGGCGTCGCCGGGCCCACGGGTGGCAGCAAAGAGAAACCGGTCGGCACGGGTTGGTTTGGCTGGGCGACCCGAAAGAAGGACAAAATTAAGTCTGAAGCAGACCGGCAGCATTTTCCGGGAGATCGGGAAGATGTACGGGCACAAACGGTCATGGCGGCGTTACTCGGCATCAGGGAGCGGTTGAGAAAAGATGGCTGACAGGAAGTTGTTTTTTGCGTTGTGGCCCTCGCATCGGCAGCGGGAGCTGCTGCGCGACACGATTAACCCTGTGTTATCGGCCATCGAGGGTTCGACCGTTGATCGTCGCAATTGGCATGTGACCTTAGTATTCATCGGGAATTTCCCTGAACAGCACCTGCCGGGCCTTTGGAAGGCAATGGATCTTATCGACCCCGGCGAAATCAGACTGTGTTTTGACAGTTTGACGTTTTGGCAGAGTCCCAAAATCGCCTGTATACACGCGAAAACGACGCCGCCTGAATTGAGCTAGCTGATGACCAAGCTGCACCAGGCTGTGGCGCCCCTGGGAATAGCCCCGGAAGATCGCGTTTACCGGCCCCATATCACCGTTTCAAGGAAGGCGAGGGCCTTTCAGGAAGTGCGGTTGGCGCGACCGATCGAGCTGTTGTGGACGGACTTCGAATTGGTTGAGTCTTTATCGCAACGAGGCGAAGTTCAGTACCGCCCTTTGAAACAATAACTTCGGTGTAATACTTCATAGATTGCTCAATTAAGGGCCGCGGTCCAACTGTCCTGCGCCTCCAAAAAATGGGATAATCACCCATTAACTTCTCCCTCCTAAATGGCTCAAAAAACAATGGATGACAATCGAAAAAAGGCGCTTGCCGCCGCTCTAGGACAAATTGAAAAACAATTCGGCAAAGGATCTGTCATGCGCTTGGGCGATGGCGGTGTTATTAAAGATATTGAGTCCGTTTCAACCGGTTCTATTGGGTTGGATACAGCATTGGGAATAGGCGGCTTACCAAGAGGCCGAGTGGTAGAGGTTTATGGTCCTGAGTCATCGGGTAAGACGACTCTCACATTACAAGTGATCGCTGAAGCACAGAAACTGGGTGGTACAGCGGCCTTTGTTGATGCGGAGCACGCCTTGGATCCGCAATATGCGGAGAAGCTCGGCGTCAATGTTGACGAGTTGCTGGTTTCGCAGCCGGACACAGGTGAGCAAGCGCTGGAAATCACGGACATGTTGGTGCGCTCTGGCGCAATTGACATTGTCGTCATCGACTCCGTGGCGGCGCTCACACCAAAGGCAGAAATCGAAGGCGAGATGGGCGATTCGCACATGGGCTTACAAGCTCGTCTGATGTCGCAGGCACTCAGGAAGCTGACCGGTAACATCAAGCGGTCGAATACGATGGTCATTTTCATCAACCAAATTCGTATGAAAATTGGTGTCATGTTTGGCAGCCCCGAGACCACGACCGGTGGTAACGCGCTTAAATTCTATGCATCTGTCCGGCTCGATATTCGACGTATCGGTGCCATCAAGAAGGGCGATGAAGTGATCGGTAACCAGACCCGTGTGAAAGTCGTCAAGAACAAAGTGTCGCCACCGTTCAAACAAGCCGAATTTGAAATTCTTTATGGACATGGCATTTCGCGCGAAGGCGAAATAATCGATCACGGTGTCGATCAAGGCATAATTGATAAGGCCGGTTCCTGGTATAGCTACGGCACTGATCGTATCGGCCAGGGCAAGGAAAACGTCCGCGTGTATTTGCTGAACAATCCTGAAATCGCTGCCGATATCGAGGCGCGTATTCGGGCGACTTTGATGCCGCCTAAAGAGGCCGCCAAAGCGGATGCGCCAGCGGACGGGGCAGGCGCTGATGAGGCGGTCGCTTAAGTTAATCACCGTATGACCTTAGGTGAGTGCCGCACATGTCGGACGAACCAAAATCTGTCAATGAGTTAAACGCCGACCTCTTCCAACCGGAAGAGGTCGATCGTTTTGGGGATCCAAAAGAAGCTCGCAAGAAAGCGATGGATTACCTGGCCCGGCGTGAGTATGGCCACGAAGAATTAGTTAAAAAACTAGCAACCGCCGGGTTTGAAACGACCGTCGCCGCTGATGTCGTCGTAATACTTCGTAGTGACGGACTGCAGAGCGACGAACGCTTCACCAACAGTTTCATTCAGTCCCGAATAAGCCTTGGCAAAGGCCCGGTCCGAATCCGTCAGGAACTCAAAGAGCGCGGTATCCGATCGGAGCTCGTCGGCGTCGGTATCGACGACGCTGATGCCGACTGGTACGCACTTGCGATCGGTATTCGCGTGCGAAAGTTCGGTTCTGACCTTCCGGTCGACTTCAAAGAGAAAGCTCGGCAAATGCGTTTTCTCCAATATCGCGGATTCGAACAAGATCACATCCAAACGGCAGTCGCTAATACCGGTTCGTAGTTCTGCGTCGAGAATGCGGCTACACTACGCCGATTTACGCAAGACCGTAGGAGCGGCTTCCAGCCGCGATTCAACACGACAATGAAAAGCATGACCAGCAATGAACTACGCGCCGCCTTTCTTGAATTTTTTCAGGAGAAGGGCCATGAAATCGTGTCGAGTTCGCCACTCGTACCCGGAAACGATCCGACGCTTCTATTTACTAATGCGGGCATGGTCCAGTTTAAGGATGTTTTTCTGGGCGATGACAAGCGTGGCTACAATCGCGCGGTAACGTCACAGCGGTGCGTCCGAGCGGGCGGCAAGCATAACGATCTGGAGAACGTAGGCTACACATCCCGCCATCACACGTTCTTCGAGATGCTCGGAAATTTCAGTTTCGGTGACTACTTCAAAGAAGATGCCATTAAATTCGCCTGGGAATTCCTGACGGTGAGATTGGGTCTGCCGGCCGAGAAACTGTGGGTAACCGTTTTCGAAGATGACGATGAAGCGGCGAATATCTGGCTAAAGACTATGAAGGTCGATGCGAATCGATTCACGCGCATGGGTGCTAAGGACAATTTCTGGTCCATGGGGGACACGGGTCCCTGTGGACCCTGTAGTGAAATCTTTTACGATCATGGGGACGCTATTCCCGGAGGTCCACCAGGATCGCCCGATGAAGATGGCGACCGTTACGTCGAGATTTGGAATTTGGTTTTCATGCAGTTCGACCGGTCCGCCGACGGTGAAATGAGGCCACTTCCAAAGCCTTCTGTTGATACGGGCATGGGGCTAGAGCGCACAGCGGCGGTTTTGCAGGGCGTTTATACCAACTACGACATAGATCTTTTCGCCAACCTGATTAAATCAACCGCGGACATAATGGGCGTTAATGCCGACGGTGGTAGTTCCCTCAATGTGATTGTTGATCACATCCGGGCGTGTTCGTTCCTAATCGTCGATGGCGTGTTGCCGGGCAACGAAGGCAGAGGTTATGTACTTCGTCGCATTATTCGTCGGGCCATTCGCCATGGTAAGAAGCTAGGCGTCGACGACGCGTTCCTTCACAAGTTAGTCGCGCCCTTGGTTGCTGAAATGGGCGGCGCGTATTCAGAGCTCGCTAATGCACAGGCACATGTTGAGAAGGTTCTCGAGAAAGAAGAACGACGCTTCGCCGAGACGCTGGATCAGGGCATGGAAATTCTCGAAGCAGCGATTGGCGATTTGAATGGCAGCGAACTGCCCGGTGATGTCGCATTTAAGCTTTATGATACTTATGGATTTCCAGTAGACCTCACTGCCGATATTGCACGTGAAAGAAACTTGACGGTAGATCACGACGGATTCGAGGTCGCAATGAACGCACAGCGTGATCGAGCGCGAGCAGCAAGTAAATTTGGTTCCAGCGAAACTTCCAGCATCAAAACCAATGCCGAATCGAAATTCACGGGTTACGAGTGCGTCAAAGGACCCGGAAAAATTGTCGCTATATACAGGAGTGGCGAAACAGTTGGCTCATTGATATCGGGCGATGAAGGCGTGATTGTTCTCGACGAAACGCCTTTTTATGCAGAAAGTGGCGGCCAAATGGGTGACATCGGCGTCATCGAGGGCGCGATCAGTTCGTTTGAAGTAACGGACACGCAGAAATCCGGTAGTGCCAATATTCACATCGGCACATTACGCCAGGGTCATATTAGCGTTGGCGACGAAATCGCCGCAAGTATTGATGCTGATCGCCGTGCGGCGATTATCTTGAATCATTCGGCAACGCACCTTATGCACGCGGCGCTGCGCATGGTGTTGGGCAATCACGTTCAACAAAAAGGTTCGTTGGTTGCGCCTGATCGATTGCGTTTTGATTTCTCACACGACGAAGGTGTTACGACAGAACAGTTGCAGGAGATCGAAAATTTAGTGAACGATCAAGTTAGGCAGAACATTCCGTCTGAGACAAACCTGATGAGTTACGACGATGCTGTTGAATCAGGTGCGATCGCGCTGTTCGGCGAAAAATACGACGATCAGGTTCGAGTGTTGCGATTGGGCGGCGACTATTCAGTGGAACTTTGCGGCGGTACGCATGTTTCCAGTACGGGCGACATCGGCGTCTTCAAGATTACGTCGGAAGGCGGCGTTGCATCGGGCGTGCGCCGGATAGAAGCCGTGACGGGCAAGGGCGCCTTGGAGTGGGTCGATGCAAATCTGCGGTCGCTCGATAATGTGGCGCAGGTATTAAAAAGTAATCGTGACCAGGCAGCGCAAAAAGTTGAACAACTTCAGCGACGAAACAAAGAACTCGAAAAAGAGTTAGCTGCGACTAAACAGCAGTTATTAACAGGCGGTGCAGATACACAACACGACGTCGTTGAGATTGGCGGCATTCAGGTCTTGGTCAAGCGTATGGATGGCGCGGATGCGAAGACGCTCCGCGATGCCGTGGACAAGTTTAAGGACAAGCTGCAAAGCGCAATTGTCGTGCTGGGATCGGTCGAGGATGGCAAGGTTCGCCTGGCTGCAGGCGTGACTAAGAACAATACAGACCGGATTCGTGCGGGCGATGTCATCAAGCCGGTCGCCGAGCAAGTAGGGGGTAAAGGCGGTGGCCGCCCTGATTTTGCTCAGGCAGGTGGCAGCGATGCAGGCAGCCTGGATGCGGCTTTGGCGTCCGTTCAGGGTTGGGTTTCTGACCATTTAGGTTAGTATTCACGCCATAATTTAATATGTTAAATAGACGGGATTGCTCGAATGGGCACGAATGTCGAATTTCGTCTACAATAACAAGCTCTTATCAAAATACGTGCGTAATAAGAAGGGGCTAGAAGCCCCAATAAGGCAGGAGTAGGAAGCTATGCTGATCCTTACGCGACGCGCCGGGGAGACGGTCATGATTGGGAGCGATGTCACGATCACCGTTTTGGGCGTGAAAGGGAACCAGGTCCGCATCGGAATCAATGCACCGAAAGACGTAGCCGTCCATCGGGAAGAGATCTACGAGCGAATTCAGAGCGAGAAAAACGCTGGACATGGTGAGTTGGCCGTGGGCGGCGAATAGACCTGATTCTGGCTTTACCTCGCAGCATCCCATCAGTAACATGCAGACCCCGCAGCCGGCAGGTTACGGGGCATTTAGCTATTGTGTAGGTACATCATTAGTCTAATTTAGAGAACGACAAGATTTGGAGAGGTGGCTGAGTGGTCGAAAGCGCTCCCCTGCTAAGGGAGTAAGGGTTAAAAGCCCTTCGAGGGTTCGAATCCCTCCCTCTCCGCCACTACTGCAAAGAAGCTATTGTTTTATATATAAATTTAAAATAATAGATCGATCTACCCGCAATCCTACCCCCAACAAAACAACCTATTGATACCGAACATAAAGGAGTTTCAGACATGCACATTCAGATCATTAATTTTGGTATAAACGTTTCGCATGAGGATTTCGTATCGGGTGCGGAAGAAGTGGCTCCAGATTTCGCCTCTCTTCCAGGTCTCATTAGCAAACATTGGCTCGGTGATGAAGAAAATAAAGTTTACGGTGGCGTCTACATTTGGGAAAGCAAGGAACACTGCGAAGCTTACAAAGCTGGCGAAATATTTGCTATGGTGATGGGCAGCGAAAACCACGTGAGCCCGACGTCAAAGGATTTTGGGGTTCTCGAAGGTCCAACTAAAAAGACCACCTGAAGCTACGAGACTGTAAATATTTCTGTGTAACTGCCAGGTTCAAATGTAGTCGATCAAGCGGTCTTCAAATACGATCATAAATCGATTCAACGCGGGTTTCCAATTGTGGATCGGCATGGTCCATCGTTTGGATGCATCGCGTATCGCCAGGTAGATGACTTTCTTTGCAGAATCATCCGTTGGAAATAGTTTTCGTTTCTTGATGGCCTTGCGGATCACGCTGTTGAGCGACTCGATGGCGTTAGTGGTGTAGATCGCTTTTCGAATGTCTTGCGGATAGTTGAACAGCGCGTTGAGATTGTGCCAACGGCTGCTTTTGGCCGAGGCTGTGTGAAAACTACGCAACAGTTTCACCCCAAGAGTCGCCTTCATACACAACGTGAGACGTAATTGACTGGCTTACGAACCGATAGCGCCCTGTTAGTAACCCTCTGATCTCAACTGAAAATCAGCGTAACCTGCAAACAATCTCAGGCAGTCGATTTTGCGTATTCACACAGCCTCGGCCAAGAGCGGCCGCTGAGTCCAATACGAGCCCGCCCATTGAACCGAGCGTAAAAACTCACTGCCTTGTTATTGACCGATCTTCTGCTATCTTTAGGAGTGTCAGGGAGCATTCCAATGGGCTCCCAGGCGATTATTTTCATGACTTTCCTAACGCAAAAAAAACAAGGATCAAAAAGGATGTTGAACATTAAACGAGTTAGCAACTTCACCACACTGTTTGTTGTACTGGCCGGAATGATCTTGGCGCCGTACGCCTTTGCCGATGACGAAGACGATGTTCTGGCGGTAATTCACCAATATGGAGACTTGGAGGGCGATCTGGATGCGCAGGCCGAGATGATAAGGGCCGATCGCGTACACATCGTCGCTGGACAACGACGGTCTGATCAGGCGCAGAATCTGCAGATTCAAAAAGCGAATGCGGCAGCAAGCGAGGCTGTAAATGGCGGTAAGACGCGGATCGTAACGTCGATCGAATCACCACAGGTAGCAATCTACGGCAATGTTGCTGTAGCGAGCTTCGTGCAAGTCTACAATTTCTTTCCACATAATCAGCCAGCATCAGCGGGCCAGCCGACATGGATTACCTTGGTTCTTGTCAAGGAAGGCGGTCAATGGGGAATCGCTCACGCACATGCGTCACCTGCTGGTGGCAATTAAATGACTCGATGGTGGCCGGAGAAATCCGGCCGCTTTCGGCCGAGGCTGTCACTGGCTCATCGACTTACTGAGTCGTCGGGCATGTGCTGACACCCTGCGAAAATAACGGGCAGCAACAGCGCGATTAATTTCTTCATTTCGATTTCCTTCCTATCACATGTAATAGATTCACTCGAATGTCCACGAAACGTAGGCAAGACCAATGGGTCACAAGCAAACTATTTCACTCATTCTAGCCTAACGGCTGCTTCCGGGAGTAAAGCGGACATTTCTGACCGTAGTGGTCGCCTAGATCAATACGAATGGTTCAGGGTATAACTCAGGAAGCGCGTTCTGGGCACCAATCAGATTATCTTAGACCTCGTTACCTGGGGCTTCCTGAATTCTTCAGGCCATGACGAGACCAGACTTTCCAGATTTATGGAATTTGATATTTAAACGTCTTTTGACGAAAGCAGTCTGAGATCCTTCTAGTACATCGAATATGCTGTCATCTCTATTACAAGCGAAATATTGTCAAGGTCTAGCTGAAGATAGAAGATTAGTAGAAGCAACCCCTCGGAAAATTTATCTGCGACAAAATACTCGAACGCCAATAAAAAAGGCCCCGCCAGACAATTGTCTGACGGGGCCCTCAAACACTTACGTTCAGTCGAAGTACTTGCGTACCGTCAAACCATAGGTACGTGGCTGATTCGGGTAGCCGGAGAAACTGCCCGGCTGAGCTACGGACGGGAACGCGCTCATCAAGTATTCGTCATTGTTGAGATTGCGAGCCCAGAGCATGACCCCGAAACCACTCTCCCAAGACAGGCCCACGCTTGCGTTCAAGGTGCTAACTTCGCGTACAGCAGCGCCTACCGGCGCGTTATCGACGACCTGAACCTCATCTTCATAAATGTACTCCGCGCGAACAAAGCCTGCGGCGTTGCCCATCGTGAACTCATACCGGCCGGAAGTCGCAATACTGACCTCGTGGATGCCCGCCGGCTGTGTGCCACTCAGGTCGATGGGTCCAGTGATACCTGAAGCGCCCACAAATGAATCATAGAGAGGATCAAGGAGGGTCGCGGCGAGCGTAGCCTGGAATGAATCAACTGGCTGCCAGCGAATATCGACTTCCAGACCCGTTGTCGATTGCTTACCGGCGTTCGCCAGACTAAAGCCCGTACCCAGGAATATATTCGACTGGAATCCTTTGATCTCCTGATCGAAATAGGCAAGGTTCAGGGCAACCGTATCCCAGCGCGCTTTCAGGCCAACTTCATACACCATTGATTCCTCTGGAACCGCGAAACGTGTTGTGTAACCGAGGTTCGGGACAGTCAGTCCCGCCGCTTCAATCCCAGCCTGGTCGCTCGAGAACGGACGCGAATCACGAGACAGATTCCACGACGATGCCTTGAAACCCGTGCCTGCGCTTGCGTAAACATTCAGGTCATCGGAAACATCGAAAGCTAACCGGACAGTCCAGGTCGTGTCATCGTCTTTCGTATTGCCCGATTCCACGGAATTTGGGAAATCAACATTGGGCAGCAAAAACTGCAAACCTTGCAGATCGGCGATGCCTGCTACAACACCGGCATTAATGGCGGCTGAGGTGCCTGGCATGATAGATTCGATGTACCCAATGTTCGCCGGAGTAGGAGCCAAGGTCGTTGCACCTGTAAATGCCTGCCCGAATAACACCGTGGGTAACGGCACACCATATACCGTCAAATCATTGTTTAGATCAAGGCTTGAGTAAACGTCGGTGTGCGTCGAATCGAAGGTTACGTCTTTCTCATCTTCGGTGTAGTTAGCACCCAGCGTCAACGTCGTTCGGTCGCCAAGACTGATATCGACCTGACCGAAAAACGAAGACGCTTTATCGTCCATGGTCGCAAATTCAGCCACACCCTGACCCTGGCCGAATAAAGTTCCCTGAGGATGAGCAAATAGTCCTTCAAGCGAATTTAATACCGAATTACCCGGTATACCTCCACCCAGAACATCAGCATAGAAGCGAAAATCACTGCCAAAATAAACTGCGGTATCCTGCTCGACGTCTTCGTCGAAAATATAGGTACCCACCATCCAGTTCGTACTGTCCGTTGACCCGCTAAGACGAAACTCCTGCGTGAATGTGTCGATTTCAACATCCGTTCGGTTGCCCCCCGAAGGATCAAGCAACTGCGCACTAGTGAAATCACTGTCGACATTTTCAAATCGCGAAAGACTGCGAAACGCTGAAATCGATGTCAGCGTCACTGAGTCACTGAAATCATAGTCGACCTGTGCTGACACACCATTCGTTGTGAATTGATTGACTGGCGTGTAGTTATAGTAACCCTCGTAGGCGAACGGCGCGTCCCCCACCAGATTGCCACCCAGCGCCCGCACAATACCGCCGGTTGGGCCGTCCTGGAGATTCGCAACGCCGCAACAAGCCTCGTCGAAATCATCGTAATCCGCAATGATGCGAACTTCGAGCTTATCGGAAGGTACAAATAACAATTGGCCGCGTACGCCATAACGATTCTGTTCGCCGAGAGGATCGCCCCCTGCGAGATTGTCGTAGTAACCGTCGCGTTGGTTGTAGCTGCCGGAGAGACTAAAGCCAACGGTGTCCGACAACGGCCCATTGACATCAGCCTTGACGATAACCTGATTAAATTCGCCGATAGTTAACGATGCTGAACCCGTCGTTTCCTCCAGACTCGGTTTTGCCGTTATGACACTGATTACGCCAGCCGATGCGTTTTTGCCGAAAAGCGTACTTTGCGGTCCGCGCAATACTTCAATCCGCTCGAGGTTCGGAAAGTCCGACATCGCCGATGCCGTGCGTGAACGATAGACGCCGTCGATGAATACGCCGACCGATGGCTCAATACCGGCATTGTTCGCGCCATTGCCGAAGCCGCGAATAACGAAATTCGTGTTGCCGGCGGACTGCAACTGCGTCACACGCAGAGATGGCACAAGAAACTGCAAATCTTTTATGTCTTGAACTTGCGATTCCTTCAAGTCTGTGGCCGAGACTACCGAAACTGCAATCGGCGTGTCCTGCAAAGTTGACTGTCGTTTGCTGGCAGTAACGGTAATTTCATCGAAAAAACTGATCGGTTCATCTTGAGCTGCGACTGGCGTTACCAGAGTCGCCGCAATGATACCGAGCATGCCTCGGCTTATATTCGATTTGGCCATGTGAGCCTCCACCCTTATGGAGTAAAAAAATTAACGATTGCAACAATTTATGCTTTATTGCTCGCGTTTACAATAAGGGTTTTACAATAAGCGCAACGAACTTAGCAAACTCTTTAAACGGGCGGTCACTGTGGCAGACAATCCGCGGATGGAATAAGATGAAATGCTATTCGAATTCGTTCAGATTCTCGGACGAATTGAAGGCGATACATCAGGTTACCCACCTCACGCCTTGCCGACAGTGTAGCCTCCCCCTTCTGGGTGAATTTCGTGGCATTGTCCAGCAGTCCCAACACACACTGGCAGACCTTGCAGAATCCGTGAGAACCTGGGCACCCGCGTCGTGACCCAGGGTGTCATTGCACACAAATTGTGTCGGGAAAAAGTACGTGGCGGCCATCGCCGTGTAATGCATCGCCCAAATGCCGATACCCATGGTGACCGACCCGGCAGCGAACCATGCTAACCAGCGTTGTCGGTCAGTCGAGAACTTCATACGTTCGCTCAACGAGAGGCTAGTACAGGAGGCGAAGCGCAGCGGCATAAATGGTGAAACTGTCAGGTCTTACCTATGTAGGTGGAGGTTCAAGTCCTCTTCTCGGTGTCACGGTTGTACCAACCAGACGTGAAAGTACAAGTCGAAGCACCTAACTTGGCACAAATTTGGCACGCCAAGTACACAAACTAAGACAAAGTCACGCAATTCTGGAACACCAGCATGACCAGATAGCATGGTGTTCGGTCGTGTCGCATTGTGTTACTTTGCGCGTCTGCCGGATTCAAAATCCGGTTTCTTCGGAAGTGGGGGTTCAATTCTCGCCCTCGGCACCATCAAAAACTCAGTTTTCGGATTCCTTCCTACTCATGAAATTCTGTTCTAGCTGTGGCGCCATGGTCGTCAGGAAAACGCCGGCCGGCGATAACCGCGAACGTTGGGTTTGCCCGGATTGCGAGATCGTTCACTACCAGAACCCGAAAATTGTCGTTGGCTGTTTACCCGAGCGCGACGGCAAAATACTACTTTGTAAACGTGCCATCGAACCATGCTACGGATTTTGGACCGCGCCAGCGGGCTTCATGGAGATCGGTGAGAGCATCGCGGCAGGCGCCGCCAGGGAAACACTTGAAGAAGCCTGTGCAACCGTTCGCTTGGGGCCACTATTCGCCGCAGTGGACGTTGTGTATGCGGGTCAATTGCATCTGTTTTTTCGCGCTGAGCTAATTAGCGATTTCTCTGCGGGCGAAGAAAGTCTCGATGTTGCCTTGTATAAGCCGGACGAGATTCCGTGGGATGATCTCGCGTTTTCCAGCAATCGATTCGCGATTGAAAAATGGGTAGAGGACGACGGCGAAACGCACGGCGTCCACGAACTGGTGATTAGTGAAAAGCGCCCAGGGGCACGGATCTAAGAAGTCTCGGGCGACTTAGACTTAGTCCCTCGAGGAAGCAATCGCTTCGCTCAATTGTTTAGCTGGCAAATAGCCGCTGAACAAAGTGCCATCTTCAAGAACAATTGCAGGCGTGCCCCGCAACCCGACGTCCTGACCAATCGCATAATGCGAACTTACGACTGATGCGTCGCAGTCACGTTTGGCAAATCCCTGATCAAGTTTCGCCTTGGTTAAAGCCTCGTTACGATCATCTGCACACCACACATTTTCGGCCTTTACCCAAGACTCAGAAGTGGGTCCGTTGCGCGGATACAGGAAGTATCTGATCTCAATGCCTTCATCCATATACTCGTCAAGCTGACTGTGCAAACGCCGACAAAACGTGCAGTCAATATCGGTGAAAATATTGACCGTGTGGCGAACTGTTTCCGGTGTGTACGTAATTAACTCGTCTTCTGGAACCGCAGACATCATTTTCGCGCGAGCATCGTTACGTGATTCTTCAGATAGATTGACCGATTCTTCGAGATCGATTATATCGCCCTGCATGAGATAACGGCCGTCGCTCGAGACATAGGCAATAATCGCGCCCTTTCGAACCGTGTACCAACCATCCACTTCGCTGGCAAAAATGTCGTCGGCTTCAATTCCCTCAAACATCTCCGAGACCGTCGCACGAACGTTTTCGAGTTCCGCAGAATCATCTGCAGCCGGTACTGTCGTAGCCAATACGCAGCTACCAAGCAGTGCGCACAACGTTTTGCGGAGAAAACTTGCATTCATGAGGACATCCTTAGCAGGGTCAACCAAATTGGAACTAAAGATTTGGACTCACTCTCAACAGACAGGTTCCGCATCAAAAGCGCCGCGATTGTAACAAATGTGACCCGGCGGAGGCGCCTTTTGTTGCGCCAATCGAGCTTATTCGAATATCAGGGCTAGCCGCGCGGATGGTGCTGGCCGTGCAAATCCTTCAAGCGCTCTTTTGCGACGTGGGTATAAATTTGGGTTGTTGACAGGTCACTGTGCCCGAGCAGCAATTGCACCACGCGTAGGTCAGCACCCCGATTCAACAAGTGTGTCGCGAAGGCATGGCGCAGACTATGTGGAGACAATTTCTTGCCGATACCACCTTTTTGAGCGTATCGCTTAATGATGTACCAGAACGCCTGGCGGGTCATACGATCGCCACGGCGAGTCGGAAATAAGTAATCTGTTTGGCGCTCGAGCAGAATCTCCATACGGGGACCGTCGATGAAATCACGTAACCAGCGTTGGGCTTCTTCACCCAATGGGATCAATCGTTCGCGATCGCCTTTACCAACAATTCGCAGGACGCCTTGATTAAAATTGACCTGCGATTGTTTCAAATTAATGAGTTCGGATACACGCAAGCCTGTTGCATACAAAAGCTCAAGCATGGCGCGGTCACGATGTCCTAACGGCTCATCTGTGTTCGGCGCTTGAAGTAGAGAATCGACCTCTTCTTCGGTCAGCGTTTTTGGCAGTGATCGACCGATGCGCGGCATTTCAATATCCGCCGTCGGGTCAGTGTCACGCATTCCCTCACGCATGATGTAGCGAAAGAAACGCCTGAAGCTCGACAATTGTCGCGCCGTCGAACGCGGCTTAGCACCACTCTCGACGCGTCCTGCAATGAAACCCAGAAGGTCGGCTTTCTCAGCTTTTTCGATCGCGATATTGCGCTCAGCAAGTTGTCGACTGAGCGTCATCAAGTCCGCACGATACGCACCCAAAGTATTGGCGGATAATCCGCGTTCCATCCAGATCGCATCAAGAAAACGATCAACTAGTTCTTCCGAACCAGTTGGCGGCTTTCCATTCTTGTCAGACTGATTATTTGTCATAGTATCCATCAATTTCAGGCCTTCCATGGCATGCTGGCGCTTCGATAGTGACGCTTTTCGAGAGTCTGCTGTTACCATCAAACGCGCAACGAGATGCAGTCTTAAATCACGTCAATCCGATCGCCAAGCAACGGATTTTTCAAGAAATTGAGTATGATGAGGCCCACAATCAACCGGCGTGACCGCTGTCACAAATTGAAAAAGACATTAACATAATGTGACGTAGGTCACAGGCTGCAAGCGTTATTGCGACACTGCCAGTAGGAAATCGACCGAAAATGACCCGCGCAAACCCACCTCGTATATTTCGTATTAGCGCTTTTTTGTACGGCATTAGCGTCTGGGTCGAATTTATCTTGATTGTCGCCTGCATGATTTTGGTCTCTGTGTTCGTCCCAGGGCTCGAACGACGGCGGCGTTGGGTTGCATGGCTGGGTCGGACTTCCATGCGACTCGCGGGAATGCGGACGGAAGTTCGTGGATTCGAAAACTTGCCCGCGCGAGACTGTATTGTCGTAGCCAACCACTCGAGCTATCTCGATGCGATCGTGCTGCAGGGATATTTGCCGGAGAGATTTTCTTTCGTTGTCAAAGGGGAGATGAAAAATTTCCCCGCAATCGGCTTTCTTTTGCGTCGCGTTGGCTCACGATTTGTCGAGCGCTTTAACGCCTCGGAAAGTGCCCGAGATGCACGACGATTGATCCGCGCAGCCAGAGAAGGCGAATGTCTGGCAATTTTTCCAGAAGGGACGTTTACACCGACACCAGGATTGGGTCGATTTCGTGCAGGTGCGTTCGCGGCCGCAATTCGTGCGGACCTGCCAGTTGTCCCGGTGGTTATCTCTGGCTCTCGCCACATCCTTGCAGCTGAGACATTATTGCCACGTCACGGGCATCTTCGAATTGATTTTTTGCCCGCGATCGAGACCTCGCATCCTGCATATTCGAACAGAAAAGACCTTGCGGCCCTCGCCCGACAGCAAATTTTGAGCATCTTGGACGAGCCCGATTTATTGCTCGAAGCCTCGGAAGAGGCGTCTACCACATAAACTATATTGCAGGATCGCAGCAGATACGGGAAAGTAGCGCTCCACTTTTACGAACTCTCGCGGAACACTTCATGGATCAGGACCCAATTGCCATTGTGGCTGCACGTCGAACGCCAATGGGTAGCTTTCAAGGTGAGCTTGGGACAGTCAGCGCGCCTGAATTATCAGCGACCGCCAATCGTGCGGCCCTTAGCGATAGCGGTTTGGATGCAGCAGCAATCGACGAAGTGTTGCTTGGCTGCGTGCTACCCGCCGGCCTGGGTCAGGCGCCGGCACGTCAGGCGGCGTTGAGTGCCGGATTGCCCATCGGGGTGCCGTGCACAACGATCAACAAGGTTTGCGGTTCCGGCATGAAGGCCGCCCTTCTAGGACATGACCTTATTAAAGCGGGCAGTGCCGAAATTGTATTGGCTGGCGGCATGGAATCGATGAGCAATGCGCCATTTCTGATGCCGAACGCGCGCAGCGGATATCGCATGGGACATCAGAAAGTTCTGGACCATATGTTCTTTGACGGTCTGCAAAATCCCTACGACGGCAATATGATGGGACATTTCGCTGAGCTGACAGCGGAGAAATATGGTCTCACTCGCGAAGAGCAGGATGCTTTCGCGATCGAATCAGTCACTCGTGCCAGAGCGGCAGCTGCCGCCGGCAAATTTGCACAAGAAATCGCACCGGTCAGGGTACGGAATAGAAAAGGCGACCTAATCGTCAGTGAGGACGAGGGTCCTCGGGTGGCCAATATTGAAAAAATCCCAACGTTACGGCCTGCGTTCAAGAAAGATGGAACGGTCACTGCTGCAAGTACATCGTCAATTTCTGATGGCGCAGCCAGCCTAATATTGATGCGCACGAGCGCAGCCGTAGCCAATAACACGCCGCTACTTGCGAGCGTTGTAGGACAATCGGGGTACGCGCACCAACCGGAGTGGTTCACGACTGCGCCCGTTTTCGCTATTCAGGCGCTGCATAAAAAGCTGGGCTGGGACGCAAAGTCAGTCGACCTATATGAAATCAACGAGGCGTTCGCCTGCGTCACGATGGCTGCCATGCGCGATGTTGGAATTGCGCATGAAAAAGTGAATGTAAATGGTGGCGCATGCGCATTGGGTCATCCCATTGGCGCATCCGGCGCCAGAATTATCGTGACTTTGGTACATGCGCTACGCAATCGTGGCGGCGGCAAGGGCATAGCGTCACTTTGTATCGGTGGCGGTGAAGCCGTCGCGATCGGCATTGAAGTCAAATAGTTAAAACTTAGGGAGTACGGAATGGATCTCGCAAAAGCGAAGGCAGTTGTAACCGGCGCGGCATCAGAATTGGGCCTTGGCTTCGCCACCGCCAGCAAAATAATAGCGGCCGGCGGCCAGGTCGCATTGCTCGATGTAAACGACGACGATGGCGCAAAGAGCGCGGCGCTGCTTGGCGATCGCGCGACCTATATTCACGCGGATGTCTCCTCTGAGCCTGATGTGCAGGCGGCTATCGCGCAGGCAAACGAATTTATGGACGGAATTACACTCGCAGTCAATTGCGCTGGTGTCGTTGGTGCAGCACGAGCGTTGGGTCGAGAGGCACCCATGGCCGGAGAGTTTTTTGCTAAAACGGTCTCCATCAACCTAATTGGGTCGTTCCTGGTTGCAAAAGAAGCGGCCAACGTGATGCAACACAATGAAGCCAACGATGATGGCGAACGAGGTTTAATCGTCAGTACGGCATCAATCGCCGCGTTCGAAGGACAAATTGGCCAGGCCGCTTATTCGGCCTCCAAAGGTGGGATCGTCAGCATGACCTTGCCGCTTGCAAGAGAGTTTGCGCGCATTGGAATTCGGGTAAATGTTATTGCCCCCGGCATTTTTATCACACCCATGGTCGCAGGCATGACGCCGGAACTTCAGGATTCGCTCGGCGCGCAAGTTCCCTTCCCTTCTCGTCTCGGCCGACCGCATGAATACGCCGATTTGGTGGCCTGTATTTACGGCAACGCGATGATCAACGGTGAGACGATTCGCATCGACGGTGCAATTAGGATGCAACCAAAATAGGCCGACGAGTCGACTTAGCCCGGACCATTCACATACCTGAGTAGTTCGGACCGCCGCCACCTTCCGGCACTTGCCAAACAATATTCTGTGACGGATCTTTGATCTCGCAAGTCTTGCAGTGAACACAATTTTGGGCGTTGATTTGAAACTTCGATTGGCCGTTTTCCGCAACGATTTCATATACGCCTGCAGGACAATATAACTGCGCAGGCTCGTCGAACTTCGGTAAATTGACGTTAACGGGGACTGACGCGTCCTTCAGTACAAGATGCGAAGGCTGATCTTCTTCGTGATTGGTGCTGGAAAGAAATACAGAAGACAAGCGGTCGAATGACAACACACCATCGGGTTTCGGATACTCGATTACGGTCGTGCTTGCAGACGTTTTCAACGAATCGTGGTCCGCGTCTTTATTGCGCAAGGTAAACGGCAATTTTCCGCGAAAGATATTTTGGTCGATGAACGCGAATGCCGCACCGAGGAATGTTCCGAATTTGTGCAATGCTGGCCCGAAATTTCGCGCACGATGAAGTTCGTCATAAACCCAAGACTGCCGCACGGCGTCTTCGAAATCATCTAGCTCGGTGTAGGCATCCCCGGCTTTGAGCGCGCGATAGGTGCTTTCCGCTGCCAGCATGCCCGTCTTGATCGCCGTGTGCGCACCTTTTATTTTAACGCCATTCAGAAAGCCCGCATCGCAGCCCACGAGCATGCCACCCGGGAATGTCAACTTCGGCAACGACTGAATACCCCCTTTGTTAACCGCGCGCGCGCCGTAAGCAATTCGCTTACCGCCCTCGAGATAACACCGAATTTTTGGGTGTAATTTCCAACGTTGAAATTCCTGGAACGGTGACAAACTCGGGTTCTCATAATTGAGCGCGACGATAAAACCAGCGAAAACCTGATTGTTAGCCGCGTGATACAGGAAACCTCCGCCCTCTGTTTTGTTGTCCATCGGCCAGCCCATTGTGTGAACGACCAGTCCTTCGTCATGCTGGTCTGGGTCGATTTCCCAAATCTCCTTAATTCCGATTCCATAGTGCTGCGGATCAGCATTCTTGCGGAGATCGTACTTCGCCATCAACGCCTCGCCGAGATTGCCGCGCACACCTTCTGCAAAAATCGTGTATTTGCCGAGTAGTTCGTAGCCGGCCTGGTAAGCAGATTTCTTGCTCCCGTCCTTACCAATCCCCATATCACTGGTTACCACGCCGCGCACAGCACCAGCATCGTCGTAGAGCACCTCGGACGCCGCAAAACCGGGAAATACGTTGATTTCCATTGCTTCTGCTTTCTCGCCCAGCCATTGGCACAGACGACCGAGACTAATGATGTAGTTGCCAACATTGTGCATTGGCGCGGGCACGAGCATGCCCGGTACCCGCGTCGACGTATTTTCGCCGCGCATGTAATGAATTAGGTCGCCCTTGACCGCCGTGCTAACTGGCGCGCCTTCCTCACGCCAATTTGGAAACAACTCGTCGAGTGCTCGAGCATCGAAAACATTTCCCGACAAAATATGTGCGCCAATTTCGGAGCCTTTCTCGACTACAACGATGGATAGCTCCGCACCGTCCGCCTGCGCAAGCTGCGCGAGCCGACAGGCAGTCGCAAGGCCGGCAGGCCCCCCTCCGACGATCACGACGTCGAACTCCATTGATTCTCGTTCAGCCTGCTCGGACATATTTATTCTGCTTTCATACTCAAAGAGGCCGCTAGTTTAGCAAAACAACCGTTTTTCACCGCACCAAATTCACGGTACGCTCCCCCACGTGATGAAGAACCGACAATGAAGATCAGATTTGCCTATCAAGCGTTACTCGAGAACGAGGGCATGCTGGTCGACCCCGCTCAAGAGGAGGTCGTTCGACGTCTCGCACAGCTGCAACAGACCATTGTCGATCAAAACGCCCCCTTTCAAAGGCTTCGCCGTCGTTTGCCCAGGGGATCGGAAGCGTCTCCTCGTGGAATCTATCTCTGGGGTGGCGTTGGCCGGGGTAAAACGTTCCTGATGGATTTGTTTTTCAGCACGCTGGACTATCAGCCGAAAAAACGCATTCATTTTCACCGCATGATGAGCAACGTGCATTCCCGGCTGCATGAAATCGCCAACACTGGAGCGATCGAAAATCCTTTAGAACAAGTGGCAGCCGATATCGCGAAAGATGCGCAGGTGTTATGTTTTGACGAATTCTTCGTCAGTGATATAGGCGACGCCATGATTCTTGGCCGCCTTTTAGATGCCTTCTTTCGACACGGTGTCACCTTGGTGACAACATCAAATTCACATCCCAGCGCGCTCTATCCGGATGGCTTACAACGGCAGCGTTTTCTACCGGCCATCGATGCGCTACTTCAGCACACTGAGGTCATCGAGCTTGATGCCGGGACGGATTATCGCCTTAGATTGTTCGCACGGGCGGGAACTTACCTCGTCAGTCCCGGTGACGCGGCTGATAAAGAGCTGAACGGCTATTTCGCAGGAATTGCCTCTGGCGATGTACGCGAGGCCCATGACATCGAAGTACTCGGTAGATCAATACGGACAAAACGCTGTGGGAAGGGGGTCGTCTGGTTCGACTTTATGGAAATCTGCGATGGTCCGCGCAGCCAGGAGGACTATATTGAAATTGCACGCTGGTATCCGACCGTCATCATCTCTGATGTTCCGGTCCTGACGGCCGAGCTCGAGAATGCGGCGCGACGATTCGTTGCTTTAGTGGACGAATTCTATGACCGCAAAGTCAAATTGGTTCTTTCTGCGGCTGCGCCTGCGGAATCGCTATACCAGGGAAAACGGCTGGAGTTCGAATTCCAACGAACATCCAGCCGCCTGACCGAGATGCAACAGGAAAAGTACCTACACGCCGCTCACATTGCCTAACAACCATCCAAATCCTTCCGCGCGTCACTGTTTAACATCGAGTCGCAACGAAGTACCATCATGAACGCAATTATTATCAATAAGGATATATCTCAGATGGACGAACAGTCAGATAATACACTGATTTTAGAAGATTTTTTGCCTTATCGACTGGCAATTCTATCGCACACCGTCTCCAGTTTGATTGCTCGCGTCTACGACAAGCGCTTTGGACTGACGATTCCCGAGTGGCGCGTCATCGCGATAGTAGGACGATTCCCGGGCTTATCAGCCGTTGAAGTCGCGGAGCGAACAATGCTCGATAAGGTCGCGATCAGCCGCGCCGTAACGAAACTCATCAAGGCGAATCGAATTGATCGTCAATTCGCCGACGCAGATCGCCGCCGTTCGATACTGACGTTGTCAGAAGAGGGGAGAAAAGTACACAACGAGGTCGCGCCGTTCGCCCTCGAAATGGAGCAGGACCTTCTGCACGGACTGGACGACGAGCAAATTCAAATATTGAACACCGCCATCGAACGATTGCTGGCCCGCGCGCGACTGATCAGCTCGCCTTAGCTAGCCCCACAGCACACGAAAACAAACTCCGTGCTAGCAGCCGGCTGCCGTGTGACGATCGACATTTTACCGCGGTAAAACTTTTCTGTAATTTCCAGCACCGATCGCTAGCAATGCGCCGCACAGAGGAATACTCTTGCCTCCCGACAGCCTCAGCAATCAATTGTGTTACGCGGACGGCGTTTTGCGCGGTCGGAGTGCCCTTAATGTCTAAAAAGCAGCGGCGTCGCTCAAGCGACATTTCGAGTCGTCTCATCGACGATATTATCGCAGCCAATCCGCGCTCCAAATCGCTGCGGACTAAGAAGCAAGCCGACGGATATCTGCGTCAATACTTCGCGGACGTCCCGCATGACGACATGGCCGGCCGGTCGACAAAAATCATGGGCCAAGCGGCCGTTGCGCATCTTGAATTCGGACGCGTCCGTAAACCGAAGAAAGCAATTCTACGGATATTCAACCCGGAAGAAAAAACTCACGGCTACAAGTCAAATTATACGATTATTGAAATGGTCAACGACAACATGCCGTTTCTCGTTGACTCTGTATCGGCGGCGATTGGACGACACGGGCTGACCATACACATGACCGTCCATCCATTGTTTCGCGTAGACCGCGATGGCCGTGGAAAACTCGAGAAACTCCTCGATATAAATGTCGAGGGCGGCCAGATCGAATCATTTGTGCGCTTCGTGGTTGATCGAGAATCGGATCAGAACGAGTTGAATCTTCTTGAGCACGAAATCTCTAAAGTTCTGTTTGATGTTCGAGTTGCAGTACGCGATTGGCGCAAAATGCGCGACAAAATGCTGGAGGCCGCATCCACGCTAAATACGGGACCAAACGGCGCCGATGCGGCGATACGCATGGAAACCGACGCGTTATTGCAGTGGATGGCAGACGATCATTTCACGTTTCTAGGCTACCGTGAGTACAAGCTCAAAAACCGAGGAGAGAAACTTTATCTGGACCCCGTCCAAGGATCCGGCTTAGGCCTCTTGTCCAGTGAAGAGCGTGGCGGGCGTGCTGTCGAACTCAGCAAGGAAATGCAGCGCATATCCCAATCCAAGGACTGGCTGATAATTACCAAGGCGAATTCGCGCTCGACGATCCACCGGCATAATTATCTTGATTACATCGGCATCAAAGTTTTCGATCGTAAGGGCAAGCCTGTTGGTGAGCGCCGCTTTATCGGTCTGTTTACATCGGTCGCATACAGCGAGAGCCCGCGTAACATTCCCTTACTACGACTCAAAGTCCAACGTGTACTGGAAGAGGCCACAGTCGACCCTTCCGGGCATCGCGGCAAAGCTCTGTCACACATACTTGATTCCTTTCCTCGTGACGAATTATTCCAAAGCTCAATTACGGACCTCGTCCGCACGACAACCGGTATTCTTAACTTACAGGATCGGCGTCGCGTAAAGTTTTTCTTGCGGCGCGATACATTTAGAAGATTTTTCTCCTGCGTCATTTATATTCCTAGGGAAAAATATACAACCGAAGTACGGCGTCGAGTCGAAGAAATATTGCAGGAGGAGTTTGATGGCTTATCTGTCGATTCCAGCGTGCAAATTGTCGACTCACCCCTCGCGCGCCTACATTCAATTGTTAGAACAAGCGTTGAAAATCGCGCACGCATCAGCATTCCGCGTATCGAGGAACGAATCGAACATGCTGTTATCAGTTGGCGCGATCACCTGCGAGTACAATTGGTTGACCGCTTCGGTCAGGACGAAGGCCTAGCGCTTTTTCGAGAGTACGGCGAGTCCCTCTCCGCTGGATACGAAGTCGAAACCGAACCAAAGGTTGCGTGCCTTGATCTGAAACGGATCGATGGACTTATTAAAGGCGAGCACGACAATTTCCTACTTTTGCATCAACCTAACGGCAAGGAACCAGGAAACCTGCATTTCCGTACTTTTCGCCAAGGCGATCCACTACACCTGTCCGGAGTGTTGCCGCTTCTTGAGGATCTGGGTACTTCCGTCAGTAGCGAACGGCCATACCGTTTACAATTAAAGAACGGTAATTCGTTCTGGATCCAGGCATTTCGTCTGCAAATCACGCACTCAGCCGATGTTGATGTCGAGTCGGCCGCGGAGCGATTCCAGGAAGGTTTTCGACAGGCTCTATGTAGCGAATCCGAGAGCGACAATTTCAACGAGTTAATACTGTCTGCGGGGCTAAATGCACGTCAAACAGCGGTCATTCGTTGTTACGCAAAATACATCTTGCAACTTGGCATTCCGTTTAGCCAGAACGCGATGGAAGAAGTGCTGGTAACAAATCCACGATTGGCTGCCGCATTTGTACGGCAATTCGAATTACAGTTCCAACCCGATCTGATCAAGAAGGCCAGGCAGGAGGAACTCGAATCTTGCGAGCGAATGATCACCCGCGGAATTTCGAAAGCACGCAGCCTGGACGAAGACAGAATATTGAGCGCGTTTGCTGGTGCAATTAGCGCGACCTTACGAACAAACTATTTTCAGCCTGATAGTGCAGGCACCAACAAAACCTATATCGCCATAAAGGTTGACCCGACGCAGATTCCCGAAGCGCCCTTACCGAAACCTAAATACGAAATATTCGTTTATTCGCCCCGCTTCGAGGGAGTTCATTTGCGTGGCGGTAAAATCGCACGTGGTGGAATTCGCTGGTCAGATCGACGCGAGGATTTCAGGACCGAAGTCTTGGGCTTAATGAAGGCCCAGGTTGTGAAAAACACAGTCATCGTTCCGACGGGTGCAAAGGGCGGCTTTTTCCCGAAACAGCTCCCGGAAAACGACCGCGAGGCAATCCTGGCGGAGGGCATCGCCTGTTACAAACTTTTCATTTGCGGCCTGTTGGACATTACAGACAACGTTGTCGACGACAAAGTCATCGCTCCAAAGAACGTGGTTCGCCGCGACGGGGATGATCCGTATCTCGTGGTCGCTGCAGACAAGGGCACCGCGACCTTTTCAGACATTGCGAATAGCATCTCAGCTGACTACGGATTTTGGCTAGACGACGCGTTCGCCTCTGGTGGGTCAGCGGGCTACGACCACAAAAAAATGGGCATTACCGCCCGTGGCGCGTGGGAGGCCGTACGGCGTCATTTTCGCGAACAGGGTGTTGACGTGCAAAAAGACCCCTTCACGGTCATCGGCATTGGCGACATGAGTGGCGACGTATTCGGCAATGGCATGCTGCTGTCGCGCAAGATAAAACTGGTTGCTGCGTTCAACCATATGCATATTTTTCTCGACCCCGACCCGGATATGGCGGCGAGCTTCAAAGAACGTCAACGAATTTTTCGCCTGGATCGTTCTAGCTGGGATGACTACAACGATACGCTCATCTCGAAAGGCGGCGGTGTCTTCTCCCGACAGGCGAAACAGATAAAGCTAAGTCATGAAGTACAAGCAATGCTCAACACCAGCGAAACCTCGATGCGCCCGCTCGATCTCATTCGCACGATTATGCGCATGCAGGCCGACCTTTGGTGGAACGGCGGCATCGGCACCTACGTGAAAGCCAGTACAGAAAGCCATGCGGATGTCGGTGATCGCGCCAACGACACCGTTCGAATTGATGCTAACGAACTGAACTGCAAGGTGGTTGGCGAAGGTGGCAATCTCGGCTTAACCCAACGCGGGCGAATCGAATATTCGATGCATGGTGGTCGCATCAATACGGACTTCATTGATAATTCCGCCGGAGTGGATAGTTCAGACCGTGAAGTCAACATAAAAATCCTCTTGAGCGCGGCGGCGAAAGAACACGGCCTCGACACCGCCAAAAGAAACAAGTTACTTGCCAAGATGACCGATGACGTCGCGCGATTCGTGTTGCGCAGCAATTATTTGCAAACACAATCAATCAGCATGATGGAGGCGCGGGCGCCAGAAAGACTGTCCGAGACAGCCAGGCTAATTAGTAATCTCGAAAAAACTGGTTTATTGAATCGCGACCTTGAATTCTTACCGGATGAGTTGGAAATTGACGAGCGGCGCCAGCGGGGCCAGGGCCTGACTCGACCCGAACTGTCCGTAATCCTGAGCTACGCGAAAATTGATTTGTACAACGGACTGGAAGGATCGGATCAAGCGCTTGATGACTTCTTAACCACTGATCCACAGCGATATTTCCCACCTATATTGCGCAAACGCTACTCAGATCTCATTCCCGTACATCGTCTTAGTCGACAAATATTAGCGACGCTCATTGCAAATAATATTGTCAATCGCATGGGACCAACGTTCGTCAAGCGCGTGCAGGTCGACACTGGCGCAAACATCGTCACTATTGCGAGAGCCTACATCGTTGCTCGCGAGATATGTCAGACAAGCGATATATGGCGCCAGATCGAAGAACTGGACAATCAAATACCAGCAAAAATCCAGCAATCGATGATGTTTGATGTCGGACGAATTTTACGACATGCCTGTTACTGGTTGATCGAGCGCTACGGTGACGATCTCGATATCGTCAAGGCGGTCGATGAGTTGAAAGTTGGGATGACGACCGTCTACGCTCGGGCTTTAAGCATTGTTGTCGGTCCAGGGAAAGAGCGGCAAAGATCTTCTGCAATGGACTACATGAAAAATGGAGTACCAGAGAAGCTCGCAAAAAAAATGGCTGCGCTCTTACTTACGCGAGGAGGTCTCGATATTACGGATCTCACTAATCGGCATCGCAAGGAAATAATACCGACGGCGCAAATGTACGCAATTTTGAGCGATCGATTGGGCATTGTCTGGATGAATCGTTCTGTTGAAAATTTGCATGTCGAAGGTCGTTGGCAGGCATTGGCGCGCAGCAACTTGCGCGATGACTTTTACCGCATTAGACGTGATTTTGTAACGAGGCTGTTTTCGAATCGTAGTCGTAATACGCCGCAAGAATTATTTGACGTCTGGACAGAAAAAAATGCGACTGCTATCCGAGTGTTTGATTCAGTTCTGGCGGATATGCAGCTCAAGCAAGACGTTGACTTTGCGACGCTGTCAGTCGCATCGCAAGAACTACGCAAGCTGACCGACAGTTTGTAATAAGATCGAAAACTGAACCCTATACAAAAAGCGGAGAAATTATGGCGGGCAAACTTGTCTTGTGTAGGCACGGCCAAAGTGAATGGAATCTACAAAACCTATTCACAGGCTGGACGGATGTTGAACTTACGGAAAAGGGCCGCCAAGAGGCATCGGATGCTGGAAAGCTGCTCAAAGAGCTTGATTACGAGTTCGACATTGCTTTTACCTCCGTTCTTAAACGTGCGATTGAAACCTTGTGGATCATGCTTGATGAAATGGATCGAGTCTGGATTCCAGTTGTTCGTGATTGGCGCCTTAACGAACGTCACTACGGTGCCTTACAAGGCCTGAACAAGGGGGAAACCGCCGCAAAGTATGGGGACGAACAGGTACATATTTGGCGCAGAAGTTACGCGACCACACCACCTCCGTTGGAAGTCGATGACGATCGTCACCCAAGCCATGACGTGCGTTACGCGGGTATCGAAGAACTGCCTGCCACCGAGTCGTTAGCCACTACGCTCAATAGAGTCTTGCCTTGCTGGGATGAAATTGTTGTCCCGGAATTGCGCGCTGGGAAAAATGTACTCATTGCCGCGCATGGCAACAGCCTCCGTGCGCTCGTCAAAATGCTTGATGACGTTTCTGAAGATGAAATTACCGGTTTCAATATTCCGACCGGCGTGCCGCTCGCATACACTCTTGACGACAATCTGGCCCCTATGTCCCGAGAATTCCTTGGTGATCCGGATGCTGTCGCCGCTGCTGCCGCTGCCGTTGCAAATCAGGCTAAAGTGACGTGATTTTCAAACTCGAAGATCGGCAACCGATCTTCGAGGGCAGCAATCATTACATTGCGCCGGGCGCTAATATTGTTGGCGACGTGGTATTGAAAGATCGCGCAAGCGTCTGGTTCAATGCGGTCATTCGGGCCGATAACGATCGAATTGAAATTGGTCGGGAAAGTAATGTTCAAGATGGTGCCGTTCTGCATACGGACACCGGTATTCCGCTGATCGTTGGAGATGGTGTAACGATCGGGCACCGCGTGATGCTGCACGGCTGCACCATTGGCGCGAATTCACTTATCGGCATTGGCAGCACCATTTTGAATCACGCAGTGATCGGCGAAAATTCGATTGTCGGTGCAAACTCGTTGATTACGGAAGGTAAGTCGTTTCCGCCAGGGTCGTTGCTAATGGGTTCGCCGGCTAAATTCATTCGCCCACTGAGTGAAGACGAGAAATCCATGATTGGCGCAGCCAGAAATTCTTACGTAGAAAAAAGCCGGCTGTACGCTCGCCAGCTAAGCCCCATTGAGTAACGCAAGAATCAATTAGTCGGGCTCAAATGCTCAATGAAATTATGCTTGCGATTTCGGATCGGGGCGCCTCTCTTTACCGGCCTCTTCAGACAACACCCGAACTAAACCTTCCTGAGTCGACGACGCAACCAGAGTTCCGTCTGTGGTGAAAAATTGCCCTCGAGAAAATCCTCTTGCCCCAGATGAGTTTGGGCTATCCATCGCATACAACAGCCAATCGTCAATACGAAAATCACGGTGGAACCACAGCGCATGATCAAGACTGGCCATCATGATACGGTCGCGACCGAAAGTGAGGCCATGTGGCAAAGTACTAGTGCCGAGCAATTCATAATCCGAGACGTAAGCCAACAGGTTTTGATGTAAGGCTCTATCGCTTGGCAACGCGTCAACCGATTTTATCCAAACGTGCTTCAGTGGTGGCCGCGGTTTGTTCGTCAGAAAGTCCATCGGTTCCACCGGGCGGAATTCGAAAGGCCGCTTGACAGTCAAATAACGTCGCATTTTTTCCGGGACTTGTTGCAAAATTTCCGGTGCTAATTGGGTTATATCCTGCAGTCGATCGGGACCGTCCACATCTGGCATCTCATCCTGATGCTCCAATCCGGTTTCGGGATTTTGAAAAGAAGCGGCAAGATTAAAAATCGGCCGTCCATGCTGAATCGCAACGACACGACGCACGGAAAAGCTGCCTCCATCTCGGGAACGATCAACGTCATAAATAATCGGAGCTTTCATGTCGCCGCGACGCAAGAAATACGCATGCAATGAATGTGCACGACGATCAACAACTGTATGGCTGGCCGCAGACAAGGCCTGACCGAGAACCTGGCCACCGAAAACCTGGGCACTTCCGATATCGCGACTCTGGCCGCGGAAAATATTCTCTTCTATCCGCTCGAGCGTTAAGAGTTCTATTAGGCCTTTTAAAACGGCGTGCATTCGGCTTTATTCCTGTAACAACTTTAAGCTCGCCCGGCCAGCATGAGACGGGGAAGAATCGGGAGTGTACACAATCTAGTTGGCATAGATCCCCGCAGACTGGATTGCGTCGTCACTTTGTTCCTCGCAATAACGAGCTTAGGGGATACGCTGACCCTTCCCGCACCGCCACCGTCATCGCGAGCGCAACGACGCGATCCATTCGATGACTGGAAAACCGAATTGCTTCGCCACTTAATTCGTCGCAATGACGAGGTTAGAAGATTGAGACGCCGAATCGTGCCAGCTGAATGACTTTTAGCCTGCCGCAAGGTGACAGAGACGCCACCGTCGACAATGATCCCGGTTCCACTTACAAAAACCGAATCGTCATTTGCGAGAAACAGCACAACTTTAGCAATATCCACCGGTTCACCCAGTCGCTTCGCCGCTGAGCGTTGAATACAATAGTCGCGAAGATCTTTGTCGCGTTAAATACTCGACGACTTTCCGGCGTCATGATGGCGCCGAGTTGAATGTAGTTTGCATTGATTCCGTACTGCGCGATTTCCGCCGCCAGGTTGCGTGTCAGCTCGGCAATCGAAGCTTCCGAACGCGCGTAGCCATCGGCAGCATCTTTTGCGAAAACACTCCGATTGAATCCGATAATAACGATACGTCCTGCTGGACTGTTCTTCATCATCGGTAACATTTAATCGCAAATTGCTGAAACCAAATCTCTCTTGCGAGTTAGCAATTGCTTGAGCCCGTCATCGTCGTCACCCGCAATCGGTCCACCTGAGTGCGGACTTACGTTGCAAATAACAATATCCACCACGCCCAACTCATCAGAAACCAACGAACCCAATTTCGTTGGGCCATCGGAGGCGTTAATGTCCAGCGCTGAAACATGCACGCCTCGAACTGACTTGTAGAGGGATTCAACGCCACTATTGGCTGTATCGACCGCCAATACTTCTCCGCCCTGCTTGATCAACGTACGCACGATGGCCTCGCCAATGCCAGCACTGGCACCGGTCACGACCGCTTTTAATCCAAAAAGACGCTTTGCGTCAACCATATCTCACCCAAACGATTGATTTACCCTGAAATTCTATCAGGACGGTAATTGGTAATCCGCGAACTGCTTCCGCAATTCGATTTTCTTTATCTTGCCTGTCGCCGTATGTGGAATCTCGTCGACAAACGCTACATCGTCTGGAATCCACCACTTGGCGACCTTGCCTTCGAGCCAACCCAACAATTCCTCCTTGGTTGCCTCCTTACCCTCCGCGAGTATCACCACCAACAATGGTCGTTCACTCCATTTCGGGTGTGCGACGCCGATAACGGCTGCCTCAGCCACAGCTGCATGCCCCATGGCAGTATTCTCAACTTCGATCGAGCTAATCCACTCGCCGCCTGATTTGATGACGTCTTTTGTTCGATCCGTAACCGCCATGTAGCCATCGGCATCAATAGTGGCAACGTCACCCGTGTCGAACCAGCCGTCTTCGGTATGCGCATCGCCCGCACCGTCGAGTTTGTAATAGTCGCTGCAAATCCACGGCCCGCGAACCTGTAGCGCGCCGTAGGCAATCCCATCCCACGGCAACTCATTGCCCGCATCGTCCACAATGCGCATATCTACGCCAAAAATGCCACGCCCCGCTTTTGCTCGCAGCGTAATAAGCTCGTCTGGCGTTAGGTCTTCCATACCGGCTTTGATCGTACCCGTCGTGCCCAACGGACTCATTTCCGTCATGCCCCAGCCTTGAATTACGACGACATCATGCTCGTCTCGAAAATCTCTAATCATCGACTCCGGCACTGCTGCACCGCCAATGACCGTCCGTTCAAGTTTGTTGAGCGTCTTGCCCGCGGTTCGGGCGTATTGCAGAAGCGCCATCCATACCGTTGGCACGCCCAATGCCAAGGTAACGCCCTCACCCTCTAACAACGCGTAAAGTGTTTCGCCATCGCCCATCTTTGGGCCCGGGAATACCAGTTTGGTACCGGCCATGACAGCTGCAAATGGGACGCCCCACGCGTTGACATGAAAAAGTGGTACCACTGGCAATACGCAGTCTTGACTCGCAAGGCACATAACGCTGGGTGAGACCGCAGCGTATGCATGCAATATCGTGGAACGATGATCGTAGAGCACACCCTTTGGATCGCCCGTGGTCCCTGACGTGTAACACAATGCCGAGGCTGTACGCTCATCGAGCTTAGGCCAGTCGAACTCATCGCTTTCAGCACCGATTAAAGATTCGTAAGACTGTACGTTCTTGAGGCTTGTCTCAGGCATATGAGCGTCATCCGTCATGATCACGAATCTTTCGACAAGCGGAATTTGATCCGCTATTTGCTCGACCAACGGCAACACCAATAAATCCACCAATACAATGCGATCTTCAGCATGATTAATGATGAAAATAATTTGTTCCGGAAACAGTCGTGGATTGACAGTGTGGCAAACATAGCCGGAACCGCTGATTGCGTAGTAGGACTCCAGGTGGCGATAGTCATTCCACGCAAGCGTAGCAACCCGATCCCCTTGTTCAAGACCGAGCTTGGACAATGCATTAGCCAACTGCCGTGTTCGTTTGAAGCACTCGCGATAGGTGTAACGATGCAGCGGATTATCGGCCGTCACGGAGACGATTTCCCGGTCTCCAAAGTTTATATCCGCGTGCTTCAAGATCGATGAGATCAAAAGCTCGTTATCCATCATCAAACCTTGCATACGCTTACTCTCTCATGGTTGCGAGTCGCTACTGGATCGCAATTTAACAGATCTCACTGATAATTCAGCAACATAATTGGAAATGTTTTCAAGGGGTCAGACGTCGTTTTTTCTGGGATGCCCGAATAAAATCCCGCGTCGATTCCCCGGAGCGCGCAAAGCAATCAGAAATTCCCTATGATCGGCCAGGTCCCATTAGATACCAGGCGATGACACCCAACATCGGCAACAATATGACCATGGCAATCCATAAGGCCTTGCGCGCATCACCGGTCGAGCTCTGCGCGATTTTCAAAATCGCGTAAACATCTGCGATGAGTACCAGAATTCCAATTACGCCAAATTCCATCGATCACTCCAAAATAAATAGGTTTGCACTTTTTCCTGGTCTGTCGCGGCCCAGTGCAATATTCCACCGCTGTCTAGTTACGATACACTAACTGCGCCGAACGAAGAACAAGCTAACCAACAAAGGGTCGCCTAGCCATGCCGCAACGATTCAACAATATTCTCGAGACAATCGGCAACACACCGATTGTCCACCTCGCCAAGCTGAGTCCGAAAAACGCCAATATATTTGTCAAAATTGAAGCGTTTAACCCAATGGGATCCGTTAAAGATCGCCTCGCGCTCGGAGTCATCGAAGATGCCGAGCGTTCTGGCGCGCTAAAGCCAGGACAAACGGTTGTCGAAGCGACCAGCGGCAATACGGGCATCGGACTTGCCATGGTCTGCGCCCAAAAAGGCTATCCACTCGTCGTCACGATGGCCGAAACCTTCAGCGTCGAGCGCCGCAAAATGATGCGCTTCCTCGGCGCAAAAGTCGTACTAACACCTGCGTCGCTGAAGGGAAGCGGCATGCTCGCAAAAGCAACAGAGCTTGCCGAGGCGCACGGCTGGTTCCTGTGCAAGCAATTTGAAAACGAGTCGAATGCCGACGCGCATAGCCGCACGACGGCACCGGAAATACTGAGTGCGTTTGAGGGCGATCGCCTCGACTACTGGGTAACAGGATTCGGTACTGGCGGTACCCTAAAGGGTGTTGGGCGTGTCTTAAAAGAATCGCGACCAGAAACCAAAGTGATCGTTTGTGAACCCGACAACGTGCAAATTCTTGGCAGTGGCATTCCTCAAGACAGATTAGCGGACGGTACACCGGCTAACAGCCATCCGCTTTTCCGTCCGCACGCCATGCAAGGTTGGAGTCCCGACTTTATTCCGAAGCTAGCCGAAGATGCTGTGGCAGCCGAGCTGATTGACGGCATTGTTCCTGTCAGCGGCGCGGAAGCGATACGGCTGAGCAAAGCACTCGCCACAGAAGAGGGGATATTTGTCGGTATATCCGCTGGAGCAACGCTTGCAGGTGCTATGGAAGTCGCCAAGAAAGCTGAAAATGGCGCCAACATTCTTTGCATGTTGCCGGACACTGGTGAACGTTATCTCAGCACACCATTGTTTGACGATATTTCCGAAGACATGACCAGTGAAGAAATGAACATTGCGAAATCAACGCCCAATTACCGCTTCGATTCACCACCGCCGGCTCCACCTGTCGAAGCAGACGATCAAGCTAAAGTCGCGGCACCAGCAGATGCCGTAAAATTTTTGCAAGACGCCACCCATGACAAGCAAAATCCGGTCATCATTTTTTCGTTGGAGTGGTGCGAGTTTTGCTGGTCCGCAAAGAAAATGATGACGGAATACGAGGTTCCGTATCAAGTAGTCAATTTGGATTCAGTCGAGTATCAACAAGACAATCGCGGTGGAAATATTCGCTCAGCGATCGAAGCACAAACTGGACTAAAAACAATCCCGCAAATTTATATTGGCGGGAAACACGTTGGCGGCGCGACCGAGTTATTTGATGCTTGCAAAGACGGAACGATGGGAAAAATGTTGCAGGAAAGTTCAGTCGCCTACAATCGTGATGTCACAACAGATCCCTACTCTTTTCTGCCGGGATGGTTGCACACTCGATAGCGGCGTTTAACCCGTGCTGACAGCGGGTTGTACTTCTTCTTCGAAGAAGTACATTGCAAGCGTCTCTGCAACACAAGCCGGTTTTTTTTCACCTTCAACTTCAATCCGCACTTCTGATAACAAATGCAGCGCGCCACCGCGCTTACGCGCTTGCAGAACCTTGCCTCGACACCGAACGCGGCTGCCGACTGGCACCATCGTGTAGAAACGAACCTTGTTACAGCCAAAATTTATCGCACGTTCGAGATTTGTGACTTCAATGAAGCCCCCGGTCAACACCGGTATCAATGCAAGCGTCAGATAGCCATGGGCGATCGTCGTGCCATTGGGCAATTCAGCCGCGGCTCGTTCCTGATCGACATGAATCCATTGGAAATCACCCGTTGCCTCGGCGAATTTATCGATCCGCTCCTGGTCAATCGTAACCCACTCGGAAACGCCCGCTTCCTGGCCCTCGAGCGCCTTCGCATCGTCAATTGAGCTAATTGTGTGCAAAATCGGTTCCTTCGACAAAATTATGCTGCAGTGCAAGAAAATCACAAAATACTTAAGCAGAGCAAGCTTTCTGTCACGGTTTGTTGCGCAATTGCCCCCAGTACATCGTGAAGCCCAACGTTCATGGGGCCTCCGAAGTTTGTACTGTGTTGCGCCTTCTTCCTGGATTGTCACCAGATCCAGGCGCATTGCGGAGTCCTGCCCGGTTGATCTTATTTACCCAACCTATTTAAAGTGCAGCAAATGGAAAATAGAAACCTATTTGCAGTTCTACTGGCAGCCGGCAGCTCGCGGCGTTTTGGCTCGACTAAGCAACTGGCAGAAATTGACGGCGTCTCTTTGGTCGCTCGAGCGGCGCGATTATGCGAGTCAGTTTGTGAGGAGCGCTCGGTGCTGGTTTTGGGCAATGACTGGGCGCGGGTCCACGATGCCTGCGAACCACTATTAGGATTTATTGCGATTAATCCGGACTTCGAAACCGGCATCGCAGCATCCATCCGACGAGGCGTCAACGCGATCCGCGAGAATGCAGACGGGATGTTGCTCATGTTGGCAGACCAACCACGGGTCAGTGACACTCATCTCAAGGCTTTGGAAGCTCGTTGGCGGGAATCGCCACAATCAATCGTCGCAAGCGCTTATGCAGATACGGTCGGCCCACCGATAATCTTTCCCAAGCAAGATTTTCCAGCCCTTAGCGAATTGCACGGCGACACGGGAGCAAAAGCGATTCTATTGGACAATCCGGACCGGCTTCAGACGATCGAATGCGAAGCGGCAGCGATCGATATTGACGTCCAAGAAGATTTACAGCGGCTCTAGGAAACACTTGCCTGCGGGTGTTGATGGCCGTGTGTCACGCAACGTTCACAATTGACCCAATCTGAATGTCCAGCAACATAATGTTCTTTCTTCCAAATTGGCAAGCGAACCTTGACCTTATCAATGATGTATCGGCACGCGGAAAATGCTTCGTCACGATGTGCCGATGTCACGCCAACCCAAACCGCGCAGTCACCGATTTCAAGTAATCCGGATCGATGCACGCAATTCACGTGCAGCAACGGAAACTTTTGCATCGCTTCAGCTATTACCTTCTTACCCTCAGCAACAGCGACCGGTTCGTATACTTCGTACTCCAGGCGTAGAACTTCTTGCCCGTCATTTTGATCGCGAATCCAACCTTCGAAACTGACGTAAGCGCCAGCACCGTGATCGGTAAGATTCTTCTTGAGTTCTTCCGGGTGAATCGTAGCGGACGTAATCAGCATAATTAGCCTCCTGCGACCGGTGGAAAAAGAAGCACAATGTCACCATCGTTGACGACTGCATCCCAATCCGCCATTTCGTCATTTACTGCTACCTTGCAATGACCGAGCGGCTCTTCAGAGCCGTGTCGATGCTTTAGGCTTTCGAACACATCGCCTGCGTTGGACACGGCAAGACTTACTTCCTCTTCAGCAACGCCTGCATGCTCGCGAAAGCCCGCGAAGTAACGCACTGTAATGTTTTTCGTCATAGTGATTGTTCGATTCCGGTACCCGCGAGATCTTCCGGCGAATTAATATTGTGAAGTGCCCTTGGATTGGGTTGCGTTAGCAAATGGGCCGGCGCGTTAATCAGAATTTTTCTCGGACAGTTGAACCCGTCTGCAACGAATTGATCGATCGTTTCTCGAGCAGCGGGTCGATAGATAGCACACAGGGGTTCTGGCAAATCATCGTGCGTACTTTTGTAAGCTGTTGCAACATGTTCGGTAGATGCCTCATCTAGCAAATTGACAATGGTCGCTACATCCAGCTCTGGTAAGTCACAAGCCAATACCAACCAGCTAACTTCCGGGTTGTGATCCATCGCAGACATGATTCCCGCAACGGGACCGAGATCAACATATGCATCGACGATTTTATCGAAATCTTTTCGCGTTGGGTCGTCGGCCTGCTCACGGCTCGTCGACACAAACACACGCGGCAGCTGTGACTCCAACAGCGACACTGCGCGAGACAGCTGGGTTTCCCCATTTTGCGTCAATGAGGCTTTATCGCTGCCCATACGACGACTTTTACCGCCCGCAAGTACTAAGCCCCAGACTGGCTCAGGCACGCTCACGATGATAATCCTCTTTGCCGCCTGTTTTGGAAATCAGGCTTGTTTCGCGAATGACAATTTCATGTGAGAGTGCTTTGCACATGTCATAAACGGTGAGCGCGGCAATGCTGGCACCAGTGAGTGCCTCCATTTCGACGCCGGTGCGATGATGAACTTTGCAGCGGCAATCAATGACCGCACGAGATGCGTCGTCTAGTTCAATTGTCACCTTACAGTTGCTTAAGCCCAAAGGATGACAGAACGGTATGAGTTCATGCGTACGTTTTGCTGCCATCACTCCCGCAACAATTGCCGTCACAAAAACTGGACCTTTCGCGGTCTCGATATCGCCACCTGAAAATCGACTTGCAACGTCGGCGGGAAACTCCACGATCGTACGCGCATGCGCCTCCCGATCAGTTGGCGTTTTACCGCTAACATCGACCATGGTTGGTTGATTCTTCTTATCGATATGACTGAGATTGCTCATGCCTGCTAACCGCCCATTCGGTACATTTCGATTTTGTTGAGTAATGGTTTCTCATCCTGTTCCGGCTTGCGGACTTCACTATACCGATCTGATCGATTCAGCCAAACGGCGTTTAGAATCCTGGCAATTTCATCGTCACTCGCTCCGGCGCGCATTGGCCCACGCAAATCGGTGCCTTCGGTCGCAAACAAACAGGTATACAACGTTCCATCGGCCGAGAGTCGCGCGCGACTGCAATTGCCACAGAACGGATCCGTGACTGATGAAATGAATCCTAGCTCCCCCTCGCCGTCCAAATACTCATAGCGGCTCGCGACCTCGCCCGGATAATTTCTGTTGACGGCGCGTACCGGCCAACGTGCGTTTACCTGCTCTAAAACGTCTTTTGACGGTACGACCTGCTCCATCGACCATCCATTGCGACTGCCGACATCCATAAATTCGATGAAACGAACAATGTGGCCTGTCCCACGGAAATGCGCCAGCGTATCGAGCAACGTGTGGTCGTTTACGCCGCGCTGCACGACAACATTTATCTTAATTGGCGAGAGACCAGCACGGTCTGCGGCAGCAATCCCCTCCAATACTTTGTTGATGTGACCACGGTTCCCACTCATCGCGGCAAAAATTTTCTCATCCACGCTATCGAGGCTAATGGTCACTCGTTGCAACCCGGCCGCGGCCAAACCAGCAGCTACCGGCGCCAATAGAACGCCATTAGTAGTCAGCGCCAGATCTTCGACGCCTGGCAGATCGCGTAGTCGCGCGACCAGACCCGTCACTTTCTTATCCAGCAACGGCTCACCGCCGGTAATGCGCAACTTGCTCACACCCTGCCGGACGGCAATTGACGCGATGCGCAAAATCTCATCGTGGCTGAGCCGCGCTGACTTGGTGAGAAACTGGTAGTCCTCGGTGAATTGCGCTTCGGGCATGCAGTAAGGACAGCGAAAATTGCAGCGATCCAGCAGCGAAATGCGTAAATCCTGTAGTGGGCGCCCAAGTGTGTCGCGCACGCGCTCGCTACCTGTCACCTCGGGATTATTTGGATTCTCACCAGTCATTAGCGAATTCTGCCCGAATACGGCAGCTCTGCAAGCACTGTGAGTATTTGGCAATCTGCCCCACCCGATTTTGCCCCTCAGATTTTGTTTAGACGAGCATACTGTTTAACAATATGCTGACAATGTTAGTCTGACGAAGCCGCACGCAGCAGGTGCTGCTGCTGCCGCTAATGTGATTTATCTGCAGTCGGCGGGCCAACCCATCAATCGATACGAGAGAACCTCTGATGAATATTGATTTAACCCCAGAAGAACTGGCGTTTCGCGACGAGGTCCGGGGATTTTTAGCGGATGATTATCCGGAGGATATCCGTCGAAAAAGAGACGAAGGTGTCGCGCTAACGCGTGACGACACTGTCCGCTGGCATAAAGCGTTGTACAAGCGCAGTTGGTTTGCCGTCGAATGGCCTGTCGAATACGGCGGCACGGGTTGGACGCCAGTACGGAAGTATCTATTCGCAAATGAGCTGGCTGAGGCAAACGCGCCGCTGGTGGTTCCGTTCGGCGTCAAGATGGTGGCACCGATCATCTATACATTCGGCAACGATGCGCAAAAGTCTCGTTTTCTCCCCGACATTCTCGCAAGCAACGTTTGGTGGTGTCAGGGCTACTCGGAACCGGGATCTGGTTCAGACCTCGCATCGCTTAAAACGAAAGCAGATTTCGATGGCAGCGACTACATCGTCAATGGCACTAAAACCTGGACGACGTTGGGCCAGCACGCCGATTGGATTTTTTGCCTGGTCCGAACGAGATCGGATGTCGCCCGCAAACAGGAAGGAATCAGCTTTCTATTGATCGACATGAAAACACCCGGCGTCACGGTAAGCCCGATCATCACCATCGAGGGGGGACATGAGGTCAATGAAGTTCATTTCGACAATGTCCGTGTGCCTACTGAAAATTTGGTCGGCGAAGAAGGCAAAGGCTGGACGTACGGCAAAGTCTTGTTACAGCATGAACGCGTGAATATTGCCGGTGTGGCAGTCTCTCAGTATCGACTTAATAAACTAAAGGCTCGTGCAGCGGAATCAGTCCGCGGCGCCGATCCCCTGATTAACAACCAATCCTTCGCGCGAAAAATTGCCGCACTCGAAATTGATTTGCGAGCCCTGGAATACACCGAGCTGCGCACCTTAGCCTCCATCGCGACCGGACAGGCACCGGGGCCAGAATCGTCTTTCCTCAAAATTCGCGGCACCGAAGTGCAACAGGCAATCGACGCCATGACGATGGAGGCGGCTGGTTATTACGCACTACCGTATGTCCCGACTCAGTACACGCTCGACTTTCCGGACATCGACAGAATTGGCGAAGGCATTGAAACGCGCACTTCTCTGCAATACTTCAACAATCGCAAAGCGTCGATTTATGGCGGATCAAATGAGATTCAAAAAAACATCATCGCCAAGCACGTGCTGGGTCTGTAGGGGCAAGTGTCATGAATTTTTCAATTAGCGACGAACAAACCATGCTGGCCGACAGTATTTCGCGATTCATAGATTCCGATTACGATTTCGACACGCGCCAAAAAATTGTAGCGAGTGACGACGGATATAGCCGCGACATGTGGAAAACTTTCGCCGAACTTGGCTGGACAGCAGTGCCGTTTGCCGAGACCGATGGCGGTCTCGACGGTGGGCCGATCGAAATGATGCTGATCATGGAGCAGTTCGGTCGCGGTCTGGTGGTCGAACCGTATCTTGCGAACATCATACTTGCTGGTGGCGTTCTGAAACGATTAGCCACGCCCGCACAACGAGAGCAATGGTTGGCACCGCTCATTGCAGGCGAGCTTCAAGCAGCACTTGCATTCGCTGAACCACAAAGCCGGTTTAGTCCGAACAACGTGCAAACTACGGCCACAGAGAGCGGCGACGCATACATTCTTAACGGGAAAAAAACCTTCGTACTCAATGGCGGTAACGCAGGTGTTTTGATCATTCCGGCCAGAACATCGGGGTCGAACACCGAAGCGGCTGGAATAAGTCTCTTTTGCATTGCTGCGGATACGCCGGGTATCTCGCGACAGCGCTACCCCACGGTCGACGGATCGCAAGCGGCCGATATCGCACTCGTCGACGTGAACGTGTCTTCTGACAGTTTGCTCGGCAACGCAAATGATGGATATCCGATTCTCCAAACTGTAGTCGACGAAGCAACACTTGCGGTGTGCGCGGAGGCAATGGGCGTCATGCAAACCTTGCAAGACAAGACCCTCGAATACACCAAAAACAGAGTTCAATTTGGCGTGCCCATCAGCAGCTTTCAGGCGCTCCAACATCGCATGGTTGATACGTTGATGATCTGTGAGCAATCGCGTTCACTCTTGTATTGGTCAGTAATGCTGAACAATTCGTCGGATCCGAAAGCTGCAAATTCAATAAGCGCACTCAAATATCAAATCGGAACCGCCGGGATCAAACTTGCTGAAGAAGCCGTACAGCTGCATGGCGGCATGGGGATGACCTGGGAAATGGATATTGGTCACTATTTCAAGCGAATGACGGCGATCAATATTCTGTTCGGCAACGCAGACCATCATCTCGACCGGTACATTTCTTACGGCCAATCATGATTCCGGAAGCCGTTGCTCAATTTTTTGGCGCGAACCAGGAATTGCTATGGCTGACAACACTCGTCCTCGATTTGACGGGCACGCTCATTCTGTATCGATTATTCGGCAAAGTTGGGCTGCAAGTCGCAATCGCTGCCGCCATCATACTTGCCAATCTGCAGGGCCCCAAACTGACCGAAATCTTTGGCTTTGAAACGACCATTGGGGTCATATTCTATTCCGGCATTTTTTTAGCAACAGACATTCTTAGTGAAAACTACGGACGTGCCGAAGCCAACAAAGCGGTCCGAATGGGTTTTGTCGTTAGTTTGATTGTTTTGACGATGTTAAGTCTGTCGATGTTATACACGCCAACAGATCGGCAATTTGCGATCGATGTCCACAATGCCTTCGACACTATTTTAAATTTCGCGCCACGGTTCATTTTGGGGTCACTTTTCGCCTATTTGGTCAGCCAGAGCTTTGACGTGTGGGCGTTTCACAAGATCAAAGAATACACCGGTGAGAAATGGCTCTGGCTCCGCAATAACCTCTCAACGATGTGCTCGCAAATTTTGGATACAGCCGTTTTTTCTCTGGTCGTTTGGTGGGGCGTGGTTGACCTGCTAACGGCGCTCAAATTGGGTGCCGTGAAATTCTGCTTCAAAATGGTCATCGCCATGATTGATACGACATTTGTTTACTGGGCAAGATCTCTATTCCGGCGAAACCTTGTGCCTCAGGCGGCGCCGATTTAGCGGTACGATTTTCCTGTATCATCCCCGCCATGAATGAATGGCAACCCTCTGGCGTAATCACAATAACCACGGATTTTGGGCACAAAGGTCCGTTTGCTGCGGTAATGCAAGGCACTATCGTCAAGCGATTTTCTGACGCAAGAATCATCGATCTGGCTCACGATATTCCAGCGCATTGGCCACCGGAAGCAGGTTTTTGGCTGAGTCGGTCATACCAGTATTTCCCCAGCGGCACCGTACACATGGCCATCGTTGACCCTGGTGTTGGCACTGAGAGAGATGTCTTGCTGGTTCTCAAAGACGATCATCTGTTCATCGCGCCGGATAACGGACTTCTCGCCCCTCTCGCAGAAAATGCCGATAGAGTGTGCAAACTCAATGAAGATGCGCTCGACAGAATTGGCCTGGGCACTCCAAGTCTAACTTTTCATGGACGCGACATGTTTGCTCCACTCGCAGCAGATCTGGCAGCCGGGAAAATTTGTGTGGACGACATCGGCACTGATTCCACTGATTGGATTCCAGGTCTTATTGAAGATCCGCAGGTTAGCAGCGCACGAGTAAGCGGCATCGTTATTACCGTCGATGCATTCGGCAACTTAATCAGCAATATTGACGAGTCACTAATCGAATCATTCGATAACCCAATGGTTAACGTCGCTGGGATGACGATCGCTATGACGACCGCTTATGGTCGCGTCAGTCCCGGCGAGTTTCTTGCACTTATCAATTCTTTTGGCGTGGTCGAAATCGCACGCTCGGAAGATAACGCAGCCGATGGACTGGGATGCGAGCGTGGCGCTCCTGTCGTCATTACTGACGCAAAGTGATTCCAACATTAGGAACTAGAATGCGATCGGCGTGTCTGAACCTTAACGATTAAGCAATCGAAAGGTGCAGTTTGGTCAGACACGGAATTGTGCGACCTATTCTCGTTTCGCTAGCAGTCCTGCTAACGGCATGCTCCACAAATAAAATCAACGCCCCCTAACCAGCTTTCCCGATTTCATTACAAGAGCAACACCGCTAAAGTGCTCAGTTGTCACCATTTCCTGAAGATATTTCTCGGACCGGGAATCGACAACCTGTCGAATCGTAGGAACTCCCTGTGTTGTTGTACCGAGTATCGCCTCGTCTTCCGGCCCAGAACAAGCCGCACACAATAGAGCACTGAAAATGATCAGGAACGAGTTGGGCTTATTCAGTTGGTGCATGTCTACGGCCTCACGATGACAACCCTAAATTTTCAACGGAGCTCGATTTGCCCCCTGATCGCACCTGTCGGCTCCTGCGCGGTATAGACCAGTACGTAGAGACCGTCATCCAACAAATCGTCAAGATGTGGGTTGCGGATAGCTATCGAGCCAGTACGGTCAACGCCGAGGAGTTCAATGATGGGCCCGTTTTCTCCAGACGATCCACGGTGAAGTTTGATGTCGATTATGTCCCGGCTCCGAATTCCTCGGACTCGCAGTTCATAGTGCAGCATTTGCGTCGTGCGATCGAGGTTCAATCGACCATTGATGCCAGGGACATCGATTCGAAAATCCGCATCAAGATCATCTGCCAGAAGTGACGGTGTGCGAGCTGGCGGTGTTCGGGGCTTCACCGCCTGTTCGTAAGCAAAAGCCATACTGATCAGGCTAGCTTCCTCGAATGCGGGCGCTAGTAATTCGATACCGAGTGGTACGCCATCGTCTGTAAAACCTGCAGGCAGCGATATGGCCGGCAATCCCGAATGGGCAGCTATCTGGCAGCTCGAGCCGTAAGCACTTTCGCCGATCATGCGCGGGCGGGCACGCAATGTTGGGTACACCAGCGCATCCAGGTTGTGCTCCGTCATTGCAGCTATAACCATTCTGGTGACCTCTTCCCGCCCGGCCAGCATCGCACGGTATTCCTCTGGGTCGGCCTCTGTCTCCAGTTCGCGGCGGTATCCGCTTTCCAAGTCTTCATGATACTGGCCACTCTCAAGAATCTCCTCGAGTGAATTCACGGGTGCATTAGACTTCGCCAGGTACGCATCGAAATCCCGCAAGAACTCCATCCGGATGACGCCACTCGATTCCAAGGCTTCGTCAAGTCCGTCGATCTCCAGTTCAATCGTCTCTGCACCGTTCTCGACCATCAACTCCGCAGCTGCACGAATGATGTCAGTGACTTCTTGATACGTGCCGAACAGGCCATCGTCCACAAGATTATTCTTCAGCAGACCGAGCCGCTTTCCGTTGAGTCCGTCCTCACGCAGAAAATCGGTGTACGAGCCAAGGACATGGCCACGCTCAACCGCAGTCTGGACATCCGCGGGATCGTAGCCGACAGTTGCGTCGAGCACCGTAACGAGATCAACCACGCTGCGCGCCAGCGGACCGCCAACGTCCTGTGTATCAGACAATGGAATAATGCCGTCGCGACTCGATAGCCCCTGTGTGACACGAATTCCGAACAAGTTATTGTTGGCAGCCGGGATGCGGATCGAACCACAGGTATCGCTGCCCATACCTACTGCAGCGTAGTTCGCAGCCACTGCCGCGCCAGTACCGCCACTGGAACCACCAGGATTTCGGGCAGGGTCGTAGGGATTGCGAGTTTGACCGCCGAGCGAACTGATGGTCGTGATACCGCGTGCTGCTTCGTGCATGTTGGTCTTTCCGATGAACACTGCGCCTGCCTCACGCAGCTTCCTGACCTGGTAGCCATCGTCGGGCGCCATGAAGCCAGCCAGCGCAACGAGACCCGCGGTAGTAGGCATGTCGTAGGTATCGTAGTTATCCTTTAGTAGCACCGGTATGCCGTGCAGCGGCCCTCGTGGCCCTCGTTTGCGCCTTTCCTGGTCAAGTTCTCGAGCGGTTTCAATGGCATCTTCTTTGATGAATGTCATTGCGTTTAACACAGGCCCCCGGTTATCGAAAGCCTCGATCCGTGCGAGGTACTGCCGTACCAGTTGCTCGGAAGATGTCTCGCCGTCTTCCATCGCAGCCTGTAATTCGGGAATGGTCTTCTCGAACGCGTCGTACTCCTGCGCGATCACGCTATCGACTAAAAAAATAGCTAGAAGGATTGGGGCAAACTTCATGTTCATAGCAATGCCTTTGGAAATCGATCCGTAGAAATCTGGCCGTCAATACGACTACTTTGGGTCACAAGCAGCCTCTCGCTACTCTAACACTTGGGTGCCGAACCATTCGGCCAGAAGCGCTTGAATTGAAGCTAGATGATGCTCC
>Ga0114999_10000396_pt1 | contig 64707 bp, 62 predicted proteins | sample ArcticOcean_MG_C_3_FD_89820 | JGI IMG/M metagenome (GOLD analysis project Ga0114999, IMG submission 89820) | Marine microbial communities from western Arctic Ocean - ArcticOcean_MG_CB8_126 | ecosystem: Environmental > Aquatic > Marine > Oceanic | place: Arctic Ocean: Canada Basin | collected...
CGGCGACAACACCGACGACGACGACGACGGCGACGGAATACTGGATACAGACGAGTACTCCTGCGGCACCGACTCGAAGAACCCGAGCTCCACGCCTTCGGACTACGACGGCGACGGAATATGCGACGCCCTGGACGATGAGGATAACAGGGGCGAGGCAGGCATGACTCCAATAGATAACGATGCACAGAAGACGCCCGGCTTCACGCCCGGCTTCGCATCTGTGCTCGCAGTCATGTCTCTGCTTGGCGCTGCCATGCTCGGACGACGCAAGGACGACTGATCTCAGGATTGGTACAACATAACCCCGAGCCGGGGGCCACCCGGCACTCGGCTCGGGGCCACAACCCAATGCTGATAAGTCTCCCTTTGGACAAGGGAGACATGCCAGGCACGACTCGGGCTGAGATAAGGACGTTGAAGGTCGGACGATACGTTGCGATCGAGGGAAACGCCTACAAGATTCTCAGCATGTCCAAGTCTAAACCGGGGAAGCATGGCTCGGCGAAGGCTAGGATAGAGCTCGAAGACATCTTCACAGGACAGAAGCGCTCACATGTGGGGACGGTGACCGACGCGATCAGGATTCCCCTCATCGAGAAGGGCTCGGCCATCATCACGCACATACAGGGCAACGAGGTGCATGCGATGGACAGCAAGACCTACCAGAACTTGATATTGCCCGTCGAGGTGAGTATGAACTTGCAATCCGGAGGGGAAATTCAGTGGATGGAAGCCATGGGAAGATACAAGATCAGCCGGGACCACTAGCCTATTTTTCGCCATCTCCCGCCATAATGTCCGCGTGAAGTATAAGCGTCGTTCTCGTACGCTCAGAATGAGAGACATGTCTGAAGTGGAGCGTTCGGCCTACAGACAACCCGTCACCGCCTCCGGCCTCGAGGCTATCGAATCAGGTACCCTGACATGGCTCGACGAGGACATGTACAACAATCTCAACACCGGTCTTCTGGAGCAGTACCTTGAGGAGAAGAACCTCAACGAGTCCTTCGAGATCAGCCATTGGGACACGCGCAAGGTACTGATCGGCATCCTCGTAGGCGCCGTCTTCAGCGGAGTCACTGCGTATATAGGCCTCAAGATAGGTCTCGCGGTGTCAGCGGCGTGGTACGTTGCATACCTGCTTGGCATGGCCCTACAGTGGTCACCCTCGGAGGTCAACATAGCAACTAGTGCCACCACCGGGGCGACCAACGCCTCCATAGGCTTCATCTTCACGTTCCCCGCGATTTTCTTGCTCGCGTACTCGGACGACTACAAGGTCGGTGACGGACACCTGCTCAGCTCCGTGGACACTCTAAACCTGGCCTTCATAGGAATAACCGCATCCATGTTCGCCGGTTTCCTGGGGGTGATGTACTTCATTATCTTCCGACGCGTCTGGCTGGTCGAGGACCCTCTCCCGATGCCGGGTTTCGAGGCCACTCTGAAGATGCTGGATATTTCATCTGACGTCAGCTCAGGCTCCGCCGAAGCTGCTCGCGACTCACTGCGGACCGTCGGAATCTGGACCGTTCTCACGATGGGTCTGATGTTCGTCATCGACTACCCAATCAGGTGGTCGAAGAAGATCGCTGGAGTTCCAAGCAGCATCGCAGACTGGTTTGCAATGACCTTGTCGGGAGAGAGGTGGGGCCTGGCCTCGATATACACAGAGAGGTGGATCCACCAGCCTAGCGAGCTTGTAGAGGGGCACGCCCCCTACAACGGGATCACGACCTACGAGCAGGGAAATCCGATGTCATACACGTTCCTCGGCATCGAGATCAGCCCCACTCTCTTTGCGATAGGCTGGTTCATGAAGTTCAGAGCCGCACTCCTCGTCAATTTGGGAGCTATTCTGGCATGGTTCTGGCTGATCCCACTGGCCGTTATGCAGGACGTCCCAGTATACGACCCGGAGCAGAGGGTTTACGTCAACATAACCGAGCTCGGCCCCATCGTCCAGTGGCAGGCATTCGGCTCCATCGTTCGCACAGTCGCAATAGGGGCGATTCTTGGAGGGGGATTCCTCGGTCTGTTCAAGATGGCTCCGACTTTCATCGGAATCTTCGGAGATATTACCCAGGCTTTCTCCGGAGAGCAGGGAGACGAATTCGTAGAGGGCAAGGGCTGGTACGAATGGCCACTGTATCATATTCCAATATTCATGGTCATATCCTTTTTCGCAATCACAGTAATCTTCGTGCTGGGCGGATATCCGGTAGTCCCATCGCTGATATTCTCGGTGGTCCTCCTCTTGACCACATTCCTCCTGGGTGCAATCGCAGTTCGCGTAATGGGTGAGACCGGGATAGAGCCCGTATCAGGCACCTCATTCATCGTCCTTCTAATCCTCCTCATGGTTTTCCTAAACCTCGATGTCGGGCTAACCAAGGAGGAGTCAATACTTATGTCGCTTGTTGGCACTACCGTCTTCGGCTCGGCAATCAGCATGAGTGGGACCGTAGTCGGTGATTACAAGAACAGCCTCTACATAGGCAACAGACCCTATCACATCTCAAAGGGGAACATCATGGGGGTCGTCCCCGGGGCGATTCTAGGTGCCGGTGTGGCAATCTTCCTCTCTAAGCTACTTGCCGACGGGACAATCGATCTGCTAGCCCCTCAAGCAAACGCCTTCGCATACTTCACAATTATCCTAGCTGAGGGGCAGGGCAATTGGAGTGCCCTCCTAATCGGCATGGCACTAGGCGCGTTCGCAGAGTGGGCCACAGGAATGGGGACCTCATTCGGACTGGGCATGTACCTCCCTACTCCCGCTACCTTCCCCATGCTGATAGGCGGTGCATACCGATCGTGGTGGGAGGAGCGCAGGCTCAAGCCAGTAGTAGAGTCAGTAAGGCAGGAGGAAGGCGGTGCCGCTGCTGAGAAGAGGGGTGCACAGATGCTACTCCTGACTTTCATGATTGCCGCCGGCGCCCTTACTGGGGAAGCATTCTACGGGGTCGAAGCCGCTGTTCTCGCAGTGTTAGATGAGATTTCTATCGATGGCCAGGCGCTCTCACTCTACTCATGGTGGCCGTATGCGAGACTCTTCGGCTTCGTGATAATCAACGTATTCCTAGGGGCAATGGTGTACGTGCTATTCAGCAAGGCTGGAATCATTGGTGGCGGCGGAACGGGGGGGGAACCTCCCAAGCCGAACAAGGTCCGGGGCCCGGTGCAGGCGGCCAAGAGGCCAACTGGCGTCCTTGACGCTGAACTGGCGGACTGATCTATGGATGAGTCTAGGAGCGTCCCAGCAGGCGCGTGGCTGACTCTCTCCATAGCAGTTCTAGCCGTCTCAAGCGCCGGGATAGTCCTGCAGGAGATGTCAGAGGTCCCACCTTTGCTTCGAGCATCGTGGAGAATGCAAGGCACAGCCCTGATCCTCCTGCCTGGGTTCCTTTACCAGTCATCTCGCTTGCTAGATTTTGAGGCCAGTAGAAAAGATGCCCAGCTAATCCTAGTTTCGAGTGTTTTTCTGGCCATCCACTTCGGAAGTTGGGTCTGGTCACTGGACAATACCAGTCTCGTACACAGTCTTCTTTTCGTCAATACACACCCACTAGTCGTAGTCGCCATGATGCCATTCATGGGTGAAGCCGTTCGCAGAGGACACGTAGCAGGCGTTGCATTGGGATTTGCAGGTGCTACAGTAGCCCTGATGGACGTCGGTGACGGCGGGCAAGTAACTCTAGCGGGGGATTTTGCGGCTTTCATCGGTGCAGCCACAGTCGTAGGATACATTCTGGTTGGTAGGCACCTCAGATCGGAACGTGGCATGCCGATATTCGTGTATGCCTTCCCAGTAACCTTGGCCGCTGGATTTTGGCTCTCAGTCGGAACAGTCTTCTTCGAAGGTTCCTCGATGGCATCAATCACACCGGAAGAATCTCTGTTGGGGTGGTCAGACCCCCTTTGGTTAGCATGGGTTGCATACTTGTCTCTAGGACCTGGCCTTTGTGGTCACACTGGGATGAACACTGTGCTTAGATGGATCCCTCCCATCATCGTGTCAATCACATTACTGCTAGAACCAGTCCTTGGGACAATCATTGGCTGGTTATGGACCGGGGAGACTGTGATTGGGCCATCAACAGTAGTCGGTGGCCTCATGATGATGTCTGGTGCAATACTCGTCACCCTCCAAGAGTCGAGCCAGAATGCCCGTGAATCGGTTTCATAACGGGACCATCGTGCGAGAAATATGATGGCATTTCCAATACTCCTGACAAATGACGATGGCATCAACTCGCCTGGCATACAGGACTTGGCAACCTCCCTAAACGGCAGAGGCCATCCGGTAGTTGTTCTCGCACCACTAACCGAGCAATCCGCAGCCGGAATGAAACTCACCCTTCGCGATGACATGTTATTCCAGGAGCACACGGATATCGCGGATAAGATCAGGATTGATGAGGAAGTCCCCCTTCGAGTCTTCTCACTTGATGGCTCTCCATGCGATTGCGTCATCGTCGCCATAGACGGGGGATTGAAGTCCTGGGTCCCGGAGATTGAGCCCTGGATGTGCATTTCTGGAATAAACAGAGGGCCAAACCTCTCAGTCGACGTCCTCCACTCTGGGACGGTATCCGCTGCCCGTGAGGCTGCTCTCTACGGATTACCATCTTTGTCAGTCAGCCTCGCGACCTACTCTCATCAGGACTACTCCCATTCCATTGAAGCAACTCTGGATGTATTGGACCGTCTTTCCGCAGTTGTTAGGGAGAAACCAGACAACCTCTTGAGGCCCTATGGATCTAAGAAAAGGCCAATTGATAGCTCAGACTCAGACTCTCTTAGGTCTTGGTTTCTCCAGGGAAACCTGTTCCTGAACATGAATATTCCCGATATTTGGAAGGGAACATTCCAGACGGTTCCCCTTGGTGCTAGGTGGTATCACAACGCAACTGACATGCTGGTCAAGGAGTCAATTGGTGTGACTTTCGAGGTCGGAGCGGCCCGAATCGTCGATGAGGACATAGAAATGACTGATTGCAACGCAGTTGGATCAGGCTTCGCATCCATTACTCCTCTAGCAAGCTGGCCCCAAAATCACCCCTTGGGAGTACCTCAGTCGGTGATGGAAGAATCTACCAAGATGGGAACAGAGGGGATGCCTCACTGGTTCTAGTGCTCGTCAAGAAGATGATGCAGAATTGCGATACACGAGTGACCCTGCAACCAACGCCGTCCCAGTGAAAGGGAAACGGCCCCCTGTAGTGCTAATCTGTCATCTTCGGTCAAGGGTTTGTCATCGGAGATGACGAATCCCAAATCCGTCGAAGATGGGACATCCGAATAACTCCCTCCATCAGCATCTAGAACTACCGGGGAAACACCTTGAGAAACCCATTCTTCGATTGTCTGCCCCAAGCCTCCCCCGGAGTGGAGAATTCCCATGGTGAACTCATTGAAATGCCCTCTCGGAGGAACCGCCTCTTTCAAAATGCCCTTGATCTGCCCCGCGATTGATCGCTCGTCAGGCCTAACTCCTCTCAGAATAGAACCATTGAACCAGATTCTCCTAGGAGGTCCATCGCCACCCATTAGGTGCAGCATCACATGACTGTCTTCTCTGATTCCGTGTGAGACGAAAAGCGCAGCATTTACGGCTCTTGCAAGGACATCCATTCTCCCTCCCGACCCAGGAAGGTCATTCAGATTCAGGACTCCAGAACTAGGAGCTCTGTGACCAATGATTGCGAACCACTTTTCCAGTCGATCACCCCAGATCGAGTTCATCATCAAGTCCCATCATGGATTGCATCTGACGTCTCATCTTCCGGTCCCCTCTAAATCCACGCATCATCTTCTTGCTTCTATTCCATTGAGTTAGCAATTCTTTTACATCTCTCTCCTCACAACCCGAACCTCGAGCAATCCTCCTGATTCTGCTCGACTTCAGTAGCAGGGGGTCATCCTTCTCCTCCTGTGTCATCGAGTCCATCACAATTCGATACTTGTCAAGATTCGTCTGCATCTGCCTCTTCTGGGCCACGCCCATATTCCCCATCCCTCCGAACATCGTGTCAGGCAAATGCGAAAGCACTTTGTCCAACGTGCCAATCTTACTCATCATCTCCATCTGGGCATACATGTCAGTTAGAGTGAACCTACCCGACATCAGTCTCTTCGTCAAGCGCATCGCCTCTTGTTCGTCAAGATCCTCAGGGGCTAGGTCGATTAGTCCCTTGATGTCGCCCATGCCAAGTAATCTAGAAATGAAGCGATCAGACTCGAACTTCTCGATATCACCAATCCTTTCTCCTTCTCCAACGAAGACTATTGGGGCTCCTGTAGTTGAAACTGCGCTTAGCGCCCCACCACCCCTTGCCGTTCCATCTAGCTTGGTCACTATCGTCCCAGTAACACCCACAAGTTCGTGGAATGTTTCTGCCATAGGTCCGGCTGCTTGACCGACCTGTGCATCAATAACTAAGAAACGTTCTGAAGCGTTGGCAATACTCGCAATCTCGAGGAGTTCATCCTTCAGTTCTCCATCAAGACTGTCCCTCCCAGCCGTATCAATGATCACCACATCAGCAGTACCAACTTTCTTCAGGCCATTCCTTACTATTTCTGATGCTATCTTGGCACCAGGTTCTCCGTAGACTTCTACCTCAGTGCCTTCGAGCAGCTGGCTTAGCTGCTCGAAGGCACCTGGCCTATGCACATCGGCTTCAATTACTGCTACCTTTGCATTGTGACTCTTTCTCCACCAATCTGCTAGTTTTGCAGTAGTAGTGGTCTTTCCTTGTCCATAGAGTCCCACCATAAGGACAGTCTGATTGTGCGGTTTGATTACCCGAGGAGGTCCAAGGATCCTAACCATTTCAGAATATATTAGATTCATTGCATGAGTTTCTAGCCTAACTCCTGGCCTCGGCTCCTCCTCAACCATCCCTCTTTCGACTCGTTCCGTGAGCTCCTTTGCCTGCCTGACGTTGAAATCAGCCTCGAGGAGTGCTCTCCTGAGTGATTTACTGAGTTCCTTTACGGTCTCTTCGTCTATCTTCCGTTTCCCCTTCAGAAGTCCGATTGAACCGAGAACTCTACGCTTGAACCCCTCTAGCGCCATGAGTTTCGGCACCAATCGTGTGGTTTGAACATTGTCTGAGTAATACAGTGATGGAATACTTCCATATCCGCTGTACTGAAAGGGAACCATGCATGGGGAAGGATATGGCTGAAGCTCCTATTGAGATGTGGGAGATGCAAGCTGCCTTCGCAATCGGCTTGCTGGGAATCTACGTCGGTTGGAGGGGAACCATAGCCAAAATGACTGGATTTTATGATCTATCTGGGGCCGTAAAAACATTACTTTACGGAATAATCGCAGGAGTCCTAGCCGCTTCCGCAATAGACGTTCTAATTCTAACCGAAGTCCGGACTGGGACTCAGAACATAATCTCTCTTAGTGCAATTGCTCTAATGATTGCACTGGCCGAATCGTCATTCTCACTATTCGTCCTCGGCCGCTCTAGAATCGTTGGATTGAGAGCATGCGCCCCATACGGATGGACACTTGGATTGGGTTTCGGGGCAATGCGATCCGCCCACCTAAACGTCCGACTGTTCGATCCAGTGGTCTGGGATGGGACGGGATTTAGTATTCCGAATATTGTTTTGGCATGCGTTTTAACGGTGATTACCTGCCTTGGGCATGCATCCATAACTACGTGGCAGGGTTCTAGGATTATAGAAAACAGTCGCTTCCGACCAATAATTTACGGTTCCATCGCTCGTTCCACCCTAATCTTATCCACCGTTCTAGCTGTCTACTTCCCACTCACACTAGCCTTAGTCGCCCCTATCGTGGCATGGTCTTGGTTCCCTGCCCAAGAGTCGTGGTTGCCATCCGGCCTCACGCCTGCTGCAAGACAGGCGTATAGGCGTACATTGCGGCAAGCAGAAATTATCAAATCTAGAGCAGACAGTCGAATCAGGGGAAAGTTAGTCGAATCCGACGAATAGTGTTAGAAATCGGCCATTACCGGAAATTTCCCGTCATGGCGCAGGATTATATCCAATTCTCATATTCATTTGGTTAATGCGGGTCATTATCGCAGGCGCCGGTGAGGTCGGTCGTGGTGTCGCTGCAGCTCTTCGAGGTGAGAAGAGGGGCGTTGCGATGATCGATCCTGACCCCAATGCGATTAGTGATTCACAGTCTTTGGATTGCCTTCTGATTACTGGAAGCGCTCTTTCTAGAGATTCCCTAGTCCGCGCCGGTATCAGCGATGCCGAGATAATCGTCTTCGCCACAAATGACGACAATGTCAACGTCTTGGGCTGCGCATTCGCCAAACGAGTATTCAGTGAGCAGGTCGTGGACAGAACCGCTTCTGGATTAATTACAATAGCCAATGTCCGCGATTCAGAAATCACTCATCATTCAAGAGGAGCGGGCCCACTTGAAAACTGGGCCCGAACAGACTTCGTCGTCTCTCCTTCTATGGATGTCGTCGAACAGTTGGTTTCTGGCTTGATAGCACCATCTCTTTCAGACATAATCCCTCTAGGAGATAATGCATGGATCGTCGAATCTTCCGTTTCTCTTGACTCTCCAATTATCGGATCAACTACTGGTGATGTCAACTCACAGGCCGGGACTGATCCTGATTATCCAAGAATCATCGCGATGAAGGCTCAGGGGCGCAAGGGACGAATCGTTTCTGGAAATGAAATAATCCAAGACGGCGACATGCTCGTCTTTGTGTGTGGCTCTACAAACTTCTTCGGAGAGGTGGCTAGAATGGTAGGAAATTTAGATTCTGAGATGCCAGAAAAGCCGACAGTTGCCGTGTTCGGGGCAACAAGCTTTGGGAGTAAGTTGGCGGAACACTACCTGAATATCGGCTCGAATGTAGTCATCATCGAGCCAGACTTGGATGCAGCCAATGCAATCGTCGGGTCAAGGATAGGCGTTAACAAGCGCCTCGATGTGATTCACGGCGATCCCCAGGACGAAGATCTACTCAGAGAACTAGCAGTCGAGGATCATGATATCGCAATATCCGCATTGAGTGATGATAATATGAATATCTCAATAGCAATGAGGACATTTGACAAGGGCGTCTCCAGAACAGGTTTGATCTTGAAAGACAGGGCCCTAGTCGAGGCCATTCAGAGAATCGGACTCAGGCCCGTGAGTAAGCGAAGGGTAGCTGTCAAATCAATACTCAAAGCAATTCACATGCATGTCCCAGGACTCTATGAGCCTATTCCTAGGATTCCATCTCTAGTTTCAATGTCCGCAGAGATTAACGCTGGAAACTCATTACTGGGCAAAGAATTGGACGAAGTTGAGGATATTATCGGAGCAAATCTAGTAATGCTCGAGAGGGTAGGGGAGGATGGCAGCTTCAGCCACATAGTAGAAGAAAAAATCGGCTCCTTGGAGGAAGGTGATCGGATTTATCTTATTCTGGAAATTGACGATGTAGGGAAGGCCGAGGAGTCACTAAGGAGTTAGTATGCGCTGGGAGGTTGTGAGCCTAGTTCTAGGATGGACTATTGGTTTGGTTTCATTGCCTCTGGTGGTCGTTGGATTGTACAGCCTTTTTACTGAGGGCCTTGAACCAGCAATTCGTACATTTGCAATACCTACTCTGATTTCCATTTCATTCGGGTACGCGCTCATCTTCCCCGCTCGGGTTTCTGATCCATCTGCAAGAGTCAGAGATAGAGAGGCATTTGCCTCCGTCGCATTGGGTTGGATTCCCGTAGTAATCATCGGGGCATTGCCCCTGTGGTTAGGGGGGATGTTCCATGGCCCCTTTGCGGGGTATTGGAATCCTGGGCAAGATAATTCCGTTAGCCAGATAGTGTATGGTCTCCTTCACTCTTGGTTCGAATCTATGTCAGGGTTTACAACCACTGGAGCCTCGCTCGTGGATCCTGCCACTAGTCCTCTTTGCGGCTCCGGACTAGTCGGAATCAATGAATTCGATGGAGACTGCTTAGGTAGTCAGAGGAAAAGCCTCATTCTCTGGCGATCAATATCTCAGTGGATCGGTGGAATGGGCGTCATTATGTTGGGTCTCCTAATTTTCTCAAGAGCACTCGGCGGAGGGATGGCCCTAGCTAGGGCTGAACTAACCGGCCCCTCTGTCTCCAACCTAGGAACAACCCTCGAGAGCACTGCTCGGAAATTATGGGCGATTTACATTGGCTTGACCTTACTCGAGGCAATCCTCCTTTTCCAATTCACTAGAATGGATGCATTCGATTCTGTGAACTATGCCCTTACAACCATGCCATCGGGAGGATTCGGAACTACTGATGGAGGGATAATGGACTTTGATGACACCATAATTGAGTCGATTGTAATGGTCTTCATGCTTCTTACATGTATCAACTTCAGCCTGCTATATTTTGCATTTTCCGGTAGATCAAATGAGATCTGGAAGGACGAGGAGCTTCGAACTTACCTGCTAATTGTATTCATTGCATGGATTGCTATGGCAGTCAATATCTCTCGTTCAGAAGAATTGGACTATGGCATATTGGAATCCATCAGGCACTCGATTTTCCAGGCTATTTCGATTACAAGCACTGGATATTCTAGTGCAAATTTCTCTGATTGGCCCGTTTTCAGCCAGTTCGTTTTACTCCTTCTTATGATAATCGGCGCAAGTTCCGGATCCACAGGAGGTGGACTAAAGGTTCTGCGAATCAGAATTGCATTCGAACTAGCGAAGAGGGAGGTGATAAAAATCATCCAACCTCGGAAGGTTGTGGCAATTCGCTTCAACCAATCTGTTGTCGACCAGGAAAGGGTATGGATTATCTTGGGTATGCTCAGCTCTTGGATGGTCCTCGTCACCGCATCTATGCTGACTATTTCTTTCCTAGAACCAAATCTAGACATGGTTGATGTGCTATCCGTCTCAATCTCCCTTCTAGGGAATACGGGTCCTGCGTTGGGTGATTTCGGTCCTTCTGGCGCAGCCGCCTCATGGGCCGGTCTCAGCACGCCATCTCTGCTGGCATCTACGATGCTGATGTGGCTTGGTCGCCTCGAACTACTCACAGTACTGGTGCTTCTTCATCCAAGGACTTGGGAATCAGACTAGCCGAACCTATCTAGAGTCGGCTGAGTGTCATCTCCGCTTTCCTGTTCGGCATCATCCACTATCATAATCTCGTCATTTCGCCCCAACTCTTCTTCTTCGAACGCCTTCACTATTTCCTTCCCACTCTTGCTGGATTTGGGTATTCCGTGCATGGCAAGGTGATCCTCCACCCCCAATCCAATCTTCTTTACCACGCTGAAGTCTCCCTCTGCCCCCCCTAGGCTGGAATTGTGAATTGCCAGTAAGGTCGGCCATAAATCATCTCTAATCGACGATCTGCTCGTTCCAAATGATTCCGATAACTTGGAAATAATTCCTCCAGTCCTCCACGACTCGCCCCCTCTCCTCAGAAAATCTGGAAAGTTAACGTACACCTCATTACCAGTTTTTGACGTCGAGACAGAAGCTATAGCCTGAGCTGGCAATGCTGAACCCCAGTACCAGGATCTGAAAGCGCGATTGGAGTATTTTGTAGCAAGAAAAGAATCCGATCTGCACATGGCTCCGGAGATTGCCTCCAAATCCGAACCCGTCATAATCGACTGGTTGTTCCAAGCGAACCAAGCTAGCATCTCATCTGGATCCTTGTCGGAGTTGCGAACGATATCAGATACGCTTGCACCCGATGCGGCTAGATATGCTCTCTTTAGAGACTTGAACACGTTCACTTGGGAGTCTCTTAGGACAGTATCTGATAGGTCATCAACAGCACTCATGTCAATGTGCCCATCAACTACGGTTGAAAGAGATTGAAGATCCCTAATCAGGGCCCTAAGATCACCTGGATTCCCATCGATCAGAGCATCAAGAGACTCAGGATCAATTCCGATGCCCTCCGAGTCCAGTACTCTGAGAGCAATACTCCTGAGGTCTGACCTATCTACTCTCTCGAATATTACATTCTCTGAAACCCTCAGTACCCTATCTCTGTTGGTCCTCCAGTTACCCCCCTTGCCCCATAGTCTCATCGGATCATTGCACGTCATTATCACGGGATGATTAGTATTGCTCAGAAGGTTGAGTAGCTCCGCCTTCCCCCCCGAGTCACCCCTAAGAACCGGGCCATCTTCATCAGAACTCATTGTTTTCTGAATCCGATCCTCCGAAATCTTTGCGAATCCTCCGCTAAGGTGATCAACCTCATCAAGTAGAATCACCGTCCTCCCAGAGGGGGCTGAGTTTGTAGCGAATTGGTCCAGTGAGATATGTTGAGACCCACTAGTTGCCGAACCTCTGATGGCTGCCGCATTCCTCTGCTCCGAAGCATTCAGTTCGACAACCGTCCATCCCCGTTCTATGGCCAATGCATGCGCAAGGGTAGTCTTCCCGACTCCAGGCGGTCCCGAAAGAAGCAAACCCCTCTTTTTCGGTAGATTTCCTGCAGACCAACTCTCTAGCCACAACCCGACCCTTCTTACTTTGTCCCCATTTCCTTCCATTTCAGATAGGGTTGTAGGACGATAACGCTCCGTCCAGTCATCAGGCCTCCTATCTACTTGCACGAGCCTAAATGTCATCGGCGACACTTGAAGATTAGCCTAGAATAGAGATGATAGGGAGCTAGAGATTAGACATCCAATGAGGGAATCGATATCTACGCGAACCTGCTTCTGATCATCTCTTCTTCTAATTGTCACTGTACTGTCATCGAGAGACCGGTGATCGACTGTCACAGCCCACGGGACTCCAATTTCGTCTGATCTGGCGTATCTTCTACCTATTGACCTGCTAGTATCGATTTCTCCGATAACCCCAGAGATTGAACTAATTCTGACTAACAACTCTCTTGCCATTATGTCCATCCCATCTTTGTCGAAAAGTGGCAATACAACGAGGTCATAAGGGGCAACAGAAGGTTCTAGGGATAAAATCGTGTATTTCTCATCTTCTTTTTCCAATTCCAGATAGTTGTGATCTAGGATATGCCAAATGATCCTATCGATTCCGAATGCAGGCTCGATTACATGGGGTGTGAAGTACTCTCCGGAAACAACCGAGTCCTGGTAACTTCTAGTCACCATATCTTCACTGATTTCTACACTAGTTCCGTCTGCAAGTAAGAGTGCGAAGGGCATTTTTTTTGGTAAATCAGTTAATTCCGAGAGGGCAAGAGAAACCTCGGAAGCCCTTTCTCTGAAAACAGGGCCAACCACCGATCCTATCGGTTTGAGAACCTCTCTGCTCTCCTTCACTGGGGAATCATAATTTCTCCATGCCCGCATAAGTCCAGATTTAGAAAATTTCTCGTGTGACTCCAAATCATGACATGTTCTATTCGCTATCCCTACAACTTCGATCCAACCATGTTCTCCATTAATCTCACAGTCCCAGCAGTCAGATGCGTAATGAGCCATCTCGGAACTAGCGTGTTGTCTGAATCTAACTTTTGAAGGTTCAATGCCTACATCCTCTAGGAATTGCATCGTCATGGCTAGGAACCAAGCCACGGTGGGATGCTTGACTATTCCTGCTTCGAATACTTCTTTGAATGTGGCCTCTTTCTCACCAGAGTGGGGGCCATCTGGGTCGGGAAGAATACGAACAATACCGGGCCAATTACTCAAGTCACTAGAAGGCGGATCTTCCGGATCAATGAAATACTCCAATTCTGCCATATTGAATTCCCTAAGTCTTATCATCCCCTGGCGCGGACTAATTTCGTTCCTATACCCCTTTCCGGTTTGCATTGCTCCGAAGGGCAGTCTCTGCCTAAAATGCCTGTAGAGCGCTGGATAAAGCATGAACATCCCCTGTGCAGTCTCAGGCCTCATGAAAGCAGTTCTAGAACTGCCCATTGCGCCAATACTGGTTTGAAACATCAGATTCATCGGACTCGCCTTCTCCCAATCCTGAGCATTACAACTGGGACACTTGATCTCCTCCTTTACAAACAACGCATCAAGCTCAACTGAATCTAGAGAGTCGGGTTTCTCGTGAAGATCGCCTAGAAGGTGATCACTTCGAAATGCACCTCTGCAGGACTTGCATTCCGACATCTTGTCGTTGAATTCTCCAACATGCCCACTCGCAATTAGAACCGACTCTGGAGTGATTGTTGGAGAATCAATCTCTACTACGTTGGGCACTTTGCTCCAGTGTTCAATCCATGAATTAACCACTCGACGCTTAATCCTAGCACCCACCGGTCCGTAGTCAACAAGTCCCGACACACCACCATATATCTCGAATGATGGGAGCACGACTCCCCTTCTGCGAAGTAGGGAGGACAATCTGGACATCCTTCCTTTCTCGTCCATATGGGCTAACGACAATCAACCGTGGTTTTCAAGCCATCCTCGTGCACAGGGTCTTTGCCTCGATTGCGAGGCCATGGTAAGATATTCGGGCATATTTTTACGAATTTGTCCTGTTTATTGAGAAGCATTCATTTATGCAATCGATACCCTGAAACGCAAGGTGGTTTGGAAAAAATGCCAGAAATAACATATGTCTCAGAACTTTCCGAGACCGAAGACATTCTGAGCAAACTCTCAACTCCAGTGAGAAGTTGGTTCCAAGACAATTTCCCCGATTTCACAGAGCCCCAAAAAGTTGCCATTCCTCAGATATTAGCAGGCGAGCACCTACTTCTATGCTCTCCAACGGGTTCTGGAAAGACATTAACAGCGTTTCTTTCAATAATTGACGACTTGGTTCGTAAATCTCTGAACGGTACGCTTCCAGACACTGTACAATGTATCTATATTTCACCAATTAAAGCCCTAGCAAACGACATTCAAAAGAATCTTATTGGCCCTCTTACTGAAATAAAGGAAAGATTCCTACCGGCAGGGGCACAGGAAATCAAAGTTGGCCTTCGAACAGGGGACACTCCACGGAATGAACGCGAGAAGATGCTCAGGAAACCCCCACATATCCTTATCACGACACCTGAATCATTGGGCCTTGCTCTTGCATCGAAGAGGTTCCGTCCGCTTCTGAATGACTTGAAGTGGTTGATTATTGACGAGATGCACTCTTTAGTTCCCTCAAAAAGAGGCACTCACCTTTCTCTAAGCCTCGCACTAATGGACTCAGTAGTGGATTCTGATGTGCAGAGGATTGGAATCAGCGCAACAATGGAGCCCCTTAACGACGTTGCTGAGTTTCTAGTTGCCAGTGATTCTCGAGAAGGTGGAGAAAATCAGCAGAGAGTCTCGATAGCTAAGATATCAGGGTCCAGGGAACTAGACCTCGACATCATCCTTCCTACGCCGAGATTCACATCCATCCCGGTGAAGGAGATTCTAGATCACAATATCGACAGGATCAAGGAACTAGTAGAGGCCCATACTACAACCCTAGTTTTCGTAAATACAAGGAACATGACAGAAACATTCGTCCAACGGCTCAAAGTTGCAGGTGTGGCCGGTGTTGAGGGTCATCATGGTTCTATGGACAAATCTATCCGACTAGATGTCGAGCAGAGGCTAAAGGATGGAAAACTGAGATGTGTAGTATCTTCATCGAGCTTGGAATTGGGGATTGATATCGGTTCAGTGGACTTGGTGATCCAAGTTGGATCTCCAGGTTCTATCGCCACCGCACTTCAGAGGATTGGCAGGGCCGGTCACCAAGTAGGAGGTCTGCCCAGAGCTAGGTTCCTGCCCACTTCACCTCATGATTTACTCGAGATCGTGGCACTTCAGAATGGAATACTTTCGGGGAATATGGACCTACTCAAGTTCCCTCAGAACTCCCTCGACGTCCTAGCCCAGTTCCTTATTGGATTGACTATTATCAGGGAATGGGATATAGATGAAGCATACGAGCTCGTACAAGCCTCTTGGCCATATCGTAATCTTCCCTCTGAAGACTTCATCGAAGTCCTCGATATGCTGGAAGAAGAGAGGAGAATCTGGGTCGACTGGGAGGAGAATCGTTTCGGAAAGAGGGGCTTCTCCCAGATGATTTACTATACCAATATAGGGACCATAGCTCCTGACAATAACTACCTAGTTTTCACTTCCGACGGTACTCTCGTTGGACAGCTTTCCTCCTCATTCGTTTCCAGTATGAGGAATGGAGACGTCTTCCTTCTGGGGGGTTCGACATATAGGGTTGCCAGCGTAAGAGGGACAAGGGTGAATGTCACTCCTGCAACTGGATTCCGGCCCACTATCCCATCTTGGACGGGCGAAGCGATGAGCCGAACTACCGAACTAAGCAATGAGGTTCTCGGATTATTGAGTATCCTCTCTGTTCAATATCGCACAGGTAATTCAATCACTCCTTTCCTAGTGGACGTCTTGGGCCTAAATAGGCTCGTAGCCAACGCATTAACTCAGTTCCTCGATGAGCACTCAGCTACAACCTTCCAGGTCCCATCTCAAGACCGAATTCTCGTTGAGCAAGTACAAGCACCACTTCCAACCTATGTCGTAACTACTTGCAGGGGGCGTGCATTCAACCTTGCACTAGGGTATCTGTTTGCAGGAATGGCAACCAAGGATGACATCATCGTGCATGAACTGTCCTTCGATGAGAATGGCTTCATGGCAAAATTGAGCCACGAAGTAGAGGTTTCGTTAATTCCGGATGTTTTTCGTGGGAGGGGCAGTGAGGAAATCTTGAACAAGTACCTGATTGACTCGCAGCTATTTGCAAAACGGTTTCGAGAGGTCTCATCTAGGAGTATGCTCAATCCTCGTAGAATTGGAGCCGAAGAAGTTAGCCCGAAGCAATACCAAATCAAAGCAGAGCAAATAATGAATCGTCACAGGAAGATGGACGAATCAGTAATTGTGAGGGAGGCGATGAATGAAATTCTCACTACTGACTTGGGGATGGACCAACTCAGACAATTCATGGAAAGGATGGATAGCGAGGACGTTCGAATTGTCCATCGTCGAGTCAAGATTCCTTCTCCTTTGGGCATGACTCTCTTCATGTCCTCATTCGAAGACCTGCTTTCCCTCCGAACCAGGGCCTATCTGATCAAGGATATTGATCCAGAGATTCTGAGGCGCCTACTCGGAGCAAGATCACTTGCAACCGAGCTCGATAAAGAAAAACTGGGCGATTACTATCAATCGAAGGTATCGGTGCCAAGCAATGCCACTGAATTACTTAGGCTGATGGACATGGGGGGTGGTCTTGAGAGGCAACTCACGCACCCATTGTACAGTGACAAGCTCAAGGATATAGAATTCGAAACCCTGCGTTCATGGGTCCACGAACTAGCAGAGAGGGACCTGATTACCAAGGTCCGTGGAACCGGCCTCGAAAAGATCGATGGAAAGTGGTTCTCGATGAGGATGACTGAAGTTCACGGTACCCTTGGATGTCTAGCAGTAGCTGGGGCGGCTGAGATGGACGATCTCAGAGAACTGTACACCGGTGGCCTGACTTACGAGATCGGTGAAGGCTTTGTGGGTGGAGAGCCATCCAATTGGAAGAAAAAGTCCCTCTCTGACCCAATGGATTGCCTGAGACTCAAACTCCTCGATATGTTAGGGTCAGAGGGACCGCAGACCATAGAATCACTCAGTGGCCGTCTGCCGTTCCCTTCTGCTCAAGTAGAGTCGGTTCTACAGGAGCTCGAGATGCGCAATCTAGTCTCCATTGGCTTCTTCACACAAACAGACGAGGGAGAGTTCATTCTCAGAATCGATGAATACAGGATTACCGGCGGGGAATTCAATGTCATCGATTATCGAACTCTCCAGACATTGATTCTAAACAAGTCATTCTCGAAGTTTGAAGAGCCAGCTGATGCAATCCGTAATCTTACCTTCGTGCAGAGGCGAGAAGAGCTACTGCATAGGGTCGAGAACTACAGATTCCGTGATTGGAAGGACATTAAGCATGACTCCGACGTATACAATGGGAGGCTCCTTCACAATCGAGTCGGATACACACTTAGTGAAAAACTGCCAATGCTGATGGGTCTCCGAGGGGAGCCTTGGTTCGGACCCTTGGAAGAGGAGCTGATAGAGAAGATACCCGAAGAAGGAATTTCCAGAAATGACCTATTCTCCGATTATCCTAAGGGGAAGGCAAATATGCATATCCAGAGGAGTCTGAAGTCGGCATTATCGAACATGGAAAGGCAACTAGTAGTGGCAAAGCAATTCATCGATGTCCCAAATAGGAAGAGGTCCATGGCCATATTCAAGAGGTTGCATGGACGTATCAAACCCCTGCCATTCGACAAAGCCTTATCTGAACTAATTGCCAGAATTGGGCCAGTTCGCCTACATACTCTACGCTTATTCGTCTCTAGGCCAGTTGAGGAGTTGGCTGACACACTCCGTGAACTTGAGAGAAGCGGTTCAATTGCCAGGGTGGTAGCATTACAACCCGAACCAACTGACTACTACTCGTCGCATGAGGACGCAGAAAGACTTCACTCCCCACTTCCGGAGGATAGGAAAATGCGCATTCTGGCTCAATCAGATCCATTCAGCAGCCGTTTCATACAGGAGGTTCGTCTCCTCCTCAAGCAGGGGTGGTACTATCCAGTATTCAAGGGAGTAGATCCAATTGGACGCATCCTTATGTTCGTGGTAAACGACTATCTCGAGATCAAGGACATCAACATCCCACACTCATACCTAGACGACTTCAAGGAAACCTTTGGTGAACTACTCGAGAACTACAGGGACCGACTCGTTGATGTTTCTGTACTCCATGCCTTCAATGGCGTTCCAGTCCATGACTGCGACGATAACATCCAGCAAATCCTATCTGAGTTGGGATTCTCCTCCATGGGTGACGAAGTGAGGTACATCAGAGGAGGTGTTGTTGAACCACGATCAAGACAGGAGATTAATAGGATGCTGTTCTACCATCACTCAATTCATCAGAATAGCAGATGGGAAAACGAAACACTTGCCCTTGAGAATGCCATAGAGCTCCGGGACGACTTCTCTCTCAGAGGACGCTGCGAGATGTTCAGGGTCAATCTCGATTCGATGGTAGCTGCTCACCAGTTGCATCAGGGCTCAAATCTTCGTGGCCACCTTGTTTGGGCTCGATACCATCACTTCCAGAAGCTGCTTTTAATTAGAAACGTACCTACCGAACCAGAGGACGAGGAGATTCTCCAGTTCTTCAGAGACACAAACGATCCTGATTTATTCATGGAGAGGAATGCAATGTCAAGGTCAGAGTTCCGAAAATTAGTATCCCCTCTAGTGCGGAGCGGTCATCTAATCCAAGACTATCGGGGAGGCTTCCGAACGGTCGAACTGCCACAAAAAGTAGACTTGTGGGATGCCAAAAGATCCTATTTGCGAACGCTGGTAGAAGATTACCCAGTAATTACACTCAAGCAAGTAGAGAGGCTGGCTGGATCTTCTTTCGCCCCTGAAGAGATTAGTGATGTAATGCATGACTTTGAGGACGATGGGACTCTGATCAAGGGGTTCCTTGTCGATGATCTTCAGGATATCTGCTGGGGCAGGCTGGATATGCTTGAGGGGATGGATAGAATTAGCCGAACTCGTGACTTGGTCATCCCCCCTTCTGACCCTCTAATACACTATTTCGGAAGCATACTCAGGGAGAGATTCGGTTTTGGTTCTGCATACCTGGTATTCCACAAGGAAGACCCAATCGCTGCATTCAAGGCGAATACGCGGAATAACAAGATCGAGCTAACTGACTTCGTCGGCGACTCGGAATTAGAGAAAGAGGCGATTAGGGTCATGAAGGAGTTCGCATGGGAGCATGATATGCCACTATCCGGGAAGCTATTCGACAGAATCAGGTCCAGAATTGTCTGAATCTTCGAGCCAGACCAAGGCCACTAACAAGAACTCTAGCAATAACTCTCGTCACATGAATTACTGGATTCAGTACCTTCATTACGTGCCTATGAAGTTCTGGCAGAAGGTCGAACAGTGCTATTGCCATCAGGAACATTGCAAAAAGACTAGCCACCTTTGCAGCATAACTATGGGCGAAATCAAAAATCCCCATTCCTGATAGGCTCCATCCTCGATAGGTGTCAGTAAGCCAGACAATTCCAGCATTTCTGAAAACATTCAGAACGTGTATAGTTGGGATGACAATTACCAGTGCCCTCGCACGTCTCTTCCAATGCACCGAATTTAATGCCACAATAGCTCCAATGAACACTGCCATCGACTGCAGAGCAGAGCAAGCCAAAATGAATGCAACAATCGACTCTCCTTCATCGTTAACCATGGGTGCGTAGAAGCCCCCCTCTCCCAGCGGTTCACTAAGCACAAATCGATTCCCATCCCAATCAGAAACTGGGATGGCGACCTCTCCGTGCCTCTCAATCATCATCGTACCAATCTCGTAACCCCCAAATCCTGCAAATTCTAGCATGAATTCAGCACTGATTGCGGTAAATTGCACGAATGCCATGTTGAGGTATGGTACTCCGAAAACAATGTAGTAGGGGGCCATGGACCAAACCACGAACCCCCTCAGCCACACTATCGTTTCATCAGTTTCTCCCTCGATAGTCCACTCCCAATAGGAAATTGCAAGACCCACTGGAAGGGCCCCGGCAGTCATGAATATCAGAACAGGATCGGATATCTCTACGAAATGTCCCGAGTATAGATAGAAGAAGAGGCCGATTAATGGCCACGAAATTATGGCAGAACCTTTCGCATAACTCTCAGAATGGAGATGAAATGCAACAGCCATCAGGATTAACCCAAATGATCCAATCAATAGCTGCATAGTGACATCGGAGATTCCGAAACTACTGGCGAATGATTCCACAATCGATGATATTGGGTCTTCCATGACCACTTGCTTTCATCAACCCGTAAATAGGATGCCCCCTCCCGAACTACTGGAGATATGGGTTTCGATTTCACTGAATTCGCCGAGTCTTACGCTTCTTCACTAGTGGAGGCAATAGAGAAATTACCCGTCTCTAGGCTAGAAGAGTTCTGGAATCTTGTCGAGAATGCACGCGATTCGGGCGCAACGGTCCACTTCATTGGCAATGGAGGGAGTGCAGGAACCCCTTCACATAGTGCAGGAGATTGGTCCAAGGAATTGACCCTCCGAACCATTTCTCATTCAGACAATTCATCCTCGCTGACCGCTTGGGCAAACGATACAGATTACGGAAACGTGTTCGTTGGCCAACTCTCTACTTTCATCAAACCTGGAGATTTGGTAGTAGGGTTCAGTGGATCTGGTAACTCTGCAAATGTCATTAACGGAATCGAGTTCTCCAAAGAGAACGGTTGCAATACTGTGGCGATTACAGGAAACTACAGGGGTTTGGGAGGTGGTAAATTGGCTGAAATAGCCGAATTATGCATCTTAGTTCCCTCGCAGTCAATGGAGAGAATAGAGGATATGCAATTGATTATCAATCACATCATAAAAGAGGCAGTCAAGTCGAATAACGGATTGTGAGAAAATGCTGCCACCCCATAGGCACGCTTCTTCACTCGAGGACCCATTAATTCTCACTGACTTGCCGGAACAGTCCGAGTGGTCCGGGAAAATTGCGTATCTTGACCGTGATGGAGTACTGAATCGATGGAAGGAGGATTATGTTAATTCTTCCCGCGACCTGGAACTACTCATTGGTTCGGGAAAAGCCATTGCCATTCTAAGGAGAATGGGTTTCAGGATTTGCGTAGTTACCAATCAGTCTCCCATAGGGAGGGGGCGATGGGGGCATGATGTCCTAGCACAAATTAATGAGAAGTTGCAGGAGCTACTATTCGAAGAGGATCCCGATGCCGTAATCGATCTGATTCTTTACAGCCCCTATTCCCCCTCTGACGAGTCTTGGTCCAGAAAGCCAAATCCCGGTATGCTAGAAGCAGGCAGACAAATTGTTGACAATGCACACAGATTCCCTGGCCAGTCGAACAAACTCTCATTCGGCGATGATTGGATAAATAGGCCAAGTGAGTCTGAATCCATACTGATTGGAGACAGGGAATCCGACATTATCACCGCAGAGAGATTTGGAGTCAGAGGAATCCTCTGTGACTCAGAATCAGGCCTAGCAGCAGTAATCGGCGAGATTGCTCCCAGCAAAGAGAGGTGAACCCATTGAAGTGCCGAATTGGTCTTGATGACACTGATCACATTGAGGTTGGTTGTACAACATCAAGTTTCGACCACCTCCTGGCTGAAATCTGCGAGCGTATGAAATGCCAAATCGTCGAAAGAAGACTCGTTAGGCTTTGGCCATTCGCCCAGAGACGTACTCGAGGCAACGGGGCATTGGGTGCTATTCTCGAAATTCCCGAGGATAGAGCAGAGAAACTGGAACAAATTTGCAACGAGTGGTTCTCCAATTTGTTGGTTGAAATTAGCAATTATCCATTTTCAGAAACCTCAACCTCGCCCTGTTTAGTGATTTCCTTCACGCCAGTTCCAAAGGATTGGTACTGGGATGCCGTTAGGAAAAATGTCGATTCGGATATTTTGCTCGATGCAGCCATCCAAAATGAAATAATCGTGATTCGTTCGGATTCCACATTCGGTGTTGTTGGGGCGTGCGCTGCCATTTCTTGGGCCAACAACTCCAACTCTTCATGGGAGCTAATTTCTTGGAGGGATAAATCGAGAATAGGTACACCGAGAAATGTCTCATCAGAATCTGTTTCAGAGTTGGAAACTCAATTTCCAGAGACGTTCCTGAATCGGGACCCCACCAAGGGAAAGAGTATGATTGCTCCTCGAACCCCATGCCCAGTTCTATACGGAATTCGTGGCTCCTCGCACTCTGGTGTTGAAAAGGCACACCATTGGCTCCAATCGAGGACCGACGTCGAGGAATGCCACTCTTTCGCCATTCATCGCACAAACCAGCTTAGTGATGACCATATCGCATGCTCACTTTCTGGAACTGTAGTCTCATTGCCGAAGGAGACTAAGGGAGGCCATGCAAACATTTCCGTATTTTCCGCCGGACAGCCAATCAAACTAGTTGCATTCTCTGAGGGTGGTCCAGTGAATAGACTCCTAAGGTCGCTTATTCCAGGAGATAGAATTACTTGGGCCGGTTTGGTTTCTCCCGATGGATCCACCCATTTGGAGCGAATAAAATTGGATTTCGCAACAGCTAGGATTGTAGGAAGGCCTATTTGCTGCTCTAGAACAATGAGGAGCTCTGGGCGAGGTCAAGGGATACGTTGCCTCTCATGTGGTCGGATAGAGAAAAAATCATGGTATTGCACTGATTATGAAGGCACAATTGACACTCCTGTGGGAGTGTGGCTGGAGCCGTCGCCGTCTAATCGTAGACACCTATCTAGGCCCCTTTCCCATGGATTCCCGGGGACAAACTGAAACGGGCCCCCTGAATCCCATGTCATGGTCGGGCTTAGCGAGTTACTGGCAGCATTTGTTATGATTGCAATTACAGGATACTTAGTGTGGTCTTTTCTAGGGATTAGACAACGAAGGATGAAATTTGCAGTCGATGGTGGTGACGACTACAGTGGTGAAGCGAAGGAGCCCGATGCTCTGATTAATCTTGATGAAGATGCCTTAGAAGATATGGATCAATTACTGGAACAGGCAGGATTCTCCATCCTGGAAGAAGAATAGTCAGTAAGGATAATCCCTCTCGTGGGCATGCGAGTCATGTGGCTAAGGGGCAGAGGTCGGTCGAGAGAATCCCGCGGCGGGATCCTCCCGAGTTCCACCAATCCGAAGCTTCAATGATTGGAGGGGTAATTGAGGATGGCTTCCTTAACGTCGCTTTGGACGATGCAAACCAGTACGGCCCCCATGCGATGATTATGCTCCTTGGGTTAGTTTCAATCTTGACCGGTTTGGTATTAGGTCTCGCTATGATTAGTCCTATTATTGCCGTTGTAGTTGCGGCCGGCATTATTGGAACCTCTTTCATCGGCTTCATACGCCGGAAGGGATAGATTCAGAAAATATGAGAGTTAATCAAAGACATTTAGAGTCGCATTAGTCGTTGTACTAAAAACGTCAACTAATGACCTTGATAAACTCTTACTGAGTCATTTTACGCGCAATTGAAACCGCATTATCCACAAGTTCCCCTGATACACCAAGATGTCCACTGGGATCGAATAAATCATCCAGTTGTTCATCGTCAAAGATAGAGGATATAGAATCAGACTTGGAGCAGACGTCTTTCAGATGCATACCATGGTCCATTGATTCCATAGAAGCTTCTCGCAGAACTTCGTGCGCCTCGTCTCTAGGCATCCCGGAGTCGACTAGGGCCAGCATCAACCTCTCTGCCATAACTAGCCCATTCTGTCTTTCGATATTCTCCACCATCCTTTCACGGTTAACTGTTAATCTAGAAAGTACTCCGTTGCACTTGTCAAGGATGTCATCTAGAAGGATCATCGAGTGCGAAAGGGTGAATCTTTCCGCGGAAGAGTTAGCCAAGTCCCTTTCATGCCACAATAGAGCGTTTTCGTAAGATGGAATGATCATCGATCTCACAATTCTAGCCAAACCACAGGCATTTTCCGCGATTATCGGATTCTTCTTGTGTGCCATAGTGGAAGAACCGACTTGCTTTTTGACGTCAAACGACTCTGCGACTTCTCCAATCTCGCTTCTTTGCAGATTCCTAACTTCCTGGAGAATCTTCTCGATACTAGTGGCAACATTTGACATCCAGCCAACCCACTCGATATACCGATCCCTTCCTACAACTTGTGTTGTTGCCACGGGAATTCCAAGACCCAATTCAGTGAGGATTAAGCTCTGTAACTCGATAGCCCCCTCTCCTTGAGCGGCCCCAGTTCCTACAGCACCCAGGAACTTACCAGTGGTGGCCCTAGACGTAAGCTCCTCAAGTCTCTCCATGTGCCTCCTGAATTCGTCTACCCATACCGCAACCTTGAGTCCGAATGTAATGGGGACAGCCGCCTGTCCGTGAGTTCTTCCAAGCATGATCGTGTCACGCTCCCTCTCAGCCATATCACACATTGTCGTAATAAGCGAACCAACCATATTCTTCTGCAAATCTATGCTATGCTTGATTTGTAGTGCAACAGCGGAATCGACAATATCGTTGCTGGTAGCCCCTAGGTGGATACACCATCCAGCCTCGCCTGCAACCTCTGCCATTGCTTTGGTAAGTGCCATGATGTCGTGGCGCGTCTCCGACTCAATCTCATCGACTCTATCTGCAGTGACTATTCCTGGGTCGGAAATGTCAGCTATTATGTCATAGTGTTCCGGGCTAACTCTCCCCATCTTACTATGGGCCCAAATCAGGGCCCTCTCCACTTCCAGCGAACGAGCATGCCTTCCTTCACGAGACCAGATTTCCTTGGCAACATCCCTTCCATACCTGTAATCCAAAGGGGAAACCGGCATAACTACGAGTCATCCGACCGGGACCTCCTGTTTGAGTCTAGCGATTTCAAGAAAGCTTGCAAGATTTGACTTCCAACACACCCCTCGGCCCATCCCATATTGTTTCACCGTCTAGCAATATCTTCCTTCTCATGTGGGGCGCTCCGATGACAATGGTCTCATACTCGCCACCCTCTCCATCAAGATTGAATCTATATTCTTTAGAAATACTTGCTAACATTTCCAAAGAATCACTATCTAGTATTCTTCCAACCCATCGTTCATCCATGCCATCCGTTGAAACTGAGGTGAAGACAACTTCGAATCCATGCACTACTAGGGACTCCATGTGTTCGAATGGATTCTTGTGCCACAGGGGGCAGAAAGATCTAACTCCAAGTCTTTCGCACATCATCTCAATTCTTGTTTTCTGGTAGTCGGAACGAAGTGCACCAACTACAATGCCATCAATCTCTAGAGGTCCGGTGTGAATATCAAGATTCTCTGGAACATCCACTCCCTCGGGCCAATAATCCTCGAGAGTGACAGAAGGTTTTTTTTCACCGCGGATTGCCATCTCCAAGTCATCTACCTCTCTCTCCTCCTCACCATTTGAGAAAACAGGTTTCCAAGGAGTGCCCATGGAGGACGCTTGAAGTCCAGCAATCCATGAATTCTGCAATTGGAACATCATGGAGTCTTCTCCACGAACTAGAACGGTGACTAGGGAAACAACTTCCCACCCCTGGAGTCCCGCCCACCAGGTGGCATATGTTGAGTCCTTGCCGCCCGAAGCCAATATTGCGACCCTCATACTCACTCCAACTATTTTTCACATAATGGACACTCGATTGAGTCTTCCCCCGACCAAGATTGATAAGAGTCCGTTCTGGCATGGGGTCGATAGCGATGCAGCCAAGCGGACGAGGATATGACCACGGAGTCTCTACTTTCTCCCCGGATGGGAGGCTCTATCAGGTCGAGTATGCACGAGAATCCGTCAAAAGAGGGACAACTACAGTAGGCCTGGTTTACAAAGGCGGCGTAGTACTTATCGTTGATAAGAGAGTTCAAAGTAAGCTAGTAATTACCGATTCAATAGAGAAGATGTATCAGATAGACAATCATGTTGGCATCACGACATCAGGACTAGTAGCAGATGCACGCCAATTGGTCGACAGGGCCCGGGTCCAGTGCCAAGTCAATCGAATGACATATGGGGACAATATTCCCGTCTCTACATTAGTGAAGAAAATGTGCGACTATAAGCAGTCATTCACCCAATATGGTGGTGCCAGACCATTTGGCACAGCACTCCTAATAGCCGGTTTCGACGATGAGGGTGCCCACTTGTTCGAAACTGACCCGTCGGGAGCATACCAATCTTACAATGCCGGTGCAATCGGACGCGGAAAGGCCACTGCAATCGACTACTTCGAGGCTAAGTGGAAGAGAGGGCTCACTCAGAATGCGGCAATCAAGATGGGTCTAGAGTCCCTTCGAGAGTCACTTGAAGAAGATCTGAACCCAAAAACCGTGGAGATCGGTTGTGTCGACAAGGAAGGTTATGTCAAACTAGACAGGGAATCAACCCTGAAGCATCTTGGCAAATTGTCTTGAACCCCATCATCATAAGCCAAATCCCTCATCGACAGCCATGGTAAGCCTCGATGACGCGGTTCTAGCTCGCCTTGAGAAGGGAGGGAGCAGGTACGAGATACTAGTTGATTCCGATTTGGTTGAATTATGGAAAAAAGATAACGAATCAGTTGAATTTAGTGAACTTCTCGCCATTGAAGAAGTATGGTCTGATGCTAGGGCTGGAGAAAGACCAACTGGGGAAGCCCTGGAGAAAACTTTCGGAACCTCTGAGATTTTGGCATGTGCTAGAATAATTCTGGATAAGGGGGGGATACAGCTAACGACCTCACAAAGAAAGCAGATGGTCAACGAGAAGAAGCTTCAGATAATCAATGAGATTGCCAGCACGGCAACCGACCCGAAGACAAAACTCCCACATCCGCGGACAAGGATAGAAAACGCTCTCGAGGAGATACGATTTTCGGTCGATCCGTTCAAATCAATAGAGAGCCAGGTTGAGGATGCAGTTGCTGCTCTCCGACCAGTGATTCCGCTCCAATTCATCACAGTTCGTCTTGCATTCATGGTACAAGGCAAGGATTATGGTGGAGTCAGTCAAATGCTAAGAGATTCGATCCAAAAAGAAGAGTGGATGAGTAATGGGAATTGGGCATGTGTTGTTTCAGTTCCCGGTGGGATGAAAAACGATATAATCGACAAAGTAGCTTCTAGGTCGTCTGACGTAGAAGTAAGAGAATTGGATTGATTAGGCCAACATCTCCAGCATCAACGGTTATGAACAGCGGGCCGGTCGCGCGGCTCGATAACATGACAAAAAAGAATGGCGCGGCGGGGTCGCGGAAAAATAATCGAGGGCAAACCCTCGTGGTACCTGGGGAAGACCTAGGCGATTCAGAAGGCTTTGAGGCCGGGCATGGCGTAATGTCTATCTCTGGCAGACTCAAGGCAGTAAAGCAAGGAAGACTAAAGGAAAAGGGCCGTTCAATCTCGGTTGAACCCACTCACACTAGATATATCCCCAGACCGGGTGACCTAGTAATTGGATATATTGAGGGTTGTACCAACAACATATGGTTCATCGAATTAGGTGCACCGTTTAACGCAATACTACCAATGAGCCTTGGTCCCGGGAAGATCGATTTCGGCGGAACAAGGTCAGTAATGGATATCGGAGAAGCCGTTCTCTGCCGAATTCAAGAAGTCGAGGAGACACACTCAAGCGTAGTTACGATGAAGGGAATGGGACTGCGAAAGATTAGGTCGGGTGTGATCGAAGAAATCGATCCACATCTGCTCGGCCGGCTCATTGGAAAGGGCGGCGAGACATTAAGAAGGCTGAAAACAGAAACAGATTGCCGGATTGTCGTGGCAGACAACGGTCGAATGTGGATTGACGGCGAACTTGATGGAATTCTAGACGTCCGCAACAGACTCTCAGCAATATCTGGAGACTCCAATGGGGGTACAAACTGATGGGTGGCTACGGAGACATGCAAATGATTGATGAAAACGGACTCAGAGTAGATGGGCGCTCACCTGGAGACATTAGGGAGATAACAATAGAGACCGGCGTCATTCCCGTCGCTGACGGCTCTTGTAGGATGACTTGGGGTACTAATGAGGCGATTGTGGCAGTATATGGCCCAATGGAGGCTCATCCTCGAAAGATCCAGAGACAAGATAGGGCCGTACTGGATGTTGCATACAACATGGCCCCATTCTCTACTACTGACAGAATGCGACCCGGCTTCAATCGCCGGAGCAGAGAGATTAGCAAGGTTACCAAGGACGCCCTTGAAAGCGTGGTACTGTTGGAACTCTACCCCCGTTCAAAGATACGAGTAACTATCGAGATCGTGTCAGCGGAGGCTGGAACGAGATGCGTCGGACTCACTGCAGCATCAGTAGCTTTGGCCGATGCCGGCATTCCAATGACAGACTTGGTAGTCAGTGTCGCCAGCGGGAAGATCAATGACGTAGTAGTTTGCGATCTGAACAAAGAAGAGGACAATTACGGCGAAGCAGACTTGCCAATGGGTATTCTCCCTAATTCTGGAGAGCTAGTTTTCTTGCAGATGGATGGCAACCTCTCTCAAGAAGAGTTCAAGGAAGCATGGCAGTACAACATGGATGCTGCGCAGGTCGTCCATGAAATGATGGTCGAGGCCTTGAAGAGAGGTGATTCTCAATGACCATACCAATCGTTCCAAAACTTCTCCGTGCCCATCTCTCGGAACTTTCCGGAAAGAACGCTAGGATAGATGGCAGGTCACAATGGGAAGGCAGAAAATTAGAAGTTGAGCATTCAGTACTACCTAGGGCCGAGGGATCAGCCAGAGTAAGGATGGGGGATACGATCGTTCTCGCCGGGGTCAAATTCCAGTTAATGCAACCCTACCCTGACAGACCAAATCAAGGTGGTCTCATGTGTTCTGCTGATGTTCGCCCCATTGCTGGACGGCATTGGGAAGCAGGACCACCGAGTCCAGAGGCCATCGAACTTGGCAGGGTAGTGGATAGGGGAATTCGTGAATCAGGTTGTATAGATGTAGATTCTCTTTGCATAATCCCAGGAGAGAAGGCATGGCAAGTTATCCTCGATCTCTTCGCAGTATCAGATGACGGAAATCTCTTCGACGCCTTCGCCCTAGCAGGAATAGTTGCACTTAGGAATGCCACTCTTCCCGCAGAGCGGTTCGAGGTGGGCAAAGACTACCCACTACCTGTCTCAAAAACTCCAATCATGTGCTCTTACCACAAGGTAGGGGGGAGATTCGTGTACGACGCTTGTGCAAGGGAAGAGCTTGGTGGCGATGAGCGAATCCATATCACATTGGGAGACGATGATAACGTCCATTCCTTGCAGAAGGGTCTAAAGGGAATTTTCTCGACCGAGGAATTCACTGAAATCATGACTAATGCCCAAGGAAGAACTAAAGAACTCAGGAAAATAGTGGATTCATTGTAGGTGTAATTATGGCAAAGAGGACTCAGAAGACCGGCGCAACAGCTCGATTTGGTGCTAGGTACGGTGTCAGCGTTAGACGAAGAGCTGGCTCTGCTCTTGCCAAGAAATCACGGAAGTACACATGCCCTAGTTGTCATTATCCCAAGGTTCGAAGAAAGGCTGCTGGGATTTGGGAATGCAGGAAGTGCGACCACACATTCTCCGGAGGTGTCTGGGAACCCTACACCAGGGCCAGTGACGCCAATAAGAGGATAATTAGAAGGTCCCTTGAAGGAGCTACTGCTACTGATATGACAGTAATAGCTCAACAGGCTGCACTTGACTACGAGAGAAAGCTTTCCGAGAGAGATTCAGATGCAGCAACAGAAGAGGAATAATTCAGTATCACTCGAATTGCTATTGGAGCATGGCGATTCCGGATCTCTTTCTTCTTCTCTCGTAACTGAGGCTGATTTCTCACATATTGACGGGAAGATTTCTGTATCTCTGTCATCTCATTCATTCAGTGATCTCCGAGCTCGATGGAATTCAATAATGAGAGCATTAATTGCCTCTGAACAGTCCCTTGAAGCAGCAAGCAGGGGGGAATAACATCAGCGAGCAAGTGACAGCAGAGGAAATCCAGTCTCTAGCAAGAGAATTGCAGATGTTGAGGAATCAAATACAGACGATTTCATCACAGTATTCGGAGTATGGGATAACTGTGGACGAACTTTCCAAGCAAGACCCTGAGAGGCCGGTTTATCGCTCCCTAGGAAACATTCTCCTAGAGGTTGGCGATCGAGATTCACTTGAATCCGAGTTGAAAGAAGCTCAAGAGGCGCTAAATGAGCATCTCGGTAGGCTCATAGAGAGAGAGGAAAGCATCCGTAAGAAGTATGAAGAAATGACCGAGAGCTTTGAGAGGTCGTGAACCTCAAATGGGAAATGAAACCGAACCCTCAGAAACTCCGGAAGTCGATTCGAACCTCTTTCAGACATTTCTATCGATGGGTAAAACCGAGCAAGCTTTGGAACTAAGCGAGGAAATTCTAGCAAAATCGAGAAGACTGAATAATCGGGATTTCGAGACAGAGGCTTGGATTAGGATGGAAAGGGCCCTTTTGGGGGCAATAAATCCGAAGGAAGTTGGTAACGAGTTGCGCTGGTGCGTCGATCGTCTGACTTCGGTCAACCCTGGCTCACCAATGCATGGGCTGGCTCTGCTAAATCTGGCTTCATGGCACCGTAATTTGAACGAGCAAATGATGGCTCTAGTGACTCTTTCCGATATATCTGCAGATGCGGGCCATCCAGTAGAAGTGATTGGACTGTCTCGTTTAGAATCTGGGAGAATCCTTGTTTCTATTGGTGACTTTGAACCGGCTATGAGGCATCTCTGGATGGCCATGCGGAGACTTTCTTCAGCGGAAATGCCAGCAGAGGCAGTAGTATGTGCAATGGAATGGTTAGACATAGCACTAGATGATGTTGACCCGGAATCACCAACTATGGACGACCGGATAGTCAATGCAAAGCCCAGGGAAAGTCCCGGACTGACGACATCTCCATCAAATCCTGTCGACATAAAGGAGTCTGTGGAAATAATTCTCTCTAACGGGCTCCTCGACGTTTCCGGTTCACGGAGAGATGATCTAGGATTGGTCTTGGACGCTAGTGATGCTCTAGGCGAGCCAGTATGGAGAGGGGCAATAGAAGACAGGCAAAAAGAAATTCAAGACTCAAGACTGATTGAAGTGCTCCAGTCATGATTCCTTATTCTCTCAATCTCATCGTCACCCCACGCAGAATTTTCCGGCAGTTGTAGACACCAACCTACTTCTTCGATCGCATCATCAGATGAAAGCCATGGATTAGGACTCACTGGAACATCGACACGGACTAACACGACATGACCTCCGGGAATCAATTTTGTCTCAATTGATTTTGCAGTACCTAGAATCCCAGTTTCCTCGTATAACTCCCTAAGTGCGGCCTCTTCGGGCGTCTCATCTTGATTCAAACTACCTCCAGGTAATTCCCAACCTCTGACTTTGTTCTTTACCATAATCCAGCAGTCACTGTCTTCATCAGATACCGCCCAGACAACTACAAAACCCATCTTATTCCTCCATCTCTTGCAGTAATTCTTCTACCTTCTCTGTCGCACCTTCTATGCCTTCAGCGGCCATTCTTCTAGCGAGAAAGAATGCCTCTGTAATCTTCCCTTCCCTTCTGAGTCTATCAATCTTTGAGAAAGTGCCAAGCTCCTGCATCTCATCAATTATTTCAATCTCTATCTCTTGCTTAGGCTTCGATAGACTCCCGAGCCTATCGAGGAACGCTGCTCTGTCCGAGATAGGAGGAACTCTCCATGCGACCTCATCGCTTCCCCCAACCATCGATTCCATTCTTTGCTTGAATCGTTCTCTTGCAGTGGAGTCCGGAAAAACACTCTCTGCTTGGTCATAGCAAAGCCAAGCCTCGTCGTACTGCTCTCTCCTCTCGTACACCACTCCCAATCCTTCCCATGCTTCGTGGTTATTTGGTCTCTGAGAGAGAAGCACCCTTGTCAATTCTAGAAAGATATCTTCGAAACCACCACTCCTAACTCTCTCCAATCTTCTTGAGAATAGGATATTTGCCCTTTGGTCCGAAACATTCAGGCCTTTCAGCCTCTCAGAAAAAGCCTCTATCTCTTCTGGTTCTTCCCCAATCTTCTTCCACCACATGTCTGGATCTAGGGGATCAGTAGAAAATGCTGCAGTCAACAACCCCTCACATGTTCCAATAATGTCTTGATTCGCCAATTGCTTCATCAATTCAGGATCCCGACCTAGAACGGAAAAGAGATCTGCTAGAACTGCTCTAGCACCCTCAGAATCTCCTCTCAATACTTTGATTTTTATCAATATCTTCCAATTTTCTTCATTGGTGAAGTCGTAGAGAACACTCTGTTTAGCGCTCTGTTCGGCCCATGAAATGTTGTTTCCACTATCGTCCTTTATCCTTAGGAACTTTTCAGCTTGACTTCGATACCTGTTACCAAGGCTTCTCCTAGGGTGTTGGAGGGTTTTCGAAAGAACTCCATCATCTCGCATTTACTCGTCTCACAGAACAGATTCGAAGGGGGATCTATCAATACCAGGTTCGATGGTTGCATCCATGCCAATCTTGCTTGTGGTCCCATCTGGTGACCGACTAGGGTCTAAACTAGAGCCCTTCTGATTTGATAGTATTAGTGTATCTCTATCGGGTTGCCAACGTGTCATCAGGGCCCATTCTACTCTAGAAAAATTTGTTACATCAATGTCCTTGTCGACTACAATAACTTGTTTCATAGATTTATGACCATCCAATGCTGCCTGAATTGCCTTCATGCCGTCGCCAATTTCCTCCGGAATGATCTGAACAACAGATGACAGCCATCCACTGCCTCCATCGGTCAGAAATACATCCGTGCAGGTCACAACTTCTGAGACGGCCGTTTTGATTGTCGGGGCTCTTGGCATCCCCATCAGCGTCATGTGCTCTACTCCTGCTGGAATCAATGCATGAAAAATCGGCTCATCCCTATGATGAATCGCATCGTATTCGATTACTGGCTCAAGTCTGATGTCGTCTACAGTTCCAGTAATGTCCACATACGGCCCCTCTTCTCCGGAAGAAGTTGTTATCCTTGCCTCCATAGCATATTCTGCATTCGCTGGCACAACCACTCCATTTGCTAACTCTACCATTTCCAATTGAGTCCCATACAATCTTTCATGAAGTGCTGCTGCAACTCGCAACTCGTCTAGGGGTTCGTCAAATGACATAGCAGCCGCCAGAAGAACCACCGGGTCAGGCCCATTTACTACCGCGATGGGGACCTCATCATTATTCTCTTGAGCCTCGTTGACCATTGTCCTGAGGTGTCTGGGGACTAGTCTAACACAAGTGCTATTCTGGCTCTTGACTAGTTGCCTGTGGTATGATGTATTCCGACGTCCACCATATTGGGCTATAATTATCGAAGCAGACTGATACCTACCCCCATCTTCTTGGTAGTGCCAAGGAATTGGGAGTCTCAATAGGTCTACCTCCTCCATAGTATTCTCGAAAACTGGCGAAGCACCCCGTTCTACAAGAATCGGCTCCGCAGGATTCTCCATCGCCCAAGAGAGAATATCTATCAGCTCGCCCGGCGCTACTTCAAATGCCTCACAGAGCTTATGGCGAGTAAGTATGTTCATTGCAACAGCGTGACCACGTGCTTCGATAATATCAGTGAAGAGAAGGGGTTCGTTTCCCGAGGAGATAGATTCCTCTCGCATTTCAAAATTGACACTAACTGGATTCCCAACAACTCGACTACCCTCGACAAGATCCCTGAATCCCATGCTGTACTCCGGAAAACTAAGCCGCTTGAATGTTGGCTCCTATTCATGTCTTTTGGGTCAATCTATCACATTGCCCACCCGTCAGTCTCATAAATGGAAGGGAGGTCGCCGAGTCGTCATTTTGAGGTATATGTTTGGGACGAGGCCTTTTCTCCGGTTCGAAGATGAAGGCAGATCGTAAGAAGTACAGGTGGAAGGAGAGGAAATTCCGCACCAGACAAGCCAAGCGAAAGCATGGTGGTGTTCTGAAGCACGACCCCCTCCGCGGTAGCCCTCAGGCCAAAGGAATCGTAATTGAGAAGGTGGGCTTCGAAGCCAAGCAGCCTAACTCAGCCATCAGGAAGGCGGTAAAAATAAGCCTAATTAGAACTGGTAACAGACTCACTGCATTCGCTCCGGGCGATGGTGCAATCTCATTCATCGACGAACATGACGAGGTCATGGTCGAAGGTATTGGTGGAAGTAAAGGACGTTCGTATGGTGATTTGCCCGGCGTCAGGTATAAGGTGATCAAGGTCAACGGCGTTTCACTAGACGAAATGGTTCGAGGTCGCAAGGAGAAACCAATACGTTGAGGTGTTTTCTAATGGATGATTCAGAAGCTAGTGCACAGGTCGATAATTCAGAGGCCCCAATTGCAGAGGCCCCAATTGTAGAGGTTCCAATTGCAGGAATCGGGACGATGGTATTTGGCAAGTGGGACGCCAGTGAAGTAGTGTGTAGCGACCCTGGAATTTCCAGATATGTCAACTTGAAGATGATTGGGACACCTCACACCGGAGGTCGCCATGCAAATGCATGGTTCGGGAAACAGGATCTGTCTGTGACCGAGCGATTCATCAATAATCTCATGAGAACTGGCAAGTACAGTGGGAAGAAGCAATACTGTGCCAAGTCTCTGGATGAGGCATTTGATCGTATCAATGCCAAGCGTGGTGAAAACCCACTACAGAAATTCATTGACGCAATTACAGAAGCAGCTCCTTGCGAAGAGACAACGAGGGTACGAATAGGTGCAGTCAGCCAGCCTAAGGCAGTCGACTCTTCTCCAAGCCGAAGGCTCGATGTCGCACTGCGTAATCTGGCTATTGGCGCCGCTTCTGCAACAATGAAGAGCAAAAAGTCCCTGACCGAGGGAATAATTTCTGAGATTTCCAAGGCATCAGATGGCGATGTCAATTCATACGCAGTAGGGAAGAGGCATGAAGTAGAGAGAATTGCAGCCTCGGCCCGATAAGTCCATTTTGCTCCACATTTATCCCATTCCTCGAAACCGCTCAATTGTCTTTATGAACCGTTTTCAGGTCGGAAAAATTACTGGATGAGAATATGGGTCGTAAGGAAGACAATATCAAGCGCGCTACAGAGGTAATGCACTTTCGCGAGCGAATTAGGAATTTAGCCATTGCAGCCCACATTGATCACGGAAAGACCACTCTATCAGACAACTTGATTGCTGGCGCAGGGATGATGTCCGAAGAGCTTGCAGGGAAGTCTAGGGTATTGGATTTCGACGATCAGGAAGCCGCTCGAGGAATAACAATCAATGCAGCCAGCGCATCAATGGTCCACGACGTCAATGGGCAGGACTACCTGATTAACCTGATTGACACCCCTGGACACGTCGATTTCGGCGGTGACGTAACCCGTGCTATGAGGGCCGTAGATGGTTGCATCATCCTCACATGCGCAGTGGAGGGGGCAATGCCTCAAACCGAAACCGTCGTTAGGCAGGCACTGAAGGAAAAGGTCCGTCCAGTTCTTTTCATCAACAAGGTAGACCGCCTCATCAACGAGCTTCAGGTAACTCCAGAGGACATGATGGCAAGGTTCCAAGAGCAAATAATGAAAGTTAACGATTTAATCAGGACCTTTGCACCAGAACAGCACAAGACGGACTGGCAGGTCGACGTTGCCAAGGGGACCGTGGCCTTCGGTTCAGCTTACCATAATTGGGGCATCACCGTACCATTTATGCAGAAGACTGGAGTAAATTTCACTCAGATTTTCGAGTACTGTAATAACGAACAGCAAAAAGAACTCGCTAAGAGGGCGCCTGTCCACGAAGTTTTGCTGGATATGGCGGTGGAAAAGCTCCCCTCACCATTAATTGCTCAAAAATACAGGATTCCGAACATTTGGCAGGGGGATTTAGATTCTGAGTTTGGCCAATCTATGATGAATTGTGATGCTGATGGCCCCCTTTCTTTGATGATTACGAAGATATGGATGGACCCCCATGCAGGAGAGGTGGCAGTTGGCAGAGTATACTCTGGGTCAATAAAACAGGGGGAGACTGTATGGGCAAGCGGAGCCGGCAAGGCCGAACGGGTCCAACAAGTCAGCATGATGGTAGGCGGGGACAGAATTCAGGTTCCCGGAGTATCAGCAGGCAATATTGCAGCATTGACTGGCGTGAGAAGTGCAGCAGCGGGAGTGACTGTAACAAGGGAGAAGGACGAGACTCCCTTCGAGGCAATTCGACACTACTCCGAACCAGTAGTGACAGTCGCGATTGAGCCAAAATCAATGAAGGATCTTCCAAAATTCATTGGTGCATTAAGAGGTCTGGCCAAAGCGGACGCTTCTCTATCCATTGATATCGCCCATGAAACGGGCGAGGCCCTCCTCTCGGGGATGGGGGAACTCCACCTTGAGATAACCATTTATCGTCTGGAGGAGGAGCAGGGAATCAAGGTAAACCAGAGCAATCCAATAGTTGTCTACAGAGAGTCAATCGGGGGCGATAACAAGGGCAGAGCTTTCGAGGGTAAGTCACCCAATAGGCACAACAGATTCTACGTCGAGGTGGAACAGCTTCCGGAGGAAGTCATCAATGCCTTGAGGGAAGGGCATTTCGGAGACGGACCAGTAAGAAGCAAGGATGCCAAAGAGATTGGAAATAAGTTCGGAGAGCTCGGGATGGACAAGAATCTGATGAGGAAGATATACGCCATTAACGCCACTACTGTCCTTGTGAATGACACCAAGGGTATTCAAAATCTCCACGAAACAAGGGAATTGATTATTGAGGCTTTCAACGATGTTTGTAAGAAGGGCCCCATTGCCGACGAACCACTAACAGGGGTCTTTATTCGCTTAGTGGATGCAAAGCTACACGAGGATGCTATACACAGAGGTCCAGCTCAAACTATCCCAGCAGTTAGAAATGCCATCAAGGGTGCATTACTCAGGGCAAATTCCGTACTTTTCGAACCAATTCAGAAGATCAGAATCGATGCACCCACAGAATGGGCCGGGGGGATAACTCGGCAATTAATAACCCGGAGAGGCGTTATCGAAGATATGCCTGTAGAAAACGATGTAACTTGTGTAATTGGCAAGATGCCAGTAGCAGAATCCTTCGGATTCTCCAATGACATTAGAGCCGCAACACAAGGAAGGGCGATTTGGAACACCGAGAATGCGGGTTATGATCAGGTCCCACCAGAACTATTCCACAAGGTAGTTGGTGAAATAAGGCAGAGAAAGGGACTCAAAGAAGAAATTCCCGGAGAAACCCAGTACACCGACTGATTAACTAATCCTAATCAATTGGAAGTCAGTCAATTCCCTAAGTATATCGACGGCCTGCGAACTTGGTAGTTTGTTAAGGCATTCATGTGCCAACGAGTGATGGTGCATGGCCTTGTTTCTTGCATAGTCTATTGACCCGGAACCATCTAATTCAACTACTGCCTTGGATAGGCTTTCATCACTGCATTCGCCCGATCCAAACACCTTTGTGAAATGTGGCAAATCTGCCTGGCTCCGTTTTGCATGGATTGCAATAAGAGTCATTTTTCCCTGAACTATGTCTGAACCTGCTGGCTTTCCAAGAGTCTTCGTGTCTCCGGTGATGTCAATTAGGTCATCCATCAATTGGAAGCATAATCCCAAATTAAGTCCCCATTCTGCCATGTTGTCGACTGAATCAATATCTGCATCAGCTAGAATCGCCCCTGTTCTAGCACAGGTTTCGAACATCGCACTCGTCTTCCCAGTAATCATGGCTATGTAATCCTCCTCAGACACCATGCCACGAGTCTCAAATTCAATATCTTCCTGTTGCCCTTCTGCGACCTTCCTAACCATCTCACCGATTGATCTAATCAAGTGCCCTAGACGATTGTTTGGGATGTCTTCCGACTCTGCTAGGATCTCAAATCCTACTGCTAGCATCGCATCTCCGGCATTAATGGCCGTCGCATCATCATACTTTACGTGAACAGCATCAAGACCCCTTCTAATTGGGTCCTGATCGATTATGTCATCATGTATCAAGGTAAAGTTGTGAATAATTTCTATTGATGCTCCCAGCGTATAATGGCCATTATTGGCACCACCGACTGCCTCCCCCACAAGCCTTGGCAGAATGGCCCTAAGCCTCTTCCCGCCCCCTTTGAATAGATGAGTCATCGCTCCATGGAGATTATTCTGCTTCATCTTCCCCAGACTAATCATAATTTCCCTCTCTACTCTATTCCGATGGTCGGAGAGAGCATCTAGCAAGTTCTGTCCAGGCTTCACTGACTTGCCATCTATGTCTACTTCACCACAATAGATTATGTCGTCATTTATCGATTTTGCCAAGGAAATTGGATCACAATCGTTCGGAATTATAAATTTCTCCCAGATTAGTCTAAACCAAGGAGCAATGACTTCATTTTCCCATTCTCCCTCTCCCTCCATCATCCTCTTGATTTCTGATGATTCAGCCCAAAGAATGTCGGAGATTTCATTCTCATTATGATCGACAATCGCATCAGCACAAACTACCATGATGTGATCAATTTCTCTCTCTATCCAATCTTGATCCCACCTGCATGAATATTCTATTCTCCCTATGTGGTGGAAGGACCATTGCTCGGTGATTTCTTTTGGAATACCAAGCTCATGGTCAAGTTTCCGCCTTGCAGCTTTCTCCACCCCCTCAGAACCATCATTTTCAGATTTCATATCGAGAGGATGGCTGCAGCAACTATTTGCCCATACTCCGGGAAACGTAATCTTTTCAAATGATCTTTTCTGTAGCAGAAGGCGTCCTTTGGAATCAAATATCAGTACACTGAAAGCACGATGTCTAATTCCTTCATTGTTGTGGCAGATTAGTTTTGACTCAACTCCAGTCACATTATCTTCGATATCCACAACTAGGCACATCTCCCCCATCATCTCGGACTGAATGGAATCGTGATTCTCCACCTCTTCGATTTCAGGGGCCATTCAACCTTGTGGGGCCGAGACGTGTATATGAAGCCTCAACCGTGCAATATCTTCGTTCCCTTAGTTTGCCCAGAGGTCAATAATTCCAGAATCCTATTTGGTTTTCTCCCATCAATAATCCATACCTCATCAACTTCTTTTGAAATCTCAAGAGCTCTATCGATTTTCAGACTAATTCCGCCAGTGACATCGATGTCTGCATCGTGGACCCCCTCCATTTCTAACTCAGATTGCAAATGTGTAATTAGTTCCGAACCCTCTTCACTTGGGGGCCTGCTCATTACTCCATCAGCATCGCCAATCAGGAAAATGCTATGCGTCACATCTAACTCAGTGGATAATCGAAACATCAAATCATCTCCAGATAGTATTCCAAACTCCCTCTCATCATCCGTTTCTACAACATCGCCGAAGGTAACTGGTATTGGCTCTCCAGCCGACTTTTCGAAAACTGAGATATCGCCCATGAATCGTGCACCAGTGCCAATCGCCCATTCCGAAGGAGGGTGGCCAATACATGCCAAACCTCTTTCTGAAAATTTATCAATAATCAGCTCATTCAACTCCTTCATATCGGAACGAATATCTTCTACTGCTTCTCTTTGATCTTTTGAAATCTCAGTTTCCATCCCTTCCGCAATTTTCCATTTCTTGGCTAGAAGGTGTCCGAATGAGCCAGCACCATGGACTAGAATTATTGAAACTCCCAATTCCGATATAGAAAATATGGTATCTACAACCCTTTCTACTGCATCAGGGTTGAATTTTTTCATCGAACTCTTGTCCGAAATCAACCCCCCGCCTAATTTTATTGCCACTCTAACTGCCATTTGCTGTTCGGAGGTCAAGATTCTCATATTCTAACATTTTCAAATCACATCATACAGTTTAACGCATAGTACTCAGTCGAAATATCGTGGTAGACACAGCAGAACTTGAAAGATTCCAGCGTTGGCTCCAGTCCGAACTAGCCACTGCTTCTTCTCTTGAGGACAAATCTGATAGGGATCGCAGACTACTCCAAATCGAGATTGCGATTTCAGAGGTCGTACGTTATAGGGAGCTTCTGAGTAGTCTGGAGGATTCTTCTTCTTCACCATTCGTGGAAAGAGATGAAGCCGTTAGAGGCCAGAGTAATTCCGACGTAAAACCAGTAACGAAATCAGGAGAGTGCCACTCATGCGGCGCAGAAAAAATCAGCGACTTGCAGTTCTGTCCCGTTTGCGGCGAGTTCTAATCATTCTTCTTCTGCCCAGGATTCCCTCAGTAACGATAGTTCAGGGTCGTCAGAACCGACAATTGACAAGTACTCTCCAGCAACGCTGTCCGTCAGGAATACTGTCACTCCAGCATGCCAGATTGTCTCCCCAGAAGCCACCATTCTAGCGGTATCTACTTCGATAATTGCCGGGTCATTGTGATGAAATCTGCCAGCCTCTGCTGCATACTTAATTGAGGCTGAAAGATGTACGTGTGAGCGATCACCCGGGCTTATGCCCACTTCAATCAGATTCTCAGCCTCTGCAGGGTCTGACGGATAATATAGCGAATCGGGGATATCACTCGTAGGCAGATCTAACTCGATTTCTACAGTATGGCCGTAAGTTGCCCGCATCATGTTCGCTCGAACTTCATACCTTCCTTTCGTGTCAGTTTCAGATATCGCCCTCATGTGGTGCGGTCTTAACCAATCTTGGGGTCTCCTTCCTCCATCTTTGAACTTCTTCACGATGTCCCTTACGTCAATCCAACCATTTATGTCCATTTCTAAGTCGAACTTCTCCGGAGCATGCCTTAGCACAAGTGCAAGTTTCCTTGCCATTCCGTCCCTCTCTCTGGTGCTCAAGATGAACTTACCCTCGGTGTTGCAAGCAGGACATAGATCGTCGTCTGCAAAGTATCCGTGCATAGAGCATTCCCTAATCATGTATCTACCCCGGTGTAGATTATTCAAGAACCCCTCGGTCGGTAGATGAATTCACTTTCCGGGAATCGTTATGGGCCCGACTCTTGACGAGAGCATGTGAGGTCTGTAATTGTCGATTGGAGAAGATCTCCATTCACCAAGGCACACAAGGGCGCACTATCGAGTACAAGGCCAGACGAATTCGCCGGTCAGGTAATCCGAGATCTTTTGGCCAACATCCCTATTGAATCTAGTGAAATCGACGATATTATCGTTGGCTGCGCTTATCCAGAGGGCGAACAAGGCTACAACATCGGCCGTATGATGACTTTCTTGGGCGGGATGCCTCTCGAAGTACCCGGGTCCACTATCAACAGACTTTGTGGCTCTTCAATGCAGGCAATACTAACAGCATCAGCACAGATATCCGCTGGATGGGGTGATTGTTTCTTGTGCGGGGGTGTGGAATCGATGTCTAGGGTTAAACGAAGAGGATTCAATTGGAGTACACATCCAACTTTGGAAAAAGAATTCCCTCAGGCGTACATCAACATGGGGATAACCGCAGAGAATGTGGCAGATTTGTTTGAAATCTCCCGAACAGAACAGGAAGAATTCGCACTTGATTCTCATGCCAAGGTCGTAAAGGCAGTTTCGAAGGGGAATTTCTCTAGAGAGTTGGTCACAATCTCTTCCAATGGCCATGAAATTTCTTATGACGACTGCATTAGGCCCGACTCCTCACTGGATTCCATGTCCAGACTCAAACCGGCTTTTGTCGAAGGCGGTACAGTGACTGCCGCCACCTCGTCACCTCTCACTGACGGCGCTGTATTTTCACTGATTTGTAGTGAGGAGTTTGCCACATCAAACTCTCTGACTCCAATTGCTGCCATTGTCGCTGCTGCCGTGACTGGCTGCCCTCCCGAGCTAATGGGACTTGGCCCAATTTCATCTACCAATTTAGCCCTCGAAAGAGCAGGCTGGAATATTGCGGACATAGATGTATTCGAGTTGAATGAGGCCTTTTCTTCACAGAGTTTAGCCTGTATCAGAGAGCTGGGTTTAGATCCAGAGACTGTGAATATTGATGGCGGGGCCCTTGCCATCGGCCATCCACTAGGTGCATCCGGGGCAAGAATCGCATGTAAAGCCGCGAGCATAATGTCACGAAATAACAAACAAAGGGCCATGGCTTCAATGTGTATTGGTGGTGGGATGGGGATTTCTATCGCTCTCGAGGCTGTGTGACGCTCTATCGACGACCTCATCAATGACCTATCAATAGCAAGGCTGTGAGAGAGGATACCGGCGTCACACCTCATGGAGTAAGTTTGGTAGGCAAGAATATCATTCTGGCAGTCTCGGGTGGTATTGCTGCTACAGAGTCAATTAAGCTTGCAAGAGAGCTCAGAAGGCACGGAGCAAACGTATTTCCGATGATGAGTAAATCGGCTGAGAAGGTCATCACACCTCTTGCATTATCATGGGGCTCTGGTGTAGACGTAGTCACAGATTGGGATCCAAAAATGTCGCAACTGAGAGGTTTCGACGGGCTCATTCTCGCTCCTGCAACAAGAAATACGATTGCAAAATTCACTCATGGTTTACTTGATTCTCCAATGATGATGGCCCTTTCCGCAGCAGTAGGAAGCGGCATTCCCACATTGTTTGTCCCTTCGATGCACAATGACCTGTTCGATGACGCTGTTACAACCGAACTTCTTTCTTCTTTGGAAGAACTCAGTGTGGCGATTTTAACTGACAAACCTTCAGAGGGGCGGAGAAAGCAACCCAGTGTAACCGCTATTGTTGCTGAGTTCTGCAATATGTCGAATAGTAGGTTGGAAGGCCGCAAGAGGGTAGCAGTTACTCTAGGCGGGAACTCAGCCCCAATAGACTCGGTCAGGAGCATTGTGAATACTTCTACCGGAAATACTGGTTGGTCAATCGCTGAACATTTGCATCGAATGGGGCATGATGTTGTGTGCATAGTCGGTCGCACGACTCGAGAACCATCGTTCTCCTTGCCAGACGTACGTTACGATGAAACTCCCGAAGGAATGCTGCTCGAGTCAATTGAACTAGCTAATTCAACTTCGGAACCAGAATACTGGATTCATGCAGCGGCCATACTGGATTATGTGCCAGATTACATCAATGGGAAAATGCCAAGTAAATTGGAAAATTGGAACATCGAACTCACACCCACAAAGAAACATCTGCAGGAGCTAAAGGAGCATGTTGCAGACTCGAAGAGAATCGGTTTCAAATTGGAGGTCGATGCCGATGAAGACGCCATATTTAAGAAATCAATGGATCTAATTTCTGCCAATAATCTTGAAGCAGTAGTTGCCAATTTGTTGCATGAGGTCCGAGGAAACTCTCCAACAAGATGTAGGATGATATTTTCCAATGGTGTTGTGAAAAGAATCGCAGATTTGAGGGGATTGTGCGAGGCAATTGAGGACCTAATCTCCTCGGACTGATTCTCCGAACAAAACGAATCATTCAAGCACTACTCCAGAGAGGAAACTCACGTGGCGAATCATTCCAAGGCCAAGAGAGGGATTCCTCCTAAGGGAGATTTCAACTCATGGTACCCAGCAATTGTAGAGATAGCCGATTTAATCGACAAGAGGTATCCTATCAAGGGAATGGACGTCTGGATGCCATACGGGCTTTCTGCAATGGGTCTGATTGACAACCTGACTAGAACAGAGATGTCTCGAACAGGTCACCAAGAGTTTCGCTTCCCATTACTTGTTCCTGAAGACCTCCTCGACAAGGAGAACCGACTCGTCTCCAGATTGAAGGCCGCTCGAGAAGCAGGGGTCGATCCATCTGAGTTGCGATTCGACGAAGAGGAGTCGGGTTTCACGAAAGAAGTCTACTGGGTGACTCACGGCGGTGAAAATAAACTGGAAATTCCCATGTTTCTGAGGCCTACTTCTGAGACTCCAATGTACACGATGTTCTCCCTCTGGGTCAGGAGTCACGCTGATTTGCCGTTGAAGACTTTTCAAATTGTAAACACCTTCAGGTACGAGACAAAGCAAACTCGTTCGTTCATCAGGGTCAGAGAAATCCATTTCTTTGAGGCCCATACTGTCCATGCCGATCAAGAGGGTGCCGACTTGCAGATTCAGGAGGATGCAGAAATGGTCCAGACAATATTGCATGAGCTATGTCTGCCATCATTAGTCTCTAAGAGGCCTGTCTGGGACACTTTCCCAGGGGCATGGTACACAAAGGCAGCTGATGTCGTCATGCCCAATGGAAGAACCTTACAGGTCGCTACATATCATCACTATCGAGATCAGTGGGCCGATGCATTCGATCTGTCTTATGAAGACCCAATGGGGGAGACAAAAATGTGCCATCAAACGACATTTGGTATGTCTGAGAGGCTCCTAGGGGCCGTAGTTGGAGTGCATGGGGATGACAAAGGTCTAATCATGCCCCCTTCAATTGCACCATTCCAAGTCGTCATCATGCCCGTAGCTGCTCATTCAGATGTAAATGTCCTGCCAGCAGTTGAAGCACTTGCCCAAGACCTATCCTCCAACGGCCTTAGGACTAAGGTTGACTCTCGAGATGTTAGGCCAGGTGTGAAGCACTATGACTGGGAGATAAAAGGGGTCCCGATTAGGATTGAGCTGGGCCCACGAGACCTATCTGCGGGTAAATGCGTAGCCACTATGAGAACTGGGGGTAAGGTAGAGATTGATTTGGATGGGGCCCCGACCAATGTAAAGGAAATGCTATCTGAGATTTCCGAAGAACTCCGTAATCGTTCTGCTTTGGTTGTTTCAGGACTCGTCCAGAAATTCCCCATTGAGAATTTGTCAGTCAATGACTCACTTGACTCCTTGATTGAGGATGGGATTGTTTACGAGATCGCCTTCGATGGAACTGACTCTGATGCGGAATTACTTGAGAAGAAAACAGGACTCACCCTACTCGGGGTTAGCGACGACAAATTTTCAGAAGAGAGGCCGTGTCTAGTTTCTGGGAACTTAACTCTCAAAAGGAGCTATATCGCTCGAATGTATTGATTTCTTGCGTATGAATAATCCAATAATCACTAGAACTAGGAAAAAAACTAGCATCGCTGCATCTACAATTCCATAATCCATAGGCTGAGTCCAAGCTACTTCTGTATGCAGTTTCTCCCATGTGTAACCCTGCTCAATTACAAACTTGTAATTTCCATCATCAGGTTTGCAAACGTATGGAAAATCTGCGATTCCAACTGAACATAGTATGTACCCCCAACCAATTAGATTGTTTATGAGTGTACCAATTGTTCCGAGCAAGCCTATTAGAAGTGTAAACAATCTCCTCCTACCCTTTCCACTCCCATTTGCAAACTTTAGGCTAGGAAGCTGTGGTACGAAATCAGGAAGGCTGATGTCATCAGTTATGGATCCAAGATTCATCTCCTCTTCGGCAATGCCAATTTGCGGAGCGAGAACTCCCATCTCCTCTAGTGCCTCGCTTCCATATATCCTCTCTGCCATCGAGTAAAGTATTGGATCAGCCTCTATTTCGGCAGGATCAATCTCTCCTTCGAGGAGTCTTCTAACCGCCTCTGTGTGGGGCATATGGGAATTTCTCGGAATCAAGGGACCTATCAAATGAACCCTAGTGCGGGCTTACTTAAGCTGCGTTTTTCCGGTCGATGCACTTACGGGCCGCTTCACAAATAGCCTCACTTGTCAAGCCAATTTCAACCATCAGTTCGGATGTCCCTCCGCTCTCCCCGAATCTGTCTTTGACCCCTACCATCTCCAGTGGAATGGGGTTGTTTGATGATAGCCACTCTGCAAGCGCCCCCCCAAGTCCCCCAATTACTGAGTGATCCTCGGCAGAAACGAAGCATCCACACTGCTCCGATAGTCTTGCAAGCAAATCTTTGTCCAACGGTTTGATTGTATGCATGTCTACCACAGTGCACTCAATTCCTTCTTCAGAGAGCGAAGAGGCGGCTTCGCGAGCAAGCTCAACCATAACTCCACAAGAGATAATCGCTACATCATTCCCTTCTTCGAGGACTGATCCGGTTCCAATTCTCAAGTCCAGTTTACTTTCTTCATCATACATTCTGGAAACTTTGTTTCTTGCAGTCCTCATATATGACGGGCCATCTAGATCCAATAACTGAAAAGTTAACTCTTCGGCTGATAAATCGTCACATGGGTGAATCACAGTCATCTTGGGAATTGACCTGTATACCGCCAAATCTTCTACTGTTTGCGCACTGCTCCCATCTGAACCAGTGTGGATGCCTCCGTGGCTTCCACATATGTGCACTCGTAGACCAGGCCGTGCTATTCCATTACGAACCTGCTCAAAGGCCCTTTCCGTGAAGATTGCGAAAGTACTGGCAAAGGGAATCTTCCCAGATGAAGCCATACCAGCTGCCACGAGCATCATATTTTGTTCAGCTATACCCACGGAGACGGTTCTTTCGGGAAACTGCTCCCGAAAGTGACACGACTTTGTGGACTTGCCTAGATCCGCTTCAAGGACAACGACACGTAGGTCATCTGCTAGTCTAAGGAGGCCATTTCCATACCCATCTCGGGAAGCACCCCCATCTGATGGTGCGCTCATGACAGTTCCTCCAATGCAATAGATAATTCCTCATTATCGGGTGCCTTTCCATGGAAAGAGGGGTTATCCTCCATGAATGAGACGCCCTTCCCCTTTGTAGTGTTGGCAATTATTGCAATCGGACCCTCTTCGGAAGAATCCGCCCAACGGAAAACTTCCACTAGAGTTGGCATGTCATGCCCATCAACTTCCCTGACTTCCCAACCAAAAGATGCGAATTTCTCTCCAATATCGCCTATCTCCATCTGAACTTCCATGAAGTCATCATTCTGTATCCTGTTCCTATCGACAATTACTCGAAGATTCGATGCATTGTGAAAATTTGCTGCCATCGCGGCTTCCCAGACTTGACCCTCCTGTGTCTCTCCATCACCAAGCATGACCCAGATGCTCCTTTCGCTGGAATCCATCCTAGCCGATAGTGCGCACCCTAGTCCAAATGACAATCCCATACCAAGGCTCCCAGCAGAAAAATCAACACCCTTTGTCCAATTCATATCGACGTGGCCTTGACAAACAGAACCCAAGGTTCTGAATCCTAATAGATCCTGCTCCTCAAGAACTCCCATCTGGTGAAGGATTGCATACATTGCAGGACTAGCATGGCCCTTACTCAAAATGAACCTATCACGATCTTCCCAGTTGGGATTGTTTGGGTCGAACCTTAGACTAGTTCCGTAAAGAGCCACCATGCAGTCAATAGCCGACAAGGAACCCCCAGGATGGCCGGCACCAGCGGCATTAGTCATCTTGACAATATCAATTCTGCATAATCTTGCCATTTCTTCAAGCTCATCAACACTGTCCCCCATGCCATCACCCACGAACAAAAGTCCAGCGTCAGGGCTATTGATGGTTTTCAATGATGATTTCTCAAACTACCTAGCAGAGTGGTTCAAATCATACCAATTGTCCGAGTTGATTAGAGATGCGAATTCAACCCTTATCAGAAAACAATTGGCGGTTAGAACTGTCTAAAATTTCTATTCCAATATCAGTTAGAAACGATTCACTGCTCTTAGACTCACTAGGAACATTAATTGATGGGGGAAGAATATCAATGGAAATTGGGGCGGATCTGCACAGGAATGCCAAACTACCTGGTCTTACTGCGCTAGCGAGAATGATAAAACAGTCAAGATTCGGAGACCGTATCTTCTTTAACGAAAATCTCCATGTAAATACTACTAATGTCTGTACTCTTGCTTGTCGCTTTTGTGCTTTCAGAAAGGGCTCTAGGCATAGGGAAGCATACTCTCTAAACGCCGAGGATTTCATCACTCGGATCGAGCCATATCGTGGCGTAATTGACGAAGTTCATGCTGTTGGCGGACTCCATCCTGACTGGACTATAGATCATTATTCTGAAATGTATGAATTGACTAAGAGGAACTTTCCAGATATTAGTATCAAATCACTCACAGCTGTAGAGGTGAAGCATATCGCCTCCCGATCAAAATTATCAATTAGGAAAACTCTCCATATTCTGAAGGAATCCGGCCTCGACTCCCTTCCTGGTGGTGGTGCTGAGATATTAGTCGATTCGATAAGGAATCGGATTTGCATGGGCAAGGAGAAGTCTTCCGAATATCTGGAGATTCACGAGATTGCCCACGAACTCGGAATTCCAACTAATTGCACGATGCTTTTCGGAACAATTGAATCGATAGAGGATCGAATGACTCACTTAGACAAGCTCAGGTCTCAGCAGGACTCTTCCGGGGGTTTCCAGTGTTTCGTTCCATACCCATTCCTAGAAGACAATACTCGACTTCCCGAAGCTTCACTCGCATCCGGTGAAGAGGTAATCCGAGTAATCGCATTGTCAAGGATAATGCTTGACAACATTCCTCACATCAAGGCATACAGAATGAATATTGGCGATAACCTCGCCTCAATAGCCATCAATTCAGGAGCCGATGATATCGATGGGACTGTTGGACATGAGGAAATTATGCACACCGCTGGCAGTACTGCCAGTGTCGATTACGACAGTGCGAAACTTGCGCGATTAATCAATTCTGCCGGACAAGAGCCTGTTAAGAGAGACTCTACTTATACCAAATTCGAGCCGATAATTTCTGAGCTGATTAGTGATTGGCAAATTCTTCCAATCATAGGACAGTGAAAATATGTCCTGGAAAAGAATCATCGGCAGAGTGTCTTTCATCAATTGCGATCCTGTTTTCCACACGTTAGATACAAATTGGAAGATTTTGGCCGCACCCCCATCATGGCTAACCGGGCATCTCTTGAGGAAGGATTGCATTACTGCACCAATTCCCACTGCCGACTATGCCACAAATAGAGATCAACTAAGCCTCATACGAGATATTGGTATTGTGGGCCGGGAGTCTGTAGGTTCAGTATTGCTATTCGGCAACAGGAGTCTTGAATCGATGCGTGACATTGCTCTGCCATCTGATTCATCTACCTCAAACATGCTCATGAAGTGGATTCTGGGGCAGAGGGGACTAGACCCAAAACTGATCCCCATGGGTCCAGATATTGAGGCAATGTTAGAGCAATGCGACGGTGCGCTAATAATCGGCGATAGGGCAATCTCAGCTGCGCTCAATTTTCCTGATTTAGTTCGAATGGATTTGGGTAGGGAGTGGACAAATATCACAGGACTCCCGATGGTCTTCGGAGTCTTCGCAGCCAGAAACGACTCAGAACCATCATTTGTCCATGAAGCTAGAAAATTAATGCTGAAGAACTACAACACCTTTCTAGTAGACGAAAAAACGCGGTCATCAGTAATATTTTCTGCATCTCAGAAGGTCAACCTGCCGATAGAGAGAGTGGCAAAATACTTCGACTCCGAAGTCTCAAATCTTCTAGATCGCTCGTCTATAGAAGGTCTAAGCACCTTCCTAGTGGAAGTGTGCGGGGTCGATTCAGAACCAGCCTGGTTCGATGGTCCTCAATCCGAGTAATCTAGTCTATCACTAGAAACCCAATTCAGAAGATCAATTGCCACTTCGCATGACTCCGCTACTACGACTTCACCATCTTTGGCAAACTTTTCCAATGTCGATATCGCCATTCTATTTCCTATTGCACCCAGTGCCTCGGCAGCTTCGTGCCTGACCATAACATCCTCTTGAAGGTCCTCCAATCGATTAATCAGATGGGGTACAGCATGATCATCTTGCATCTGTCCTAGGACGTAGGCAACCTCGTGCTTCAGTAAAGCAGAGGTCGAGCTAAATGCCTCTGCCAACGAGTCAACAGCTGATTTCCCGCCAATATTCCTCAAAGCGAAAAGAGCCCTCATTCTCTGAAACATCCTCTCGTTCTCATCGCATAGCGTCGACCTATGATTCTCTACTGACAAACCTTCGCTGGCAGGTGCTGGATCGACTGAACCAAACTCGCTGATATCGGGTTTTTCGGCCATTACTCATCAGCTCCAATGAACTCCATACCTCTAGCATCGAAATCTCCACTGACAAGGCCAACTTCCTGCCCCCTCTCGAGGAATAACCTAACAGCCTCACGGCCGTCTTTGCCATAGTCCATTGTCCGGTCATTCACATACATTCTGACGAACTCCTCATTTGTATTCTCATCGATGCCTCTCCCCCACTTAATTGCATCTTGCAGAGCCAAATCCGGGTTTCTCAGTGAGTATTCAATGCTCTCCCTAACGTCATTCGATATTGTCTTGCACATTTCTTCGCCAAGGTCTCTCCGGACAACGTTTCCACCAAGCGGAAGCGGAAGCCCTGTGAGTTGATTCCACCAGATTCCTAGATCAATTACCATGTGCGCCCCTTCATTGGCCCATGTCAATTGTCCTTCGTGAATGATTACCCCTACATCGAACTCTCCGCTGAGTACTCCAGGTTGGATCCTATCGAAGGGTACTTCCTTGACTTCCACGTCCCCCAATGCAAGTACAAGAGCCAAGAAGGAACTCGTGCTTTTTCCAGGTACAGCGATAACATGGCTCTTAACCTCTTCAACACTCATTTTCCTATTCGAGATCAATATGGGGCCATATCCCTCTCCCATTGATGCTCCGCAATTCATTAGTGCATAATCTCTAGAAATCTTAGGATAAGAGTGGATGCTTATTGCGGATACTTCGAAGTTACTCTCCTGGGCCTCATGGTTTAGAGTATCGATGTCCACCAACAAGTGTTCATAGAATCTCCCGGGCGTTTCGATAATACCTTGGGTCAGGGCATAGAACATGAAAGCATCATCTGGGTCCGGGGAATGCCCGATTCTAATTTTTAGTTCTCCATCGCTCATGTCCATTCCGCAGTGGTTCAGTTGAAATGGGTTTTCGTCTGTGTGCCTCCGCGCAATAATGAAATGGTTTGTATTCAAGGGGGCAACATGCCCGACGCATCGAAGCTATCAACGGCTTCAGGTCAACTGGGCCCTATATGCGCCATCACTGGCAAGGCCCTCAAGTTCTCAGAGGCGATCGTCCTTGACAACGAGTACGTTTGTTGGGAAGCATACGTGGAAGTGACAGGGGCGACTCCGTCAACCGTGGGGAAGGATGTCGGCGGACTAAAGCTAGGCTGATTGAAAACTTATGGCCCTCGGCCCTGTATTTGGTCCATGGCAGGAAGCTGGAGCAGGTTCGCACTGCGGTTCTCTGAGTATTATGACTCGATTTCTGCACAATCCCACTGGACTCCTCCAAGGCTGAGGAACAGAGAGTGGATGTTCATTCCTTGGGGGGGAGCTCCTCCAGATAGGCACAGAGCATTTTCCGACAAGAATGCACTGCATTCATACCTCAGAAGTAGGGCTCCACACTCATGCTTTCATAGCACTGCATACTACCAAGACCCATCTAATAGAACGATGTCTGAGAAGGGCTGGCTGGGAGCCGATCTGATTTTCGATTTGGATGGGGATCACCTCCCGGGCGTATCTGATAATGACTTCCCCACTATGATTGAGCTAATCCAAGGTCAGGCATGGCGATTGTGGAACGAATTCCTAGAACCAGAATTCGGCTTCAATGCAAAGCACGCCCAATTCACATTTTCCGGCCACAGGGGTTTCCACATACATGTCAGGGACCCCAGTCTGATGCATCTGGATTCAAATGCTCGTAGAGAGATTGTCAATTATATCAGAGGAGAGGGTATTGACATTCAATCAACAATCTCCGATGACTCAGGGTGGGGGCACAGGGCCATGAATGGCATCGACTCGACCTTGGAAAAGTTGTCCAAGATTTCCACCGGTGGCCGTGGAAAGGGTGCAATCCTCAATGAGTTGCATGGAATTCTTACGACTAGGGCGAAATCACCCAGAATCAACCTCAAGTCCACTTCCAAGGCCAGTATCGAGGAACTCGCAATGCTAGCAGACACAGAGGATAGGATTAGCAGGATGAAGCAAGATCCAAGCCTTGCCGTTTTTGGACCAAAATGCACCCCGATTTTCTGGGAGCTTGTGAAAGGCGACTCGTCGGTCGTGATTGGAACCGCCGGAGAGACCGATGAAGTTGTCACCGTCGATACAAAGAGAGTAATCAGGTGGGTCGGCAGCCTTCATGGAAAATCCGGACTCAGGGTTACCGAATTGCCTCTCGAGAGACTAGACCCGGATTCGAGTAATAGCTTCAATCCACTCACCGAGGCAGTAGCGTTCAACGGGGGCCCTTCGAGAGTGAGGATTCTGGCCGAGGACGTTACTGCAGAGATATCCGGGCAAAGGGTGGAACCCTCTCTTGGGGATGAATTAGAAGTGAAGGAGTCATTGGCGATGTTTCTGTGCTTGAAAGGTTGGGCGGAACTCTGCAAATAATCCCGATTTCCACCAAATCAGTGAATAATTGAAGCATCTCGATTACTAAGCCACAGAATATTGAATAGTGGTGAACTACGGAAACAAGCCGTGATTGACCCGTTGGACGATATAGATACCGATTCCGAAGGACCTCCTGTCCCTCTCCCCCCGCCCCCCCCAGGCATCTCCATACCAATCCCCAATACCGAACTACCATTGCCGGAAATCCCGCCATTACCATCAAATCCCCCTAGGCCTCAGTTTGGCTTTATTCCGGAACCAGCATCCGATGGGGACCTCTTGGACGCTGCAAATTCTCTTGGCCCTACTTCGCCGCGTTTGGAAACCGAGCAAACATCAGATTTCAAATCAGTCTGGGATAGGAGAAAGTCCTCAAACCCATCAATATCAAGCGACTCAAGAGATAGCATATACAACAGGATAAACAGGATCTCAACTGGCCGGGGTGATTCTCTGATGGACAGGTATGCAGATCGTTTCGGATCCGATCTGGATAGGGAGATTATCGTCCTGAGGAAGAAGGATCAGGATGATTTATCCTTAATTAAGCCGACAGTCGAGTTAATCTCCGAATCCAGTAAAAACGAAATGTCCCTATCCGAATTCATTGAGGCAATGGATGATTCTGACTTCGTAGGCCGAGTAGCGGAGAAGACGGGCGTATCAGTTGACAAGATTGACGAGTTAGATTTAGACTCAATACATTCATTCTTCGAGAGTGCCGACATCGACAACTCCGGCTCTCTTGACTTCGACGAGTTCGTGAATGGTATCATCCAGAGCTTCAGGAGCTACGACGAGGACTTCGCTCACTTCTTCACAGTGGTGAACGGCCTACTAGGAGAATTGCCTGATGACAAGACGGTTGCTTTCATCGAATCTGACGGATTCAAACTATTCGAGTCAGTCGGCAGTGATCCAAAGTCGAACGATACGGATTCAAGGGGAGAATTCTTCACGATGGTTAATGAACTGCTTGTGGACCTGCCGGATGCAGTGATGAAGTCATTCACTGAATCGCAGGAATTCGATTTGTACAAGCTAATCGCAAGCAGGTATGGTGGTTGAATGGGTCTCTTAGAGAAGGCAGGCCAGATAAATGCGGGAGAAACCTCCACTGTTTCCCCAGCTAAATCGGAAATCAAGCCCAAGCCTGTTGCTACTGAAACCGTTGCAGAGCCCGAACCCGTGCAAGAAAAGAAGAGATCTCGTAGGAAGAGGGCAGCCAGAAAGAAGAGAGAGCCAAGAGAGAAGAAGGTCAGGGTCGCCAAGGTTCTACCAGAGGGATACGAGGAAGCATCGAGGAGCCAGAGGGTAATTAGGCGAGGCTTCGATTTCGCTATATCTTACGGGTGGACTGTCCCTATTTCCGTGTTTATGGCCTGGGGGTCATACTTTGATCCAACATACGCTTTCCTAATGGGCATTCTTCTGATAGGATTCAATCTCGGATTCATGCCCAACACGACGAATAGGACGGTGGGAAACTGGATTAGCAGGACAACTTTCGTTACCTCTAAGTCTGGTACGCCTCATCAGTCCTACCTCATCCTGAAGGGGCTGACTTTCCCTATGGTGATGCTGGGTTTGATACTATTCCTTACCTCAACTTCTGAGGGATTTGGCAGCAAGTCTGGTCAAATACTTCTAGCTTCTTCCTTGATATTACTCATGCCTCCATTATTGGACTACCTGTTCTATCGCTTCAAGAGGGACAATCTCGGGCTATGGGATACCCTGTACGGTGGGGTTTGGTTGGTCAAGACATCTAAGTCGACTGAGTCCAAGGGCTGGTTGAAGAGGCTCGAGCAACTTGGCGATTACTCTGAATCTCAGGGCTGGTGGACCGACAATGAGTCTAACGATGACTCTGGTTCCCCAGATGCTTGAAATGGCCACACTAGGTTCTATTCGATCTCAGAATCGTATCTGATTTTAGCGAGCTCTCTCATGTCCTCGTGAAGAACGCCATCATCAATGGCCTCTTGGTCAGACTCATCTACAATCTCGACGCCCAGAAGAGTCTCTATTATATCCTCCATGGTGACCAGTCCCGCAGTGCCTCCGAACTGGTCCTTTGCAACCAATAATTGCTCCTTGTTCTCAAGAAGGATGTCGAGGGCCTTATCGACAGAAGTGTCTACATCGCATGTTACTAGTTCTCGGGATAGTTCGGACATCTTGGTATCGAAATGATCGTCAGCAGCCTTTCTGAGAATCTCACTTCTCAGCACTAGTCCAGTCATTTCATCTACGTTTTTCAGGTAAACAGGCAACCTTCCGTGAATCATTATTGGCAACCTATCAATTACTTCTCTAACGGTCTCGGTTGCCTTGACCGATGTCATTACCACCCTTGGCGTCATTATTTCTGCGACCTTCATCTCCCTAAGTTTCAGAAGATTCTGTATTACTGCTTCCTCGTCCTCCTCGATAACATCCGACTCCTCGGCGATATCAGCTAGTACCGAAAGCTCATTGCGAGTCACAGTTTCTGTCACGACGTGCGGGAAAGGGGAACGCATAAGCTCGATAATAACCACAATTGGCCATAGGGCCCACATCAAGCTCCTCAGAACATGATAGGAGGAAACCGTCAACTTCCTCCAGTATAGGGCCCCTATGGTCTTCGGGAGAATCTCACTTAGCAAGAGTATTGCAATGGTCAGAACCGCTGCAGAACCAGCAACTACGTACTCTCCTTGGAAGTTATTCTCAACCTCGGAACCAACTCCAAGGGCTCCTACAGTGTGTGCTATCGTGTTGAGAGTTAGAATTGCAGTAAGCGGTCTCTCGGGATCATCTTTCCAATTGGACCATGTGGCACTCACCTTCGCGTGAGTGTCCTTCAAAGCGACAATGTGTCCGTGTGAAGTAGATAGCAGTACTGCCTCGAGAATACTGCAGAGAAATGAGGCACTCAACGCCAGTACGGCGTAAGAGATCATCATAGTGTAATCAGTCAATTCTGATGCCTCTAGGAGCCTTAGAGTCCCTTGTAAAACGTCCAATTTGGGTCTCCACAGTGATTGGCTCCGGCCTGTTCCGGGCGAACATGACATAAATATCTAACTTGACGGGTCGTTTGGGTTCAGACATGGAGTACGTCACTATATTCATGGCATGGCCATATGCTAACGGGCCTCTTCACCTAGGTCATGTGGCAGGCAATTGTCTTCCCGCAGATATCCAGTACAGATACGAGCGTGCTCGTGGTAGACGGGTTCTGATGTGTAGTGGTTCTGATGAACACGGAACTCCTATCACAATAACTGCTGAGGAGATGGGGATCAGTCCTCAGGATGTTGTCGACAAGTACCACGAAATCAATACGAAGGCATTAGCCGATCTAGGGTGTTCGTGGGTTAATCCGGTCGATCCTAGGGGAATCGAGTTTGGAGGGGCCTTGTATAATCGCACCTCTGACTCAATGCACAAGGAAATGGTCCAGGAAGTTTTCATAGAGTTGCTAAATTCTGGTTTTCTTGAAAAGAAGTCCATGCAACAGTACTGTTCCGTCAACAAGGAAGGCAAAGTCAGATTCCTCCCTGATAGATACGTCGAAGGAAACTGCCCCTCATGTTCGGCAGATGGCGCTAGAGGCGATCAATGTGACTCATGCGGCGCTACCTACGAGGCTCATGAGTTGGTCAACCCCCGATCAAAACTGGACCAAGAGTCCGAAATCGAGATCAGAGACACCGAGCACTACTTCCTGCGTCTAAATGACTTCCAGGATGCTCTAGAGAAGCATGCCTTGGAGAGACAGAAGGTTTGGAAGCCCAATGTGAGGGCCATGTCGAAGAACTGGCTCGAAATGGGACTTCGTCCTCGTGCTGTTACCAGGGACATAGAATGGGGGATAACTATTCCAATCGACGGAGACGAGTGGGATTCTAAGAGAGTCTACGTGTGGTTTGAAGCAGTACAGGGATACTACACTTGTGCTAGAATCTGGGCGTCCCGATATGCATCCAATGAAGGTCATCCTGACGGGAACGCTGCATGGGAGAGGTGGTGGAAGGTTTCCGAAACCGGAGAATCCCCCAAGCACATCTATTTCATGGGAAAGGACAACATTCCATTTCACACGATAATCTGGCCAGCCATCATAATGGGCCTGAATGCATCAGATTCGTCATTTGTTTCACACGTACCGGAGATCGGCGACCTCGTTCTTGAGGACAACGTCTCAGCGAACGAGTATCTGATGCTACAGGGCGGCCAGTTTAGTAAGAGCAGGAGGCATGCAGTCTGGCTACCTTCATACTTAGAACAGTACGATGCAGATGCTCTCCGGTACTATCTGTCGATAAACATGCCAGAGACTCACGACACCGACTTCAGATGGGACGAGTACGTTGATAGGGTAAACAATGAACTCATTGGAACTTACGGGAACTTCGTCCACAGGGTGATGACCCTAACGCATCGACTTCATTCTGGAGAGTCCAACCCACTGTCGCAATTTGACTCACCAACAGATCATGAGGATACGATTGGCCACATCAGGGACCTAATATCTAGTGCTATCGATTCGATGGAGAAACAGAGGTTCAAGGAGGCTCTCAGGACCATAATGGGAATAGCACAGAGGGGGAACTCATTGCTTCAGGATGCAGCTCCATGGAAATATCTCAACGAGGATGATTCCGAGGAGAGGAATCAATCACTGGCATCGTTGGCCCTTTCTTGGAGGTTATGCGGATGCCTTGCAGTGTGCATGAGGCCCTTCATCCCGTTCTCCTCGGACAGGCTATGGGATATGATGGGCAACGAGTCTGATATTGACCGTATTCTCTGGGATGAATCCTTCGATATTGAATCCGTACTATCATGGAACTCAGAAAAGCCCGAACCACTATTCTCGAGGCTCGATCTCGAAGAAATACTTGAGCGGGAATCCTCGCTTGTTGACAGTAAGGACAATGACGAGGCCCCCAATCCCGAAGACGGGGGCGATTACATCGAATTCGAAGATTTCATGAAAGTGGAGATGAGGACCGGGCGAATAATTTCCGTAGAAGACCATCCTAATGCTGACAAACTATACGTAATCACATTGGAGGATTCAACTGAATCGACAAGGACAGTATGCGCCGGTCTGAAGGATTACTATACACCATCTGAATTGGAGGGTCTCGACGTAGTTTTCGTCGCGAATCTTGAACCTCGTAAGCTCAGAGGTGTTATGTCGGAGGGAATGCTACTAGCCGCAGACGACGAGGAGGGCAACGTACGTGTCCTCACTCCTGAGGGGGACATTAGCACAGGTTCGAGAGTAAGGTGATCAGTAGCCTTCGGTGAATATTGAGCCTAGTAAGAACACCGAAACTACTGCAAATTAACTCTTGGTCCATACTGAGTATGTAGATGCATGTTCATTATGTTCATCCTCGGCGATTTGTTCGATGACTTCCTCGGACCATTTTGTCATATCCCAGTTGGGGAAAGAAACGTCTCCGCTACCACCAACATGGACCTTCGTAACGTGTATCTCGTCAACCCTTTCCAGGAACATCTCGTAAATCTGCGACCCCCCAATTACCCAGCACTCATCACTACCTTCGGAAAATGCTATTTCGATCGCTCTCCCAACGTATAGTGCTGTCACAGCACCGTCGGCATTCCAGTTTGTATCCCTGGACATCACTATGTTAGTCCTGTCAGGGAGTGGTGTGAAGTCCGCCGGCAATGAGTCCCAGGTCTTTCTGCCCATTATTACAGAATTGAAGCCAACCCCCTCTGTCAGACTCTTGAATCGGACCATGTCACTCCTAAGACGCCATGGAAGCTTGCCTGAGTTGCCTATGTTGCCATCTTCATCCATTGCTACAATCATGGCCATCTTCATGGTATCACTATATGGAAATCGGTGCTGATATGTGAGGGTGGTGGTCATAGTCTTCGATAGAGATATGTTCGAATCTAAAATCATCTATTCTGAATATTGAGGGGTCAAGTCGCAACTTCGGAAGATCTAACGGAGTTCTTTCAATTTGCTTTTTGGCCTGCTCAATGTGATTGAGATAGAGATGACAATCTCCCCCGGTCCAAACGAACTCTCCAGGTTGCAGACCGCAAACCTGGGCAATCATGCAAGTAAGGAGGCTATACGATGAGATGTTGAATGGCACCCCGAGGAACGCATCCGCACTCCTCTGATAGAGGTTGCAAGACAGTTTTCCCTCGTTTACATAGAACTGGAAAAAGGCATGACAAGGCATCAGAGCCATCTCCTCCAAATCCCCTACATTCCACGCTGAGACGATAATCCTCCGGCTGCTAGGATTATTCTTTATCAAATCAATCGCACCTTCTACTTGATCGATTACTCTCCCATCATTGGACTCCCAGAACCTCCATTGTTTGCCGTATACCGGCCCAAGATCTCCGTTTTCGTCCGCCCACTCATTCCAGATTTTAACTTTGTTCTCCTTGAGATATCTGATGTTTGTTTCACCCGACAGGAACCAAAGCAATTCATGAATCACACTCGGCCAGTGAACCTTCTTCGTAGTAATCGCAGGAAATTCCTCTGATAGATCGAATCTCATTTGATAGCCAAATACCGAAATTGTTCCTGTCCCAGTCCTATCTCCCTTGACAGCCCCCTCATCGAGAATGTGCCTAAGTAAATCCAGATACTGCTCCATTATTTTCATGGGTTGAGTAGGTAGTCCATCAAGAATGCGCTCAAGGAGCACCTCTAATTCTCAGAGTCTCGATAAACTGGTTTGCGAATTTCCTGTACATCACCCTCATAGATGCCTGCTGCTCTTCTATCGTCTGGTCCATCAGTTCGTCTACCCATTCGTCGTCTATACTACCTCCTTGGGCACTCTCAGCCCACTGTGCGAAAGTAATGGGGTCATCAACAATCAAATCTATCCTCTTCCATGGTTTGGGAAATTTACTTCCGGGTGGCATGAAATCTCTTGCTCCAATCGACATTGTTACGGGAACTATGGGGACTTGTGGAAATTTTGCTGCTAGCCTAGCAAAACCGGTCTTTGCGGGCTGAAGCAACGGAGGTGATTCTCTCCTCGACCTAGTCCCCTCAGGGAATACTCCCAGACAATGCCCACTTTCGATAACATCGACTGCTCTTGCCAAAGCATCCCGCCCACCATCTTCTCTGAAGGTCTCAATCTGTCCGGTTGATAGCATGACAAATCGATTTGGCTGCTTGTCGAAATGCCCTTCTTTGGCCATGAAATGAATAGGTCTCTGAGAAGCAAGGACCTTGATGAATGGATCTAGATTACCAAGGTGATTTCCGCAGAATATCGCTGCCCCCTCCCTGGGCACTTTGTGAGCTCCCCTGATATGCACATTCGTGACACTTCTGAATAGGGAGGGGACGTACTTCTCTAGGAATCTGTATATCAACGGAGTAGAGAATCGCTCACCTGTACCTTCGAGTCCAACCGATGAGGAAATCTTCTGGAGTGACTCATAGGATAGTCCCATGTGCCTCGCGTGTAGTTCACAGTTTCATACTTTACAGTTGAATACGTTGAATAATCAAAGCAAACATAACTGTGCATGGGAGGGAGATTGACCGCACTCATTGTCTCAGTCTTGTTTTGCTTCCCTTTGTTCGCCCCAACTGTCTCTGGCGAATGGGGGTCAGACACATGGCTCTCTAGCGTGATTGCCACAGAACGTCTCGAGAGTGGTGATGAGTTCGGCTGTCATGGATATGAGGGTGTCGAGACGACTGAGGAGAATTGGGCTATTTCCTCTTGCAAGGAGTACCTGGAAGGACTTACAAATGCCTCAAGGTGGGGAGTTTCTCCGATTTCGTTCGGAATAAATACCGCGTTCGTCGATACCCAAACAGGTAACTCACTGATAAATTCAGGATTCCAAATTGTTGGCGACATGGTGCTCGAGGCACCTGAGGGGCTGTCAATCGCTGTAAGAAATGGGGCCAGCCTAGAGGAGGGAGTAGCCAACAAATCACTGATTGCATCAGCAGAGGACGACTCGCTTATCAGTATTCACTGGAGGGCGAGAATTGACGATTTACGAGTCAGGACGGACAAGGACGTCATCACATGGTTAGAGGAACAACAAGCCTGGTTCACAACTTGGGGGGAATGGCACCACCACAGATCCTCAGGAGTATCTACATCAGCGGTACTAGATGGTTCAACTGTTACTATCCAGTCATCCGCACAATCTAGCGGGATGACCTCATGGGCAGTCCCTGGGACGATTATGGTCAAGTTCGATTCAACAGTCCTCTCGGTATCAGACACAGAAGGACACGCCCTTCCATTGCTATCAGCTGGTGATAGAAAACTCGCCGTTGGTTGGCGAACTGTAGAGGGTGGAATTATCGTAACACAGTCTCCACATACCACGGTGGTAGTCGAGTTAGATGGTAATCCCGAACAGATAGAAACTACGCCATTGGTCACTTTCAACGACCTAAACTACTCGGTTACCATCGTCGGACACCATACAATCAATCTTTTCCAATGGGCCCAGGACTTCTTGGGCACTGATCTTACCTTCACATGGCTAATCGAGAGGCCATCAGACGATGTAGTTGGGTGGAAATTGCCACTTTTTGCAGCATCAATGCTAATCGCAGTCCCACTTTCAATAGTCTACTTGCTTCGAAACGACCAATTCTTTGACACTAGGAATCCGGACCGCTGATCAATGGTCCCTCAATCTCAATTCCCTCTTCGACCATCCTCGAGATTATCCTACTGACGGCTTCTGATGACAGTGCTTCTGGTGGATGCACCCCGGGTGGCAGCATGTCAGGATCATTGAGCCATTCTTCTACACAGCATACTGTAACTAGTCCCGTAGACCTTGCCATGGAATGCCCATCATCACCTCCATGATCTTGCACTTGCCACGTCATCTTGGTTCCGTCATGACCCTCAGCAAATACTTCCATCCATGTGAATTCGGGTGTATTCTCGTCATATTGCCATTCAGATGTGAGCCTCTCAATGTCCAATTCACCGGATTCCATCTCATCGATGAACTTCTGAATATGTCCGGGCCATCTCACAGTATACTCTGAGAGATCTACTGCAGGAATAGAGTTGAGGACGCTTCGAAGTCCGTCTGTAAGGAAAGCCTCCATTTTTCCCTTTTCGGGGACGTCAATCTCATGCCTTTCCGAAAGAGCGGGCAAAGTCACTTGCTCGGAATCTCTCACAACTCTTGCTGGTCTTGTGTACTCAGCAACGACGTCAATAGGCGAGAATGGAGCCATGTAGTTCCATCCAGAAGTAGGCCCAGTTGGATTCCCACCAACCCTCACTTCCCCGTTCCTCAATGTTCCCAATTCCTTGTATGCTTTAGATAGCAGCATGTTTGACAGTCCGGGGGCAATACCAGTATCCCATAGGATGCTCGCTCCGTAATTCTTGGCCTTTTCGTCATCTCTGTCAGGCGTGAATTGACTAAAGCTCAAATCGACAGTTCTCCATGGGAGCTCAGCAAGTGATGTAGTGCTCAAATGCCCGATGTCACCGGGAAGCATATTGACCACAAGATCATTCTTTGGGTCGAAGGTAAGTCCTTCATCCGAGGCAATCAAATCCAACATCAGATTTATGGGATTATCATCGGGCCCCAGATGATGCACCTCAATACCAGGGAATCCTAACACACGATGTGGTTGAGGATCGTAGGCATGGACTGAATATCCCGCTTCTGCGAATTTTCTGGCCACATATGAACCCACGAGCCCTACTCCGAAGCAGTGAATTACGCTCATGACACTCGGGGTCCGGCCGTGTTATTCGTTGTAACTGTCTGCAATTTTTTCCATATATTCTAGCGATGCCTTGATTGGGTGCAATACTTGCCGCATATTTATGGAAAAGGCCGGAAGGATAGACCCATGGTCATCTGAGCAATCCACTGACTATGCACGAATAGTCAGCCAATTCGGGCTTTCATCAGTCGACCCAGACTCTCTGCCAAATCCTGGCATGTTACATCGCAGAGGCATTGTATTTGCTCACCGAGATCTCGATGTAGTGGTTGACTGTATGGGTGCTGGAAACCCGTTCGGAGTACTTACCGGCCTGATGCCCAGTGGTAGGATGCACCTCGGACATAGTATGGTAATTGAGCAAGTTCGTTGGTTCCAGGAACAGGGTGCCGATGTAACCGTTGCCGTAGCTGACTTAGAGGCGTTGGCAACACGTGGAACATCCATATCAAAGGGCCGTCAAACAGCACTTCGCGAATATGTTCTGAACTATGCCGCAATGGGGCTCGATCCCGATAACACCAATGTATACTTCCAGAGTTCCCGACCAGCTGTTCAGAGGCTAGCCTTTACTCTCGGTCAGCGAACTAACCTTTCAGAATTCGAGGCAATATATGGCTTCAATGGGGAGACGAATCTCGCTCATGTCCAGGCACCACTAGTACAGGTGGGAGACATTGTCCACCCTCAAATGGAAGAGTACGGTGGACTAAGGCCAATTGTTGTACCTGTTGGGGTCGATCAGGATCCACATCTGAGATTGACTAGGGACATTACCCAGAAGACGAACTGGTTCAACGTTAAGCAGCGAAAGTCCGGGGGTCTCACCGTGGCACTTTCAGTTCAAGATGGCAATAAATCAGAGCTTGGTGTGTCTGAATCCGGAAAGGTTGACATTAACTCCCGAACAAAAATAATATCCAGTTTGGAAGGATCAATTAAGGAAATTGGATTCGCTGACGTAAAATCGAACCCTAAGCACGGAACTATAGAAATTCCAGGTGCAACAATCGCTGATAGATCAAGAATTAGAATGAAGATGCTAGCAATAGAGCGAAAAATGGGTGGAATGGGACTTTTTCCCCCTTGCTCAACCTATCATAGATTCGCAGTTGGTATGACCGGGGATAAGATGTCATCTTCCAAACCAGAGACTACGATTTTTATGGATGACGATATTGAAGTCATGACAAAGAAGGTACAGAGGGCTATTAGTGGCGGCCAATCTACAGTTGAGGAACATCGAAGACTCGGGGGCAATGTCGCGAAAGATGTAGCATTCCAGTATTTACAGTTCTTCTTCGAGAAAGACGACATCGCCTTGGATGAGATTCGACGAGAATATGAAAGTGGCAGGCTCCTTGCTGGTGAGGTGAAGCAACTATGCATCGACAGCGCTACCGAGTGGTTGAACGAACTCAAGGAGAAGAGAGGGCAGTGGGAGGACCGGATAAACGAGTTCCTAGCACCTGATGCCCTCTAACCTATCTCGAAAACAGGAATATCAGGGCCAGTATCCAAACTCTCTTCCTCAATCTCATTCAATTCTCGTGATTCTGTATCCTCGTGGATAATCTGGCTTCTTCCGCGAGGATCCAATAGGTCCACGCGAATCGCATCGTCCCCCGACTTCGCAAGCTCCAGTCTTGCCAGCATTTGTTCTGCAATTTGCCCAGCCTCATAGTCATCGTTTCCCCTAATAACCATCCTGATTGCTTCTTCGAATCGTTTGATTACTCCCTCGATGTTTGTCACGAATCCACTAGAAGAACTACCCGGAGAGACTTCCAAGTCTAGCTCTGGAATGCGAATTGTACAAGATGAAGATCTTACCACTCTTGCAGAAGTCTTTTCGATTGAATCGATAACAATCGAGGAGAATCCAGGTTTTTCCCCATCAGAAGGGATGAAGTCGGTGTGCTTCCAGCCGCATGAGGCACACATCACGGTGATCTGGGTATGTTCACCAAAGTATGGAATCCCTGAGTTCATTGCAAGCATTGAGAGAGAATCCTCTTCTCGGCATTGCGGGCAGGGGGCCTCTACCTTGCTCTGCATGAGCTCACTTTACCCGAGCACTCTCGAACGTCGGAGGCAGCAGCAGCAGTCTTGAGTTACCCAGACGCACTAGCTGCCCA
>Ga0114999_10000397_pt1 | contig 64637 bp, 60 predicted proteins | sample ArcticOcean_MG_C_3_FD_89820 | JGI IMG/M metagenome (GOLD analysis project Ga0114999, IMG submission 89820) | Marine microbial communities from western Arctic Ocean - ArcticOcean_MG_CB8_126 | ecosystem: Environmental > Aquatic > Marine > Oceanic | place: Arctic Ocean: Canada Basin | collected...
AAACCAAAGATGAACTAACAACGCTGGCGCATCGGAAACTAAAAAGCATGTCCAACGATCCAGGTTTGATCCGCGGATTGTACTTCCGATCCTATGTTGCAGATTTTTTCAGATGAGCCATAAATGCGGTTACTACGAACTGCAGCCTGTACGAACCGCGTTCTACTGACCGCCGTCGCCGGGAATCGGCCAGTTCAGCCCGGCGGTGAATCCGCCGTCGACACGTACGACCTGCCCGGACATGAAGGCCGACGCTTCCGACGCCAGAAAGACGGCCGCTCCGACCAGATCGTCAACCTCACCCATACGGCCCAGCGGCGTGTTTGTTTCGCCCCACTCGCGCATGGTTGGGTCCGACCACAGCTTTCGTGTGAGATCGGTCAGAATGAACCCTGGGGCAATCGTGTTGACGCGGACTCCCTTTGGCCCCCATTCGAGCGCCAGTCCACGCGTCATCATGACGACCCCGTTCTTGCTCATGGCGTAGGGCAGGACGTTCTTGACCGGTGCGTACGTGTTCAACGAATCAACATTGACGATACTGCCGCTGCCCTGCTCGACCATCTTCCGGCCGACTTCCTGCGCCATGAAGAAGGCCCCTTTCAGGTTGATGTCGAGTACGAAATCGTATTGCTCTTCCGTGAATTCCAGCGACGGCTGGCGAATGTTCACTCCGGCAACGCTCAGCAGCACATCGATCCGGCCGTGAGCCGAATGGACGTGTTCGACGGCCCCGCGAATGGCACCCAGGTCGGCGACGTCGCACACGAGCGGCTCCACGCGGCAGTCTTCGGTCGAGATTTCTTCGGCGGCCGCGTTCAGGGTTTGCTCGTCACGACCTGTGATGATCACACGGGCGCCGCGCTCGGCAAATCCTCGGGCCAGTGCCTTGCCGATGCCTCGGCTGCCGCCGGAAACCAGCGTGACTTTTTCGCGAATATCAAACAGTGGATCAGACATATTGCCCCCCGGATACGTGTGTGATAATGGACGTGCCGCGAACGGTAGCGTGCTAGACCCGACCTCAACACTCAATCCGTGTGCCGCATCAGGCGAACAGAGGCTCGCCCATCTTCCTGAGTTGATAGATGCGCAACACGACACTGTGTCCGGCCAGAACAGGCACACCGCAGAAGAGAATTGCGGCGGCTGGCTCGATCCACAGGCACAGGGTGACAGCCAGTGGGTAGCTGATGCCGAGCACGACATAGACGGGCCAGACGCACCCGCGCCAGATCGCAATTGCCAATGCAATCATCAGTGGCCCAAGCCCAGTAAAGATGAAAACGAATGCAGCCTGATCGCTTTCAACCGGCACGATTCCAAAGGTGACCACAACGGTGCTGGTGATCGGAATTACGGCCACGACGACCAGGTAACTCGCCACAAGGCTGAGGTTGTTCTTCAGCCGGACTCGGATGTCGTCCGCGTTCAATTGTCGGTGGGCGTCACTCTCCGGTGAGCGGGAGCGATGGTCATTCACAGTCACATCTCAGGAAGCGGAGTTCGCGGTCGTATTCCAGCCGAACTCTGGAGCTGTTGCACGACATCCGGACCATTCACGGCTGGATGCTGGAATGAAGTCGACCGTTCATCGACGTTGGCATGGCCGGCGATCAGTTCATCGCGGCTGAACCCGTCTGCGACGCTTCACTCTCGGCACGACGTCGGCTTTCCGCCAGAAGCTCGTCAAGGGAGATTCCCTCGCGATCACAGATGTGCATGACGTCGGTCATGATCTGCGACATGGCTTCGGGGACGTCTCGTCCGCCGAGTCCCTCGCCGATCCACGTATAGCGGCGGGATCGAATGATGTCATCCACGTGCCGTAACCAGTTCTCTCTTTGCTGTGACATACCGGCTTCCTGTCGCAAAATAGAAGTGAGTCAGGAAATGCGACGTTTGCCCGAATCGGGCGCGGTCCGAACGGACCAGTGATGTGATTTCGTCGAGTCTAGCTTCCGTTTCGAGAGCGGCAATGCGAATCCCCGACTATCTGCTTTGTTTCGGCGCGTCGTAACCATGTGCGTTACCGCAATTTTCCAGTGGTCGAACGAATTCACTTCCCGGTAAGCTGAAATTCTGTAACAAATGAGTGAATATGACTTCAGTCGACGTGTGCTGATTCTGGCCGGGGCAACGTCGGTGTGTCGCAAATGGGCTGTTGACCTCAGCTCTGCGTGAAAAGTTGCGTTTTGTATCGCTGGCTCGGCTGCCGAGTGCTGGGGATGTAGATCAGAAGCGGGGTTGTGTTCCGGGCGGGCCAGCGTGTGGGAGCTGCGAATTCACCATTTTTCCGCGGGCCGTTTACACAAGGCACAAGGAAGGTCAATCGCCATGCAGACTTCAACTGAACGCCGTCTGGACTACTCAATGACCGAGATTCGCAGCTATTGCGACTACGACGCGCAACCAGGAATGGTGGTTGTGCGTGTGCCCGAGGAAGCGGGAATGGGAGCTGCGGCAGTGCCGTTTTTCGTCAAGTTGCAGGACGTTCTGGGCAACAGCGACGGACTGCGGGCTCTTGTGGACTTTCAGGACGTGGACGTCGTCGAGAGCTCAGTCCTCGCAGAACTGGTCGCTCTGCATCGCCGCATCGCAGACCAGCGCGGTTCGGTGTGCTTCTTCGGGTTTACGCCTGTCGTCCGCCAGTCACTGCGGCAGACGCTCCTCGATTCCCTGCTGCTGATTCGCGATGACGCGACGGCCGCCCTGGCTGGACCTCAGTGACGCGAATCGCGTGTTGACACTGTTTGAAACCACGCGGAAACGCGGTGACCACGACAGTTTGTCACGCCAGTCACCTGCAACAGCCCACGGCGGTGAATCGGACAATCGATCATGCTCAGCTTGTTTGATCTGGAGCCGAATCTGGACGAAGAATGCACACCACTCGACCGGGATGGTACCGCTCACGCGGCCATCAGCAGAACCCGACGCTCACTGAATCACCATGAACCACATCATCGGACTCGACATCGGCGGAGCAAATCTTAAGGCGGCTCACAGCGATGGTCCGTGCCGTTCACACGCCTTTCCAATCTGGCGGACTCCCGATCGTCTGGCCGACGAGTTGATCGGTCTCATCCGTGACTGGCTGCCGTGTCGCGCGGTGACTCTCACAATGACAGCGGAACTGGCCGATTGCTTCGCGACGAAGGCCGAGGGTGTGAGCCGGATTCTGGATGCCGTTGAACAGGTTGCTGCAGACAGTCCGGTCGCTGTCTGGCAAACCGTGGGTGAATTTGTCACGCCACAGATCGCGCGAGAGTTTCCGCTGCTGACCGCGGCAGCCAACTGGCATGCCCTCGCCACATTTGCCGGAAGACTCGTCTCGGACGGACGAGCCCTGTTGCTTGATGTCGGCACGACCACAACAGACATCATTCCACTTCAGAACGGATTACCGAACCCCGCCGGGCGAACCGATGCCGAACGCCTGATATCGGGTGAGCTGGTCTATTCGGGAAGTCGACGGACCCCGTTGTCTGCCGTTGCGTACTCCGTACCACTCGGCGAGACATACACACAGGTCGCCGCGGAACTGTTCGCAACGACGCTTGATGTGTATCTCCTGATGGGAGACATCGCCGAAGAACCAGACAACTGCGACACGGCCAATGGGCGGCCCGCGACGATTGAGGCCGCGCATGACCGGCTCGCGCGGTTGTTGTGCCGGGACCGTACGGAACTGTCACTGGACCAGGCTCGCGGTGTTGCGGAGTTTCTGGCCGACGTTCAGCGACAGCGGATCGGGGGCGCGGTCGATCGCGTTGTGGCGGCTGATTCCGGAACGCCGGAAACTATCATTGTCTCCGGTTCCGGCAACTTCCTGGCCAATCGCATTCTCGACGCACACACAAAGCTGAGCAGCATTCCCCGCACGAACCTGACTGAAATGTTTGGACCGAAAGCGTCGGATGCGGCGTGTGCATTCGCGACGGCTCGATTGGGCATCGAGACCCTGTGATCCTCTTTCCAGGCAGTATCGAATCACCGCTGGAGCCGACGTGGTTCGGCGTTTGGCGGCGTCTCCACTGGGAGTTCCGCAGTTGTCTCCTGCGATGTCAGACGGACTTCGCTTGCGGCATCGGCCGGAATCGAGGGATTCCGAAACGCCACCTGGTGCGGGATCGGCAAGACGCCTGGCGAAGGTTGACTGGCCAGTGACTGCGACAATTCCTTTCGTAGCGTGCCACGTTGAATCGGGCCCAGGCCCATGAGGAACCAGTTGGAGTTGTCGGACTGAGCTGTTGTCATTCCGCCATCGCCCAGCGCCTGCCGCGTCTCTGTGTCGAACGCGACGAGCCCGATCTTCGCCATTCCGTGCTGGCGAGTGCGGTTAGCCAGTTGGATTTCGGGCAGAGTCAGCATGCCGGGCAACACGATCTCTGGGATGCCCAGGAACGACTCAGATGTTTCCGTTCCGACAGCTCCATTCCGCAGTTCCACACGAATTCGTGCCTCTTCCGGCGTCGCCACCAGCAAGCCACCCGCACGTGCAATGCGATGTCGCACCGACGAGATTACGTAGTTCTTGTCTGTACAGTCGACGTACTTGTCATCGACGTAGACCGTCTGTTCGGCGAATGGGCTGAAGTCGATCCTGTCGAGTGACTGATCAACCGCATTCGAAATCAGAAGCTGCTCTGTCGACGATCGGGCCGTGTTCGTTGTCCCCGCCGTCGTGCAACCGCTGACGACAACGGCTAACAGAATGAGTGCGTATTTGATTGCATGTGACCGCATGTAAGTTTATGTCCACGAGAGAACTGGAAGACGTCAGTCGGGACCGTCGGACCTTCGGCAGGTCTGCCCAGACTGCTCAATCGGAATAACCGGACCACGAAATTCACTCCAATCGATCCGGCTATGACAATTAAGTAGACTGGGCGCTTCCGAACGGACGTATACACGTCAGAGGCTTTTCAAAGCGTATTGACGCATTTCCGGAATCAGGTCTAGCATGGCTGAAGTCGCAAAAGAGTTGCTGAAAAACGCCAACTGAAGACGTTCCACTGCTGAATCACGAGCTGTGTGGGGGCACCGTATTTCCGGGCTGGGTCCATTGGATTCTTTGGAGCCATCCTGGCGGACCATGAGTCCGTCGGGACTGATGAGCGGGACTCGGGCCTTCCGACCAGGAGTGTGCCATGTCGTGGAAGAAGCTGGCCGTGACAGTTACTGCGTTGCTGATCGCCGCCGCTGCCGGAGCGGGCGGGCTGTGGTGGGCTCTGTTTCAGAGCCCCGACTTCTACCGCATCGTGCTGGAACAGGAACGCCGCGCTGATCCCGTGGCGCGTAAAGCTGAGGCCAAACGATTCGTCCATCGTACGATGAAGCTGGTCGACGACATTCGCAATTCGGACGTCTGGTCTCAGGATTTCACCGAAGACGAAATCAACGCATGGCTCGCGGAGGAACTGCACCGCAAGTTTGGTGAGTGGCTGCCACCCGGTGTCAGCGAACCCCGCGTGCAGATTGAGCCGGACGCGATTCACGTCGGGTTCCAGTACGACGAACCGGGGCAGTGGTCCGGAATCGTCAGTCTTCGCGTCCTTCCCTGGATCTCCGAGCCTAATCAGCTCGCTCTGCAGATCGAATCAATCCGTGCGGGGCTGGTGCCAGTTCCAGTCGACCAGATCGTTGAGGGCCTCGCGGAACAGGCCTGCGCGTCGGGCTGGCAGGTCGAATTGAAGCAGCGAGATGGCTACGACGTCGCTTTGGTCCGACTGGCGACCGAAGACAAACCGTCTGCCGAACTCGATGGTGTCGAGCTGCGAGACGGGTCGTTGCACGTTCACGGTCGAGCCAGCCTGGCCGGTCCGATTGAATTCGAGCCCGTGCGCGTCGCCGGTCACTCCGTTCCGGAATCAACCGGAACCCAGTGAAACCGTTGGGCGTCGACGATAGCCCGGCCCTGCAGCCGCTCGCCTCGGATGACAACTTCGATCGAGTCTTCGTCATCGCGGATCAGCTCAAAGTCACCGCGGTCAACACGCTGGACGGATCCGCGATCACCACGAACGGGTCCCTCATAATCGAGGTACGCCAGCCGATGATCCGGAAGCGGCTCGGCACTGATCTCATCGGCAACGTCGGGTATGCGATCCAGTCGCCAGGTACGCAGGACCGTTCCGCATTCGAGCATGAAATCCCAGTGGCGCACGGGATGGTCGTGTTCCAGCAAGACGAATCGTGGCATCGACAATGGACCTCGAACTTGTGGCCTATTCGGATTCAATAGTTCCAAGTTTGAAGTAGCTGGATTCGCAAGAATTCAGCATTGCCCCGAAAAACTGGCTGAATTCTTGCGAATCCAGCTACGACCGACTCGAGCCTGAGACTCAAACTTGGAACTACTGGGATTTCAGCACGTTGTCGATCAATGAATCCTGCACTTTGCCATGATCGCTCTGCGTATCGGTGAGCACATTTCCGGTGAATGCGACACGCCGGGTCGGCTCACCAGTCACCTCGACAGCCATGGGTCTCAAACTGGAGAACAGGTTTCCTGATATGGCAACGTCGCGCGTCCCTTCGAGCTTCAGACCCGCGGCGGCAAGGTCTTCTGTCCCGCGTTTCACTCCGTCGCCAATGTAGCTGTTGGAAAAGTTATTTCCGGTGACGGTGATGCGTCCGCTGTCCGGACCGATCCGCAATGCGTCTGTTTTCATGATCGTGAATGTGTTGGCGCTCACCGCGCATCCGTGGGCGTCCCGCAGATCGACGCCCGCGCCATTGTGAGCGATGACGTTGGCACTCAGCGTGTTTCCGTAACAGTCCCTGTCCAGAATGATCGCCGTGCCGTTGCACTCTTCGATCATGTTGCCCGAGACAACCGAACCGTACGTGTTTTCGATCACGACACCGTGCTGCAGATGATCGTCGAGACAATTGCCGGTCATGCACAGGTTGAATCCGTCCACGCAATGCAGTGCATCGTTGTTTTCCTCGAACTGATTTGACGCAACGACGATATCGTGGCACCCCAGCAGGTTCAGTCCGACGTCTTTGTTGTACGTGATCAGACAGTCGTTGACGCGAGGGTCTTCGTAGCAGTGATCCAGTCGAATCCCGTCGCCGCCGTTCTCACTGACCGTGACGCCCTGAATAAACACTTCCTGAATCTGCGTCGCCAGGATGCCGTGTCCGCTCTTCTCGTTCCCCGTGACGCGGAAGTTACTGAGCATGATGCGCCACAACCGCTGATCCTTCTCGACGTCTGCACCGTCGGGATGCTGCAGAATCAAAGCCGGCTGCCCGTCTTCATTCCGGTTGACGATGTGAGTCGCCGTGCCCGCTCCCTGCACGAGCACATCGCCACGCGAGATGACAAGTGGCCTGGTGATCTCAAACGTGCCAGCCGGCAGCCGGACGATGCCACCGTCTTCCGGAATCGCATCAAACGCAGCCTGCAAACTCGGAAACGTCGAGGCGTCAATCGCTGGCCTGGCTCCGGGCAGTCCTGTCGCGGATGGCTGCGTGGACCCGATTGCTCCGGACATCACGAAAGCCAGAGCCATCAGACCAGCACCCGCGGTAACGCCTGTCACTGTGCGATTCATCAGTCGATCTCCTGTTTTTTCGTTGCAGGTCTGGAACGCGTTCGAGCGGGGTAAACTGTCGGTCCCGCAGGCGGATGTCGTGTGACGTTTTCGAACTGCCAGTCACGCAATAGTGCGTTTGCCATGACGGTGGCAGTGCAACGCCATCGCATCTCACTTGGCCCGCTGGCCACTCACAGACATCTTCAGTGAGTAGAACCCAGTGCGCGCGGTAATGAACAGCGTCTTGCGGTCCTCGCCGCCGAAGCAGACGTTGGCCGGCCGTTCTGGTGTCTCGATGTCGGCGACGTGCTTTCCCTTTGAGCTGTAGACCCGCACGGCACCGGCAGTCAGATACAGGTTGTCATGCTCGTCGAGCGTCATGCCGTCCGAGCCGGACTCGGCGTGCAGCGTGCGGCCTGAAAGCTTCCCACCTGAATCAATGGAGTAACGGAACGTCTTTCCGGCACCGGGATCAGCAACGTACAACCACTTGCCGTCGACCGTGCCGATGATGCCGTTCGGTTTGGCCAGATCGTCGATAGCGCGCGTCAGCTTTCCGTCGGGTGTGCGGTAGTAAACGTGAAAGCCGCCCTGCTCGAGTCCATCCTGACTGCCGTAGCGCGGATCGGTGAAGTAGACGCCGCCATGCGGATCAATCCACAGGTCGTTCGGGCTGTTGAACTTCTTGCCGTCGTAGCTGTCTGCCAGCACGGTCACCTTATTCTTCGGTGAGATCAGCGTCAGCCGGCGGTTACCTCCCTCGCACGCCAGCAGGTTGCCATCACGATCGAAGTACAGCCCATTCGCTCGACCGGTGTCCTCTCGGAACGTCGACAGCTTGCCGTCCGTCGACCACTTGTGGATGCGTTCGTTCGGAATGTCCGAGAAATAGACATTGCCGTCGGCATCACAGGCCGGGCCCTCCGTGAACTTGAAGCCGCCGGCCAGCTTCGTCACATCAGCTCCCGCGGCAACCAGCCCGTCTGCGTCCTGAGACCATCCACTGGCGCATGCAATTAATCCCGTAATCCCGACGATGAGGCCGCGAAGAGCTGTTTGAATTGTCATTGCTGTCGTTCTCCAGGCTGGCACTGTTGACGTTGCGTTCGAAGCCGGTCAACGACTCCGCCGAATCTCAGCTCATATTAGGCCTCATCAGTCGACGCTGTCATCAGTCCGACACGACCACCACCGCACGTGACATCGTGGCGGCGAGTCGAGATCATCTGAGCCGACTCGCGGGAGACCAGGCCACTGAACACGATTCTTCGATAGCAGTTTGAGGACAACCGTTGGACAACGAACCGGAAACAGCGTCATACGAGGCACTGACAGCAGAAAGTCTGCTGGCGGTCACGGAACTGCTGGAGCGAATCGCCGAGGACCGCGGCCACCTGGCAGCACTCGATCAGGCGGACCGGCAGCGACTGCTGCACGCGATTGAAAAGATCGCAATCCCGAACCGCACAGCACGTAAGCAACTGCTTCGCGCATTTCGCCGTAAGGACCAGGCGCAGATCGACGAACTGAAAGCCGAAGACGAGCACGTGTTGGCTCGCACCGGCATCCGCGCCGGGACCGGGCTCCGTCAATTGAAGAAAGCCTGCGCCCCGGCTCCGTTCGAAGTTGAGCTTCCTCCGCCTGTCGATGCTGCCGGTGATGAACTCGGTGCGAAGCTGCAGGTCGCGAGGAGTTGCTACATCTGCAAGCGTGACTTCGATCGAGTTCACTTTCATTACGACGCCCTGTGTCCCGACTGCGCGGCGCTCAACTGGGAGCGACGGAATCAGTCATTCGATCTGTCGGGACGATACGCACTGCTGACCGGCGGACGCGTGAAGATCGGCTATCAGGCCGCCTTGAAACTGCTGCGGGCCGGGGCACACCTGATCGTCACAACGCGGTTTCCGCGCGATGCGGCACAGCGGTTTCTGGCAGAGGAGGACCACGCGGACTGGCATACCCGGCTCCAACTGCACGGCCTTGATCTGCGGCACACGCCCAGCGTCGAGGCCTTCGCCGATCATCTGTGTGAAACCCTGCCGCGACTGGACTTCATACTTAACAACGCCTGTCAGACCGTTCGGCGTCCGCCGGGCTTCTACGCTCACCTGATGGAAGACGAACGCAAGCTGATCGGGAATTTGCCTGCATCAGCACAGCCGCTGCTGCAATCCTATGAAGAGCTGCGCGGCAAGGGAGTTTGCGAAACGAGTGCCGGAACGAACCTGCCGGCTCAGGTCGATGGCAGCCTGGCTGGCATTCGTCGTGCCGCGGAGCTTTCGCAGTTGCCGCTTGCTCCCGGAGACACACAGACGGGCGAGGAGCTGTTTCCCACCGGCCGACTGGACGGCGATCTTCAGCAGGTTGATCTACGAACGGTTAACAGTTGGCGGCTGAAACTGGCCGACGTACCCACCGTTGAACTGCTGGAAGTGCACCTGGTGAATGCGGTCGCTCCGTTCATTCTTGACGCGAGACTGAAGCCGCTAATGCTGCGAGTGCCAACTCGCGACAAGCACATCGTCAATGTCTCGGCGATGGAGGGCGTCTTTTATCGAGCCTACAAGACCGACCGACATCCACATACGAACATGGCCAAAGCGTCTCTGAATATGCTCACGCGAACGTCCGCCCGCGACTATGCCCGCGATGGAATCCACATGAACAGCGTCGACACCGGCTGGATCACGGACGAAGACCCGACTGAGATTGCCCAGTGGAAGACCGAGGAACTGGGCTTCCATCCACCGCTCGATCTGGTCGATGCCGCCGCCCGTATCTGCGACCCCATCTTCTCCGGCTTCCTGACCGGAGATCACCAGTGGGGCAATTTTCTCAAGGATTATCAGATCGCAAACTGGTAAGCCTCTGGAAAACGACTGCGCTGGCAACTTCGCGTCGGTGGGGAAACTGAGTAAACTCCCGCGAGTTTGAAATCCGGGTACAACCCACGGAAGGAACAGACAGGTGGCTAAGAACAAAGACCAGAAGAAGAAAGATCGGGAACGCCGCGTGGCGAAGAAAAAGCTGGCAGATACAGTGAAAAAGCGTGCCGAGGAACGGGCGGCCGAAGAGTCCGCGACCAGTTCTCAGCCGCGGAAAGTGATTCAGCCGCCAGCTCCGTCAGCGACCTCAACCGACCAGACGGACACAGACAGCCGCAGCCCGTTCACAACCCGCCGCCTGGGCGGGTAGTCCACTCACGGTTTACGGTGCGTGTCGGGCCTGTCTTCGCGGCGCCAGCTCTGGTTGCCGCTCGCGCTTTGCTGGGTGCGGCAGTTCGAAGCGTCGCAGGAACGCTGGTCGGTCGTGTCGACCCGTTCGCGTGTAGTCCTGCCAGATCGCGGCTGCCGCGTCGTCTTCATCCAGACCCTGGACCGCGACTAGGAACTCAAACAGATGCTCCGCGAGCCGCACCAGCGAGATTCCGTGAGCGCGCTGTTCACGAGCGAACAGCCAGTCGCACAAAGAAGCAAACTCGGCAAACGCCGACGGGCCGTGGTGCAGAATCAGCCGGCTCGATTCCAGGAAGTTGCCGCTGTTGCCGATCAGGTCCCAGAAGCGTGCGAACCGCCTGAGACGCTGCATGGCCGGGAAATCGATCAGCGAGTTGCTGAGAATCTCATACGGCGGCGAGTCGCTGTAGGTCATCCTCCATTCCGCGTCATGGCGAATGATGGGAGTGCCGCGCAGACGCTTGAGGATGCCGATCTGAATCTCCTGCGGATCGAGCGACACAAGTCGGTCGAAACCGACGGCAAAACTCTCGATCGACTCGCCGGGCAGACCGACGATGAGGTCAGCGTGAATATGGACCCCTGTGTGTTCTCGCAGGAATCGAAAGTTCGCGGCGAGCTGTGTGTTGTCCTGTCTCCGGCTGATCAACTCGCCGACGTCCTCATTGAAGGTCTGCACGCCGATCTCGAACTGCAGTGCACCAGGGGGGAATCGAGCAATCAGTTCACGCAGAGGGTCCGGCAATCGGTCCGGGATCATCTCGAAGTGCAGGAACAGGCCGGGCTCGTAGCGGTCCAGGAAGAACTCCAGGATGGCCCGCCCGACACGTAGATTCAGATTGAATGTGCGATCGACAAACTTGAACTGCCGGGCACCTCGATCCAGCAGACCCTGCATGGCCGCCAGGAAACTTTCGAGATTCGCCTGCCTCACCGGGATGTCGAGTGCCGACAGGCAGAACTCGCAGGTGAAAGGACACCCCCGTGACGCCTCGACGTAGATGACGCGATGGGCGATGTCCTCGTCGGTGTAAAGATCGTACGGCATCGCCAGTTGGTCGAACTGTGGCAGCGGCGCGGGAATGATCCGGTCTGCGACGGCCGAGCCGTTCAAGAGCTGTCCACACAGTTCAGCGAATGCCAGGTCGGCTTCTCCCGTAACGACGTGATCGGCGAGTTCGACAATTGCCTGACCGTCGGTTTCGTAACTCACCTCCGGTCCACCGAGGACGATGGTGATGTCCGGTCGCACGCGTTTCAGATCGGCGACAAGTCGCGTCGCCGGATCGACGTTCCAGATGTAAACACCGATCCCCACAATTTGCGGGTCGTGATCGAGGATCGCTGACAGCACGTCGAGGGTGTTGTCGTTGATGCCGAACTCCAGCATGCAGGTCCGATCACGCAGCGGACCCATGTTCGCCAGCAGATAGCGCAGACCGAACGAGCTGTGCCAGTACCTCGCGTTGAGCGTCGTCAGAATGATGGGAGTGTTCGTTGCGCCTGTCATGCAATCACTGCTTCGTTCCCTGTGCATCTCGTTCCAACGCTCCGCGTTGGGACGCGTCACACGACGCTCCGCGTCCCATGAACGAGAGAACGGGGACGCAGAGCGTCCGACTTCTGTTCCAACGCGGAGCGTTGGAACGAGAAGTCGTGAGCTATGAACCCGTAACCTTGTGAAACATCCCCGCCGATTCCTCGAGCATCTTCATGATCGCCATGAACTCGCCGCCGTGTGCCAGCAGGCGGGCTCCCTGTTCGTGGCGCTTCTGCATCGCCTCTTCCGTCCCGACAGGCAATCCCCAGGCCTTGCCGTGCGTTGCACAGGCAGACGCCACCTGGGCGATGGCTTCCTCCAGGTCCATGGAAGCACTCGGTTGCCGTAACCGAAGGCCCAGGTCTCCAGGTCCGACGAAGATTCCATCGACACCTTTGATGGCAGCAATCGCATCGACGTTGGCAACGGCTTCCGGAGTTTCAATCTGCACAACGAGGAACGTGTCGGCGTTGGCCCGGTCCGTCCAGTCTTCGCTGTAGTCCAGAAAGAAATCGCTATCGAGTCCCGCTCCATCGATTCCCCTGTCTCCGATCGGTGGAAACTTCACGGAGTCGACGAGCATCTGAGCTTTCTCGGGCGTCGACACGTGAGGAATCATCAGCCCGGACGCACCGTCTTCCAGGTACCGATACAGCCGCGTTTTCTCAAGCGTCGGCGGTCGCAGCATGCAGTCGATGTCGTGCAGATGAAAATATGCCAGCAATGCCAGCAGCTCTCGATCGTCGAAGCACCGGTGCTCCGCGTCGAGCCACACACAATCGAATCCAAAGTGAGCCGCATGGCGAATATACGACGGAATGAAGTGCCCGAGTCCACAGATACGAACGGTCTTGTCATCTTTGAGGCGGGCCAGCGTCCTGCTTTTTCTCATGGTGTTTCCAGGCAGAGGTGATTTGGCGAGATCGAACAGAAGTTCGCAAAGGACGCAAAGGAAAACGACCGACTCGGTCCTTCGCGAACTTTGCGGCCTTCTGTTAAATCGCTTTGAAACCTGACTTGTCCGTTACGCGATCTGAATTAGCGGGAGTCTACTGGATCGCCCAACGGCTTGAATCTCAAGGGCCGTCTCCGCGAATATCGCCCGTCTACGTGTCACATTGATCCTGCTCATTGTCGATCATCACCCCGTTGCACGATCGACCTGCCCACCTGGAGCCCACAGCTATGTCATTGACCGAATCTGACCGAGTTCTGCTGCCTAAACACTCTCGCCGCGAGTTCCGGGAACGCATGCAGTCCGGCGAACTGAAGGCCTGCATCATTCCAGTTGCCGCGACCGAGCAGCACCTGGAGCATCTCTCGATGGAGCACGACTGGCGGAGTGTTAATCACATCGCGGTCGAAGTCGCTCAGAAGCTGGACCCGCAGGTCATCGTGGCACCGTCGATGAACATCGGCATCAGTGAGCATCACATGCGACACATCGGCACGCTGACCGCACTGCCGGGAAGCTGGCTGGGAGTTCTGTTCGACACGATTCGCAGTATGCATCACGCTGGTTTCACGAACATCCTGGTCCTCAACGGCCACGGCGGAAATGTCGCTCCGTGTGAGGGCATGTGGGGTCAGTTCCTGCAGCGGCTGGAGATCAACCTCCAGTTTCACAGTTACTGGGAATGGCTGACGGACGAAGTCGCCGAAGCCAACCTGAAAACCAAACGCTGGCCCGGCCACGCGCAGGAATTCGAAACCGCCTTCGCCCTCGCCGCCTTTCCTGAAAATGTCCGCGCCGATGCGATGCAGGACCAGGAAGACAAAGAACCGCTGGAGGCCACCGCCGAAGCCGGCCAGATCATGATCGACGCCATCGTCGACGGAGTCGCCGTGCACTTGCAGAAAATGATTGATGCCGAAGACGTCGCTGAGATTCCGGAGTTTCATTAATGACGTGGATGAGCACCATCAATGCGTCGACCATTTATGTGGTTCGACCATTGGTGATCGACTCAACCCTGGCCAGCGATCGCAAGCCGCGTACAGCCGGATGAATCCGGCTACTACGAACGACGAACCCATGTCAGGCCCGTCCGAGAATCAGACGCTGGGGGTCCACTTCTTCCCGCAGAATTCTCAGGGCTTCGATGTCCGGTTCCGGAGTCTCTTCAATGGACTCGCTGACCAGCAGGTCGAAGCCTGTGTTTTCGCGGACCTGCTGGAGCGTCGTGCCTGGATGCACGGATTCGACGCACATGCGCTTCGTTTCGTCGTCATAACCGAGTACTGCGAGGTTGGTCACGACTTTGTACGGACCAGTCCCGGCGGGCAGGCCGGCGGCTTCGCGGGCTCCGGAGCCGGTCAGGTAGCCGGGCGTGGTCATGAAGTCGAGTTTCTCGACGAAGCGTCGTCGATCGTGAGGCGTCATCACCAGAATGCGCCAGCAGAATGAACCCAGATCGTTTGCTCCTCCACTGCCGGGCAAACGCACTTTCGGCTGCTGGTAATCGTCGCCAATCATCGTCGAGTTGAGATTGCCGTAGGCGTCGATCTGGGCGCCGCCGAGGAACGAGTAATCGACCATGCCTCGCTGACAGGTCTCCATGATGTCGGCCATGCTGGTTGCGACCAGGCCGCGGTAGTGAGTACGTGAGTCACCGACGCTGATCGGCATGCGAGGCAACTGCGGCGCGATCCCGCCTGCTTCGAACATCAGAGTCATATTCGGTGCAGTCGTCTTCTGGGCGAGCATGGCGGCGGCACAGGGGGCACCGGTCCCGACAACGACGAGCTTGCCGTCTTCCAGGTGCCGGGCGGCCGTGCAGATCATCAGTTCGATGGGATTGCAGTTGGTCATTTTTCGTCGGAGCTTTCAGAGATCACGAATTCGAGCCTGCTGGATCGAGTTCCTGCCGTCTCAATGATTCGAGTCGCTCTCGTCCACCGCAGACAGCGAGATACTCGTCGAAGTCGGATGTGTCGAAGATCAGACGCGTGACGAAGTCGAGATGCTGCTCGGGATCGCGTTCCATTTCGAGCCATTCCCGGATGTGGGCTTCGTCAGAGAAATACTCGTATGGCATGTTGCCGGGATAGCTGCCGCAGGGAACCTCGCACACCGCATCGACACAGAAGAACGGGATGACCGTCGATGTGGGATCTTCTCGAATCTCGTCGTTCGGGATGATGCGCTCGCAACTGATGATGAGGCGTCGGGCAGCCCGGGCCAGCTCGAAGTCGGCGACTGATGTCCCGCGGACGCGGCAGTTGCCAAAGCAGTCCGCTTCGTGAACGTGAATGATGGCGACGTCAGGCGAGAGAGCGGGAACGGCAACCAGCGGCTGACCAGTGAACGGGCAGGTAATCGATTTCGCCGCACTGTGTCGGAACGTGTCAGTGCCGGCCATGCTGCGGACCGGCAGAAATGGAACTCCCATTGCTGCAGCCTTCAGCCGAACGGCGAGTGCGTAGTTGGTCCATTCACAGAACTCGACCTCACCGGATTCGGCGACACGGCGAGCGTGCGGGGATAGACCTCGCGCTTCCAGCCCAACGATGTAGGCAATGTCGACTCGCTTAAGAAGTTGACCGCGACCAGTCTGGTTTCCAGCGCACAGGATCTGCCAGTCATGGGTCGCCGTGTGCCCGGCAAAGCTGAGGTTCTGCTTTTTCTGACGCACGATCTCGTGGAGCAGTGCCGTGGCAATGCGATCGCAGCCGAACCCGCCGGACCCAAGATAGTCACCATCGTGGACAAACTGAGTGACGGCTTCGCGCACAGACATGCGTTTGTCAGTGAGTGACTTGTTGCGGTTCCGGAACTGCTCCCGAAGCGCATCGACATCCATGCCGCTGAATAGAGTTCCCGTGCCGTGCTCGGTGCTCATGTTGCGAATCCCGCTTGTGGTAACCACCGCTCGTAGTAACCGCACTTGTGCGGTTCGACGGCTCGCCGACGGGCAACCGCACAAGTGCGGTTACTACGAGCGACGAACAACGAACCAGCAGACGGTCTACTCGCTGGCGGGCTTCGTCACCACCGACCTGGGCGTCTTTGAATCAGGGCGGATGCTGACGTCATACACCCCCGGAAAGATGGGGAGCGACTTCTCAGTCAAACGCCGGCCAATGATCTTGAAATCGTCTCGCTTCATGGGCAGCAGGAAGTACAGATTACCGTCGTCCTCATAGACACAGGGATAAAGCGATTTCCCCGCCTGAACTTCGACGTGGTAACCCAGTCCGCCAATGCATGACGTCAGTCCCACGCTGTTCCGGTACTTGAGCGGGTCTTCGACTCCGGAGTTGTTACGAATCGCCACGTCCCAGTCTGTGAAGAACGCTTTAAGCGAATCACTCAGGCCCTTTCCGCGAGCCTGTTCCAGTTCGTCGAAGTGGTCGTTGTACCAGGCTCGCAAATCAGCATCGATCGGGAAACGGACGAAGCGAGAATCACTGCCGGTCAGCACCTGAATCTGCAGACCTTCGGGCGTTGCCGAGAACCGAGTCTCGACAAACTGACTGCGCATCGTTTCCGGGTCCGATTCAAAGTAGGCCAGAACAGCGGACCGAATCTCGGGCGGGACATTGATCATGGCAGGAGGCACGGTTTTCGGCTGCATCATTGTGCCGGTCTGGCTGTAGCCGATTCGCTTTCCGTCGATGTCCGGTCCGAGGTTGAGATACATCCAGCCGAGTCCACCGGCCAGAGCCAGGCCGCACAGAAGCGGAAACCACAGATTGCTTTTCTTTCTCGCACGGCGCCGCACTTGCCGAGCAATGGACTGAGCGGGTGCGACCGGCGGGATGCCATCGACGGGCGGTGGTGCGGGGAATTGTAACTCACCGGGTTGGCCCGGAGCATTGGCAACCGGAGGACCGGGAAAAGGAGCGGGCGGTTGCGACGTGACCGGCTGCGGGAACGCCGGTGCTGGCGGCGGGACTGGTGCCGCCGGTGGCTGCACGGGCGCCGGCGCGGCGGGCTGCTGCGGAGCCATGAAATCAGGCCGTGCCGGAATCGTGGGGTCAGGCGGCGGTGCTGGGAAGGCTGGTGCTGGTGGAACTGGCTCCACTGGGGGGGCTGGTGCCGACATGGGCTGTGCGGCGGCTGGAGCGGGGAGTTCGATCTTCGGCACGCGCAGTTTCACAGAGCAGCTCGGGCAGGTGCCCTTCTTGCCGGATGCCGTATCCGGAACGCGAATCAGGGCTGCACATTCGGGACAGTTGAATTCAATGGCCATTTTTGTCGAGACACTCAATTCCAGAATCAATTGGTCGGACGACCGCGCACAGTGTTGTGTGGTGCGCGACAACGCGATTGATAGACGATTCATAGAAGTACAGGAAACGCCTGACCGACAGCAAGCCGTTGCATTCCAGACAAAGCCGAATCTGCCGAATTCTGTTCGATTACAAGGCAAAACTCGTGTTGAGACACATTTCCAGGCACTGCTAGACTCAGGATCCGAAGCCGAAGTCCGCGAACCGCTTCGGTCGGTTCCAGCCCTGAAACTGGTCAGCTCCTCTGTTGCTGATTGAAGGCGAATGACTCATGACGATTGACCGCGCTGAGGTCCGATCATGGAGATAATTCGCCGACGAGCATTCGCCCGTGCCGGACTGATGGGAAATCCGTCCGACGGATACCACGGGCGGACGCTGTCGGTCACGGTTCCCGATTTCTGTGCGGACGTCGTCCTGTATGAGTGGGAATCGCTTGAAATCATCCTCAGCCAGGACGACCGAAGCCGCTTCGGGTCGATCAGTGAACTCAGCCGCGACGTCGAGTTGCACGGGTACTACGGCGGTGTGCGACTGGTCAAAGCGACGATCCGCCGCTTTTACGAGTATTGCCAGCAGCAGGAAATTGAGCTGCATGGCCGTACGTTCTCGATCCGTTATGAAAGCAACATCCCGCGCGCCGTCGGACTCGCCGGTTCGAGCGCGATCATTGTGGGGACTCTGCGAGCACTGATGGACTTCTACGGAGTGGTGATACCCCAGGAACTTCAGCCGTCGCTCGCGCTGAGTGTTGAGACTCGCGAGCTGGGTATCGCAGCGGGGTTACAGGATCGGGTCGTCCAGATTTATGAAGGGCTGGTCTTCATGGACTTCTCCCCGGAGAAGTCCCGGGAAGAGTCGGGGCTCGAATATGGTCTGTACGAGCAGCTCGATCCGTCACTGCTGCCGCCGATCTATGTCGCCTTCAGCCACAAGGCCGGAGTGCCGACCGAAGCAACACACGGCCCATTGCGAGCCCGTTACGACGCCGGAGACGTTGCGGTGCGAAACGCAATGACACGATTCGCTGAACTCACTGACGAATCGAAACAGGCGTTGCTTGAAGGCGACCACGCCCGCTTCAGCAGACTCATGGATGAGAACTTCGATCTTCGAAATTCGATCTGTGACTTGTCCCCGCTCCATCTGCGGATGATTGAAAGGGCTCGCGCGGCAGGAGCCTCGGCCAAGTTTGCCGGTTCAGGCGGAGCGATTATCGGAACGTATCCAGACGACGAATCGCTGGTCCGACTGCGAAAGCAATTGACGGATATCGGATGCGAAGTCATCCGCCTGGCCCCGACACCGGTCTGACCGTCTCACGCGGAAGTCATGCGTCGCGGTTCTTTCAGATACAACATCAGCACCGTGATGTCTGCCGGTGTGATCCCACTGATTCGTCCCGCCTGGCCGAGGTTTCGCGGCTGCACGTTATGCAGTTTCTCCTTGGCCTCCGCACGCAGATTGGTAATCAATCGATAGTCGAATGTATCCGGAATGCGGACAGATTCGACATTCTGCTGCTTCTCGATCGTGGCTGACTGTCGACGGATATACCCGGCATATTTCGTTTCAATTTCGACCTGCTGTGAAGCTCGCTCGGGAGTTTCCAGTGCCGCCAGCTCCGGTGCCATCTCGCACAGGACCGACCACGTGGTCTCAGGTCGTCGCAGCAGTTCTTCCAGCCGTTTGCCTTCACGCCGCACTGTTGTGATGACCTGCATCGCGCGTCGGATGTCTTCCTCGTGCTGCTGGAACTGCTGCCATCGGTCGTCACCGACACTGCCCAGTTGGTGACCGACTGATGTGAGACGACGGTCGGCATTGTCCTGACGCAGCAGCAGTCGGTATTCGGCTCGCGATGTAAACATGCGATAGGGCTCGTCGACTCCGCGCGTTACCAGGTCGTCGATAAGCACGCCTAAATAGGCCTGATTGCGGTCCAGCACGAATGGCTCGCGCTCGGCAAGTTTCAAGGCGGAGTTCAGACCGGCGATCAGACCCTGCCCGGCCGCTTCCTCATAACCCGTCGTCCCGTTGATCTGTCCGGCAAAGTACAGGCCCGCAACTCGCTTGGTCTCCAGCGTCGCGTGCAATTGTGTGGGGGGAGCAAAGTCGTATTCGACCGCGTATCCGTAGCGCATGATCTCGGCCTTCTCAAGCCCACGCACCGAGTGGATCATCGCGTCCTGCACGTCGCGCGGCAGACTGGTTGAGATGCCGTTGCAGTAAACCTCACGCGTGTTGCGACCTTCGGGCTCCAGAAAGATGTGATGCGACGTCTTTTCGGCGAAGCGAACAACTTTGTCTTCGATCGATGGACAATAGCGCGGCCCCGTTGAGTTAATCTGGCCGCTGTACATCGGGGCGCGGGACAAATTGGCTCGAATCACATCGTGAACGGATTCGTTGGTCTCGGTCAGCCAGCAGGGCAATTGCTCGGCAGTGATTCGCTCGGTCAGGAAGGAAAACGGCTGCGGTTTTTCGTCGCCCGGCTGGATTTCGCATCGTGAGTAATCGATGGTCCGACCGTTGATTCGCGCAGGTGTGCCGGTCTTGAACCGCTCCAGTTCGAAACCCAGCTCCACGAAACTCTGCGATAGCGATTTTGTCGTGCCCTCGCCGGCCCGGCCGCCCGTGCTCTGCGCTTCGCCCGTGTGCATCACGGCCTGCAGAAACGTGCCGGTCGTAATAATCGCGGCTCGGACTCGATACACGGCGTCGCCACGCACGCGAATGCCAGTCAGCCGACCATTTTCGACAATCAGCCCCTCAACGGTTTCCTGTCGCAGCGTGAGGTTCTCCTGTTCCTCGACGACTTCCTTCATGCGGAACTGGTACGCCTTCTTGTCCGCCTGAGCCCGCGGACTGTGCATGGCCGGGCCTTTACTCAGATTCAGCATGCGAAACTGAATGCCCGTCGCGTCGATGCATCGCCCCATTTCGCCACCGAGCGCGTCGATCTCACGCACGATCTGACCTTTGGCAACCCCGCCGATCGCCGGATTGCAGCTCATCTGCCCGACGGTATCGCAGTTCATTGTCAGGAGTGCCGTGCGGCAACCGAGCCGAGCCGCAGCCAGTGCTGCTTCGGTACCAGCGTGTCCGGCACCGATCACTGCCACATCAAAATCGTAAAACGAAGTCGCCATAAGGAAGGTATCTCGATTCGAAAACAGCAGAAGATGACAGTCGGCTGCGCACGTCGCAGGCTTATGCGCGCATCGTGACCGCTTCCTGTTTCGTTTGCCCACGGATGGCAGCGCGGACCCACGGATGTTCTGTTTGTTTTTATCCGTGGGTCCGCGCTGCCATCCGTGGGCCTGAGACCACATTGTGAGGCCGCGGAGCGAATTCGGATAGTTTGCCCCGTCACTAAACCCACGCGACGCTGACTCAAGCCGCTCGGGAGAGTCCTGCTGAAGAAGAGGCCTGAGTCCGATCAGCCAGTTCACGCCAGAGGTCGACGTACTGTTGCATTGAGGAATCCAACTGATAGTCGTCAATGATTCGGCGGCGTGCGGCCAGACCCAGTTGTCGGCGTTCGTCCGCGGATCGGGCCAGCAGATTGGACAACGCACCGGCGAACGCTTCCGGATCCGATCGGGGAACAACGTGTCCAGTGTGACCCACGATGCGGGCCGCATCGCCGACGTCGGTCGAAACACACGGAACGCCACAGGCCATGGCTTCACCGAGTGCGTTTGGAAAGGCCTCCGTCACGGACGAGCAGGTCGCGATATCGAACGAGTTATTCAATGCAGCAATGTCTGAGCGAAACTCCTCGACGCGAACGACTTTGAGCAGCCCCATCGATTCAACGTCCTGGCGAATCTGCCGGGTTGTCAGAAACAGTGGTTCCCCCACCATGACGAATCGCACGTCCGGTTGAGCGTCGTGAACGATGCGAGCCGCACGCAGAAACGTCAGGTGATCCTTCTGCGGATGGAACCGGGCAATCCGCCCGACAATACGCGTGTTCGGACCGAATCCGAACTCCTCTCGAATCTGATTTCGCTGCGATTCGCTGGGTTGCAGTGCCGACGTGTCGAACCCATTGGGAATGACCGTCATCTTCTCGGACGCGTATCCCGCTGACGTGTGAATCGGAACGGCCGCGTGTGAGTTCAGCACAATCCACGACGGCACCAGTCCCGATAAGTGGCTCGACAAGCCGGCCGTGATGCGAATGCCTCGCGTGTCGAGTTCCCGATCCAACGTGCAGTGACGAATCGTCCAGACGACCGGAACCGACGGACAAACAAGCCGCGACATGACCCCTCCGGACAGGTCCGACAGGTAGAGCCAGGTCTGCACAACGTCCGGCTGGAACTTTCGAATGAGCCGCCCCATACGCAGCATGGCGAACGGCAATCGAGTCAACCGACGACGAATTCCCAGCGACTGAACCTCGATTCCCTCTTCCGTCAGCTCTTCGGCGACGCGACGAAAGTTATTGATCGAGATGACAAGGTGCTCGAATTCCGGCGTGTTCGAATAACGGATGACGCGCTGCAGCATACGCTCAGCTCCGGCGCCGCCGGACGTCCCGTTAATGATGCTGCAAATGCGAATGGGCATGTGATGTCCTGAAAATCGTCTGGCTGCCGCGGCGTGCTTAGGCACGGGTCCGATGCAAGTTCCCGATTTCCGTGAGCCGACGGCTCATGAGCTGACACAAATTCGGGAGGTTATTTCGGACCCGTTCCTTACGCGGACGCTTTTTGTGGGCTTGTTACACCGAATTCGTAATAGGCCGGTGTCAGTGCCATTTCCCGGCTGCGTTCGTACGACAGCGCCAGAACCAGCAACATCCAGAGTGGGCCTTGTACATTCCCGTCGGATTCCAGTGGCTGAACGAGTTGCTCGACGAACGACTGATTCATCCATCCGCACTCGCGAAACCGCTGACTGCTTAGACTGTCCAGGGTCAGGTCCCGTAACGGTCCGCCAATCCACTGTCGCATCGGCACGGAGAACCCCTTCTTCGGTCGATCGAACAAGGATCGCGGAACATGCCGTTCGAGCAGTGTCTTCAGCACGGTCTTCAAACCCCGCCTCTGACGGACGCGCGATGTCAGCTCCGCACCAAGGCCGGCAACTCGGTAATCGAGTAGTGGGCAACGCACTTCCAGTGAGTACCGCATCGAGGCCCGGTCCATCTTCACCTGCAGGTCGCCCGGGATGTACAGCGACGCGTCCGCACACTGCGCTTTCGAAACGGCGTCGCAGTCGAGTTTGCTGAAGATGTCCCGATATGACTGTCGAACGGCGTCATCGTCGGTCACGACGCCGTCCAGGATTTCGCCCGATGGACCCGGCCATGCCCGCATGATCTGGGAATACAGGCCTGCCTCGTCCGTGGCATCCAGCCAGCGTTGCAATCGCGGACCGCGGTGTGGATCGATCTTCGGCAGCAATCGGCCAATGAGTTTCCGTAACGACGCGGGAGCGTACTGCGTGAGCAAGGTCTTGCGGAACCAGTCATATCGCTGATACCCGCCAAAGAACTCGTCGCCACCGTCACCGCTGAGCGCCACCGTGACGTATTGCTTCACCGTTCGGCACAGCGCCATGGATGGCAGCCCTGACGAATCAGCGTACGGCTGCTCATAACAATCGATGAAATCGGTCACGAGGTCCGGCAGAGATTCGGGCGGGATCTGGATTTCGATCTGCTCCAGCCCAAGATGCTCCGCGACCTGCGCCGCAAACGGAGCCTCGTTGTGAGAATCTGTATCGAACGCAACCGTAAACGCGGGGATATTCGTATGTCCGGCCGCACTCAGTTCCGCGGCGATCAGTGATGAATCAATACCACCGCTCAGGAACATGCCGACTGGAACATCGCTGAGAGTTCGGATCGAGACCGCGTCGGTCAGCGTTTGGTCCAGGGCATCGAGATCAACCGCCCCGGTCTGGCCCCAGGGAAGATCAGTGAAACTGTGCCAGATGCGGCGCGAAGCGACACAGCCATCCCGCACGGTCACAGCCTCACCAGGACGAAGCTGGCTGGTGTTTGCGAACGCCGTCAGCGGCGCCGGGTAGTGTCCAAACTGCAGAAAGTACGGAAGGCGCTCGGGATCGAACTCGAGGTGGAACGGTGCAAAACACCTCAACTCCGAGGCGAAGGCAACGAAGCCATTTCCCTCGTACACGTACAGCGGTTTCTTGCCCATCCGGTCACGGAACAAAACGGTTTCGTCAGTCCGGTGGTTGTAAACAGCCGCCGCGAACATGCCGTTGCAATCCGGAAGAATTCGCTCGCCATGGCGTTCGAATGATTCAAGCAGAACCTCTGTGTCGCCCGACGTCCGCCGTGCGATGCCGGGACAGAACGCACTGGCGACACCGTCCGGGTTATAGATTTCTCCGGTGAAAACGCCCGTACTCAGCCCGGACGCTGTCCGCATCGGCTGATTGGCGCGGGGATCGCGATCGCGAATGGCGAGCCGCCGAAAGCCAAGCAGTGTGGTGAGGCGATCGCTCGTAAAGAAGCCGTCGGAATCCGGCCCGCGATGCGCGATCGCATCCGTCATGTGGTGCAGACAACCGTCTGACCACACCTGAGGCTCTGCCAGCGACAGGCCGGCCAGTCCGCACATTCGGAGTCCTTTCCGTAGGCAGGAACTGGTTTCTGAACAAAGTTGTTCTTCTCGTTCCAACGCTCCGCGTTGGAACGAGCCACAGGACGCTCTGCGTCCCGTGAGTTTGACGACGGGGACGCAGAGCGTCCGACGAGGCATTCCAACGCAGAGCGTTGGGACGAGTCTGTCGCTCGGATGCTACCGGCGTTTCGCCGGACGCCACAACGCCTATCGAACGCCCCGCAGCACACGCCGCCCGAGGTATCCCCAAATCGTTGGATGAGTCCGCAGTTGTGACGGCAACTCGGGCGGTTGCGACTGTGCTGGCCGCTTGCTCGCGAGGATTTCCTCGACAGTGTGAAGCAGTTCCGGCAGCGCCTCCCCGGTGTGAAGATAGGGGTACGTGACAAAACTATCGCGCGGCGACACGTTGAAGTGAACCTGTCGAATGATGCGGCCGGTATCGATGCCTCGATCCACGTAGTGAATAGTCGTTCCGACCAGTTCCGGATGCCGATCGGCCAGCGCCCAGTATCCACCGTGAACTCCGCGGTACAGCGGAGTCACCCCGTGATGCGCGTTGATGAATGGAGCGTCGACGGCGGAGAGCGTCTTCTCGCCGATGATCCGCGTTCCGTTGACGACGACCACGTCAGCGGCCGCATCCCGCAACGCGGCACGCGCCGCGTCTGAGTTGACGGACTCGACCGTGGTGACATCCGGTCCATCGATCGGGTTGCTCGTCAGCCCGTATTGCTGGTGAATTTCGTCGATCCGTCGCCGGGACAGTCGCTTCAGCACGGGTACGGCGATCACGGCGAACAGCACCTGGCCAAGCACCGTGAGAACACCCAGGCGGCGTATGCGTCGTTTCAGAAACAGCCAGCGGCTTCCGGACTCTTCGCGGACAACAGTGATCCTGCCGAAGTGATCGCGCAATGCCCCGCACACCGATCGGCTTGATTCGCTGTTCGAGCAGAGCAGAACGATGCGGGGGTGATCCATGCTCAAGAGTCCATTCCTGATTGACCAGGCCTGGTGGTGGTCGTTGTCAGCTTTTCAGATTAACGGGTCGTTTCACGCCGCGTGACGGCGTTCTGGAACTGCCACACCGACGCGCTCGGCGACGTTAAGCATCGTGAGAGATTCCATTCCGAATTGGTCTCGCAATCGTTCGAAATGCCCGAGTATCTGGTTGAGCATGGCAATATTCCGATCAGTGTTCGATCCGAAATTGTGAGGGTGCCACCACAGGTGGGCGATCTCACCGTGTCGTGCCGCGTGCGTCAGGCATTGCTCGATGCGTCGCTGCCTCAAACCGGCCAGTCGTGCTGACCACGGCCGCAGCATGAAGCTGGCGGGAACATTGACCAGGCCTGTTTCCGGCTCGATCAGACTTTCCCATCCGATCGTGTTCGGCCCGGACAGGTTGCCGCAACTATCGACCAGTCGCGCCATGCGATGCGTTTGTAAGTCACCTCGATACATCCAACTACGAGCGTTCCCTCGGTAACTGACAATTCCGTTGCGGAGCAGAACATCCGCATACGCGGGATTGTGTTGGTTGCGGGGGAACACGATCGAGCGAAATGAATGCCCTCGACGCGCGGCAATCGCAACGGCACTCTGGAGATCGGCATCGAATGACGCGGCAGTCTGGCCTGCTTCCTGGCAGTAATAGTGTGAGTACGTATGAGTCGCGATTTCCTGTCGCGGACGTCGGCTGATGCGATCGATCAGTGATGGAGCATAGTGCAGCGGATCTCCCAGTTCGTTGAGACCGACGGGCTCGTCCCACGGTGCGAGTTGCGAATTCTCATACGCGGGCCGGATAGCCGGGCAGAACGCAGACAGTTCATCTTGATTTCGGGCAAACAGAAATCCGACGGTCGCCCATGTCGCGGCGACACCGTACCGTTCAAAGCAATCCAGCATCCGCGGCACGGCCTTGCGCACGCCAAGCAGATTCGAGCGAATCTGGCCGTTCGGACGTTCCTTGTCGCGCATACCCCAGTGGAGCTCGAAGTCGAGCGAAATCACGAGGGCTCCGCCCTGTGTTGCCGTCACGCCGCTGCTCCATGTGTTGCTGACGAGTGCGACCGTCCCCGCTCGTAGTAACCGCACTTGTGCGGTTTCCCGGACGGCTGCGAATTGCCAAACCGGTTGGTCAATCGCCGGTCAGCCGAGATCGGCGTCGCACACATCAGCCGGATGAATCCGGCTACTACGAACGAGCGGCTTATAGCCAGGCGAGCCGAAATCAGGCTACGCGAGAATTTCGTCAACGACGCGACCGTAGACGTCGGTCAGGCGGAAATCGCGGCCGGAATGTCGATACGTCAGCCGCGTGTGATCGAGGCCCAGCAGGTGCAGTACGGTGGCGTGCAGATCATGCACGTGGACGCGTCCCTCGACGGCCTCATACGAGTACTCGTCGGTCGCGCCGTGGACGAATCCCGGCTTCACTCCCGCGCCGGCCAGCCACATCGTGAATCCCTTAGGTTGATGACCGCGACCGTCACCACGCGGATCGTCCGGAGTTCGGCCGAATTCTCCACCCCACATCACCAGCGTGTCTTCCAGCAACCCGCGCTGCTTCAGATCACTGAGCAACGCCGCCATCGGCTGATCGACCTCGAATGATTTCTGCGGCATCAGTCGCGAGACGAACCCGTGATGGTCCCAGTTGTCATGCGTAAGCTCGATGAATCGTACGTCCTGCTCAACGAGTCTCCGGGCCAGCAGGCACTGACGCCCGAAATCGTCCGTCTTCTTCTTGTCGCCGATGCCGTACTGATCGAGCGTCGTCTGCGTCTCGTCCGAGAAATCCATCAGTCGCGGCAGTCCGGTCTGCATTCGGAAACCGAGTTCGAACGACTCAATCACGCCCTCAAGCTGATCATTCGCCGGTTGGCGCTCGGCCGTGCCTCGGTTGAGGGTCTGCAGGAAATCCAGTTGCCGTCGCTGTGCGGCGAGGCTCAGCTTCGGGTGCTTTGTATTGGCGACGGTCGCGGTCTTGAGTGCTTTGCTCATCGTCCCGATGGGTGTGCCCTGATAGACCGACGGAAGAAACGAGCTGGCGTAATTCCGGGAACCGCCCAGGATGACCGGCGGCTTGACGGTGACGAATCCCGGCAGATCACGATTCTCGGCCCCGAGCCCATACAGGACCCACGAGCCCATCGACGGCCGGTCAAACACAAAACTCCCCGTGTGCATCTGAGTCAGAGCGGCCCCGTGCTCGGGATTGTCGGTGTGCATGCCGTTCAATATGCACAGGTCGTCCGCGACCTTCGCCGTATGCGGAAACAGCTCGGAAACCCACAGCCCGCTGTGGCCATGTCGGTCGAATTTCCACTGCGAACCGAAGTAATTCTGCCCTTTGTTTCTGCTCGGTTTTCCGTTGTCCGCATTGAGTTTTGGCTTGTAATCGAACGACTCCATCTGCGAAGGCCCGCCGCGCATGCAGAGGAAGATCACGCGTTTGGCTCGCGGAGAAAAATGCGGAGTCCGCGCGGCCAGCGGGTCGCGTGAGTCCGCTGAGGCCTCCTGGCAAAGCCCGGCCAGAGCCAGATATCCAAAGCCCGCGGCCGAGCCTTGCAGAAGCTGGCGACGTGTCGTGGGGAGATGCATTCCGAATCCTCACTGCAGTAGACGAATTTCAATAGGTCACGCATCCAATGGCGGAATCGACGACGTCACTGGTCATCCGGCGTCTCCACGGGAAAGTAGATTCCGTGCTCTTCCCGCTTCCGTAGTCGATTCACACGCTCACGCAGGATCTCGGTCACACGACTCGCGTCGGCGTCTGGAAACTGGCTTCGGATACCTGCCTTCATTCGCTCGCACACTTCATCAAACAGGATGGCACCGTCGCGCAGCTTCTGTCCTGGGGGAGTTCTCCGCGCGCGCAGGATGCGCTCGCGGTAGATGTCGTCTGTGAACTCCTTTGTCGGCTGCATGCGGTCATTCTCGATCTGATCCGTCTGGCTCAATCATTGTCTCAATATCGCCGATCCGCATCCAGCGTCGATTTCGTTCGACGGTGGCGGGACCGATGCCTTTGACTCGCTGCAGATCGTCCAGGGACTCGAACGGACCGTTTTCCTCGCGGTCCGTGACAATTATCTCACTGCGGAACGGGCCGATCAGACGGAGTTGAGTCAACTCGGCGGCCGATGCTGAGTTGATATCGACTCGGTATGCGATGTCAGGATTACGCTGTTTCAGAATCTCCGCCGAGGCGTCGAAGCTGGCCACCTGGTACGAGCGTACCGCCATGACAACGACAAGGATCACGCTCAGCTTGACCAGAAATCGCTGATCGCTGCCGGTCAGCCAGAAATGGAATTCAGGGGGATCCTGTGGTGTGCTTTGTGCCAGGCCTACGGGAGAGGCACTCGAAGGCTGATCGATGGCGGTAGACGTCGTGCGTTCGGATGTCATCCGAAGACCTCATCAGGTTCGACGCGTTTGCAGCAGGTTCTGACCTGGGCGGAGTCTACTGAATGGTAGTCCAGATTTACCGCGAGACTCCAAACCACTTCGACCAGATGGCAGGCAAATCCAGCGACACGCTGATTTCTTCGCTCAGCGTTGGATGCTTCAACGTCAGTGATTGGGCATGCAGCGCGATCGCGCGACGGTTCGAGCACTGTGGGCCTCCGTACTTGACGTCTCCCAGAATCGGCCAGCCGCGTGACGCGAGCTGAACGCGAATCTGATGCGGACGCCCGGTCTGTGGACGAATCTCAAGCAGACTGCGATGGGATTCAGTCCTCAGCACACGGTATTCAAGCTGGGCTTCCCGCGCCCCGGATTCGTCTGAGGCTGCGGTGCGTGACACGTTCCGATCGGCATCCTTTACCAGGTAATCGACAAGCACTTCAGATTCTGTGGGAGGCCGGCCATCGACCCACGCGTGGTAGACTTTTTGAACCTGTCCCTCGCGAAACTGTGCTGAGATCCGCGCAGCCGCTTTGCTCGTGCGAGCGAAGAGTGCTACTCCGGAGACTGGCCGATCCAGACGATGCACGACACCAAGGTACACGTTCCCCGGCTTCGAGTATTTCTCTCGAATATAACGCTTGCCGCAGTCCAACAGCGTGTCGTCGCCGGTCGCGTCGCCCGCCATCAGCAGGCCGGCCGGTTTCGCCAGGACCAGACAGTGATTGTCCTCGTACAGAACGTGCAGTTCCGAATCGGACACGGAAATCACCTGTCGGAAAACTCAAACGGAGCGAACACGTACGGGGTCAGCGGGCAGTCCAGCCACCATCGACGGTCAACAGACTGCCGGTCATATAGCTCGACGCGTCACTGGCCAGGAAGATCGCAGCACCCTGAATCTCTTCCATCCGCCCCCAGCGTTCGAAAGCCACAGCCCCCACGATGAACTTCTTTGCCTCTTCCGAATCGGCGATTGGTTCATTCATTGGCGTGAGGAACGGCCCAGGGCAGATACCGTTGACGTTGATCCCGAATGGAGCCATCTCAAGTCCCAAAGCCCGCACCATCTGCACTGTTGCTCCTTTGCTCGTGGCATAGGGCGTGCGATTGGCGAGCCCCACCACGCCCAGCGTGCTGGCCAGAATGATGATGCGTCCCTTGCCGGCCTTTTTCATGTGCGGGATGACCGCCCGTGAGGCCAGCCAGACACCGTTGACGTTAACGTCCTGGACTTCCTTGAACTGCTCGTAGGTCAGTTCGTCGATGGGACCACGGATATTCACGCCGGCATTGTTGATCAGGATGTCGATCTTCCCGAATTCACTGAGTGCCGTCTCAACCATCGCGTCAACCTGGTCGGGCTGAGTCACATCGCACTCGAAACCCACCGCTTTGTGTCCAAAGCCGTTGGCAACCTCCTGGGCTTTGGCTTTCGACTCGTCGCCATTGCGGCTGACCAGCAGCACGTCAGCGCCAGCCGATGCCAGTCCCTCGGCCATGGCAGCGCCCAGTCCTTTGGAACCGCCCGTAATGATGGCCGATCGGCCAGAAAGGTCGAACTGTCGGATTCCTGGCAGCATGGTGAGTTCTCCGGGTGGGAATCAGCGAGGCGTTATGGGAGGGTGTTCCTAAGCGGGTGAGGCCAGAGAAACCCGCATTGGCTGGTCTATCGGTTGGCGGAGCGGATAATAGTCCCCGACGGTTTGATCAGGAATTGACCCCGTGTCCACCTCAGAAACGGCCATGCAGGACCTCCCCGAAGCCGAGTTAGCACCCGAAACCGACGACGAAACTCGCGAGCGCGAGGCTCAGGCCATCAAAGGTCTGCAGTCCGCCTACCGGCGCATGCGCGAGGAAATCGGCAAGGTCGTCATTGGTCAGCAGGAAATTGTGGATCAGTTGCTGATCTCGCTGTTCAGCCGCGGCCACTCGTTGCTGATCGGCGTGCCGGGTCTGGCCAAGACGCTGCTGGTCAGCACGGTCGCACAAATCCTGGAGCTGTCATTTCGACGCATTCAGTTCACGCCCGACCTGATGCCGTCCGACATCACAGGCACGGACGTATTGCAGGACGACCCGGAAACCGGCCGCCGTTCGTTTCAGTTCATGCAGGGACCACTTTTTACCAACGTGCTGTTGGCCGACGAAATCAACCGCACGCCGCCCAAGACGCAGGCCGCCCTGCTGGAAGCCATGCAGGAACGGCACGTTACGGTCGGTTCCAACACATACCGACTGCCGCAACCGTTTTTCGTTCTGGCAACGCAGAACCCGATTGAACAGGAAGGCACGTACGCGTTGCCGGAAGCCCAGCTCGACCGGTTCATGTTCAACATCGTGGTGAAATACCCCAGCGCCGCGGACGAGCTGCGAATTCTGAAGCAGACAACCGGTGGCGAATCGCCGGACCTCGAAACGGCTTTGACCGGCCGCCAAATCCTGGCCCTGCAGGAAGTCGTCCGCCGCGTGCCCGTCGCCGAGCACGTGTTTGTCTACGCCCGCGACCTCGTGCGAGCAACCCGACCAAACGAGGACGGCGCTCCGAAGTTCGTGAAGGAGTACATCTCATGGGGCGGCGGCCCGCGAGCCGGTCAGAACCTGATTGTCGGCGGCAAAGCCCGAGCAATCCTGGAAGGCCGGTTCCACGTCAGTACCGACGACATCAAGGCAGTCGCTCACCCGGTCCTGAGGCACCGCATGGTGACCACGTTTCACGCCGACAGCGAACAGATCACGACGGACGACGTGATCGACATGCTGTTACGAAAAATCCCGGTCGAACTGGAAAAACGAGCCCGCCGCATGGCAGGCGAGTAGAAACATAAATGGATGTCGCTGCCAATCGGCGTATCTGACAGATTCCTGTTGAATCCCGGCACGGCTTGATCACACTGATCCCGAAGTAGCCGAAACCCTACTTTGCGACAATGTGTCGCCCAGAACCCCGTTGGCCGCCACAGAGCGTTCCGAATCGTCCATGCCCGCCGAGATCAGCTACGACCTCGTCATGGAACGGGACATGGATTTCGTAGAAGGCACGCTGCGTATTCCTCCCGCTGACTGGCAAGTGTTTATCTTCTCAAAACGCGACGTGCCGGACCCAATCGTTACGCCACAGAAATGGCATTCAGGGGTCACTGGTGTGTTTGTCACATTTCCGCGGGCGCAAGTTCTCAGCCAATCGGCAGTCGAAACGATTCTCGGCACACATTTCCGCGTCTCTCAATGGGCGGTTGTTCGCGGCCCTGACTCCATGCAGTTGCGGTAAACCATCCCGTGCGGCGGCCAACATGGCATGGCCGCAGAGTTTTGGCATCCATGCCAAAAACGCCTTCCTTCTTTATCGAACTCGGGCTCTGCCATTAGGATGCTCTGGTCAGGCCACGCGTTCTGGCCCTGTCAAGGGGCGGCGGCGGCCATGCTTCCCGTTGGACGCACGCAATAATTCGGCAGGAACGGATCCGTAATCACATGTATCACAGAGTCAAATCGGAACAAGCGTTGATCCGAACGGGCATTGGTGGTGTCGTCGTCAGGTTCACAGGCCTCTGGGTGCTGCCGATCGTTCATCGCGCCCAATTCATGGACATTTCAACCAAGAAGATCGTGATTCCCCGAAAGGGCAGGCAAGGATTGATTTGTAAGGACAATATTCGAGCTGATATCGAGTTAGCGTTTCATGTACGAGTCCGACCTACACCGCAAGATGTTTTACAAGTTTACCGATCGTTCGGAGCGGAGAAGGCGTCAGACGAAGAGATGTTGTCTTCTATATTTGACGCTAAGTTCGTAGGGGCCATGAAGACTGCTGCCAAGTCGTATGATTTCAAAGACCTGGTGGATGGTCGGGACGCATTTAGCAATCAGGTGACAGAGTTTATCGGTGAGGACCTACATGGATTTGTACTCGAGTCAGCGGTAATCGAGCATTTGGGACAAACTCCCATCGAGTTTCTAGATCCGAACAGTATTCTCGACGCGGAGGGCATTAAGAAGATCACGGAGGAGCGGATGGAGCGTGAGGTGCGAGAAAATACAATCAGGCGAAAGAAGGAGCGAGAAGAAGCCAAGGAAAGAGCCCGACGGGGAGTTTGAAATCTACAATATACGCCCGCGCCCAACATGGTTTTTACGCACAGTCGCTTCGCGATCACCTTCCCTGTTTCGCAACGCGGGCTTTTTGTTGGTAAACTGCCTGGCAGTTCCAAGTCATCCGTTTCGTTCATGGCGGTGACGTAAAAACCTCCCGTTGGATGTTCGAGATACGGTGAAACGCAAGTACCTCTCACTGTCTGGGACAATTGCGATCATCCACCTCTCCGTCTTGGCGCTCCTTATGATCTATGCAAGATCATTTCACGGAAACTATGCCGAGAATCGGGAGCTCTTATCGTTCATGCACAGTGCCAGCTGGGTCCTGATTTCCCCATTCGGCCTGTTTGTGCAAGCGAACATCTATAGGTCGAGCTTTGACGTTTGCGTATTTGTCATTGTCATTGCCATTAATTCAACGGTCATTGGTTTTATCGTCGCGTGGATACTTCGCAGGCTGCTTTCGGGGCTTGAAGGCAACACGCCACAACGTCCAACAAAGCACGTGTCGCAAGGGCCCTGACGGGCACGGGCGACGGCTCACGGTATGGCCATTCTGGGAATGCTCTATTTCCCGTCGGCTGCCTGATCGTCGGAAACTGACACACCCGCAGTTAGGCGAATCAGGTCCTTGTCGAGCGTTGTGGAAAGCCACACACGGTCGAGCATCTGCAGGTATCCATCCAGGTGCTGAAGGCGTCGGGCAGCCTCATCGGCGGGTACCTTGTCCTTCGACGCTCGCCACATGAACCAGGCCTGGTGTGTACTGAGTAACTTTCGCGCGGCCGGCGAACTGGCGACGACGAATTGCAACGTGTTGCGGAATTCGGCTCCGAGACCACTTCGACGCTCTGATTTCGCCAGGAACTGCTCGCAAAGTTCCGGCGAACTCGCCAGCAGCAGATAGCCATCCGCGATGGCGTACGCCGGCCGAAACAACGCCACTGGCTCGGCCCACCGAATGGTGACGTCGCCCATCGACTTCTGTCGGACGACGGCGATCTGCCGGGTCGTACGCGTATTGTGAACCGCCGCGAGAACATTCAATCCCGTGCCGAGCGCGTTGTGCAGAGCGGCGATCGGATCAGAATTCGGATTCGGTCCAGAGTCGTCTCCCTGCAGTTCGATGGCGAACAACATGTCGACCGGGAACGACTTTGAAACGGCGTCTGAATCACCGTCGAATTCGCGCGGAACGGCATACGCCATCCAGCGCGGGCCAAGCACGGGCAACAGATCCTTGACCGGATCAAGTCCAAGCAACAGTCCACTGAGCATGCGGCGGGCCTGCCGGATCTCTTTGGGAAGTTCCGCATCGACGGGTTGCGAGTTCTGAGTCAGGTCCGCAATGCCGGGCGAATCCAGCAGCCCGCTCATGGCCAGCAACACATTGTCGGGAATCCGCTCAACTGGCAGCTCGCTGGAACTGGCGAGGTCAGTCCAGCGGCTCCAGGACTCGGGAGCATCCGTGCTGTCGTAGTCGGCCTCGACATCGAACTCAGGTGCATCGTCGTAACGCAGTCGCATTGTGACCCAGAGGCAGTGTTTCCAGGCATCCTTGAGAGGTTGCGGCGATTCAGGATTGGCCGTGACATGACTGTCCCAGGCTCGCGGGCTGAGGTAAACGGCTGCGACTTCGCTGTCCGTCCGCCGTTTCGTCGCTTTGATCAGTTCCTCACGCCCAGCCAGCGAAGATTCGAGCTGATCGTCCAGACGCAAGTCGATCACCTGCTGTATGAGCACCTGCGATTCCGCCACTGCCAGGACTTTGCCCAGCGTCACGAAATGAAAGGTCTTGCCATCCTTCGTCGTCCAGCGTTCGTAAACCGTGTCACGATGCGTCAACTCTTCAGTCTTCGGATCGGCGAGCCGGCTCAGTTTCGCCACCAGGTCCTCGATACTGGCCTCGCTATCGGCCTCCTGAAGCAGCACGCCATCCGGTTTGCCGCCCGGCACAACGTACCCGGCGAAGATGAATCCCGCACCAAACAGTTGCTGCGCTGCCTGTGGCAACGGCTTGCCCAGGACTCCTTCGACCAGCGCACGAACGTTAGCGAGATTCTGGAATTCCGGACTGTCCTGCCATTCGCGAAACAGGGGTGACGCCGTAATTCGATCGGCGAATTTCGACGACTGAATCCGTTGCCAGTCAGCGACGGGCCGTGGCACATGCAGGCAGAATGCTGCATCACGGTGGACAAGCTGCAACAGGTCGTCGCCCCTGACCGACTGCCAGACAGTCGTCAGCAACAGGACGCTCGCAATCAGCGGGCTGATAATTAAACGGCACATTTGTGTGAACTCCCGCGGGCAATGCTTTCCGTCCTGGGAAGCCTTGCCCGCAAACCTGAGTGGTTTCCGATCCGAATCCAGCTAAGCGACCTTTCGATGCCGTTCTTCCCCATTGGGCCGAGCGGCCGTGTTCTTCTTCATGCAGTCGCAACCTCGTGCCGCCGGTGCTGTCATTTGTCATTAGTTATTTGTCAATAGTCATTTGTCATTGCTGTGCTGCAGATCGCGAGCCGTGCGCCGCGTTGATGATGCATTGCATTGACCTCGAAAATGACAAATGAGAGATGACAAATAACAAATGACAAATGGCAGCCGCCGGACGACATCGGTTTGTCGACGACAACATGTTCGTCATTCCCTACGTCGACGGGCCTAAGTGGTTTGTGGCTCATCCGGTTCTGCTGCCTCAAACAGGAAATCGAACGCCCGATTGACTCCGTCCGGAAGTGGCATGGGGTCGTCGCTGTCTGCCGGAGTCTCCTTCGGCGAGGTTTCGTATTCCGTATCCAGGCCCATGTCGGATCGGATGTCCGGAACAAACACACGTAGATCGCTGGCCTGCTCAGCCGCTCGATGCCTGAGGCTCTCCCAGGCTGATCGGGCGTCGGCAATCAGATGTTCGAGATCGGGCTGCACTTCGGGGATAGCGACGTTCGGTATCGGCACGTCGTCTGTAATCACAACGAAACGTGTGGGTGGATCCCGCGGCACATCGGCCACCTGTTCGGGTCTGTCCCGGAAGACAATCAGTACCGCCAGCAGGACCAGAGCCACCGTGACGACAAGTGGCCACACGCTGCGCTGATGCGACGCACCTCTCTTTGACGGGATCGACCTGGTCCCCGCGACTGAAGAAACAGACTTCGAGGACACCAGGCCTTCGCGACGAGCAGCCGCAATGACTCGGTCGGTCAGATCGACATCGACTGGTTCGCGACTGTCGTTCCACTCCCCGATGGCTCGCTCAAGCAGTAGCCAGTCATCCCACAGGCTCTGGCAATCAGCGCACGCTGCCGCGTGCTCGCTGAGCACCGAGTGATCGGGGGATCGACGCTCCTCAAGACAACAATCAAGTACTGACTGGAACTCATTGCAGTTCATGCTGAGCCCTCTGTTTGTGATGAACGAGCTAGGAACAATGCACGACTCCTCGTCCTCGCAGCCACTCGGCGAGCTGCAGCCGGGCCCGGTGCAGCCAGGTTTTCACCGTGCCCTGAGGACAGCTCAGAATCTCTCCGATTTCCTGATAGCTCAGCTCTTCCTGGTGATACAGGACGAAACACGTTCGGTATTCGTCTCGCAGTTGAGCCAAGGCCAGCTCCATCTCGTCGCCGATATCGACTTCCTGCGCCCGATGCTGCGAGTGCTCGCGACGCTCTCCCGCCAGTTCCAGAGCCACTTCGTTCTGGCCGGGTAGCTTCGAGCGTCGTTCCAGCGCCGTGCGACACCGGTTGGCGGCGATCGTCATCAGCCACGGCCGCAATGGCCGCTCCTGATCCCATTTGCTCAAGTTGCGAAACAACCGCACAAATACTTCCTGCGAGACATCTTCCGCATCTTCGCGGTGACCGAGCATCCGTAAACACAATGAGAATACGAGGTTCTGATACCGTTCCGTGAACGCGCGCATGGCCAGCTCGTCTCCGGTCAGACACTGCTGGACAAGTTCCACATCGTCCGCCACGGTCGGCCTGTCTGATAAGGAAGCAGAGCTTCGAGAGCCGTTCCTGACCTCGAAGCCTCGTCAATGATGTGAACTACCCGCCGGGAACGGTCTCGGTTTCGCCCCGCACAACGGAACCTGCTTTGCCATCCCGACATTCTCGAATTCGCAGAATCCCGAGACCCACTGACCCTTCAATTGCGGGGCGGAACGCGGTCTTTCGAAGTCCCGCGCACGTGAATCATCGTCACATCCTGCCAGCTCTACCTGGTTTCCGCATCCGACACCAAAAAGCTCAGAAGGCGGCTGAAGGATTCGGATTCTACCGCCGATTCTAGTTATGACCTCAGTGATTCACCCAACCGACATCCCTACGCATGAACACTCACGTGGCGAGCCCGCAGACCGATCCGATTCCCCAAGTCGACCGGGCCACCATCCGGGCGGACGGATTGCGCGCCTGGCCAGGCCGCCCGCACCCTCTGGGCGCACACTGGGATGGTGAGGGCGTCAATTGTGCCCTCTTCTCGCGGAATGCGACCGGCGTCGAACTGTGCCTGTTCGACAGCCCCCAGGACACGACGGAATCCGCCTGCATCCCACTGACGCAGCGGACGGGGGACGTGTGGCACGCCTATCTTCCCGATCTTCGGCCAGGGCAGCTTTACGGATTCCGCGTCGATGGTCCGTACCGCCCCAGCGACGGGCATCGATTCAACCGCAACAAGGTCGTGCTCGATCCCTACGCCAAGGCCATCGCCCGCGACGTGACGGATTGGGACGACAGCCTGTACGGCTATGAAATCGGGCAGTCCGACGTGACGTTCAACACCGACGACAGCGCCGCCGTCGCACCGCTGGCAGCCGTCATCAACGATGCGTTCAACTGGGGTGACGACCAGCGTCCCGAAGTGCCCTGGCACCGGACGGTGATCTACGAATGTCATGCTCGCGGGATGACCATTCAGCATCCGAAAGTCTCGCCACCGCGACGCGGCACCTACGCCGGGTTCGCCTCGGCCCCGATCATCAGGCACCTGCAGAATCTGGGCGTAACGACAGTCGAGCTATTACCCATTCACCACTTCACCAAGGACCGGTTTCTGGCCGACCGCAAGCTGACCAATTACTGGGGTTACAACTCACTGGCATTTTTTGCGCCGGAAATGCGGTACGCATCAGCGACGACTCCGCAGGAATCCGTCCGCGAATTCAAGACCATGGTGCGGACGCTGCACCGAAACGGCATCGAGGTCCTGCTTGACGTTGTCTACAACCACACGGGTGAAGGCAACGAAATGGGGCCTACGCTCAGCATGCGTGGCATCGATAACGCCAGCTATTATCGCCTGGCCGGAGATCATCGGTACTACGAGGACTTCACAGGCTGCGGCAACTCGTTGGACGTCAACAATTCGCATGCCTTGCAACTCGTGCTGGACAGCCTGCGGTACTGGGTCGAGGAGATGCACGTCGACGGTTTTCGGTTCGATCTGTGCTCGGTGCTGGCCCGCGAGCCGCGGGATTTCGATCCGGGTGCGGCGTTCTTTGACGCAATTCAGCAGGACCCTGTGCTCTCGAAAGTGAAACTGATCGCCGAGGCCTGGGATGCCGCGGGCAGCTACAACGTGGGCCAATACCCCACGCCGTGGCGCGAGTGGAACGGCAAATACCGGGACACCGTGCGCGAGTTCTGGAAAGGCGACTCAGGCCGATTGCGGGAGTTTGCCACACGCATCTGTGGCAGCAGCGATCTGTACGAGGCGGCCAGACGCAGCCCTTTATCGAGTGTGAATTTTGTCGCGTCGCACGATGGATTTCCGCTGGCGGACCTGGTCAGCTTCAACGACAAGCACAACGAGGCCAACGGCGAGGACAGCGGCGACGACCACAATTCGAGTTGGAATTGCGGCCACGAAGGACCGACCACCGATTCGGCCATCATCAAACTCCGCGATCGACTACGTCGGAACTTCCTTGCGACCCTGTTCTTCTCACAGGGCGTGCCCATGTTGCTGGGCGGTGACGAATTTGGTCGCACGCAGAGCGGAAATAACAACGCCTATTGTCAGGACAACGAGATTTCGTGGGTCGACTGGAACCACGACGCCAGGCAGACGGACTTCCTGAGATTCGCGCGTCGCGTCACGGAACTGTGGCGGAACCATCGCGTTTTCCAGCGACGAACGTTCTTCCGGCATCCATTGAGCGGCGACGATTCGGACCGCGATGTCCACTGGCTCACACCGGCGGCCGAACCAATGACACCGGTCGACTGGGAAGCCGGGTACGCTCGCTGTGTCGGCATGCTGCTGGACGGCAACATGATGGATGAGGTCGACGGATTCGGCGAACCGCTGGAAGACGAGACCGTCCTGCTGCTGATCAACGCCAGCGATCATGACATTCCCTTCCTGCTGCCACCGATCGAATCGAAGCAATTCTGGCACGCCGAACTGGATACCTTTTATCCCCGGCGTCGTCCCAAAAAGTACGAACGTGGCGCGATGTACCGGCTGAAACAGCGGTCTCTGGCATTCCTCGTCCGGCGAGATCAGATCTGGCACAAGCTGCGGAAGAAAGTCACGCGCCAGAAGAAGCGATCGCGTAGTCGTGGTACTTCGTAGGATCATCGCAGGCTTGTCTCGAGCCTGATCAGTCGCCTCGTAGAAGTCTCGGCGAGGAATACTGGGTAGCGACATTCGTGGCGGTGCCAGGCTATTCTGAGTAATCTGTCGTGCTCTTCACGAACCTTCTACCCCGGGCCGCGTCGCATCTGGCTGGAGTACGGGCTTGAGCCTGTCACCACCCTGCCATGCCGCCGACGGATGTACGCCGATCAGGGCCTCACGCCAGAAACCGAGTCGTTGTCATGCCCGTTTCAGTTGCCGGGATTGTTCCCGAATCCACCGAAGACCCGTTCAAGCTCATCGACGAGATTGAAGAGCTGAAACGGTCCACGGACACGACGATCCTTGCGCATTATTACGTCGACGGTGACGTCCAGGACGTCGCGGATTTCACTGGCGACAGCCTCAAGCTGGCTCGTGACGCCACGACCGTGACGACGTCTCGCATCCTCTTCAGCGGTGTTCACTTCATGGCCGAGACGGCCAAAATGCTGAGTCCGGAAAAGACCGTACTGCTGCCGGACATGCTGGCGGGTTGTTCGCTGGCCGAAAGCTGCCAGCCTGAAGCCCTGAAGAAATTCCAGGATGAGCTACGGGCTGAGGGACGCAAATTCGAAACCGTCGCATATATCAACACGTCGGCTGCCGTGAAGTCGCTGTGCGACTGGATCGTGACCAGCGGCAATGCCCGCGAGATCGTCGAACGCGTCCCCGCCGATCGCGAGATCCTGTTCGCACCGGACCAGCACCTGGGCCGCTATCTGGCCGAAGTGACCGGCCGCAAGATGATCCTGTGGCCCGGCGCCTGTCAGGTTCACGAGATTTTCAGCATTCAGGACCTGCTCGCCGCCAAACGGAACAACCCGGGCTGTACGGTGATGTCACATCCGGAATGTCCGCAGAACATTCTGGAAGTCTCCGACTTCATCGGAGGCACCGAGGCCATGCGGAAACACGTGATCGCTCAGACCGAGCCGCACACGTTCCTTGTCGCGACTGAAGCAAACATGCTGTACCCGCTGGAGAAAGCCGCCGGGCAGCACAAGTACATTCCCGTGCCGGGGATCATGGCGTCGACCGGCGAAACGTGTGCCTGCAATCGTTGCCCGCATATGGCTCGCAACACGCTGGAAGCAGTCCGCAATTGCCTGCGTGACGGAACCCCCGAGATCGCCTGGCAGCCCTTCTTCGAGCAGGCCCGCGAAGTTGTCGCCCGCAGCCTGCTCAAGTGATTACGCCGCGTCTCGCCCAAACGACTCGCGGGACTGGATGATCGAGTCCACGTCGAAGCGTGCGCCAAAGTAATGCTGCTGAGCATCCGGGTTGCTCAGGACGGTCTGAGCGTCCCCGCTCACCAGTACCTTGCCCCGAAAGATGATGTAGTTGCGATCGGTGATCGTCAGCGTCTCACGCTCGCGGTGGTCTGTCAGCAACACTGAGATTCCGCGGCTTTTCAATTCGCCGATGATGTCCTGAATGCTGTGAATCGTGACCGGGTCGATTCCCGTAAATGGTTCGTCGAGCAGGATGAGGACTGGATCGGTCGCCAGGCAGCGGGCGATCTCCAGACGTCGCTTTTCGCCGCCCGACATTGTTGACGAAATTTGTTTGCGTTTTTCGGCCAGGCCGAACTGTTCCAGCAGGCTGTCGACTTTGTCAGTCCGCTCACCGCGCGACATTGGCAGGTATTCAAGTACGGCGTGAATGTTCTGCTCGACCGAAAGCTTCGTGAAAATGCTGTGGTCCTGCGGCAGGTACCCCATACCGTTCTGAGCACGTCGGTACATGGGCCAGCGTGTGACATCGATCCCGCGCAGAAAGACACGGCCCTCGGTCGGGGCAATCATCCCGCAGGCCATGCGGAAGCTGGTCGTCTTGCCGGCACCATTGGGACCGAGCAGACCGACGATTTCACCCGGGGCAACCTGAAAGTCCACACCGTCAACAGCTCGCTTGCCCGGAAAATCCCGAACAAGGCCGGAGCACTCGAGTAAATGCTGAGACACTTCGCCAGAACTCGAAGGAGTTGCCGTCGTGTCAGGAACGGTCACCGGTGTTGCGGGCATGACATCTTCCATGATGTTTCAGTTGATCGTACCACCGCTCTTGATCACGCCATCTTCGATCAGGTCCTGTGCGGCAGTCGTGAGCAGTTCTGCAGGGATGGGCACATACGGTCCATCCTGATACGTCAGGAATAACCAGACGTCTGGAAACCTCATCACGCGTTGGATGCGACGCCATTGCCATCTGGAGAACCGGCCTTCCATTTCCACTTCCATGTGATCGTCGGTCAGCCGAATAGTCACGCGTGGGTCGTCCATGTCCCGGAAGTTCGCGTCGGAGTGCGAGTAGTATTGGAACCATCGGAACAAAGTGCCATACGAGATCGTGAGCCCCACGATCACGTACCACGGCTGATAGCCCATCGAGGCTGCCACCGTGCAGCCAATCGCGAGCGCGGTGAGCAATACCAGCCCCGGCCCGATCACGCGTTGAATGTAGCGGCGTGCCGCCAGTTTCCCAATTGCCGGCGTGGCCTCAAACGTGAACTCAATGGGCGTCGTGCTCATGGCGACCGGGTGTGAAATTCGTCTTGGCTACAGGAAAACTGTCTGTGTCAGCGTATCCGCTGCATCCGCCAGATGTTGGGATAGAACGGCGCGCGAAAGTCCGGGTAATCGGATCGCACGATACCGTCGCGCGTACGTTTCTTGTGTCGAGTTACCGGATACCCCTCGCCGCCATTCATGAACGGAATCCCGTGCGGCCAGTAGATGTAGAAAGCCCGACCGACCAGTGCGGACCTCGGCACGGCGTGACGTCGTTCAGCTCCGCGGGAATTAGGCCACACGCGACTGTCCTGGCTGCGCGGTGAATTGTCGCCCAGCATCAGGTACTCGTCGTCGCCGAGTTCGAACCGGGCATTCCGGCCGCGTTTCATGTAGATGTCGTACCATTCAGCGGGGTCGTTCAGGGCCCTGCGCAGATTGAATGGCTCGGGGTGTTCATCGTCGCCGTGCCAGCCGAAACGATCTGCCTGATCGTTCCCCAACTGACTGGCCCGGTAGTAAAGATCACGTTCGACAAACAGATCGGACACCCGTACGCCCGCTGTCAGGGCCGCTATACCGACCGGAATCAGATCGGCGTTCTGCGGACTGGGGCTCAGTGTCTCATCGACGGGAAATTCTGCTGCGGCGCCAAAGTCGATCAGATCGTCGTCCACCCACAGGCACAGCCGGTCATCCACATTAGCAAACCGGACGTGCCATTCGCCCTCACCACTGATTCCGCTGTCCGCCTCGGCGAGAACGTCTTCAGTTCCCTCTTCACCGCTGAATCGCAGGACAGAAACGAGCTTCGCCGTCCCGGTGGTGACATCGATTCGGCAACGGAAGGATCGGATGCCTTCATTCAGTTCGAAGACCACCTCCGATTGCGGGTCTGCCGACAGGATTTGGAGTGTGCAGGACAGCGTCAGGTCACTGCACCAGAAGTAGTCATCGTCGGTCCGGCCGTTGCCACCGTGATACGTATTGTAGCCACAGAAATCCGTGATCAGTTGTGGTGCCGGCCGTTTCAGACCGGGTTCGGCAAACAATGGTGACGACGGCCCGTCCGCATCTTCCGTCACGGCCGCCCAGTCATCGGGCGACGGGATGATGTGACGATACCGCAGCCATTTGAGTCCGAAAGTATTGGTCGCCGCCAACTGAAATGCATGCGCCGCGTCATCCGACTGCCACGTCCCGTCCGTTTCCACCCACCCATCGACCGGAGCCAGATCGAGTGCCCCAGCATCAGCCTCTGTAACGGCACGCACACCAGTTGCTCGCTCCACTGCCGCCCAGCGTTTGGGCCACCCGTGTTCGTGGAGAGGCGTTTCCGGATGGTTGTTGTCATAGACGGGAATCTGCAGCATTTTCTGTTTCGACGGCTTCTTCCGCAGGATCGACTGCGTGCGGTCCTCTTCGATTCGGTAAACATCGCCACGTTCGATCTGGATCGTCTCGCCAGGCAGCCCCACCATCCGTTTGATGTAGTTGGTTGTCGGCTTTTCCGGATACTTGAAGACAGGCACGTCCCAGCGTTGCGGGTCAGCGAATTCGTAGGGGAACTTGTTAACCAGAATGCGATCCCCCTTGAAGACCGGCAAATCACGGACCGGGTTTTCAAAGCGGCAGTTAGGGCACATCGCCGCTCTGATTCGACTGTTGTCATTGTACAGCCCGGTCGAGTCGTCAATTTCGTCGCTGGCCCCGAAGCTGAAGTGAAATTCGCAGGCCTTGCAGTCGGCTTCCTTGTGCCGGCCATACAAAGTCGGCGCCATCGAGCCAGTCGGGATCACGAACGCCTCGGCTTCGAACGCGCGAAACAGAAAAGCCAGCACAAAGGCCACCACGATGGACTCCATCGTCTCGCGTGTGCCGTCCTGTTGATACTTGCCTTTTTTTGAAGCCTTCGCGTCGTCCTTCTGCTTCGCATCGGACTTCTTCGCGTCGGTGTCTTTCGCTGACTTGCTGCGTGATTTCGCCATTGTGCATTCGTAACGAGAGGGGTTGGTTATCCGGAGACAGCCGCGGCAGGATTGACTGGGACAGACTGTACCGCAGTTCCTTTTCGAAGTTTCGCCCGGCACGCTACCTGATGTACCGCATGCGGGAGAAGTCAGGAACGCGGATGTGACTCACCCTGTCGCCGATCCGGAGACGGCCTGGCCGTGACGGCAGATGCACCACGAGCGGGCGTCCAATGAGCAGACGTCGTGGAACGACGGGGTCCCGCCAGCCGCGGCTGTCGAGTGACACCGGGCTGTTGTCGCCCAGCATGAAGAACTCGTCATCACCCAGCGACAGTGGCCGGCTCGTCGCGTGCTGGCCAGCCTCGGCCGTGTAGTGGACGTCGCGGAACAACCTCAGCGAACTGACGCGCGCCGTCCCATTGACGACCCCGATACTCGCTATTCCGCCGGCTGCTGAACCGTCCGGTCCCTGCATGGCCGGAATCCCTTCGCCTGAGCGTCCGGCGATGGCGATCAGCGGCGGTCGGTATGCGGCGACGGGAATCATCGGATCGATCGTCTCGACCGACTCAGGCAATGGTTCCTGGACAAGCACCTGGCCGTTAATTGCCACGGTGACCTGACGATCGAACACAGAGAACTCCAGCTCCAGCGGCCAATCCGCCCACATCGAAGCTTCGGCAATCATGAGCTTCGGCCTGGTTTCGCCCCTCAATCGGGCAGCCAGAAGCGACTCCAGATTTGCCCAATGCGAGTCCGGCAGACAGAAAACGCTCAACTCGCGCCCAGCAGGGTCGAGCAGGCAGACGACTTCGTCGCCGCGGTTTTTGATTCTCGCCGCGATTCCCCCGGTACCGGAATTCCAGTCGAGTTTTGCGGTCAGCATGAGGTCATGAGTCGGCACGCGATCGTGATCGGCTTCGTGTCTGTTGTAACCGTACCGATCCATCACCGGCTGCACCTGAAGTGTGGCCCGGGCGTGGCCGGCACGATCCGGTGATACTTGACCTCGTGACCTCCCGGGAGCGGGTCGCAACCAGTTGTGGTATCTCAGCCAGGCAAACGAGGGTTCGTCCGACCTCCCATCAGTGGCGAGGGATGGTGCAGCTTTCACCGACGCGACGAAACCGCTTTCTACCGGCTGCCATTGACCAGTCTCGTCGATCCATCGCGGAATCCAGTCCTTAGACCGGGATGGAAAGTCGTTGTCGAACACGGGAATCCGGATGGCCCGTTGTACGGGCATCGATTTTCGTTGCCGTTCCCCGTTGACGAAAATGTCTCCGTCTCGAATCTGTACCGCTTCGCCGGGCAACCCGATGGTCCGCTTCACGTAGGCCTGACTGGGGTCGTTGGGATTAAGGAATACCACGACATCCCAGCGTTTCGGCCCTCCGATCCGCAGCCAGCGGCCCAGTTCTGTCAGCCAGGCATTCTTAAGCACAAGCAACTGGTCGCCGTCGTTTCGCGGGACATTGGACACGTCGATGGTGGGCAACCGGCAATTCGGACACGTCGCCACCAGAGAAGAAACACTGCGCGGCCGTTCCACCGACACACCAAAGGCGAAAGAGAAGCCACAATCGGGGCACTGCACGCGTTTGTGATACCCCAGCAGAGACGGAGCCATCGAGCCGGTTGAGATGATGTATCCCTCCAGCACAAACGCTCGAAAGAAGATCACTGCCATGGCCAGGCAGATCAAAGCTTCCAGCAGTTGCCGGACCGACGTTTGCTCGGTCTCAGTCGCTTCCGTCTCACCAGCGGTTTCCGCCTCCGGGGCCGGGACCGCCGTCGCGGCGGAGTGGGGCACAATCGGGTCCGGAGGGGGGAAATCTGTCACAGCGGGCTGACGTCCAGTAGCGCGGTCCAGGCGGAAAGAGAGACGATTCTAAACAGGTCGGTGACCATCTGAAACGGCGGTCCTGCTGTAAACAGACTCGCCTTGACGGTGTTGGGAGAATGCCGAGAATCCCGCCCCCCAGGTTTTTTGGAATGGACTCCTCGACTCCAGGGCGAATCTGCTCGCGGATGAGACTGTTACGTCGTTCGGACATGGAGGTCCGAAACATGCCGCTCTGGCTTCCCGATCTGCCCAGCCCCGTCAGTCTGCGACGGTTGTTTCCTCACGCCAGCTTTGTGGGTTGCGGGAACGTGATTGCGTCGGACGTGACCGAAGACAGCCGCGAGGCCGGTCCGAAGACCATATTTGCAGCGATTCCCGGCACGAAGATCGATGGCCGCCAGTATGCGGCAGACGCTGTTCGACGTGGCAGTCCGGCCATCCTTACGGCACAACCACTGCCCGGGATCGCGGCACGGCAATGCATCGTGCCGGATGTCAGATCGGCATTTTCGCGACTGTGTGACGCAGTGCAGGGCTACCCGGCCAGACAGTTACGGATTTCGGCCGTGACCGGCACGAATGGCAAAACAACAACGGCCTGGCTGATCCGCTCAATTCTGCAGGCAGCTGAGCGTCGCTGTGGACTGCTGGGCACAATCGAGTACCACGACGGCCAAACCGACTCATCCGCCAGTCTGACAACGCCAGATGCCCGCACTGTCTCCAAGTGGTTCCGTCAGATGGTGGCGGCTGACTGTCGATACGCAGCCATCGAACTGTCGAGTCACGCACTGGATCAGGGACGACTCCGCGGGACGGCTCTGGCGGCGGCCGTCGTAACGAACGTGACTCAGGATCATTTTGACTATCACAACACGTACGACGAATACATCGCTGCCAAAGCACGCATCATTGACGACGTGGACTCAGCCGGAATTGTGGCCGTCAACATCGACAACGCCGGCAGCGAGCGGATCGGGCAACTGGCCGTCGAAGCCGGTCGCTCGGTCGTGACATTCTCGCTGCAATCCGCCGCCGATCTGCGTGCTGAAGTTCTGCAGGAAACACTCGATGGAACACGCTTTCGGCTGACGACCGATGTCTGGGACGTCGAAATCACGACGACACTGCCGGGACGTCACAACGTCCTGAATTGCCTGGGAGCGGCCGCGGTCTGCCGGCACATGGGACTGGACGCCGAGTCGATTCGAAGAGGTATTGAATCGATTCGTCTTGTGCCCGGCCGATTGCAACGTCTGGACTTCGGACAGCCGTACCACACGTTCATTGATTACGCCCACACCGACGACGCGCTGCGGAGTGTGGTCGACAGCATCAAGTCACTTAGCGACGGACGGTTGATCTGCGTGTTCGGAGCCGGCGGCGATCGCGACCAGTCGAAGCGACCACTGCTGGCCGCCGCCGCCGCGCGAGCCGACTTCGCCGTCGTCACCAGTGATAACCCGAGGACGGAATCACCGCAGACCATCATCGAAGACATCCTGTCCGGCTTCCCGGCTGGATTCACGCAGTTCCACATCGAATCCGATCGCCGTCGAGCTATCGATTTCGCTCTGGCCGAGGCGAAACCCGGTGACTGCGTGCTGATTGCCGGGAAGGGCCACGAAGCTGAGCAGATCATTGGCACTCAACGGCTTCTGTTCGACGACCGCGAAGTCACACGCAAATTGATTGAAGCGAGATTTCGCCCATCGACCGCAGAACCAGACGCCGTTTCAACATGGTGATGTTCCGCAGTGGGAGAGTTCCGTGTTTGCGGCGCATTCACATACCGGGCCGAGCCCCTTCTGTTATTGAATCATGAAATTCCCCCTGGACGTCATCGCGACAGTCACCGACGGAGCCCACACCGGAGTCGACGGGCCGCGGAGACCGCTGCGCATTGTGACGGACTCACGAGCGGCATCTCCTGGAACCGTGTTCTGGGCACTGCCGGGCGAGACGCACGACGGGCACGATTTCGTTTCACAAGCGGTCTCGGCGGGTGCGGACGCCTGCATCGTGGATCGGCAGTGGTATCTGGAACAGGATCAACTGCCGACGTGCCCCGGCGTACTCGTGGACGATTCGCTGCAGGCGCTGGGCGATCTTGCCGCATGGCATCGACAACGTCGTCCTGTGCGAGTGATCGGGATTACGGGGAGCTTCGGCAAGACGTCAACACGTGAAATGATCCATGCGGCACTCGGCCCGAGCTTCGAATCACTCCGCAGCCCAAAGAACTACAACAACCAGTTCGGCGTCCCTCTGACATTGCTGCAACTGCGTCCGCACCACGAGATCGCGGTGGTGGAACTGGGTGCTTCGGCGGTCGGTGAAGTAGCCCGTCTGTGCGAAATCGCCGCGCCGGATGTCGGAGTCCTCACGGGTATCGGAGCGGCACACGCAGGCGACTTTGGCGGAATCGAAGCCATCGCACAGGCCAAAGGTGAACTGGCACACGCACTACCTGGCCGCGGACTGCTTCTGGTACCGGGCGAAGACGAACGGGCGATCGCGATCGCCCGCACTGTTTCATGTCGAGTCCTGCGAGTCGGCACGGGTATTCACAACGACGTGCGCTGTTCCAGTGTCTCCATGGGGAGCGACGGATTGACCGCTGTCATTAATGGCAGTCGGTTTCAGGTCCAGGCGTTCGGACAGCATTTCGCCCGCTCGGTTCTGTTTGCTGTCGCACTCGGTCGCGAGTTCGGACTGGCTGATCGTGAAATTGCACGCGGACTGGAGCAATTCCGGCCGGTCGCCGGCCGCTGCACTGTATCCAGCACGACGCCCTGGACCGTCGTCGACGACACATACAACGCCAGCCCCGAAGCTATGCAGGCGGCCATCGAATTACTGGCTCAGTGGCCGACAAACGGACGCCGGATTCTGGTCACAGGAGACATGCTGGCACTCGGCGACATCGCATCTGAAGCTCATGAAAACGTTGGCATTGCTGCAGCCGAAGCCGGAATAGACTTCATTCTGTCGTGCGGCGGCTTCGCCACAGCAGTCGTGTCTGGAGCCACCCAGGCCGGCTTTGATCCCGAGCATGTTTCCGGTTTTCCTGTCGTTGAAGCACTCATCCAGAAGCTCGAATCGATGCTGCAACCCAACGACGTCGTGCTCGTAAAGGGATCGCGGTCGACGCACATGGAACGTGTGATCGAACGAATCGTCAAACGACCGACTCATAAGGCGAAACAACCGTTATCCCTCAGCCCGCGGACATAAATGCTCATCTGGTTGATTCAGAAGTTCGCCCCGCTGTTTGAAAAACTGCAGTTGCTGACGACCGGCGACTCCACTGTTTTTCTGACGGCGCGAATTGCGCTCGCCAGCGTGACGTCGTTTCTGCTGGCATTGCTGTTCGGGCCTCCTGTGATTCGCTGGCTGAAGACTCGGTTTCAAGAGCGGGTCGCGAGTGATTCAGAGCGACTCAACGAGCTTCATGCGGACAAACAGGCGACTCCCACGATGGGCGGCGTGTTCATTTCTGCGTCCATCCTGCTGGCGTCACTGCTCTGGGGCGATCTGACAAGCCCATACACCCTGTGCGGCATCGGAGTCGTGTTGACGTTCTGCATGCTGGGTGCATGGGACGACTGGATCAAGCTCAGCACGGATCGCAATGGCCTGCGTGCCCGGCACAAGTTCGTCATTCAGCTTCTTCTGGCAGCGGTATTCGCCACGTTCATTTACTTCGTGAATCGCGACCGGCCCTTCGGCCTCGCGCTGGTCTCCCCGATCGGGTCCGCAACGCTCCCCCTTGGGATGTTGTTTGTCGGATGGGCGATTCTGGTACTTGTGGGCAGCTCTAACGGAGTCAACCTGACGGATGGCCTCGACGGACTGGCCAGCGGCTGCATGGTGTTCGCCGGAGCGGCATTTACGGCGTTGACGTATCTGGCCGGACACAAAGGCATGGCCACTTACCTCGCGATTCCGTACGTCGCTGGTGGTGGCGAATTGAGTGTCGTGATGGCGGCGATGGTCGGTGCCATGCTGGGGTTTCTGTGGTTCAACTGTTACCCCGCTCAGGTCTTCATGGGCGATGCCGGGTCGTTACCGATCGGAGCGTTGCTGGGTCTCGCAGCACTGGTGTCACGGCAGGAATGCCTGCTGGTGCTGGCCGGAGGCGTGTTTGTCATTGAAACGCTGAGCGTCATTGCTCAGGTCGGCTGGTTCAAGCTGACGGGAAATCGCCTGATCGCGTGCAGTCCGCTGCACAATCACTTTTTGTTCAAAGGCGAGCACGAGTTCAAAATCGTCGTGCGCTTCTGGATCGGCTCGGCCTTACTGGCCCTGATCACCGTCGCCAGTCTGAAGATTCACTGAGCCCCACTCAGATCGTCATCGAAGTAAAGCCGCCGTCGACGACGATGTTCTCACCGGTCAGAAAACTGCCGGCATTTGGCGAGGCCATCAGCAATACCGCCCCGGCAAGTTCTTCAGGCGAACCAAACGGGCTGAGTTCCTGTTCGCCTTCGACCGGACGCAGCGTCGGCGTATGGCGACGGATGCTGGCGACGCGATCCGGCGTCAGTACTTTGCGGTTCTGCTCGGCCGGGAAGAAGCCTGGCGAAAGAGCATTCACACGGACGCCGTACTGAGCGAACTCGCGGGCAAGGTTCTGAGTGAGATTGATCACCGCAGCCTTGGTCGCCGAGTACGTAAACACTCGCGACAGTGCAGTGATACCGCTCAACGAAGCGATATTTATGATCGACCCCTTTGTGCCGCGCTCGATCATGTCGCGGGCAAATACCTGGCTCGCCAGACGCACGCCGCGAAGATTGATGTTGAGAATGTTCTCCCACTCCTCGTCAGTAATTTCGAGGAACGGTGTGGCAGAGTTCGTTCCAGCCCCGTTGACCAGAACGTTGCACTCGCGATCACTGACTTTGAGATGGGCAACGATTGCTTCCAGATCACTCTGGCTGGTGCTGTCGGCTTTGAAGAACTCGGCCGAGCCACCGGCTGCTTTGATCCGATCAACGATAGTGCTGCCATTTTCTCCATCCGGCTTGAGTGTTCGGCCAACAATCAGAACGTGAGCGCCAGCTCCCGCGAGTGCCTCGCTGAACGCGCCACCCAATACGCCCGTGCCGCCAATGACAACCGCGGTCAGGCCGTCGAGTCCGAAGAGAGAGGTCAGGTAGCTGGCTGAATTACTCATGTGTATGCGTTTTCCGATTCTTGATTGGTCGTTATCGCGTTTGGCCTAACGGAATGTCACGCGCGCAAGCGAGTGAACTCCAAGTCACATTGTTCAATCGCGTGCGCGTTTTGAAGTTGCAGAGTTTTGCTGCCCCGGAGGGGCAAAGGGGAGTAGCCCGGGGTTTCAACCCCGGGAAACAAGGGGTGAAAACTTTAATAAGCCGCGGAGGGGCGACGGCAGAGACCGACACGGAATCGCCATCGCCCCTCCGGGGCTGTGGTTCAGAAATGGCTGTTTTTCCCGGGGTTGAAACCCCGGGCTATTTGCCCACGTCCCTTCGGGACTGAAGCGTACAACTTCACAACTTGCGCGTCGGGCTTGTACGCGCGTCGTAAACCACTAACCGATGAATTCCAGTTCGACCGGGTTCGGGATTACGCCGGCTTCGAAGCCGCGTTTGAGCAGCAGTTCCACCGCATGCTTACCCTTCTTGCCGAAGTCGAGCGTCCAGTCGTTGACGTACATTCCGACGAACTCGTCAGCCTTGGAGTGATCCAGGTCACGACCGTACTGCAATGCGTGGGCGAGTGCTTCTTCTCGGTGGTCCAGGCCGTACTGAATACTCTGCTTCAGCAGTACCGTCACCTCGTTCATCGCGGGCTGACCCAGATCGCGGCGGATCGCGTTGGCTCCCAGCGGCAGCGGCAGTCCATCCGTGTCTTCGTACCACCATTTGCCGAGGTCGACAATCAGGCTCAATCCCTGATTCTCGTACGTCAACTGACCCTCGTGGATGATCAGCCCGGCGTCGACTTTGCCCTGCTCGACAACGTTCAGGATCTCGTCGAAGGGGTGAACTTCGTACTCAAATGTGTCACCCAGCAGCAGCTTCAGTGCGAGGAACGCGGTCGTTAGTTCGCCGGGAATCGCGATCTTCCTGCCCTTCAGGCTTTCGATTGAGCCGGCTTCGCGAGCGACAACCATGGGGCCGTAGTTGTCACCCATGCTCGCGCCACACAGGCACAGAGCATAGGTGTCGGTCAGGTGCGCGTAGCCGTGCAGACTGACCGCGGTCAGTTCGAGTTCGGCTTTGAATGCGCGGTGGTTAAGCGTTTCGATGTCCTGCAGGGTATGCGTGAATCGATATTGGCCAGTGTCGATTTTGTCGTTGGCCAGGGCGTGAAACATGAAGGCGTCGTCGGGATCGGGGCTGTGTCCGACGTTGATGAGAATTCGCTCGTCGCTCATTGAAGGGGGCTTTCAGGCTGAAACGGAAGGAAGTCCGGGAAGGTAGCGGGGCCTCCCAGGGGTCGCAACCAACGCCCGGCGGCGGTGCTGCACAACGTCTGATCCGCACACGCCCGGCGTGTTTAACCGCGTTCGCGCTCGGTGTTGGTCGCACACTGCGACGGTGATCACTTCACGAACACGAACTCTTTCACGTTGAACAGTACGTGACAGAAATCGGACCAGGCCTGCTCGTTCGTCTGCCAGTTGTCGCTGGCTCCGTAGCTGGTCGCCTGCTGTTCCAGGAATTCGAGCCCGTCGGTCAGCTCGTCGTTGCTGGGAGGCCGCGCGAAGGCTCGCTCGTACAGCCGACTGATTCGATCTGCGGGCACGACATCGCCCGCGGTCAGTTCTCGCTTCGCCCACACCTGAGCCTGCTGAATGACGAACGGGTCGTTCATCAGAATCAGTGCCTGGGCCGGCACGTTCGAGATCGTGCGTCGACCGATCGCGGTGAAGGGAATCGGCGTGTCGAATGCCAGCATCATGGGCGAAAGGAAGTTTCGGTTGACGGAAACGTAAATGCTCCGACGCCCGTTGCCGTCTAATGGTCCGCCGCGCGGTCTGCCTCGCCCCTGCATGAACGGCGTCACATAGACCGGCACTGGCGGTCCGGAGACCGTCCGATCCAGACGTCCGGAAATCGTCAGCATCGCGTCTCGAATGGCCTCACCCGGCAGACGACGGATCGGCATTCGGTGCCACCATTTGTTGACGGGATCGACATCCGCGTAGTCCGGGTTCACTCTGCTGTCCATCTGATAGGTCTGTGTCAGCAACAGCGACCGGATCAGCGATTTGACCGACCAGCCCTCTGCAACGAAGCGAGTTGCCAGATGATCCAGCAGTTCAGGATGTGTCGGTCGCTCGCCGAGCACGCCGAAGTTGTCGACCGAGGCCACAATGCCTCGACCGAACAGGTGATGCCAGATCCGGTTGGCCATCACTCGGGCCGGGAATGGGTTTGACGGAGACAGCAATCGTTCGGCCAGTTCGAGCCGACCACTCCCGTCGTCGCCGAAATCCGGCTGGTTGTTGCCGGAGATGGCTTCGAGCATGCGGCGTGGCGCCACCGGACCGAGATTCGCGTGACTGCCGCGAACAAAGACATGCTCGTTCTCGCCCGTGCCGTCAGTCATCGCGAGGACGTATTGCGGCGTGGGAACTTCATTGGCAATGCGGTCCGCTTCCTCGCGAAGTGTGGCCAGTTTGTCGGCGACCACATCGTCTGCCACGAGGTTCTGCGAGCCGAGCCAGCCGGCTAACTGTTCAGCACCACCACTCGCATCGACGTCGGGTGAATTCGACAGTCTGGCAATGGCCAGCGCCAAAGCCTGCTGCGTAGTGATGTCGTCGCTACCCGCGATGGTCAGACTTGCCGCGCTAACGGGATCGACCTGTGCGGTCCCGCCATCAGCCAGCCGGATTTCATCAACGACAATCCAGCCATCACCTTCGTCAATCAATTCGATGTGAGCTCGATGGCCAACGTGGTTCCGCACGTCGCCACCTTGGCGGAACCAGTGCAACTGTTCGTTCTTCAGATCAAACTTGCAGCCTCGGAACAGCAGCCCGTTGTATTCATCCATGACGTAGTTATCGATGATCAATCGGACGGTGACGTTGTTACCGGCAAATCGATACAGGACGCTGGGCTTTGTCAGGGTGAATTCCGGCGATCGGAGCACTCCCCGCAGTTTGTTTCCGTAGCGACCGCTCGAGATGGCGCCTGGGAAACTCGGGGCCTTGCCGCGCGACCAGGCGTGTGGCTGAAGCGGTGCATCCCCAAATGCCCACCCAGTGGAGAACCAGCCGTCAAAGTTGCCGTCGTCGAAATCATCAATCAGATCCGTCTCGCTCTCGAACTTCTCACGAGCCGTTGTCGCGGACTCCAGTCGTGTGGAAACACGGGATCGAGTCGCGGTCAGGTCGCTATCGGTTGACTGAGCTAACTCGCGCCAGGTGAACAACGGATGTGAGGGGGATTTGAGCCCGTCGTCTGACAGCGCTCGAACCCACCGCTCCAACGTTTCCGGACCAACACCGTGCTCTTTGGCCACAACACCTATCGGACGCTTTGTCAGCGTGGCCTTTCCCGAGTCGGTCAGCACGATGTGGTCGACGTTGACGTGCCCCCATCCGCCTTTCTGTTCGTCCACAATCTGAATCACTGCGAGTTCCAACTGCAGGGCAGAGACATCCCATACATGCGCGTCGAGCCGCTCGTTGGCCTTCCCGGTAGCCGTGCGGACGACTTTGCCGTTGACCAGCAGATTCATACATGTGCGGCCTTTGTGCGCTCCGCCGCCAATCAGGAACTGAATTCGACGGCGATCAATCACAAACTCGGGCGATGTCAGTCGACCGGTGGCGTTGTCACCTCCGACATAAGAATTGACCAGTCGCTTACCTGAGAAGCCGGAGACTTTCTGCTGACGCTGCAGAGTGCCGGCAACCGTCCCTTTGGCGAACGCGGCCCCTTCGGCTTTCCATTCGCCGAAGTCTTCACTTTCGAAGTCGGCCAGTAGAATGTCGCCGCGCTTGCCACTCGGTACGTCACTGTCGCCAGGCTTCGGAGAGCCAAAAATTACCTCGCGGGATGCCAGCAACAGTCGCGTTGTTCGATCAACGGCATCCCCGGCTGAACGGTGAACCGACGTGGCTATCAACTCATCCGCAGTCGCGTGCAGTTCCTTGAGCTGACTCACAGCCTTCTCAATACGTCCCTCGGGATCGACGTAGGCATGCTGTCGTCGAGAACTCTGCAGAAATCCGGACAGTGCGTAGTAGTCGCGGGCACTGATGGCATCGAACTTGTGATCGTGGCAGCGGGCGCAGGCGACAGTCAGGCCCAAAAACGTCTTCGAGAAAACATCGAGTTGATTATCGACAACGGTCGCTTCTTCCCCCTTCACGTCAACTGGTGCGTGTTTCAACTCTCCCAGAAACCAGAACCCCGTTCCGATGATCGACTCACTCGTGCCATCGACCGGGTTCCGCCGCGGGTTCTTAAGCAGGTCGCCGGCGATGTGCTCACGCACGAACTGGTCGTACGGGACATCGGCATTGATCGCGCGAATGACGTAATCGCGATAATGATGTGCGTACTTCAGCTTGTAGTCGAACTCGTGCCCGAGCGTTTCGGCGTAACGCACGAGATCGAGCCAGTGCCGGGCCCAGCGTTCGCCAAAGTGCGGCGATTCGAGCAGCGAATCGACGACCCGGGCCAGTGCATCCGGTGTCGACAACTTGTCGTCGAGGAATTCCCGCACCTGCTCGGGAGTCGGCGGAAGTCCGACCAGATCGAAGTACACGCGACGGATCAGCGTGCGGCGGTCCGCAGGTGGAGCCGGAGCGAGGTTTCGAGCTTCCAGTTCGGCAAGAATAAAGCGATCGACGGCGCTGCGTGCCCAGGCATTGTCTTTCACTGCTGGTGCGGCGACGTCACGAATCGGCTGCCAGGCCCAGTGAGACTTCTTACGTTCATCCAGCGGAAACATCTTTTCTTCGACCGTGACAGTCAGGCCTTCGTCGGTCCACGGCAAACCACGTTCCACCCACTTCGTCAGGATGGCAATCTCGCCCTCGGGTAGTCGACCGCTGGGTGGCATTTCCAGAGATTCGTACAGGATCGCCTCAATCATCAGGCTTTCGGCCGGTTCATTCGGAACCGCCGCCGGTCCGGTCTCGCCGCCGGCCAGCAGCAGGGACCGCGCATCAAGCCGCAGTTCACCTTCCAGCCGCTTCGCGTCCTTCGAGTGACACTTGAAACAGCGAGCTTTCAGCAACGGATGCACCTTCGTCTGAAAGAACTCGACGTCGGCCTTTGAAAACTGCGGCTGTTCTGACGGATCAGGTGATTCCTCGGCGACCGCGTTGCCTGTCATCGTCAACACAGCGATCAAACTGGTCAGGCAGTTCGTAGTGATTCGAAGTCGGTTCAGTGTCATGCGGTTATCCCTGCAAAGTCGCAAACCAGTACCGGGAAGGCCTCGACATCATAAGGCCCCATCGCCAGCCCTGTCCCCTTTCCTCACAGCGGGCCTGAATCATCCGCGACGAGAACACACCACTGCCGTACGCGTAAAGCAGCAGCGTGACCATCATGCGGGATGGTACGGGGGCTGTCCGGTGAGGGAGTTTCGGTAGCGTTCAAAGAACGGCGTGAGGTCCATCTCGCGGACGACGTCCAGCAGGAAGTAGACGAGATGATTCGACTCCAGCCAGTCGCGAGGCGAAGGCGGCAGCAGCCACGTCTGATCCGGATACCAGTTGCGAAATGTCCCGCTCACCCGTAATCCGAATTCAGGCTCCCCAAAAGGAATCCATTCCCGACTCCACCCTCTGTAGCGCATCTCCATCGAGAAAACCAGGTCGATTTCCATTCTCGGACAGACTCCAAGGCGGAGTTCTCCGAAATCCGCACGCTGCAGATCCCGATTTCGGAGAAATCGGGCTACGGCTCAGGCACCGCTAACGGTTGAGGCGGGGAGATGAGTGTGGATCAGCGCTCCGTGCTCGAATGGGGCTCAGATTGCCTGGGAGCGAGAGTGAATGCGGGGCATTTGCCGAAGTACCGGGTTCGCGACGTGCTGGATTGAATCCCTGGTTCACGGGAACGATGCCGTCTGGTGGCGAAGTGGATGGCATCGCTGAGGGCGGCGCTGGCCATGACACCTGCCGCGCACCACGCTGTGATGGCATCAGCGGCGCGGGTATGAGCCGGCGGATGGCCATATCGAGCTGCGCGGCGTACAGCTCGTGACCGGCCGTACTGAATCCCCTCGACGTCGACTGGAACAGATTGTCGGGATTTCGGATGCTGCGAAATGCGGTCGAAACGTCGCACAATGGGAGCCGCCTGGTGCGGGCGAATACCCGAATGCGCTCGAACGGTGCATCACTGTCATACTCCGTTCCGGAATACACCCCGTTGACTTCCGGAATCCGGGCGCCACGTGCTGCTGTCGGTGAAATCTGCCACGGCGCAGGATGCACAGCCAGCAGCAACCGCGTGCCGCGTCCCTGGCAATGCGCAGCAAGGTGATCCCAGGCGGATAGTGTCAGATTGAGCGGCAGGGCCCATTCCGCCGAGTCGTCCGACAACCAGTCGTATTTCGTCCGTGGATCACCGAACGAGTCGTCCGCCGGCCTGGCGGAAGCTTTACCAAAGACCCCGCCGATGTTGCCCTGGACCCACTTCCAGATCAGGAAGTTGTCGGTCAGGGGCAGGATTCGGGGCTGGTTGTTCAGGCTGGGATTCACGCACGCCAGCGGCTGCTCGCTTTCCCCCAGATCCGTCAAACGCCGAAACCGCCGGTCGTCCCAGACGTCGGACATGTCGAAGTGGGCAATGATCAGATCCGGGTCGAGCCCGGCCAGTTGGTGCTTCACCTGCAGATACGACAACAGTGGACAGAAATCCGGAATACCCGCGTTGATCACCTCGATGGGTCGATCGCTGACAGCCTGCAATCGTCGCTGCAGCACATTGCCGAAGGTGGCGTCGTAAGCGATCTCCGGAGCCAGAACGGTCTCGTCGCCAACACAGACGATGCGGAACACGTCGCGCGGTTTGGGTACGGCGACCTCAGCCCCACGAAGCCCCAGGCTGTTGGTTCGAAACTCAATCGTCTGACCCGGAGTTTCGGAATCGGCTACCGGAAGATCCGCCGCCTGAAACGGCTCCAGTTCGTGGTGCGCGTGCCAGGATGGCACGGTCGACACCGTCGAGTGCGTTGACTCAGTACGAAATCCGGATCGGCAGGCGGACAGACGCAGCAGAAACTCAAGCACGCACGGCGCCAGTACCAGCACAAGGAGTGCCAGACTGATCGGCTTCAAGTTCTTGAGGACGCGCCGAATCATCCATGATTCCCGCGGGCAATAGCCATCTCACTTCAACGAGATAAGCCGGTTTCTGTGCGAGCTGAGTCATTCGAATCACCGGTGGGGCATTAACCAACGCGCGACCGGGCGGTGTCGCCGAGCGAGTTGGCGACATTCGGGGCGGATCGTATCCCTGGACTCAAAGTGCCACAACACGATTCGATTAGGCCGCCGATTGACTCTCCTGCGTAAGTTGCCGGGCCAGGGCGTCGTAAACACTGTCGACGCTCAGGTCACGCATGCAGCGGTGATGCTCAAGCGGACACACTCTCTTGCCGCAGGGAGAACACGGCAGGTCCAGTTGCAGACGGATTTCGGCAGCGTGGTAATTCTCGCTGGCCGTTTGAATCATAGGTCCGAACAGTGCGACCGACGGGACTCCGAAAGCGGCCGCAAAGTGTCGGATGCCACTGTCGGTGCTGACCACAGCCGCACTTTTCTGGACACAGGCCTTTGTCAGTCCGATCGCGGGTCGATATCGGGCAAGACTGCGGATTCTTCGATGATCTGCCTGTTCCTCGAACTCGGCCGCATCCGCCTGTTCTGCCGGTCCGCATACCATCAGGACAGACGCATCCGCATCGGACACGACGCGTTGAGCCAATTCGACGAATCGCTCGGTCGGCCATCTCTTTGCAGCTCCGTATCCGCCTCCGTTGTTAAACACCACGACCGGACGGTCATCATCGAATCCGAGTTTCGTCCACGTGCGGTCGGCCAATTGTCGATCTGTTTCCTTTACGGCCAGTTCGACGGCTCGCGACACGCGACAGTCACGTCCCCGGGAGACGACCTGCAGATAGTGGTCGACCGGAGAGTACGGCTCGATGCGTCCATTCTGCCGCAGCATCGGCAGTGCGTCGGTTAAGAGCAGACTGCGCCCGTATCTTGCTGAGCCAATGCGACGTCTGGCTCCCGATCGCCAGGCGAGCACACCACTTGAGAGTGAGTTCGTCAGTAGCAGTATCTGATCCAGACGCCGCCGACGCAGGTCGGCCACGACGGCTCGCATTCGCAAACGGTGGTCACGCGACCGTCGGTCATAGAGGACGCATTCATCGAGCCATTCCGTGCCATCAAGGACATCGGCAATCACCGGTTTCATGATCCCGACCAGCGTGGATTCGGGTCCGACGGACTCTCGCAGCGAGCGCAACGCCGGCGTCGCCATGACGGCATCACCGATCCAGTTGGGGAGAACGATTCCGATTTTCATGTGGCCCAATACGTGCGAAACACGAACAACGTCACGCGCCGACGGGCGGCGGACTTCCAATTCCAAACGTATTCAGCCCGGCGACATAGCTGGCGAATCGATCCGGTGAAGCCAGTCCCTCTCGTTTCAGCCGATTGCTGAGCAGTTCCGGATTGGCCCGTGTCGCGAGTTCCTGCAGCCAGCTCAACAGAATCACTTTGGACTCGGTGCCGGAGTGCAGCAGGTAATGCGCCCAGGCCCAGGATTCTTCGTAGTCCGATTGACTCATTTTCCGGACGTCGGTGATCCGCTCGAGCCGTTCCATGTTTGGCCGCCAGCCGTTCGCCAGTGCATTGGAAAGATGTTTCGATGTCGCCGGACGCACAACTCCCGGTCGTCCGTTGATTTCGAAGTACTCGGCCAGACCTTCATCGATCCACAACGGGACCTCTTTCAGGGCACCATGCAGCACGCCGTGCGTGAATTCGTGACGCAGATCTTCCTGCACGCGGTCGCCCCAGAAGGTGTAGACGGCCAGTTCGTAGGGGTTGCCGAAGAACCAGGCGCGCCGATACGGGAGATCCGGCCAGGTCGTCCGCATGTAGTCCGTAAACCGCCGTTCGTCAGAGAACAGATAGACGACAACGGGCTGACTCGACGGAACCAGTTGAAGCGATTCGGCGACGTCATTGCGCAGCTCGTTCAGCTCGGCAATCAGAGGATTCGTCCAGTCCAGCTGAACATCGCACATGATCACAAAGTGATCAGCCACGACTGAGTGCCGACCAGGCAGAGCAACCGCGTTCTCGGCGGGATCAGGCCGCTGGCCACGACTCTTGCAGCCGACGGCAGCGGCTGTCAGCCCGGCGAGCATCGACTGGAAGAACCGCCGTCGCGCGATCGCGCGCGCGGCGTCCGCGCGCGAAAGCTGCACTCGGCCACTCAGGCAACACGTCCCGCGGATCGACTGCAGCATTGTGAGTCCCGTCCGTGCGAAGAGTCCCGCGTCTCTCACTGTCGCTGTGTCGACGACTCCAGGGCGGCGTTGCCCAGCCGGCGGAACGTGTCAAGCAGGAATTCTTCGGGCTCGCTCCGGGGAATGAGACCACCCCGTCCGCCCTTCTCAAGAGACTCTTTCAATTGCGGGTGCTCGCCCCATTCGGCCGAATCCCATTTGGCCACATCGACATAGCAGTCGGCAAAGCGGACTTCCTGTTTGCGGACCATGAACCAGTCCGAATCGGTCTTCACAAGGTGAAAGTGCATGGCGACCCACATCGCCACCATTCCGAGACCGAAACAAAAGACCGTGCCAATCAGTTTGCGCATATGTGCTTCCTTGCAGCGGATCAGGCAGCACAGATTCTGCTGGAACACCGAAAACGCAGCAAGACGGATCGCCAGTCGCCCCGAGTGCCGCACGAAACCTGTTGTTTAAGGGCATGCCGAATGCGTCAGTGGCCATCACGCACGTCGACGGCGTCGGCGTGCCGTCAAACGACCAGTTGTCTGGACGGCGAGGGTGTCCCGGAAAACGACAGCGACGCTCAACTCGGGCCGCGCTAAGCCTGAGTTGCAGTTTCGACGCGGCGGTCGCGATCTCCGCCGCGAGTTCTGGCTCTCGACGTTGGACACCTCGGACGCGATCCCCGCCGCGGCCAAGGAAACTGGCTAAGAATCAATATGACGGCGCGGGCAGTCTATGCTTCTGATCGGATGAATCAGATTGTTGCCGACGCCGGCGTGTCGGACCGGAGCAGGTTCATGACTTCACGTTCGACGCGTCGGTCGCGATCACGTCGACAACTCCGCCGCAGCGAAGAGAATCTGGCTAAAATCGGTGTGATGGCGCTCGGGTGCTGTTGCAGCGACTGGTGTTGATCGGGTCCTGCCCCTTGCGGAAGTCGCAGCGTTCCTGGACGGTGTGTTGGCGCTCGGAAGGACAGCAGAGATGACCGGTAAATGACGTCTGATAACTGTAGTAGCCATAAGTGGCCAGACTTTGGTCGCGCAGTAGACCGGCGGTCGGTGCCCGGGCTACAGAATTGCGGCTGATCACTGATGACCGACAAAGCCAACGTCCTGCTGGTTGACGACAGCCGAACCCAACTGCAGTTGCTCCAACTGGCTTTGAGCGAGCTTGATCACAACGTGCTGACTGCAGGTTCCGGCGAGGATGCGTTGAAGCAAGTGTTGCAGCATGATTTTGCCGTCATTCTGCTCGACGTACAGATGCCCGGCATGGATGGATTCGAAGCAGCCCGGATGATTCGGCAGGGCGAGCGAAACGAGAAGACGCCGGTCGTCTTTGTCACAGGCTACGAAGGCGCGCTGCAGCAACACGACGGCTTTTCGGTTGGTGCCGCCGACTTTCTGTTCAAGCCCGTCGATGCACGCATCCTGCAGGCCAAGGTCGAGTTCTTCGTCGAGCTGTACCAGTCGAATGCCGAACTGCGGCGGCAACGCGAGCGGCTGCAGCGCGAACTCAGCGAACTGGATGAGTTTTCCGAGCGCCGCGATCGATCGAAGACCGCGGAAATGTACCTGGGCAAGCCATTGCGCGAGCAATCCCGCGATACATTCCGTCGACAGGTCCAGAAGTTCGAAGAACTGCTGGAGATGGCTCTGGAGCAGCGGGCTTATCGTGTCGAGTCTCAATTGCCCGCTCGGCTCAAAAGCGTGGCCCACGAAATGGGCACGTTGCGACTGGGGCCGCAAGATGTGGTCCAGGTGTTTTCCGAGGCGCTGAAGAACAAAACGGAAGCAGCTCCGGCCAAGATGGCTCAGGTGTATGTGGAAGAGAGCCGGCTGGTGTTAATCGAATTGCTGGGACACCTCGTGGCGTTCTACCGAGACCGTGGGAAAATGTGGGGTACGGGAAAGGAATCGCCATGACGAAGTACATCCTGAAACTGTTCGTCAACGCCGACCATCCGCGGTCAAAGTCGGCGATTGAGAATTTGCGGCAGATTTGTGAGAGTGAATTGAAAGGCCGGTACGAACTGGTGATCGTGGACGTCATGCAGGAACCGGAGCGGGCCGAAGAAGACCAGGTCATGACCACGCCCACACTGGTCATGGAGCTGCCTGGTCCATTGCGAACCGTAATCGGCGATCTGGGCGACAAAGAAAAAGTGCTGAAAGGCCTGCAAGTGGTTGTGGCGGAAACGGATCGTTGATAACTGATCACTGTAAGTGCGGCTGGATTCGTCGCAGCAAACGAATGAGTCTTCCAGTCTCATCGGAGAACAGGACCATGTCCGAATTTGTGTTACGCCTCTTCGTCGCCGGCCCGACCGCCCGCTCCGCGCGTGCCATCGACATTGTGCAGCAGGCGTGCAACGAAGATCTCAAGGACCGCTGCGAACTGGAAATCGTTGATGTGCTGGCCGATCCGGATGCGGCCGAAGAGGCGCAGATTCTGACCACACCCACACTGCTGAAAGTATCGCCAGCGCCGCCCCGCGGGATGATCGGTGATTTTGCCAGTAAGAGCGGAATTCTTCGCGCTTTGGACCTCCCAGCTAATCCTGGGGGGGGATGAGGAAGACACATGATCGGCTTTGTGCCGCAACCAAACGTAGGACGGGTCTCCAGGCCCGTCCAGGACACGGACGGGCTTGGAGACCCGTCCTACAAAATGCGCGCAGGAAAACAACAAATCGGGAACCAGTAGAACGACGCAGCCAACAGCTCAAACGATCGAAACGAAGGACAGGGAGAGAACGATGAACTCTGGCGAATAATCAGCCGTCGAAAAAACCAGAACCGGCATTGACGGTTTCGACACCATCTCGATGGGCGGGCTGCCCAAGGGGGCCACGACGCTGGTGTCCGGCACGGCTGGCAGCGGCAAGACCGTCCTGGCCACACAATTTCTGGCCGAGGGGATCCAGAAGTTTGACGAAGGCGCCGTGTTTGTCACGTTTGAAGAAACGCCCGGCGCCATCCGCAAACATATGCGCGGCTTCGGCTGGGACATCGCCGCCTGGGAAGAGGCAGGCAAATGGGCGTTTGTTAATGCCGTCTCGCCGCCCGACCGCGAAACGGTCGAATTGGGCGACTTCGACTTTGCCGCCCTGCTGGCCCGCGTCGAAAACGCCGTCAGGAAAACCAACGCCCGTCGCGTTTCGATCGATTCGATCTACGCCCTGTTCGACCAGTTTGAAAACAAAAAACTCATCCGCCGCGAGCTGCAGCGGATCGCCAGCATGATGCGCGAGATGGATGTGACCACCATCATCACCGCCGAACGCGATGACGAGGACGCCCCGGTCACTCGTTACGGCCTGGAGCAGTTCGTGGCGGACAATGTGGTCATCATGCGGAACGTCCGCGACCAGGAGAAGCGGCGGCGGATGATCGAGATCCTCAAGTTCCGCGGCACCATGCACCAGAAAGGCGATTCGGCCTTCACCATCCTGCCCGACCAGGGCCTTGTGATCATTCCACTGTCGGCGATGGAACTGGAAATGAAGTCGTCCACCGTGCGGATCACGTCGGGCAACGACGATCTGGACAAGACGCTGGGCGGCGGCTTCTTTCGCGACAGCATCATCCTGGTCTCCGGCGCCACCGGCAACGGCAAGACGCTGCTGACCGCCCACTTCATCGACGGCGGAGCCAAACAGGGCGAAAAATGCCTGCTGTTCGCCTTCGAGGAGAGTCGCGAGCAATTGATGCGCAACGCCACCGGCTGGGGCATCGATTTCGAGCAGATGGAAGCGGACGGCCTGTTACGCATCGTGTGCGCGTACCCCGAAACCGCCTCACTGGAAGACCACCTGATTCGCATGAAGCACGAGATGGACGAATTCCAGCCGCAGCGGATCGCCGTGGACAGCCTGTCGGCGCTGGAGCGGGTCTCGACGATCAAGAGCTTCCGCGAGTTCATCATCGCCATGACCTCGTGGATCAAGCACGCCGAGGTGGCCGGGTTCTTCACCTCGACCACGGCCGCCCTGATGGGCGGCACGTCGATCACCGAAACGCACATCTCGACCATCACCGACACGATCCTGCTGATGCGCTACGTCGAACTGTGGGGCCAGATGCGTCGCGGCCTGACGGTGCTGAAGATGCGCGGCAGCCGGCACGACAAGGACATTTTCGAATACAGCATCGACGAAACCGGCATCCACCTGGAAAAACCATTCCGCGACGTATCCGGCATCATCAGCGGCCACATGGCCATCAGCAGTAACCCCGAAGTGGACCGGATTACCGGGATGTTCGGGGGTGCGGAGCCTGCGGAGAGTGATCAGTGATCAGTGGTCGGGGAAAGAAGAGATTCGGGTTGAGTAAGCCATTTCCCAAAGCCCCAAAGGGCAGCGCCGTTAAGGATTCTGGCGTTGTAAAAATCGGGGTATCGCTGAAATGGATGATTATGAAAAAAGCCAGACTCCCGCATGTGGTGTGCGGACTGAAGACAGCTCAGCCCCGGAGGGAGTCTGG
>Ga0114999_10000398_pt1 | contig 64594 bp, 51 predicted proteins | sample ArcticOcean_MG_C_3_FD_89820 | JGI IMG/M metagenome (GOLD analysis project Ga0114999, IMG submission 89820) | Marine microbial communities from western Arctic Ocean - ArcticOcean_MG_CB8_126 | ecosystem: Environmental > Aquatic > Marine > Oceanic | place: Arctic Ocean: Canada Basin | collected...
AAATGTTAATCGCTACCTGGAATGAGTAAGCGAGGAAGAGTATTCCTGGCCCATAAACGAAACCTTTCCAACCAAGGGCCATGATTGAGAATGCGATTCCTGACATGGTGGCATTTGCCATCAAAGACGGGTTCCTCTTCCAAGTCTCCCTCATCCCTGCGATTATGTATAGTGGATTTGGACTAGTTGTCTTGAAGAGCTTCTTGTGATCAATTTTCTCGATGGCCCTAATCCAGAAGTAGAATGCGATGGCCAGGAAAAGCATCGCAAACGAGTCGTGATCGGACATCGCGAATGTGGATCGACTCATGTGCCCAGGCATTAGGGCTATCAGCCAAGCAGCAATCATTCCTGCCCTTCTACTGTGTGCGCGTGAGGCTATTCCAGCAATGGGCAGAACGATGAGAGCACCGTAGATCGCCGGTAGAGCGGCCATGGACCACCATACAGCCTGACTGGCTGGAATCTCTAGAACCCATGAGAGTGCTATACCGCCAAGAGCTAGGGACCAGGAGAAGAGTGGCGGTCTTGGGTTTATTCCTCCCGTTGGATATGCCCTATCATGATCAAAAATCAAGTGGCTTCTCTCGGCGATAATGTAGTCGACTACTCGCTTCATGTACCAAGGGTCAGAACCGCCAGTCATATCCCATAGGCCAGTGCCATTCGCATTCATTGCTGGAATTACGTTCCATGCAGTTCTGACGATTAGCGCTATTAGGAAGGCAAGCGAAACCATCAGGACGTAGGAGTTGACGTCCCACCAAACTCTGAATCCGCTCCTGTCCCTTCGAGGTGCAACGTCACCAAAGACACCTCTGGAGGCAAAGAAAAGAGCGAAGAAGTTCATCCAGAACCACAAAAAGAACCATGAGAAAGAACCGATGAATCCATCCGCCGAGAATATGGAGGGGAGTTCGTTTCCAATTTCATGGATGTGGCCAATGGTGTACAAAATCCAATTCACTGCCAGCAATGCGCCTAATGTGTGCCATCCTTCGGCTCTGAAGAAGGCGTGGATGAAGATTACCAAGGCGGAGAAAGACCCCCATACCACTCCGATATGACTTCCTTGCGAAAATTCCTGGAGAGTGTCTATCTGCCCTATCCAAATGAGAGGAACCATGAAACTTGTAAAAATGAGAGACGAGTAAGCGACCACTTCTGGATTCTCTCTAAAGGTTGGGAGGACGGACATGAGGCGCCCCTTGCCTCTCTGCTCAATTGTCCCCCTAAGTCCGACCATTACTACTAATCCCAGTGATATTGAAGATAGCCAGAATGAGAAGAATGCACTGCCAAGTGATTCCCTAGCTATGTCGATGGCCACTAGAGAGTCGTTTTGGGCAATCATTAATCCACCCGCGTAGTATGCCGCAAGCCGCATTCCCAAAACTACTGAGAGGAAGGATGCAGATTCCTCGAACCTACTGGATTCGTTGAGTACTGCTGAGACAAAACCGACGAGGACAAATGTTGCAACGAACATGTGATTGAAGTCAACGTGGTCCACGAAATTTGCGATGATGCTGAGGATCGCCAAGACTAGAGTAAGCGTGCCGACTCGCAATGCTCCAGAATCAAGAGGAATCAGCCTCGAAGTCCTCCCAATACATGCTGGAATCAGAACCGAGAGGGAAATCAGGATAACCCCTGATAAGAAATCTCCATCGACTTCTCTGCCGTCGAGAAAAGATGCGCCGATAGTTAATCCAAGTAGGGCTAGAGTAATCGCAATGGGGGCGAATAGATTGTTGAATTGGGTGACTCTAGGGGTATCTTTCTCTGCTTCCATCCCATCCACCGGACCTATTTGCCAATGACTCAGCATCGCGTCGACCTGAACACTTGTTTTAATCGTTCGTAGAACGGTAGAGAATTAGGACCCCAAGATTGGCCCTAAATTTCATCTCGGAATGGCACGAAAACCGATGTCTTTCCGGAAATGAGAGCCTTCCAGAGAGATTTCCTCGATAATCTGATATGAAGCCTCCAATGCCTCACTTAGACTTGGCGCAATTCCTGTTGCTGACAGCACCCTGCCACCAGTCGAGATGAGTTTTCCGGATTCATCCTTCATCGCTCCAGCTAGATGAACAAAGCCACGCACCTGTCCTTCGTCAATTTCTGTCTCCCAACCCTTTATGATCCTTCCAGAAGCCACATTCCCTGGATAACCCTCTGATGCTAGCACAACTGTGGCTGCATGGACCTGTTTGAATTCGACTTCGGCCTCTGCAAGATTTCCCTCTGCAGCAGCAAGGAGGATCAAACCCAAATCTGACTGAAACAGGGGAATCGTGACCTGGGCCTCTGGATCACCGAGCCTCACATTGAACTCAACTACGCTGGGAGCCCCTTCTTCATCAATCATCAGACCGACATACAGACAACCGCGATATGGAGTCTCGGAGTTGCGCAGATGGTGGTGCATTGGTTCTACAATCTCTGCCTTCGTCCTAGCTAATACGGAAGGAGTGGCGGCAGGAGCGGGTGCGTAGGCACCCATCCCACCAGTGTTTGGCCCCACGTCATTATTGCCTACTCTCTTATGGTCCTGACTTGCTGGGAGCATAACATATCCCGACTCATCCATTATCACAAGTACAGAAACCTCATCTCCGGACAGATATTCTTCCATAAGGACGAATCCATCGGATTCTATTCCGATTCTGAGAGACTCATGAGCCTCTTGCCGAGATGAGGTGACGGTCACGCCCTTCCCTCCTGCAAGAACATCCCTCTTGATGACCCACGGAGGGTCAAAGGAGTCCAAGCTGCTCTCTATTGAGTCGATTTCGTCTATCTTCTCGAACCTCCCCGTTGGAATGCCCAGAGATTCCATGACCGTCTTTGCATGAATCTTAGACCCTTCAAGGAGAGCACCCTCGGAATGGGGCCCGAAGCTAGGGATGGATTCCTGCCTTAGTCGATCAGATAGGCCTGCCACCAGAGGGGCCTCTGGACCTATCACCACCAACGAAACGCCTAACTCATAAGCTAGGTTGACGATCCCCTCAATATCAGAAACAGAAACTCCGTGATTAGTCGCAACCATGGATGTTCCAGCATTTCCAGGGGAGCAGTGAACGGCCGAAACAGAATTGCTCTGTGAAAGCCCCAGTGCCAATGCATGCTCTCGACCTCCACCTCCAACTACCAAAACTTGCATGCCGGCCATGCTTCGCGCTCGCATTATGGTGATTAATGGATTGCATTAGGGGTTACTAGTAGGGCACAGACTTGAGGCCAAGGCGGAATCCTATGATGTTGAACGACCTGTGAAGGATCGGTGTAACCAGGAGAAGTATAGCCATCCCCAGAAGGAGTTCGGAACTCCCTACAATGGACGGACTGAGTAAAAGTTGGCCGAAAACGAAAGCTGAGGCAGCGAATGGAAGGGTATCGAGCAATGGGGCTTCGGAGCTGACGTTCCCCTCCCTCTTGTGCCCAAGTCTTCGCTTGACGAATGACCCTACCGAGTCGCCGACCATGCAACCAAAACCAAGCACACAGCCGATTGTGAAAGCAGTCATCGAGGCTCCTCCGATGTAGAACCATGCATCTGAGATTTCTGAAGAATTCGTTCCATATGTCGAAAGAGGGTCTAGGAAGGGTGCAGAATCAACATGGTTGTCATTCGCTATTACGTGAGTGAGGACTCCCAATAACCCCCCTCCGATGGTGCCGCCAATTAGGCCATTCCATGTCTTACCATCTCCTAAAACCCGATTACCATCGGACATCACCGCCCCTCCATCGATGGTGAAGACTGGGATCCCAGTCAAATCAGGGATCCACTTCCCTCCGAGCATAGCTGCGGTATTGGAAAGATAACCGGGAAGGTATAGCCAGAGTACTAGAAGCGGTGCGATAAAGGGGTCATCCCAAGGAAGATTTTCAACGGACATTATCCCGTGCAGGGAAATCAGGCGATTTAACCTTGGGTCAAACGTTGTACAATTGAGTCAGGGGCATTGCATGGAGGGGTGACCTTCATTTCCTGACGGCGCTGCCGAATGACAATGAGCAAGCGGTTAACTTTTCTCGTGTGCCTAACAATGGCAGCTGCAAGCATTACACTCCCTGCAAACGTAGTCGCTGATAGTGATGACATAATCGTAGAGTCTGAATTGACTTGGGACCAAAGCATGACTCTGTCCAATAACGTCAGAGTGGTGAACGGCGGTATTTTGAACCTAGAAACTTCAGATGGTGAAATATCCGAGTTCTCCATAGATATTGGAGTTGAGATTTTTGTCGACAAGGACTCTCGAATAAATATTCGAGATTCCAAGGTTGTTTCATTGCAGCCGCCAAGTGAGTTGGTTGGTTTTGGCTACTGTGACGAGAACAATCGCTCTGCCGTCCACATACCTTGGAATCAACCTAACCGTGGATTCGAGGTAACCTTGTACCCGGTTGATGGAGAGACGCTAGACGGAGTTACAGCATACTTCGAAAATGACTCCAAAGAAATCTCAGATGATGATAACGCCATAAGTTTCCCATCCGGAACTGAGGGAGTGTGGATAGATTTGGTCGGCACTTACAGTTGCAAGCGATCTGTTTCCCTCAGTTTGGTCGGTGTGTCGAGAGATGGCGGTGGTAATAATCAGAATGTGTATCTCGCGGCAGATTTGGAACACAGGAATATGATGATTCATGGAAACCCGGGCTTCTCTATGAATATCGAAGGCAGTGGCAGCTTCATAGGCAGTTCGATTATAGGAGGCGAAATTACCACTTCAGGAAGCATTGTATTCGAAGGAACAAAGCTGAACAGAGTTGGTCCGGTACTATTGACCAGCGACAACGCCTCAATCTCCCTAAATGAGGTTGGTTTCTCAAACAGCACCGACGATCATGACATCAGAGCAAGGGCGCATTCCTCTATCGAATGGGGGGAGCTGGTTAGTGGATCTGGAGGACTGACAGATAAGTGGGAGAGGAGGTTATCGGGACAGAGCCTATCCTTTGATGCTATGTTCGTTACATATGAGATTACGGGGATGCACAAAATCTCCAGCTACTCCAACTTCAGCAACGAAATAGGAGTTTCCTTCATCGATGGCGGAAGTGAGAGGGTGATTGAGATTGCCTGGTCCGAAGACAACACTTGGGAGAAAAACCCGGTTTGGAGTGAACAGGCAATCGTCACCATAACAGATTACAGAACAGCATGGAACCCAGAGGAATCGAGGATTGGTGACTATGGGGGTGGGCAATTCGAACTCGTTTGGGATTCGGAAGTAATGGTCGAAAGTGGGACCCCGATGATAGAATGGGATGACTTGAGGGTAGTTGGAGATGAAGGATTACTGAGCGAAGCCCACGTTAGGGATTCGGTTAACGTCGAGGCTGTGATAGTCAATTCTGGTACTGCTGCTGCATCCTTGGCGATTAATTGTGAAGATGTCAGCACCGATACAACAGCACAAATCTCGCCCTCGTTTCCAAACGCTATCCTAGACCCAGGGGAGCGGGTGACGATTTCTTTCAGCTGGAGAGTGTCAGTCGCTGGTGAGGACTCAATCTCATGCAGGATACTTACTCCAACACAACTCGTGGACGAGTTGTCTTTCGGAGGAGGTCAGATGTCTAGTCAGAGTGTAAATTGGACAGTTGTCAATGACGAGGATGGCTCTGCTCTGCTTCCGGCCCTGATCGCCCTAGCAATCGGAACTGCAGTAGGGGGTTACTTACTATTCTCAATCTACAATGAGCGAGAAGAGGACACAGAAGAGTAATCTCAGAGAATTCCCTGAGCCATCGTAGACTCTGCAATCTTCAGGAAACCGGCGATATTGGCTCCGGCAACGTAGTTACCTGGCATGCCGTATTTCTCAGCAGTCTCGAAGGCGTTCTTGTGGATATTCACCATGATTGCCTCGAGCTTCTGGTCGACCTCCTCCCTAGTCCAGCTCATTCTCAGGCTGTTCTGACTCATTTCTAGTCCAGATGTTGCCACCCCACCGGCATTGCTCGCCTTACCTGGTGAGAAGAGGATTCCGTTATCGAGGAAGACCTTTACTGCTTCGGGGGTACAGGGCATATTAGCACCCTCGGCAACAGCAATGACGCCGCTGCCGGCTAGCATCTGTGCCTCCGCCACGTTAATTTCGTTCTGAGTGGCACAAGGGAGAGCGACGTCAACATTGGTACTCCAGAGTTCGTTATGATTTGGTTCTGGCTTTGACTCGGTGTACTCTACTCCATCAAAGTGATTCGCGTACTCCTTGATTCGCCCTCTCCTGTTGTTCTTCAGGTCCATCACCCAAGCAAGCTTCTCCCGGTCTATTCCAGCCGCATCGTAGATGTATCCACTGCTATCGGACATGGTAACTGGCTTTCCTCCGATATCTATTACCTTCTCACATGCGAACTGGGCCACGTTCCCAGAACCACTGATTGCTACTGTAGCTCCGTCAAACGACTTGCCCTTCGTTGCTAGCATCTCCCTTGCAAAGTAAACCAATCCGTATCCTGTTGCCTCTGGCCTGACTAGAGAGCCGCCGTAGGAGAGTCCCTTTCCAGTTAGCACTCCAGTGAACTCGTTTGCCATCTTCTTGTACATGCCGAATAGGTATCCTATCTCTCTGCTGCCTACTCCTATATCTCCTGCTGGAACGTCCAAATCTGCTCCAATATGCCTCCAAAGTTCGCTCATGAATGATTGGCAGAATCTCTTCACCTCTGCATTTGACCTCCCCTTTGGGTTGAAGTCTGATCCCCCCTTTCCTCCGCCCATTGGCAATCCAGTTAGGCTGTTCTTGAACACCTGCTCGAAGCCTAAGAACTTCAGAATTGATAGGTTAACGCTTGGATGGAATCTGAGACCTCCTTTGTAGGGCCCTATTGCACTATTGAACTGCACCCTGAAACCACGGTTGACGTGGAGATTTCCCTCATCGTCGTACCACGGGACTCTGAACTGAATGATCCTCTCGGGCTCCACAATACCATGGACTACGTCAATGTATTCCGGATACTCGGAGATTACCGGTCCAAGGCTGTCGAGCACTTCTTCGACTGCCTGATGGAATTCGGGCTGGTTCGGGTCTCTTGCTTTCACTGTCTCGTAAATTGTTTTTATCGTATTGTCCATTTGGTCACCAACGATTTTGTTGACCCTGATGTCGGGCGGGCGACCCTGCATTTGTCCTCCTTTTCAATGTTCCAAGTAAAAAGTCAGTGTAAAGGGCGTTATCAGAACAGTATCTGTTTAGCGATTTCGGCCACTCTTTGTTCGTTTCCTGATAGAGTCATCACGTACACTGCTTCTTGACTGACCTGTCTCTTTCTGAGGGCATCCGCCATAGGAGTGACCTCCTTTAGCCATCTGGTTTTTCCATCATCGCCGACTACCTTGACGTCAACTTGGGCCATCCTTGGCTCGGATAGTAGGAGTTTTACACTAGGAACATCGATTGCAACATATCCTGGTTCTAGACCTGCACGGAATGCTATGTCGTCCTCTAATTCCCTTCTGGCATTCAAATCATTGGCTATTGATGCAAGTTTTTCTATCTGCTCAGGTTCCAAATCGTCCTTTCTCCGACTCAAGCATACCTTGAGTAAGTTCCGATATTTGAGTCGAGAAATCATATCTCTCGAGAAGCCTCCGACCTTGTCAAGAGCACCCCAAATCTCTGCATCGACCCTTCTCTGTAGATCGAGAGGGGCGGGGAGGGCATCGCCAGCCCTCTCTACCGCACGCGAAAGCATTACTTCGGTCACTCGCGTGACCCTGTGAAAGTACACTGCACTGTACATTAGCCCCCTAGCCACTAGCATCCCCTCTAATGCAGATAGTCCACCCTGTTCGACGGCAATGTCTCCACTCTGTCTGCGGAGGCACTCGATTAGCCGGTTGTGGTCCACCACTCCATGCTTGACTCCCGTGAAGTGAGAGTCCCTTAGCAGGTAATCCAGTTGGTCGCAATCAACGGGCCCATGGATGAGTTGTGCTAATGTCTTGTCCTCACTGGAGAAATCTGTCTTACCTTCTGTCCAGCTCAGCAATGACCTCTCGGAACCTGAAGCATCTGGTCCAGTAATCAATGAGGAAACTAGCTTGGGATCGAGTCCGTTATCCTCCAGGATCACGGGAATAGATTTCCTGTCATCGATTGAGTCCCCCTCTCCCTCAACCATTACATCGTATTCTCCGAGAATGATTCCTTTCGTTACCTCCATGTGATCCATGCCACCCCTATCGGCCAGAATATGTTCCAATGTGTGCGAGTAGGGGCCATGTCCAACATCATGGAGCATCGCAGCTGCTTGCAAGGTAGCCTTATCCAAGTCATCCAATGAAAGGGAGTCAGCCATCCTCCCTGCGATGTGCGACGCCCCCAACGAGTGCTCGAACCTCGTATGATGAGCGCCGGGGAAAACCAAGTGAGCCAGTCCTAACTGCTTGATGTGACTTAGCTTGTTCATTTCTGGAGTAGAAAGGAGATCCTGAGTAACTCCTTCAAGTTTGAATTGGCCGTGTATTGCATCGTTGATAACTTTCACAGGAGCACCATGGGATGCCAGACGACCATGTGCCTTGAATCGCTCGTAAAGACAACAAGAGGGGTTTTCCATTATTCCATTATTGTATTTCATTTGCATTTCAATTGCAATACAATTATATTCCGTACATGTCTCTCGCAGACTCAGGAGGAACAAGGAGGTGCCCGGAAACAGTCCAATGGTCTCGCTTAGGATACCAGAGGATTACCTCCTAGAACTGGACAGACTCGTAGGCTTCGATGGAATGAGAAACAGGTCCGATGTAATTAGAGAGGCAGTGAGGAGAATGCTGTCAACACCCCTTCCTGGCAAAGGAGACAGGGTCGAAGTAGACCTAGGTCCGGAGCTAACTGTTAGACTGAGAGACTACTGTAAGATTGTAGGTGAGCCGGCAGACGTAGTGCTAAGGCAATCGGCCAGGGAGATGATCCGCAAGGAGATGATTGAGGGGGCCACCGTTGTGGACCTTCTGAGAAAGCGTATGGATGAGTTGCGCTTCAGGCACGATGAGGATTCAAACACTTAGGTGAGAGAGATATGGGCGAAGTTGGGATGCACATAAAAAACACGGGGGAGCGGCATGTCCGCTCTCCCAACCACCAATCAAACGACGCCGAGAGATTCGGCAACGGACTGAGGAATATCAGGGACAGAGCGAAGAAACTGAGCAACGCAGTAGGTTACGAATCAAGAGACGCCCCTAGAGTCCCCCGCAAAGCAGAGCAGAGTTAGAACTCAACACACACACCGTCCCGCACCACGTGCGGGGCAACCTGACTATTCCCAAATGAAATGCTGAACATCGGGATGCAAACTTATGGACGGTCAATTTCCCAGTACGGCTCCATGTCGAGCGAAGTAGGGGCCAATGGCAGTCTATTCTTCGCTCATCAATCTCCCCGAGAGTCCCAAACAATGATGATATCGGATGGAATTGAGTCATTGAAGGGAGGGGGTTTCCTACTAGCGGCAGCACCTACAGGAATTGGGAAGACGGCGGCGGCTCTAGCATCTGCACTCAATGCAGCAAATCTGTACAGTACGAATCCTGAAATTCCCAAAATAATGTTTTTGACAGGTAGGCAATCTCAACACAGAATAGTTGTTGATACAATTCGAGAGATAAACAAGAGGTTGCCACATGGATTCTCCAGAGTAAAAGTGGTCGATATCATCGGACGGGAGAGCATGTGCAAGGTAGTGGACAGATCCACTGGAAAATGCAATTGTGAAGTAGGAGTCACCGAGTCTGAGAGGAGGTTTCTAAGATCTGATTTGGAAGAGTACATTCATTCCGATCCGCGGCATGTTGATCAGGTTCTGAAACGAGTCAAGAAGACAGATGTTTGCGCTTGGGCAACAGCAAGAGAAGCAGCCAAAACCACGAACGTAATTGTCTGTGACTACAATCACGTGTTCGTGGAAGGGGTCAGAGAGGCATCACTACCAGTGATGGGAGTGGAGTTGGAAAATACAATCCTCATAATAGACGAGGCCCACAACCTCCCCGATCGGATTAGGAATGGCCTGCAGAGGAGGATAACAGAACAAGTCTTTCAGAGGGCTCTATCGAATGTTGAAGAGTACAAGGAAAATATGGAGAAGCGTGAGAGTGAGCTTGATATTCCAGAATCCAATCAACTTAGGGATGCTATAAATCTAGAAAAGCAAATCAAGGCATTGAAGGAAGATTCGGGAATGAGGAAGTGGTTTGAAGAAAAGAAATCAGAAAACCAGAGGTCCAAGGGAGATGATATCAGAGTAGTGACTCAGGACTTCTTGGAAATCATTTCACAGGCGATTGAGGGCGTTATCGAGGAAGATTCTGAGGATATAATTGACAGAATCAAGATGATGATCTCAAGGTTATTTGCGGTAGTTATCGAGGAAGATGATGCCCTTGACGATGAAGAACAGAACGAATGTACTAGACTGGCGGAGATTCTGGAAATATGCATAAGATATCGAAAAAATGCTGCATTGGCCTTGGTCTTCGATGAATTACTGGAAAATCCCCGAGTGACAAGTCATCTTCTAGATCCAAGTGTTGTTGGTGGGCCCATTTTTGAACAATGCCTGGGCTCGATACTGATGTCAGGAACTCTATTCCCTCCGGAAATGTACGCAGAGATACTTGGCATAGATGGAGATCGAGTTACATGTCATCAGTATTCATCGGGGTTCCCCCTTGGAAATAGGCCAGTACTGATTGCGAGCGACGTGACTAGCAAGTTCACAGAACGAGAAAGTAGTTTTTCATCGATAATTGGTCATATTAAGTCAGTAATCGATAATACAAAAGGGAATGTTGCGGTCTTCGCTCCCAGCTATTCGATGCTTGGTAGAATTCATGAGGAATTCGAAAAAAGTGGGTGGTGTCCAAAGACAATCATCAAGGAAGAGCAGCGAATGAGCAAGGCGAGGGTTGAGGGTTTGATTTCGAGACTCTATGAACAGAGAGATATGAGAGGAGTGGCACTTTTTGGAGTTCTTAGTGGGAAACTGTCCGAGGGAGTAGACTACTCTGACAACGTCCTGAATGCTCTGGTTTGCGTAGGCCTCCCCCTGCCACCACCAAGCGCTAGACAGGAAGCTCTGCTGGAATACTATACGAAGAAATTTGACAGGGGCAGGGCATGGAAGTACGCAAGCCTCCAACCTGCCGTTAACAGCATATTGCAGGCCCTTGGTAGGCCGATAAGAAAGAAAGAGGACAGAGCCATTGTGATTCTCTTGGAGAAGAGGTTGCTAGAAAGGAGAGTTAGCAATTGCATGCCGGAGATGCAGACGATGCAGACATCGAAGCCCGCTAGAACCGCAGAGCGAGTCAAGGCATTCTTTGAGATTTGAACATCAATGGGTTCATGCGACTCGGATAACTGGGCATTGCATGGAGTGGACGAGGGTCGATGTCCAATCCGATGAAGCCATCATCGATAGAGTAGTCGGATTAGCTGATCTGAAGGTGGGGCTGGATACGGATGCGGAGTCAATGCACAAAGAGTTCCTAAATTCCTTACCCCACCTCTTGGAGGTTCAGGAGATGCACGAGGCAGTGGTCTCGGACATCGAGTCTATGGTCCTCAACGACTCGGTTTCCACCCTAGGGGAATTTGTCTCAGAGTTCGGCGGAGAGTGGTCGGAGTCTGAAATCAGGCTCCCATTGCCAGCAAACAACAGGGACGAGTTTGTCATCGACACAAAGAGTGACGAGATTTCCCAGATAGTTCGGATGATAGCACCCGAGAAGTTTGGAGGGATGCTCAGGTCATTCCGCCTTCCAAAGGGAAGGGGCGTCTCTGGTGCGATTTGGGAAGGAGAAGTCATCTCCATCAAGTTGGATTGACCTACTCGTCCATTTCAATTTGCAGAGGCTCTCTCTCCGGTATATCCTGCATTGCCTCTATCTCCTGCATGACCGATGAGAGCGCTAGTTGTGCATTGTCTCTATGGGCATCTCCAAGAACGTGGCTTGAGTATCGAGCCTCCTCGAAGATTCGGTCAAGTGAGATCAATGAGGCTTCGCTGATAGGTAATGCTTCCCTGATTGCGGACTCGAACTCTCGAACAGTCTCGAAGTTCCTACGAAGGAAGTTCCGACGCATCAGCACTGAGCAAAGATTCTCGTAGCAGAGGAAGATTGCCCTTCGGTATTCATCCCCCGATGCCAGCATCTCCACGGTTTGGCCGAGAACTTTGGCGAGCTCCCTGATTGTTGACTTCCTCTTTGTGTTGAATGCCAAAGCACCGAGAGCGATAGCGATTGCAGTGACCACTAGTGCTCCGAGTACTACTGCCGTGCTGCCAATGAATGAGTCCCCTTCCTGCTTCTCGTAAGCTATTGCCACTCCCGACGAGGGAAGGAGGGCGAGGCTTCCCGGGTCGATGAACTCGGAGTCCGACCTAATCATCACGCTGAGAAGCCCCCATCCCTCTGGAGGGAGTGCCTGTTTGGAAAACACTGGTAGCGGGGCCATTGCCTTGAACTCGTACTCGAAGACGCCGTCTGCCCCAGTAAGCTTGGAGACTGAGAAATGGGTGATACTGCCATTGGCCAAGCTGGCAGTTAGTGAGAGTCCCTCCAGAGGTGCCCCCGTGTCCCTAGCAGTGGCGTTTACCGTACCCCTGATCACCCTCTGTCCGTTTGAGAGGTCCAGTTCTGAGTAGACGAAGTCAACCTCAATCATCACCAATATCTCGATGTCCCGAGATGCGCCGTTCAGGAACATAGTCTGATCCGAATTAACCACGATGGTGATGATGTTCTCACCCGGATGCATGAATTCCTGTGCCTTTGCCCTAATCTGGAAGTTCATCGTGCTTGGATTATCCCATGGACCAGATGTTAGGGGGAGGTTTGAATCACCCCAAGTAAGGCTCATGGTAAGATTGGGGAAGATTGCGGATTCACCGCCGACCTCACGAACTAGTCCCTGTATCATGATGGAACGGGAGGGGAATGCGTCTCCGCGAACAATTGTGTTGGTTATCGGCTGGATCTCAATCACTATGTCCGACAAGACAAAGACTGGTGAGACAGACTCTGTGGGAAGATAGAGGAACTCCCCTCCAAACTGGAATGAGACATTATGCGCACCCCTGCTCAATGAGTACTGGACCCTGTGACTGTAGGAGAAGATCCCTCCCTCTTCCGTGGAAATCAGTTCCACGGGCACCCCATCCAATAGTACTGAGATCCCTCTTCCATCTAGGCCCTGCTCGAACCCGGTGTCCGATTCAAAAAGCCTGCCAGAGAAGTTCCAGTGACCACCGCGTGTGACGTAGTTTTGTTCGACCTGAAGGGATATCGAAGTATGGTACGAGACTGTGAAATTTGACTCGGTGCCGCTCTGCCTGTAGAATCCCTGAGCAGGGGAGATTGTAGAAATCGAATGGTTGCCAACGTCCATTGACTCTGGAATCGTCCACTCCAGGGACCAGTTGCCGTTTTCCTGGCTGCTAGTAATGCCTACCAGGACCCCGTCCACGAAAATCTCGATTGTATGGCTCCCGAGCCAACCACCCTCCAAGTTGTCCTTTACGGAACCGGAAATAAACATGGGATCTCCTACTGCGATAGGACCTAGTGAGTCCATCGACACGAACACGGGAGCATAGACGGTGAAGATGACAGAGGAGTTTGATGGGAGCACGAAGGCCTCGCCAGCGAATTCTATTCCGACTAGCATTGGCCCCAATAGCATGTCGGGTGCGATTGGAACAAAACCGGTGAATGATCCGTTCTCGTCCACCGAAATGCCAGTGAGGTTCTGTCCATTGATTGACAAGATAAGGTCTCTGTTTGGGATGGCCCGACTGACACCATCGGTTAGTATCCCTTCGACGATTGCCACACCCGTTCTGTCGATATCGGCTGGAGATGTTGAGATGACTACTTGAGAGGTTTGAGTCACATTGAATACCATTGAATCCGAAGAAGCCAGGTAGTATTCTGGGTTCAGAGAGTCTCCCTGTGCCATCGGATCGACCCATGAGAAGCCACCCAGGAAGTCGACGCGGGCAGCATGGGCACCGAAGTCCATATCTGCAGGGATAAGGTAAGTTATCGACCACTGTCCTGTGGTCCCATTGGAGAATGTGGTGTAAGCTGGGCCAACGTCAATGCCATCTATGTACAGGTGGATTAGCCCCCCACTAGGGTTGTCATCTTCCTTCAGCAGCTGATCCCTCTCATCCAAGAGTGAGCCAACGAGTGTTACTGACCTCCCTGCTATGGAAGGCGAGGATACCTGTTTCAGGACCAGATCGGTGGGAGCCAAGACGACGACCCTTGTCCATGTCTCGTCACCCAGAAGGCCAATCGTACCATTGATACCGGAGAATGTGGCAGTGACCACCATTGGTCCCGGATCTCTGTCGGGTCTGACGAGTATTGATGCTGAGGCAGACCCGTTTGAGTCGGTCAGTCCACCCCAAACGGTGATGTTGTCAATCCTGACTACGATTGTCGCAGATGCTACAGGCCCGCCGGAGTTGTCTATTAGGGAAAGGTCGATGTCGAATGTTTCGCCCCTGATTGTCCTGTTGTCCGGATCAAGGTCATTTGGGTTGTCTATCGTTAGAACCGAATACCCTCTACTGTCGAAAACGGAAAACCCAGATGCTGAAGAGAAATATGTTACTTGAGGCGTGAAAGAGACCTCCAATCCGTGAGGGCCCCTTTGGAAAGATAAATCGAGTCTCAGTTCAGCGGACCAAGTTCCATCGGCATGGAATGAAACCTGGGATACGGTAAATGTACTGGTTTCATCGTCAATTGAGAATGTCAATGTGGGGTTCAGTGGATTTCCTAAAGTATCTGAGAGGCCAGTTCCATTGCTGGAAGTAAGAGAACCGGTCACGTTGAAGAACTCTCCCGGAAGGGGGTTGGCAGTGATTGGATCGATCACCATAGTGGTTGAAGATCTAACGGTGATTGTATTCATAATCTGTACTGCTTGGTGGAGGTCTTCGGAACCGTTGAAGACGAGGGTGACGTTCACAAGGCCAAGTGGGTGGTCGTGAGGAATTTCGAATTCAAATGCGACACTGCCATCGGCCGCGGTAACTTCGGGATCAAGCCATGTATCATGGAAAAGAACCATGACTTCGAAACCGGAAAGTGGTTCCTCGTTGTTACTAAACTCGACAAGTCTGGTTGTGATGGTAGCCGATTGGCCTCTGTCTACGATGGTATTGACGAATGGATTAGAATCGACAAATTGAGACACGCCTATCACCAGTATGGATGCATCCCCGTTCCCTGTGAGGTAGAATGGGGTGGAGCCGTTGACGACGCTGACCACCACAGTTCTGTCACCCCTCAAGACACCGTTTCCTAAAGTGTCAGTGGGGACGGTGAGGTTAAATCCCCCTGACATATTCGTAGTTTGGTTATCAATCAGGAGCTCATCTGGCTCGTCTAAAAAGAAGACGTTGAGCCCCACTGGGCCATCTACAGTCCGATTGATATCTGCAGAATCCATCACCGTACCGACCAAATTGAAGGGTTGCAGTGCAGTAACTTGGCTCGGAATCGAGGATATCTCAACAGTGCTAGCTACCTGGACGGTGAGGTTAACGAAGCTCTCGTTCCCGAGCCATCTGCCCGCTTCGGGCGTGCTAAGAGAATCGGAAAGGTCGTCTGGCGCGTGAACGCGAATATCGTAGAATCCAGGCGGAGCAGAAGAAGGGACAACTGGATCAAAGGAAACCAGGCCCTCTGAATTAGTGGTTCCAGACTGAAGGATAGCCTCGAGCGGCCCCCCCCAATCGAAGTAGAGGTCCAAAGCGACTCCAGAGAGTGTTTCACTGGGGTTCTCAACATCTCTCACTACGGACTCAAGAAGCAATTGCTCCCCGGCAATTACGATCGAAGCTGTAGGATCTGTCTGGACGACAAACTCTGTCTGCACTCCAATTTGGATTGTTGTAGGGTCGCCTGCGTTGTAGTAGCTCCCCCCCTCAAGAGGATTGCCCGAGAAACTTAGGGTGACATCTATCTCGTAAACTCCTGATGAGACTCCCTGTGGTATCTCGAATGAAAGGTTGTAGACACCGGTTACTTCATCCACCCAACCGTTTGCAATATTGTAAATCGTAGGAGAGGCTGGGAAGCCTCCTGGGGTAGTGGGCAGGTCAGAGGGTATCAGGAGCTGTACCACAACAGAAGAGTTGTTTCCAATGATCTGGTTTAGCAGGACCATATCGCTAGCGAATCCAGATATCCAATTTGACGAACCCCTAACGGACCATTCGTCAGAGAGGCTTACAGATGCATTGGCCATCCCACGGACCCTAAGTAATTCAGATGTAGAATTGGGGCTGAGCCAAGTTGAACCGCTATAGCTGAGATTCCAATCATAGTCACCGGGATCCATGTTGAACAAAGGCGTGAACGTCGGTGTGATCCTACCGGCGTCCGGATTGGTTTGATTCCAAACGTTATCGCCATCGAAAAGAAGAGTGTATTCGCCCTCAAATGAAGCGAATGATGAGCCAGTATGATCCTCCATGAAGACGTCTACTGCATACCCACGTCCTCTGATTGCGAAGATGAGTTCATAGTCGAAAACTACGAAACTTCGGATTCCAAAAATATCGATGAATTGCTCTTGGTCATTCGAATTCAAGTCATCCGAGTCGAACTGCATGCGCACATCAACTGGACCTGCGGGGAGGGGGACTTCGGAAGCTGAGAATGGCCACGTGATGGAGAAGTCGCCCGGCGATGCGCCCCATGATGAGTTGTTGAGATACCAGGAGGAAAGTTCGACGAAAGGCCCAGAGATGTCGGCTCTGCGCATCTCGAGTATCAGCGTCCCATTTAGGGGGGTGGGGGAGAGCCCTCTGCTGAGTACTGTACCATTCAGATAGATATTGCTGCCAATTTCGAGAATTGAGTTATTTGCGCCATGAGACTCAATTTCAACAGATAGATTTGGAGAAAGAGTGATGTTGAACATGAAGGAAAAGGAGTCTGGTCGAGCATGGTAGGAAGGGGGCGTCGCGTTGTTCAAATCATCGAAATGCCAACCTTGGAAGGAAATGGCAGCATCCATCAGGCCGAGTGGTTCGGTCTCGTCAATTGGGACAATGAACTCATAGTAGCCACCACCAGAAACACCCGAAACAACTGATACCTCGCCATCTACACTCGAAGAATAGTTCAGCACTACCTGTAGGTCATCTGCGATTGATGGATCAAGATACGGGGAGCTAGCCCAAGACAGTTGACCCGTGATTGACGAATTTACACCTATCCCCAGCATTGGTTGCCCGATTGGGATTGGGTTAGTTATCGAAATTGATACATTATCTGTGATGTTGACCTGCCATAGCATGGGAATTCCTTGTGTTCCAACATAGCCCTTCTCAGCAGTCAGGATTACCAGTGACCCGAATCCGGGTTGGATAACTTGTGAAGGGAGGCCGGTAAGATTGAACGAACCATTAGCATCCGTAGTCACGATGGCCACCATGTGTTCTTCGATGGCAGCGCTTCCAGGGACCTCCCCTGATTTACTCGGTTCGACCAGATACATGGAGAGAGATATATTTTCCACAAGGGTTTGGTTATCTACAAACTCCAAAGTGCCCTCTACCCAGATTGAGTCAGATGTGGTGGTATTTCTCTCAACTACTGTTGGACCCCAAGATTCCACATTGACCGCCACTTCGGAAATAGAGGGGCATGCTTCGAACGGAATCCAACCAAGATCCAGTTCCCCCTGGTTCTGGTTAGTCTGTAGATGAACCTCTGCCCATCTTGTGAAGTCTTTACCATACACGTTGAATGCCTTGCCATCCCATGAGCCTCCGGAAAAACCAGTGACCTTACGAGCGGGAATTCCTGCTATCCTAAGCATGGTCACGAAGATGGAAGTGAACTCGTCACAGTTTCCCTCTTTCGAAGAGTTTAGTATCCAATGAGTAACATCGCTATCGCCCCCCAACTCATTTGGTCTTCCTGAACCGTAATGATTCCTAAGGAAAGAGATTGTATCGTTACCGTTCACTATGAAGTCCTGAATGGCGGAGACCTTGTCCCATGTGGATATTGCTCCGGATTGGTCCAGCACATCTTGAGTTAGGTTCGTTACAAAACTGAAGTTATTCCTGTAGTCTTGAGGGAGGTCCTTGCCGTAATCAGAATCTGCGAAAACTGTGGTGTTTTCACGGATTGCAGCAGACAATATCACTTCGGGAGCGTTGACATATAGAGCCTCCACAACGGCACTATCTACGATAATATCTCTAGTGTAGTTGGAGAAGTTGAGGCCAGCGGCAATATCTACCCATGTCGTGTAATTGACCACATTGTAAGGTTGTATGAGTTCTTGGCCTGGTCCTATGTTTCCGGCTTCGTCGAATATTATCTCCCAAGAAAGTGCTCCAGAGTGGTTCCAGAAAGACTGATCTGCCACACCTTGATCTGTGGAGAATTCGGGAGTAACTTGGGTATTCCCAACTAGAGTGCTATTGACTCCCCAAGAGACTCCGGTGTAGAAGTCGTAAGTATGCCACCTCCAGTAGTGTTTGACGGTGGGATCCATTCCTCCTGAGGTATTGGTTGCCGTGAACATTAGTGCGTTCTCCTGAATGTCATCAATGGCATCAAATGGATCCCCTGGAGACCCGATACAATCCAGTGCCCAGAAGTCTTGTGGGCACTCTTCACCATCGGGAACGCCCCCTCCATCCGAGTCAGGGTCGAGCCAGTCAGTACCAAGCTCCTGCTCAATCAGATCGGGGATTCCATCGCCATCGGTATCTAGAGGATTGATGTCGTCGTCTGGATTATCTTGGGGATTGGTCCCATCAAGGTATTCTTGTCCATCGTCAACGCCGCCGTTGTCAGAATCAGCTACGTTCCAGAGAGTAAACCAAACGTCTGAGGTGAAATTACCACCGAAGCCAAATCCACCGATCCCGAAAATCATCGGGCAACCAGTGGTGTTCTCGAAGTAGTTGTTAAGGCCGTCCTCGTCAGTATCGAGGAGATTGTGACAAGGCTCCCTTGGATCTGTGAGGTTCAGAATCTCAGATAGGTCATTGACTCCATCACCATCAGTATCGAAAAGGGACGGGTCTGAGAGAAATCCCCAGGTTGCAATATACTCTTCCCAGTCTGCTAGTCCATCGCCATCTGAGTCCTTGTAGTCATCATCGCACCATGGGTCGTTGGTAGCATTGACAGATGCGTTCCAGCACCAAGATCCATTCGTGAACAAAATTGTATTTGCTCCGATTGGTGGTTCGGTATCCACGCCTTTCAAGAATGAAGGATCCTCTAGAGAGACATAGCTGAACGGTGTGCGAGTCCCATTGAGGGAGACAAAGTATGCCATCGGAGCGTTTCCCCTCCAATCCGTCGGATCGGGATTGATCCCCACGGTGGAATTGATGGTGAGAGTATCTGCATCATCATCCCAAGAAATGATTGTGAAGACTAGATCAAAAATGGAAGTACAAGGATCGGTCTGACCGGGGAAGTCTTCGTCTCCGTCATTGATTCCACCACCATCAGAATCTGAGACGTTCCATAGGGTGCAAGAGTTGTTTTCCTCCCAGTTTTGAAGCCCGTCGCCATCGAAGTCCCCCTCGTCATTTATCCTAGTTGGATCAGTCTCTCCTGTGTCAATAACTCCATTGCCATTCAGATCCTCGTCTCCATCATCCAGATGATCTCCATCCGTATTGTTGCTTCTTGGGTCTGAACCCTGTGCAGGATCACCGTATGAGCCATTGAACTCGACTCCATCAAAAATGCCGTCGGAGTCCGTATCGGGAGAAGTTGGGTCGGTCAACAAGACGAGACTCTCTAACGAGTCATTCAGGCCATCTCCATCGGTATCATTGTTCTGCGGATCGGTCTGAGTAATTCCATCGACCTCGGCGGTAAAAATGGTACAACCGCCTGGACCCAGAGAAAGTACTGGATTGCAAGGAGACTCTGTTACAGTCATATTGAGTGGGCCGGGCCTGAAGTACTGCGTTGGAGGGAATGTGGATCCATTTCTAGTCCCCCATGTAGGATTGACGTATTCGTAAATGTTTGATAGCCCGTCGGAGTCAGGATCCCCATAGGTTCCGTCGTGATTTGAATTAGAGGTTGGATCCAATCCGTTTGCTGCCTCCCATCCATCTGGCATCCCATCACCGTCGGTATCCCATCCGTTGGGGTCCTCGTCGGCAATTCCATCTCCATCATCATCATTGGAGCTGCAGTCCGCATCTCCATCAAAGTCATCGTCATTTGAGTCAACCATCCCATCGTGATCGTTGTCGAATGTGTCCGTGCAGATATTGCCCACTGGATCCTCGTCGGCACCGTCTGATCCAGACCCCTGGATCACTTGCATTGCGCTCTCTTCGTCCCAGTTGGAAACGGGTATCGTGCCATTCCACCAAACCCCATTGTCTAAGAGATTTGTAGTAGAAGGCTCGTCCCAGCCTGAAGGGATCCCGTACAGATACTCGTTCAGATTTGTCAGACCGTCGGAGTCGGGATCTCCCGTCGAGCCATTGATGCCAGATGATGAAAGGGGGTCTAGGCCATATTGCCATTCCCATCCATCTGGGAGTCCGTCATTATCCGAGTCCCAATCCTGGGGCTGAGTGTTAATCAGGAACTCAAGCCCGTATGGCAAACCGTCAGCATCTTGGTCGTTGACAGTAGCAGAAACCTCGAAGACTGTAATCTGCATCGAAGCGATTCCAGACATGAGTAGCAAGCAGGTTAGCAGTGTGGCAGATCTCTTCTTGACCATGGGCTCGGGTTCTTCGTAATTTAAAACTACGAACTTCATGAATATCGGTCCCGTTTTGTTGGCGCTAACTTCGGGTCTTAAGAAGAATGGAGCGTCGTTCGTACATTTGCCTTCTTATACCAGCTCGACATCATCATCATCGTATCTTTCTACTCCCTTCGGCTCATCAACAACTGTAATTGGAGCAGGTATCTCTAATGGGGTTTCTTGGGACTCTGTTTCATCCTCAGAAATCGACTCTATCATCTTCATCTGTGCTGCCCACCTTCTCCTATTGAGCCTGCTCTGAACGCCTGCAAACAGCAATAGTACGCTGACTAACACCAAAACAAGAGTGATTGGCCTGGGGTGAGCCATTTCGTTAACTATAATGTCTACGAAAGAGCCTATTTCAACAATTGCTGTCAAAGTGAACTTAGCCGTTAAAGACTCTGAGAAGCTCTGACCTGTGTCCAGTGGAGTTGCAATTACGGAAATTGGGATTGCATCCCCATTGTTCGCGGAACTCGAGACGGAGATTTCGACTGTGAAGGTGGCTTCATCAAACGCTTCGATTTCAATCAGAGGCGAACCCGACAGACCGCCGATGCTGACACTCCATCCACTCTCGTCAACGTCAGCTTCAAGGAGAACGGTCATAGGGCTGTTTCCTTCATTCTTCACCTTCATTTGGATTGAGTAGTCATTACCAGGTGCAAGTTTCGTATTCTGGGAAACTTGGACGATCTTCAGCATTGGTTGATTGGCGTCAATTTCGAATGTCATCGGGAGATCGAAATATCTTGGATCGCCGTCTTCTATGTCCTCGACAATTCTCAGGAAAACAGTATGGTTGCCGACCTCGACCTGGTTCGTCAGAGTTACGCTGATGTAGACTTCAGTGAAGTCCCCTGGACCGAGAGAGACTCGAGGGGAGGCCTTGCCGTCTGAGTCTGTGATCTTGAATTCCCATTGTCCGTAGGCCGAGTTGCGATCTGTGTTCTCATTCAACGAGGCAGGGTTTTGCAATAGCCACCAAGATGCTGCCTCCAAGTCAGTTTCACTATTCGTCAATCTGGCCCTGAAGTCCAAGACTGGTCTGTCCTGTCCGGGTGCGCATAGTGCGACCTTCATATGTCCGAGGGGAGTTCCGTCGCAGTCCTGTGAGACCTCGCCCCTGATGCCGTATGTTCTCTGAATTGTGAATGAAACGGTTGTTGCAGAGGATGCGTTGCCACCGCTGATTATTTCTATCTCAATCTCGCCGATGTCCGCGTCCTCTCTATCTAAGCTTGGCTTCACTCCGAGAATCAGGACCTTTGTGTTGTGCCTCTCTAATAAGGGAGTGTGGAAAGTCCCATCTCCTTCGTCCTGAAGTATCCTCTGACCTGTGAGATTGTCGTGCAACTGGAAGATTGACTTGGATCTCTGGAGAATATCGATTCGGAAGGTGTCAGCATCGAATCCAGTATTGAAAATCTCCAATATAAAGGGGTTGAATTCACCATATTCGGCAAATCTGGGGATGGTCGAATCCAGAGCATCACCTCTGGAGGAATTCGATATCGGGATCTTGTGATCTTCTGACCAGATCGAGACTACGGGAGGTTGATAGACGTCAATCTTCTCCACAATTAGTACGAGGGTGTCCTGATGGACTACTGAAATTACTCCTTCCACATCAGCCTTTGCAACCGCTCTGATCTCGATCTTCTTCGGCATGCCAGTTAGATCATCTGGGGCGGTTAGAGTCACTGTCGGATTCATGACTGACCCTCCGGAGCTCATCTCATATCCTTCAGGCGAATCGAACTCCACCAGCCAAGAGTTTCCTAAATTGGTCAGCACCTCTAATTCTACTTCCATCGACTTCGTAGAATCGCCTCTATGAATAAGAACCATTGGAATGGGAGTTACCTCCCCTGGTGCGAAGTACTCTACCGAACGATCGAACCTATGCTTCAGAGATACTCCAAACTGGTGCATCTCGATGGGCTCGTGCTCGATTTCGATCTCGTTTCCACCGACATCTTGAATCTTGAGTATCACTGTATACTCTCCGGGACTGAGTCCGCTATTGTATATGTGGAGGAATTTGCCGAAGATTCCTGTGCTGGAGTCTTCTATCCCTTCCGTGGCGCCAGTAATCCTATCGTCGATCTCGTAGTTTCCATCCGGACCCCTCATCAGGATGTCTACTCTGGAGATATCGGCTCTTCCGAATGCACTAATTGCATCTATTGAAAACTGCATCTCTCTATCTTCGACGATGTCATTCGGGTACCAGTCAATCACCGAACCCTCTACTATGTTCGCCCCTTCCCTCTGGACAACAATGATGCTATTCATCAGAGCATTGCTGTATGCCTCCATCTTGGAGAATTTGTTTGACTCACCATCGATATTGTTGAAGGCGACGTCCGCGGTACAACCAGACCCCCCGAATGGGCTGTCAGTGCAGTCCCCTCCAGATATGCTGGCTCTAACTTTGATAATCAGTCGCTCATTCTTTCCAACCTGGAAGGATTCTGAATTGCCTATTCCGACATCGATACTCTCGTGGTCGAAGTCGCAAGGGTTTCCGAATGAAGAAGTGCACACTGAATCACGGTAAGTTTTGGAGCCAACAGTCCCCTCAGAAGTCATTACTGAGACGGTCCAATCAACGTTAGAATTCTGAGGCCCTTCGGACTTCAGAAATAGTTCAACTGTAATGTAGTATGAGTCATTTTCATGGAACTTCTTGCCAAAGAATTCCATCGGTGACATTAATGAAATAGACATAAATTGGACGTTATCATCCAGAGCACTGACTACTTCCTGATCCTCAGCTGCCTCGGGTGGTTCGGTACTAATTAGGCCGTCCATTCCAGAAGTTTGGTTCTGTCCAGGACTGACGAAGTATAGTTTGTACTGGTTTGCGTCTGGTGCGCTTTCAGAAGTATTGAGAGTCGTGGAATCAGGCAGTTCAGAAGCCTCCAAATCGAAGCCCACGGGAATCAGCATCAATAACGCCAGTGAGAGAGTAACAAGTGTACTTTGACGTACAAATGAGTCGATGTTGCGTTTTCGCACGATTGTGCGCCGTATCCGGGATGTTAAAGAGTTCGGGAGAATAGAGTACTGGTTGCATCGGTTATAGGACGTTAACGGCCGCTCGGTTGAAATTGAAAGTCGTGGCTCGTTGGGCTGCAGGGGTACCCGAGTTGGTCAAAGGGGCCGGACTTAAGCTCCGGTGCTTAGTGCTTCATGGGTTCGAATCCCATCCCCTGCACCATTAATCCTCTAAGTCTGGTTTTACCCTTGCCAATGAGCATCCAAACTTCCCATCAAAGCCCATGGGAGAAATCTTGGTCAAGCATACCACTCCTGCAACGACAATCTCTGGATCTAGAATAGTATCCAGAATCGATGAAGCAATTGTTTCCACCAGAGTATGCCTCTGTGAGATGGCAGACTCAATTGAACGGTAGAGATACTCGTAATCCAGTACTTCGCCAAGTTGATCGTTAATTGGTGCATCGGCGCCGTCGATCAAAACTTCGATATCGAATCTAACTGGCTGCTTCACCCCCTTCTCGTAGTCATGGGCCCCAATGTCTAGTTCGATAACGACATCTTCGAGCCGCAGAGTCGTCCATCCCGTCGAATCGAGGTTTCCGATTATCGAACTAAGGTGAGGGGTGGTTATTGTCATTTGGGATTCTCCTGGTCGAACGCTGGATCGTGCGACATCTGCCTAAAGCGCTCGCCCGAGTCAACGAAGATTGTTTGGCCAGTAATAGAAGGAGAAGTGGACAAGAAAGCGACCGATTCAGCCACATCATTTACAGTTGGGCCAAATCCTAGCGGAGATTGTGATTGAACTAGCTTGAGAGAATCTGCGTCGAGAACATCGCTAGTCAAAACATGCCCAGGGGCGACTGAGTTGACTCGGATTCTTGGGGCAAGGTCGATTGCTAGTGCAGAGGTCAAGCCGTACATTGTAAATCTTGAACTAGTATATGACAGATAATCTGCATTGGGCGATTCTACCTTGAAATCCAGAACGTTCACTACCCACGACCCTTCTTTGGATGATTTGGACAACTCCCCGATTAGAACCAGGGGTGCGAATGCGTTTACTCTCATATGTTCCATCCATGCTCCTTCAGAGAGGCTCTCAATCCTGTCGAAAGCAAAGTACGAGGCGTTGTTAACGATGCCTACCACTGCACCTAGTGATTCAGTGGCTTTCTGGATCAGGCCTTTCACAGAATCGGTATCATTGAGGTCGCAATGCAGGGCACATGCCTTTCCACCATTGGACTCTATCTCCTCGACGAGGAGATTTGCATCGCGTTCGGAATTCCTGTAGTGGATTGCGACGGAGAATCCTTCTGCTGAAAGCCTCGAACATATTTCACGACCTATCCGTCTAGCGCCCCCTGTTACCAAAACTGTCCCGTGCATGTGATGCGCAAGAGACCTTACACTTTACCAATTGCTCACAAGAAGTGGGACTTCACAATGAGAACGGTTAATGTCGTTCTTCTATCCGTTGATTACGATGGAGAGGCAGTTGCCAATCATCGACTCTGAAATAGAGATGTCCGGAGGTTGTGGAAGTGCGACTACAATTAACTCTCTAGATAAGAGGAAAAAAATGAGGGAGCGACTCCCTTCTTGGTTCAAGACATCCCTTCCAACGGGTCTAGCTCAGTCTAGGTACAACGGCACAAAGGAGAATGTGTTGGCTCACGGGTTGAATACTGTCTGCGAGGAGGCAAGGTGCCCAAATGTTCACGACTGTTGGGGAAGGGGTACGGCAACCTTCATGGTTGCTGGAGAAGTTTGCACCAGAGGGTGCAGATTCTGTGCAGTCGGAACTGTTAGAGACCCTCCGGATCTTAATCCAGAAGAGCCCCGTGAATTGGCTGACGCAGTATTCAAAATGGATCTTAGCTATGCAGTGATTACAGTAGTCAACAGAGATGACCTACGGGACGGCGGGGCGATTCACTACAGAGATTGTATCGTAGAAGTTGCGAAGAAAAATCCAAACGTCGGATTGGAGTTACTTTGTTCAGATTTAGACGGAAATCTCGAGGCTCTAGATACACTGTTGGATGGACTACCTCTGAGAGTATTCGCGCACAATGTCGAGTGTGTTCCTCGCCTAGACAATGTAGTTCGGGACCACAGAGCTTCCTTTGGGCAGTCACTTGAGATTCTGAGAACGGCAAAGGAAATTCGCCCTGATCTACTTACGAAGACTAGTCTGATGGTTGGACTGGGGGAAGCAGATAAAGAGATTACTGAGGCTATGGAAATGATTCGTGGAGCCGGTGTGGACATGATCACCCTAGGGCAGTATCTACAACCTAGCTTCAGACACCTCCCCGTAGATAGGTTTCCAGAGCCGGATAGATTTGCAGATTGGGATAGCGTCGCGAGGGAACTAGGATTCAGTGCGGTGGCTAGCGGACCCCTAGTTAGATCGAGCTATAGGGCAGGACTACTATGGGAGGAGGCCATGGGAGGTGAACCCGTGGTTACTCGTGACTCGACTGGTTCTGCGGTTAGTCACATCCTGTCAAAGGAGAGATTGGTTGTAGTAGAGGTTGATAATTCATGATTACAGGAGGAAATTATCATGGCGTCTAAGGGCAATGATGGAAAGATTCCCGTCCCTGATGCACCTTTCAGACCCGGGGAGCAAGCGAGCTTCGAGAGCTGGCCGTGGAAACCTGGTGACTTGCCCATGCCTGATCCCAAGAATTGTCAATTCCAGGACACGGTGGACCTAGCAAACGGGCTAGTAAGGGTGCTTGATGACGATGGTAATGCCTCTGGAGAATGGGACCCGGGACTCTCTGCAGATCAACTCCGAACCGGGCTAGAGCACATGGTGAGATTGAGGATATTCGATGACAGGATGATGAAGATGCAGCGAACTGGTTTGCTTTCATTCTACATGAGGTCGTTAGGTGAGGAGGCAGTGGCGATTGCACAAACTATGGCATTGGAAGAACAGGATTGGATATTCCCAACATACAGGCAGCCGGGAGCGCAATTCGTCAGAGGAAGGGACATGGTTAGCATGATTTGTCACTGCATTGGAAACATAGAGGACAATATCAAGGGAAGACAAATGCCAGTACACTATTCATATCGAGAGGGGAGGTTTATTTCGATTTCTAGCCCTGTTGGAACGCAGTTCAGCCAGGCGGTTGGCGTAGGTCTCGCGTCAAGTTACAAGGGACTGGATGAGGTGACTATCACATGGATTGGAGATGGTGCAAGCGCTGAAGGGGATTACCACTATGCGTTAAACTTCGCAAGCGTATTCAACGCACCTGTAATTCTCAATGTAGTAAACAATCAGTGGGCCATTTCGACGCATGCCAACTTCGCCACGGGAGTGGGTAATTTCGCATCCAGAGGAATTCCCTACGGACTTGCATCGATTAGAGTTGATGGGAATGACTTCCTAGCACTCTATTCAGTAACTAAATGGGCACGCGAGAGGGCAGCTTCGGGATCCGGAGCGACCCATATAGAGGTTCTGACTTACAGAACGGGAGCGCACAGTAGTAGTGACGACCCCAGCAGATATAGACCAAAGGACGAGCATACGAAATGGCCGGGCGGAGATCCGATAATTAGACTGAAAGAACACCTGATTAATTTGGAAGAGTGGAGCGAAGATAGACACAAAGAACTGGAGGAAAGGATCGATACCGAAGTAGTAGATGCTTACAAGGCAGCCGTCAAATTCGGCGATTTGGCCAATGGACCATACCCCTCTGCCGATACAATTTTCACCGAAGTGTACGAAGAGATGCCGTGGCATCTCAAAGAACAGCATGACGAACTAATGGGTGGTTGAAATGACTAACATGAACATGATTCAGTCCCTAAATAGTGCGCTTGACAACTTGCTTGAGAATGACTCCGATGTCATCATATTTGGACAGGATGTTGGTTACTTCGGAGGAGTCTTCAGGACAACGGATGGGTTGCAAGAGAAGCATGGCAAGCATCGTGTTTTCGACACTCCCTTATCGGAAGGTGGAATTGCAGCAACGGCGTTTGGGATGGGTCTTAATGGCCTCAGGCCCGTAGTAGAAATTCAGTTTGCCGACTACATCTTTCCGGCTTATGACCAGATTGTAAATGAGATGGCCAAAGTTAGACATAGGTCTGGTGGCGAGTTTTGGTCACCAGTCACTCTTCGAACCCCGGCTGGTGGTGGAATCAGAGGGGGACATCACCATTCACAATCTCCCGAGTCCCAATTCACCCACACACCCGGGCTGAAGGTTGTTTACTGTTCGACACCTTACAATGCCAAGGGGTTGCTAATTAGTGCAGTTGAGTGCAACGATCCCGTTGTTTTCTTCGAGCCCAAGAGATGCTACAGGGGACCTTTCTACGGTGACCCTCACAACGTACCCACTTGGTCGGATCACCCGGAGGCAGAGGTTCCCGAGGGTCACTACAATATCCCGCTTGGACAAGCAAGATTAGCGAAACAGGGGAACGATTGCACGGTAATTTCATGGGGTGCCATGGTCCATGTTTGTGAACAAGCAATCAGGGACAGCGGCGTCTCATGCGATCTGATAGACATGCAGACTCTGGTGCCATGGGACAGAGATACAGTTGTAAGTTCCATTGAGAAGACAGGAAGGTGCGTGATCGTCCACGAAGCTCCCAAGACGAGTGGTTTTGGTGCGGAAATGGCGGCTTCCATCCAAGAGAGGTGCTTTTATCACCTTGAGACACCCATTGAGAGGGTTGCCGGTTGGGATACTCCATTCCCCCATACTACTGAATGGGAATACATGCCCGGGCCATCTAGAATCGCGGCGGCAATAGCAAAAACACAGGAGGATTAGAATGGGAAAATTCGTGTTTAAGTTACCGGACATCGGAGAGGGAGTAGTAGAAGGAGAGGTAGTCCAGTGGCACGTTTCGGTTGGAGAATCAGTATCCGAAGACGACCCTATTGTGGATGTTATGACAGATAAGGCAACAGTCACTATACCTTCTCCAACCAGTGGAGTAATTAGTTCACTCAGCGGAGGGGTTGGGGACATGATTGCAGTGGGAACGACGCTCCTGGAGATTGACGTCGAAGGAGATATATCCGAGGAGGAAGAAAAGGGTTCGGAAAGGGAAGCCACTACAGCTCCAACACCCACCCCTGAGACTACGACTTCTGAGATGCCGACTCCTACTACTCCTAAGACTCCGGCCTCTGTAGTGCCGATGCAAGACAACACCGGACGAGTCCTCGCGAGTCCTGCAGTAAGGAAGCGTGCTAGAGAAAATGATGTTGATCTATCCAATGTTAGAGGCTCGGGTCCAGCTGGAAGGGTCAGACACGCAGATTTGGATGCTTTCATCGCTGCAGGAGGTGCAATTTCTGGAGCTCCACCGATGGCCTACTCGGTGAAAAGGACCGAAGTGACACCGGTGAAGGTCGTCGGATTGAGGAGGAAGATATCGGAACAAATGAGCCTCTCCAAGAGTAGGATACCTCACTTCTCATATTTCGAAGAGGTAGATATTACAGAATTAGAGTCGTTGAGGCAGGTTCTGAACTCAACAAAGGACGAAACACAGCCGAAGTTGACATATCTTCCATTCATTATGCTGGCTCTTGCAAAGATTATGCCAGATCATCCAGAATGTAATGCCCACTTCGATGACGAAGGAGGCGTGGTGAACAGACAGGGAGCAGTGAACCTAGGAATTGCTACTCAGACCGAACGAGGCCTGTATGTCCCAGTGGTGAAGCACGTTGAGGCCATGGACATCTGGAATACTGCTTCAGAAATGCAGAGAGTATCTGAATCTGCAAGAGATGGAAGTGCAAGTCTGGACGAGTTAACCGGTTCCACTTTCACGATCACAAGTCTGGGACGCGAGGGTGGCTTGGGCGCAACACCAATCATCAATCACCCAGAGGTTTCCATCCTAGGCGTCCACAAGGCGAGAGAGATGCCCGTTGTCAGGAATGGGGATATAGTGGTTCGGAGAATCATGAACCTATCAAGTGCCTTTGACCACAGAGTGGTCGATGGTGCGAACGGGGCATCCCTAATACAAGACCTCAAGAGAATGCTGGAAACCCCAGCACTCATTTTCATATGAGGAGTTAAAATGACCGAATCACGCAAGTGCCAAGTCTTGGTAGTTGGAGCTGGTCCGGGTGGTTACGTAGCGGGAATCAGGTCAGCGCAGCTAGGTCTAGATACAATTGTAGTTGAGAGTGACAAGGCGGGTGGGACATGCCTGATTAGGGGGTGCATACCTAGCAAGGCAATCATTCACGCTGCAGAGAGGTTCGAGTCTCTACGCCAGCATTCTGTAGAGGGGGGCCACATGGGCCTTACTGTGAGTGGCGAGGCGGAGGTTGACATGGGTGTACTGGTGTCTTGGAAGGATTCAATTGTAGATAGGCTGAACAAGGGTGTCGAGGGTCTTCTGAAAACCGCTGGAGCGGATTTGATTAAAGGATGGGCCAGTTTCGATGGCCCCAAGAGTTGCACTGTCGACAATGGTGGCGACAGTGTAAAAATAGAAGCAGAGAATGTCATAATCGCTACTGGTTCTAGTCACATAGATTTGCCATTCATGCCATGTGACGAGGAGTTCGTGCTCTCCTCGACTGGGGCATTGGACTTGGATGCACTCCCAAAGAGCGTGGCAATTGTTGGAGGGGGATATATTGGCCTCGAGTTGGGTTGCGCTCTTGCAAAATTTGGAACTGAAATTACTGTCGTTGAGGGCATGAGCAGTGTATTGGCAATAATGGACAAGGAAATCAGGAGACCACTGGAGCTGTGGCTAAAGAAGCACAAGGTGGCAATCCATACTGACTCCTTGGCAAGAGGTGCAGAAATCAAGGGCAAGGGCGCATCAAGAAAGGTTGAGTTGACCTTTGAGAAAGAAGGCTCGGAGCACAAGGTAAAGGTAGACAAGGTCCTAGTCACAGTGGGAAGGAAGCCCAATACTAAGGGATGGGGACTAGAAAACACCGGAGTAAGAATGGATGGCTCAGGGCGTTTCATCAGAACGGACAGGCAATGCAGAACATCGGTTCCCGGGGTGTTCGCCATTGGTGATGTCTCAGGTGAGCCTATGCTGGCGCACAAGGCTAGTGCAGAGGGAGAGATGGTAGCAGAGATTATCGCGGGACACAAGCGTGAATTCGACAAAGTTGCCATCCCCGCGATTGTCTTCACTGAGCCTGAGATCGTTTCAGTCGGACTGACTCCAGATGAAGCAAAGGAAAGAGGCGAGGAGATCATAGTGGGAAAATTCCCGCTTGCGGCTAATGGCAGAGCATTGAGCCTAGAGGCAGAAAAGACCGGAGGTTTTATTCGAGTCACAGCAAGAGAATCTGATCATGTAATTCTTGGAGTTCAAGCTGTAGGCAGCCATGTAGCTGAGCTCCACTCAGAATTCGTATTGGCTCTTGAAATGGGAGCACTTCTGGAGGACGTGGCTGGAACGGTTCATGCCCATCCCACGATGTCTGAGGCATTCCATGAGAGTGTACTCAAGACCCTTGGCCGTGCCATTCACATCAGTTGAGTGATTGAATGGACGGAATAAACGTTCTACGAGGCGGAGTAGTTGATTATCAAGTAATGGCCCAGACTATGAAGGATCTACAAAAAAAGAGGATAGCTGGCGACATTGGTGACACTCTGATATTCGTCCAGCACCCAGAAGTGGTGACAATTGGACCCAAAGCGGTCCGTGACAACGTCATCGTGAAGGGATATCCGACTTCCCTCACAGACAGGGGGGGCGGTATTACTTGGCATGGTCCTGGACAGCTTGTCGCATATCCAATTGTGAAATGGGAAATTGAGGAACAGAGCATTAGAGGGGTGATTGGGAGACTAGAAGACTGGGCGATAGCAGCCCTATCGGAATGCGGAATTTCGGCTTACAAGAATCAGGCAATGCAGGGCGCCTGGGTTGATGGTCACAAGATTTGCTCGATCGGTCTCTCTTTCCTGCACTGGGTTAGTCGTCATGGGATGTCCATCAACATAGATACTCCTGAAAATAGGGTTGAGAAATTGGAGTGCTGCGGCATTGAAGCTGGTATTCATACTAGCCTTTCACAACTGGGTTATGTGAACGACAATGAAGGTCTGCTCCTAGATGTCGATAGGGTGGAGAAGAGCCTGATCCTTACTTGCGAGGAGAATCTTGGAAGAGTGCCAATAGGGCCTGTGGATTGGAGCCCGGAGAGGTTAGTGTGAATAGGCCAGTAAGGAGTAAATTGGCGGAACACTGGATGCTGTCCGAGGACACTTGTTTTCTGAATCACGGCTCCTTTGGAGCCACACCAATTACCATTCTTGAAGAACAAACAAGGCTCAGGAGCATGATTGAGCTCGATCCGGTCAGATTCTTTGAAAGAGACTACATGGCACTGATGCATTCCTCAATTAGAAGGCTTGCAGAATTCATGAATGCCGAACCAGAAGGGATGGTCTTCGTGAAGAATACCACAGAAGGAGTGAATACAGTACTCAGGAGCCTTGAACTCAAGCCAGAGGATGAGATTATCGTAACCAATCACAGCTACCAGGCATGCTGGAATGCGGTCGACTTTGTTACAAAGAGAGCAGGTGCGAAGACAGTAGTGGTGGACGTCCCATTCAGAGTGGAGAATGATGAGGAAGTATTGGATCTGGTGATGAGTGCTGTAACAGAACGAACCGTTCTAGCACTTATCGACACTGTGACTAGCGCCACTGGACTGAGGATGCCGTTTGAGAAGCTTGTCGATAGCTTGCAGAAAGGAGATGTTGATGTCCTACTTGATGCAGCACATGGCCCGGGAATCGTCCCTTTGGATCTGAGAGAGATAGATGCAGCCTACTGTACAGGTAATTGCCACAAATGGCTCTGCACACCGAAGGGCTCTGCTTTCCTTCACATCCGAACCGATCGCAAGAAGATGGTGAGTCCTCTGAGCATCAGTCATGGTGCAAGTTTCGAGGGGACTGACCAAGAGAAGTTCGAGTTCGAATTTGGATGGCCTGGGACTCAAGATCCTACACCCTGGCTATGCATCCCGTTAGCAATTGATTTCCTAGAAGGACTTGTGGAAGGAGGATGGCCGGCAATAATGGAAAGAAACAGGTCACTAGCCCTTGAGGGAAGGAGAATCCTCTGTGAGGCACTTGGGACAACCGAACCAGTTCCGGATTCATTGGTTTCCTCAATAGCATCAGTAGAGATGCCAGGGGAGGGAGAGGTGGGCCCCATGAGCATAGAAGGGGACCCATATCACAACTACCTCCTAGATGAGTTCGGGATCCAAGTACCTGTTTTCCCATGGAGGCATCATAGCAGGAGATACATCAGGATATCAGCACAACTTTACAACAGTGTCGAAGAGTATGAATTCCTTGCAGAGTGCCTGAAGCAGTCCCTCTGAGAGTGGGAAACCATTGAAGGGAGTGGGGGGTACAGTGATGCCATGCCTGAGGCGGTCGTTACACTAACGGGGGCATCCGGGGCGCAGTACTGCGTCAGACTGGTTGAAGTTCTGGCCGAACATGGATGGACAGTGAACCTGATCGTCACCAGCACCGGTGCAATAAATCTCGATCTGGAATGTGGAATAACCCCTGGCGAGTTGGCTGCCAGAGAAGGTGTGACTCTCGAAGACAATGCAAACCTTGCTGCTAGAGCCGCTTCCGGTTCTGCTAGGTTCGATGCGTATGTGATTTGCCCCGCAAGTGGAACAACCATGGGCAAAATCGCAGCTGGAATAAGTGACAACCTTGCAACGAGGAGTGCTTTGGTGGCCATGAAAGAGAGACGAAAACTGATCATTGTTCCAAGGGAGGCCCCGTACTCAACCCCTCATTTGAAAGCGATGTACAATCTGTCCGAGTGGGGGGCAGTCATCCTTCCCGCGAGTCCGGGATTCTATCACTCTCCCAGAAATATTGAGGATTTGGTAGACTTCGTAGTAGCTAGAATCCTAGATCAGTTGGACATTGAACACTCCTTGGGAAAAAGATGGACGGGCGAAGAGGTCAATGCTGAAGATTGATGCTCGGCATGACCTCGTCTGGAATGGGTTCAATAGTAGTGGAAATAGTTCAATTGCATAGCATGACCGAATGGCCACCTAGTTTTCGAAAACCAACTTCTACAATTTTTGTAGCGGGGATGATTATCCTTGGTGCTGCTGGGGGGGGGATGTTGTTTGGCGATGATCTCGTAAAGTGGATCAAAGGAGACCAGAACTACGAACTAATTGACTTTGATTCCAATCAAACTAGAGCCTATGCACAGGGATTGGTGGATCTTGGTAATCCCGAATGGGGAGGTCGCCTGTCGGGTACAGTGGAAGAGGAGAATACCGCGCAGTCAATTAAGACAAATTTCACGAACAGTGGATTGCCCTCTACTCTCGAGGAGTTCGATGTCCCCCTCTACTACATGGGCAACACATTCGAACTGATGATTTGCCAACCTGGCAACGTAGGTGGGATATTCGGAGGTCCAACCCCATGTTCCATTGCCGACATAGACAGGGACGAGGTGCAGTTCGAGCATAGGGTCGAATTTGTCGTTCAGGGATACAGCGGCAGTGTGAACATCCCAGCAAGCAGTGATGCTCATGTGATTGACCTGGGGATGGGAAATGAAACACAGGACTGGAGTTCGGCCAGTAATGGTGTTGGATTGGTCTGGCTATTGGATGGAGGGGATGACCAGCCGGGAACTTAGAGCAACACGATACTGATGAAGAGGGCACAAGAAAATGGCCTCAGAGGCCTAATTACCGTCAATTCTAGGCAGAATTGTGACGAGTTAGTGGCAGGAGATTGCGTGCCATACTCAAAATCACTGGACATCACACAGTTTGAGGAAAGGCCCTATGACGTCGGCTTCGTGATGGTGTCAAAGAGTGTTGGTGAAGCTATTCTGGACCAGGTTGTCGACTCAGAGGGGATGTTGGAATTCCGAGTAGACGTGGACAATCAGAACAATGGCAACATCCATGTCCCTTGTGGGATTATAGAAGGAGAAACTGAGGAGTTGATTATCATTGGAGCTCATCATGATACTGTGTACAATGGACAAGGTGCTGTCGACAACACGGCAGGGGCTGCAACTGTAATGGAGATGGCAAGACAGTTCGGTTTACTGCAATCAGAACTTGGAGATCCCGAGATGACAATTTACTTCTGCACTTGGGGTGGAGAGGAGGAAGGCCTGTGGGGATCCTCAGAATGGGTTGACAAGCATCGAGGATTGCTAGAGGAAAATCTCAGACTATATATCAACCTAGATATGAATCACGTCGATGCCGAGAGGAACGCTGGGTTGACCCTGCAGGGGAACAGTGCAACGGATGTAAAACACATCGAGCGCTTGGTCGAAGAGTTTGCCTCAGCATACCCGGATCTGTTTGAAATGTACAGCATTAGCGTAAGGGAGATTGATTCTGAACAGATGCCATACAACTCCGATCATGCCCCATTCGTTTTTGAGATTCACCAAAACAACGAGGAGGAGTTTGGCTTAGCTATGATGTGCTATGGCTCTGGATCCTCCGAATATCACACCTATTTGGATAGCATGGACAGATTCAATGAGGAGAGTCTGATGGTTTCTGGAGTAATCTACGGTTCTCTGGTCCGTCATCTTGCTTGGGGTTAATTTTCACGCCTCGGATACGGCCATTACCTCATCATAGTTGGGCTGCACGCCCGGATTTTCACCAATCCACTTCCACATCACATCCCCCTGCTCGTCCACAATGAAAACTGCTCTTTCGCTGGCAGTATAACCTGGCATTCCTGCAAAGTCATGCAATGCGACACTATATGCCTCAATTGTAGAACGAGTGTAATCTGAGAGAATTGGAAATGAGATTTCATTCTTCTCAGCGAACGCAGCATTAGTGAATCGAGAATCAGCACAAATCCCCAGAATATCGACATCGGAATCCCCTGAGCCCAGAGTAGATTGTTCGAATTGACACATCTCTTCTGTGCAAACTCCTGTAAAGGCAGCAGGGAAGAATGCTAGTATAACCCTCTTACCTTGAAATTCGGCTAGACTGATGCGATTGTTATTCTGATCTAGTAGGTTGAACCCTGGTGCTTCGTCGCCGATAGAAACCATGGTCTTCCGATGGGTTCCTCATTTTCAATCTGACCTGAGGCTTACATCCTCTCCGGGACTCCAATTCCCATTAGTCCAAGACCGAGTTTTAGCTCACGGGCGGTGAGATCGCACATTGCTAGTCTGCTTCTGATGATATCCTCGCTCTCCCCCTTCAGAACATTGCAATTCTCATAAAAGGATGCAAAGGAAGAAGCAATGGAATGAAGATGGGTGCAGAGTTTGTGCGGACTGAAAGTCGAAATTGATTCATCCAATGCAGATGGAAAGTCGGCCAGACGACGAGACAGGACCAATTCTTCGGGGTGAGTGAGAATTAGTTCGGCAGATGTGAGAGAGCTCCTCGCCCCTTCCCACTTCCTGAAGATGCTACATATCCTGGCATATGCGTACTGGAGATAAGGTGCTGTATTGCCATCGAAAGAGAGCATCCTCTCCCAATCAAAAACGTAGTCCTTTGTCCTCTCTGTAGATAAATCTGCATACTTCACAGCACCTATTCCGACAGTTCTGGCGATATCATCCCTCTCATCGTCAATCAATTCTGGATTCTTCTCATTGATAGCGGACTCGGCCCTTCTTATTGCTTCATCAAGAAGATCGTGAAGCTTGATTACCTCGCCCTCTCTACTCTTCAGAACCTTTCCATCGATGTCCAAAACAGAACCGAAGTTGATGTGAATTGCTTGATGAGAGGGGCTCATGAATCCAGCTTGCTCCGCAACCTGGAAAACCATCTCAAAGTGCTGCTTCTGAGGAGTCCCAACAACGTATAGGAATCCATCACAGTCTAGTCTCTCCACCCTATCGATAATACAGGCCAAATCGGATGTGCTGTAGTTGTAGCCACCATCGGCCTTCCTAATTATCATTGGAAGGGGAGCCCCATCACGATTCACCCAACCGCCTGGGAAAACAACATCAGCCCCCTCACTAGTCTCCAGAATTCCTTCCCTCATAAGTCGGTCCACGACCTCTGGAAGCAAATCCTGGTAGCTAGACTCCCCTCTGATATCTTGATTTGTGAGGAGCACCCCGAGCATCGAGTAAACTTCATTGAAGTACCTCATCGATTCATCTACGAGAACCCTCCAGAGACGGAGGGTCTCAGAATCACCCCCTTGAAGAAGAACAACTCGGCTTCTCGAGCGGTTTGCAAACTCATCATTAGAGATGAATTTGGTTCTAGCCTGTTTGTAGAATGAGTCGAGGTCGCCAACCCCCAACTCATTTGCAGCCTGATCTTCACCGAGATCCAGGAGGTGTTCAATCAACATCCCAAACGGTGTGCCCCAGTCGCCTACGTGGTTTTCGCGAATTACTTGGTGTCCCTTGAACTCCAACATTCTGACGATTGAATCACCGATTACCGTTGACCTAAGATGGCCAACATGCATCTCCTTAGCCACGTTTGGAGCAGAATAGTCGACAGCAAATGTTAGTGGTTTTTCCACTCCGATTCCTAGTCTTGGATCAGAGAGTAGTTTCGAAAGGCATTTCGAGAGCCATTCGGACTTAGCACTGACGTTTACGAATCCGCTAATGGATGAGACGTTGGCAATTGAATTCAAATCTGCCTCGACAAGGGCGCAAATCTGCTCTGCAATCTCCTGTGGCGGCTTCCTGAACATCCTTGCTAAAGAATGGCAGGGAAGTGCTACATCTCCATGATCCTCAACAGTTGCCCTGCCGATCAGTGGAATCCAATTCGAATCTTCCACGCCGAGGAAATTCATGGCTTTGGAGAAGATTGGAATCATCTCATTTATCAGGTCCCTAATCCAAATCACCTCACGAAATAGGGTACCTCAACAGAGCGGTAATTCCGCCGAATGCCGTGTAGAGAGTTGAGCCCTCCTCGGTATCCAATGAAATTAACCTGACTTTGGCCGAAGTATGTCCGGCCAATATGGTGAGTTCATCGATTAGTTCCATTGAATTCTCCTTGTCCTCATTGACTTTACTGGATTTGCACTCTGGACAAGTTGGATTTACTGAGGACTTTTCATGTGTGGTTTCCCATTCGTTCTTGCACTCCTTGCAAAACCACCTTACTCTCCTCTTGGTTATTGCCTCGGAGAGGAGGAGGGTTGCGACAGCCCCTTGCCCCAATGCGGAACGAATCATAATCTCTCCATATGTCGCCTTTGGGTTTGACTTCATCACCTCCTGCAAGAATTCGTCAACGATAGTTCGTTCGACATCTAGCTCAATCTGATCCATTGTCGACCCTGCTCGCTGAACCAATTCCCTTAGGCCGCTCTCATTCGAATAGCCGACATCAAAGTATGGTTCTGCAATCAGTTTCTTTATCTCGTGATGGAAGTAATCATTCTTTACGACGAAATCCTTTGTTGCTCCGGGCCCTCCGATGATTACTCCCTTCAAGTCCTGAACCATTGGAAGCCAATAGTTAGACGCCCTCTCTGCTGCTTTCTTGAAGAAGTTGTGAGCCGCCTCCTCTATCAGCCTCTCGAACCTTTGTGCAGATTGCCCTCCTCTACCGTGCTTCGAAGGGACGAGTGAAGTGATGTGCTCCTGGCAATGGAGCTTTTTTCCTGAAGCAAGACCATATGCTGCCTCAGACCTATCAATTACGAAAAGAGCATAGGAAGTTCGATTGATGAGCATCTCTTCCAACTGACTCACTTCAAAGGTCGAGTCGCACCTATACCTGAACGAAGAAAAAGGCTCAGGTGGGTCATCAATTACGGTTGACATTAGTCTTGTTTTGTTGTTCCCGACTATGACATGGCCGACGAAAATTGCGATTCCTCCCTCACCTGGAGTTTTGTATCGATTTAGTGTGGAGAGTGCCGATTCAATAGCATCAGTAACATGCTTCTTTGTCGATTTTGACTTGATATTGGCTGCTTGTCCGGCCTCATTGCTAAGATGGTGCCTCACATCATGCATCATCCTATCAGGGGGGATTACAACCGATACCAACTCCGTCCCCATGCCCTTCATGCCTGAGAGTTCCTGCAAGGACTTCTTGAGTCGGAGCCTCCGCTGCTGTTGCGCTATCTCATCAGCCATGTCACTCCTCCGTGATTTGTCATCACGGGCGGCATTTCAACCCTTCAGCGCAAGTAGAGCATACGTATTGAAAGGCAAGGTGCCAACCTATGGTCGATGGCGACGGTTGTTGTTGCGCTCGGCGGAAGCTTGCTGAGGCCAGAAGTCGAGGGACGGCACAACTGGTTGATGGATATGGTTCGTGTAATCGGTGCAAGAGTAGAATCGGGGGCAAAGGTAGCCTTGGTTGTTGGTGGAGGAGCTCCAGCAAGAGAGGGTATTGAATTGGCCAGACCATTAATTGAAGATGTGTCACACCTAGACAGGATTGGGATAGCCGCCACGAGGCTAAACGCGACCATAGTCAGAGAAGCACTCTCCGATGGTGGAGTCGATGTTTCGGAGAAGATTCCAGAGAGTATCGAAGGGGCGGTTCTCGAATTGGTTGAGAGTGGTGTTGTTGTGATGGGAGGTACGGAACCGGGTCAAACGACTGACGCCGTTGCGATTAGGCTAGCGATACAAAGTGGAGCAGAGAAGTGTGTCATCGCGACAAACGTATCCAAGGTCTATTCCAAAGATCCCAAAGAAAATCCGGAGGCTGAGGCATTTGATGAATTGACTCTCAAAGAATTACAGGAAATAGTGGGACCTCCGGTGCACGCAGAGGCAGGCATCTCCCAAGTCGTTGACCCGATTGGAGTTGAGGATGCCTTGGAGCATGGCCTACCTCTGGATATTCTGGATGGCAGAGATACTCGAGTAATCAAGAGTTCACTTGAGGGGGAGGAATTCGAGGGTACAATGGTGAGGATTTAATGGCGAGTAGGAAAGACACCATCCTGAAGGCAGCAAAGAGGACTGCAAAGCAGGCGCACGCTGCGGCCTCGAAAAGAGGACATCAATCAAGGACGAGAGTGAACACCGAACCACACAGGCATTGCTCTGTTTGCTGGAAACCAATATCCTTAGAAAGTGATCCGGCAATTTGTGGTGATGACGGATGCTTGTCCATGTATGAGCGCCGTGAGAAATCAAGGAAAAGGTTCACTTTCTTGATGTACTTTGGGATAGTGATTTTCGTAGGGCTTCTAGCATTCCAAGTAATCATGGGGGCGTCGAGTTAAAACACGGCAAATTCGGAGACATGATAGGATGATGGTCAGAATTCTCTCCCTGCTACCGATGTTAGTCGGTTTGCTATGCGCTTTAATCCTACTACTGAGTTTGGTCGGTTACCAAACCCCGGAAACAGGAAATCAGGTCCCAATCGTCCCATGTTCAAATGACGATGCGGGATGCAACGTTGGAATGACTAGCGAGAACTTGGACGTGCCAAGGGCATTCGGGCTACTAGAAATCACATTAGAGCTCGAGTGGAAGGAGCCAGAGAGAGGTTGGTTAGGAGTAGTTGATGCCTCGGCGGCAGAAGAGTGCCCTCCGGACAGTTCGACTGGGCTCACACACTGCACCGATGAGCAGATTGGAAGATTCCTCGTGGCAGGGGGGCCGCAGAACGATGGTTCGATGAGGTTCAGGCTTGAGCCTGGATCATACAGATTCGTCACTGCTGGGTATGAGGGTTCGGGCCTAGATTCCCAGAGAGTCGAGATGTCCTCTAGCGTCCACTTGGACAATATTGTGGAGGTTGTACTCGCTGGAACCTCAGGACTGTTACTAATTGGTGCTGGAGAGATGGCTTTTCCAGTTAGGAACTTGCTGAAGCGCTTCAGAGGTCAATAAGTTAGTTGTTCTCAGCATCGTTGAAAAACCAATTCGTATTGGAGATGTATATGCACGTGACGAAATGCCCCAACTGCGGCTCTGAGGTTGATGTCTCTGGGCTGTCGGAGTCGTATGGAGGACACAACTTCTACTGCGTCGTTTGCGGTCATTCATGGCATGTATGATCTTGTTCTGTAGCGTTCATCCTCTCGAGGCCAATGTTCGGGCAGAGTCAGAGGATCATCCACCCTATCTGCATCAATAATTTCGATCAGATCCGCTCTTAGTTCCTCGAGTCCTTCTCCGGAAATTGAGCTGATTCTATGATCTTCCTCTCCAACATCACCCTCTAAGAGATCCAACTTTGTAGAGACCACGAGGACCCTCCTGTCTGACAACAAGCCCCTCACCTCCCCTAGGAGGCGCTCCTGCTCTGAAATAGGAGTAGTAGCTTCATCAGTCCAGTCAATCAAAAACAGGAGGACGTCCCCCAGATGCTCCAAAGCGGCAATGGCTTGCATCTCAATCTGATTTCTCTCCAACATTGGTCTATCGAGAAGGCCGGGAGTATCGACCATCTGATACACCCTGCGCCGATGTGTGAAATGACCCAAATGCAGTTGTTTGGTAGTAAATGGGTAAGATGCGACCTGTGGCTCCCCGCTTGAAAGGGCCCTAATTAATGCAGATTTCCCCACATTGGGAGAACCAGCGACCACGATGCATGGTTCGAGAGGGTCGGTAGAGGGGAGTTTTCGCAGAACATCTCTGGCCTCACCCAACCACAAAATCTGGGGTGAAATCTGATCGATAATGGAAGCCAGCCGACCATATGCGTGCCTCCTTGCCTTGTGGAATCCATCGATTTCTCTGAGTCTTAGAATCTTTGACTGTGCCTCTCCAGAAATCCTCTGAGACCTCTCGGCAGCCCATTGCAATGACGCCAAGTTCTTCTTGTAGTCGTCACAACCGACGGCTGCGTCCACAAGGGCTTGATCGAACTCAGATAGGGCATTCAGACTTGGCCACCTGGCCACATACGAATTGAGAGTCTTAGTGGCGACATCACAAGCGGACTGGACCATCCGGTTCATCTGCTTCCTGACTCTGTGATACTTGTCTGGATCCTCGACTAAATCCGCCTGACTGCTCGCCCTTCCAAACGCCTTGTCAAGAATCTCCTGAGGATAAAGAACGGTCGGAATCGACCTCCATTCAACCGATGCCAAGCAACTACCTCCGTGGACTCCGCCACGGTATTGCACTTCAATCATTAGCAAGGTATGAGGAGAATTGGCAGACATGGACGACCCGCTGGTTTTTCTATGACTGCCGAAACGAAGGTATGTGTCCGACGCAGCAAAAAACGAGAAAATTGGTGACCTGCCGCCTTGGGCCGCTAGTTTCTTCGAGGATTATGGAGCCCCAAGTCTAGAAGAGCTTGGTGATGTCTTCCATGGACCTCTGTTGGACAGGAAGTATGGCCTAAGGAAGGACGACTTGGTTGAGATGCTACTAGACAGGAGGATGCTACCCAATGACAGAGACCAATGTGTTCGCGGAATGATGGTAGGAGGGAGGAGTTCGTCGATAGACATTCTAGATGAGAACGGAGAATTCAGGTCAATTTCACGGGATGCGATTGTCGAAGTCAGGCTTGTCACGCATCTGAGAAGAACATACATCGAGGACGAGGAGCTCCTAAAATTCGAGAAGGATGACATGAAGAGAAGATCTGAGGTCCACGAGATGGCAGAGAAGACCAGCGAAGGTCACGGAAACAACCTATCATGGGGGTGACAACTTGGATAGGCTTTCTGCAATGGACTGTGTTCCCTGTGAGGGAGGGATTCCTCCACTCAGCGAAGAAGAGACGACGGCATTCCTTGTGCAGATTCATGAAGATTGGAGATTAGTAGAAAACCACCACCTTACTCGGGCATGGGAGTTTCCTGACTTTGTCTCTGCTCTCGAATTTACCAACGCACTAGGTGCAATTTGCGAAGAACAATCTCACCATGCTGACTTTGAGCTTGGATGGGGGAGGCTGATCGCTGTAATTTTCACTCACAAGATTGACGCCCTCACCGAGTCGGACTTTGTCTTGGCTTCCAAATTCGATGACATCGGATGGTGAGAAAAATGAGTGTTTTTCAGGATGTGCTCACCTCGAGACGAACAATATACAGATTCAGCGACGAGAAAGTGGATGATAATATTCTAGAGTTGGCCTTTGAGGCTGCAAGAAATGCTCCCTGTCACAAGAATACCCATCCGTGGAAATTCTACGTCATGGGAGAAGATACCCGAACCGAACTCATCTCAGAGGTCAAGATCCTAGCCATGAAGAAATCCCCTAAGGGAGAAGATTCTGAAGCAGGAGTAGCCAAAGCCATAGATAAGATTCTATCACCTCCTGTGCTAATTTGCGTCACTAGCTCACTGAGTCTGGGAGACCTCATGAGGCAAGAAGAGGACTATGCGGCAACGGTATGCGCAACTCACAATCTGATTCTGTCACTCTGGGGCAACGGAGTTGGTTCTCAATGGAGCACAGGAGGGATTACTCGCTCAGAGGTTGCTTACTGTGCGATAGGAGCATCGCCTATCGAAGAGCGAATTATTGGCTTCATCAAGATAGGTTACCCAGAGAAGATACCATCAAAGAGCAAGAAGGGACTCGAAGAAATTAGGTCCTACCTGCCATAAGGGCACTGAGGAATTTGGGAAGAATTAGTAGCGAGGTGGGTGTTGATGAGGAGAGTTGTATATCCAAGGGCTGGGGGTGTCGACACAATCCAGATTGTAGAAGAGCAAGACCCAGTGCCAGAGAGTGGCCAGGTCTGCGTCAGCATACACAGAGCAGGGGTGAACTTTGCAGATCTGATGATGAGGCAGGGCCTCTATGGTTCGAGTCCTGACTTCCCATTCACTCCAGGGTATGAGGCAGCCGGAGTAGTGATTGGACTTGGAGAGGGAGTAGATTCTCTAAAGGAAGGAGACAGAGTACTCGCAATGACTGGATTCGGGGGTTATTCTGAGAAGGTCTGCCTGGATGCTAGAAGGGTAGTTCCGATTCCGGACTCGGTCTCCTTCGACCAAGCGGCTGCTATTCCAGTTACCTATGGCACGGCTTTCCACATGCTGGTCCATCTTGGAAGAATCTCTAAAGGAGACACGGTTCTGATCCATCACGCTGCTGGTGGAGTGGGTACTGCAGTGTCACAGATATGCGAAGTCTTCGGTGCTTCATTGGTAGTTGGAACTGCTTCCACCTCCAAGAAGGATTTCGTCGAATCAATGGGCATGAGGTTCGTCGATAGGGAGAAAGAGGACTTCGTGGAAGTCTGCAATAAAATGACAGGTGGAAGGGGGGTGCACCACGCCATAGACCCTGTCGGAGGGAATCATCTCCTACGCTCATACAAGTCTCTTAGGAAAGGGGGCAAGTTGTATTACTTCGGAGCATCTGCCGTTGTGAAGGGGCAGAAGAGGTCTCGGCTTTCGGAACTAAGAATGTGGTTGGGGATGCCTCGATTCGATCCTCTCAGGTTAATGAACTCGAACAAGGCAGTTTTCGGAGTCCATATGGGGCTACTAGAGGACGATTCAATCTTCAAGGAACATCTCGCTTCATTGTCCGGGATGCTACAAGAAGGGAAGATAGATCCGGTGATTGATTCAGTTTGGCGATTCGAGAAGGTGGCCGATGCCCAGATGCACATACATAACAGGAAGAACCGGGGCAAGGTTCTGCTGGATTTCTCCCCGAAGTGACTATAGTCGAACTGGCCTTGTTGCGCCGCATGCCTGACATTTCAGAAGAGTAGTTCGACCCTCACGCATGAATCTTGTATCGGGAGCCTTGCATTCGGCGCATAGAATGTACGTCTTCACGTACGAGACGATCTTCTCCTTGATTCTCTTTGGAGGGACTTTGCCCTTGAGCATGATTCTGACTTTCTCTCTACTTCCGGAAGTCCCTAGTTCATTGAGCAAATACTGGAAAACGTGGTTGGCATCCCTATCCATCGCATCGACAATTTCTGAGAAGTTCCGGAGAATGGTCTGACTTCCCTCAATCATGATGTCTGGTTGAGGCATCGTCCATCTGGAACGCTCGCTGATGTCCTTCGGTATCCTCTCTCTTGCACGGTCCAAGAGCTCCTCGTATTCGCGGTTGGTCACGACCTTGGGAGAATAGGGGGGCTTTTCACCCCACCGGGAGTTTTGGGAACGGTCAAGGACCGAATCTAACTCGGTAACATGTGAGTGAACCACCCGTAGTGAAGATTGCCAAGACGGAACCCAATGCTAGGATACCCACCAAGGGAAGCGCCCATGCTGCCGGTTGGGACTTATACTGTTTGGAGGAAACTGTTGTTAGTTTCCGTTCTAGCGTTAAGATTAGGACTGGCCTTAGGGTTGCGATTCCAGAGGGTTACGAGGGACAAGTGAGGTCTAGGTCATCACTAGGCTCGAAAGGGCTTATCTTACCTCATAGCATTGGGACTATTGATGCGGATTACAGGGGCGAGCTGTTCGTACTAATGACTTGGATAGGGGATGGTGATTCTTACAAGGTGAAATCTGGGGAGAGGATTGCTCAGCTAGTGATAGCACCAATACCCGATGTTCAATTCTCCGAAGTTGAAGTCGGTGAACTCGGCGATACTGAGAGAGGCGAGAGGGGTTTCGGCAGCACCGGTAGATTTTGAATATGGAAAATACAACGGACACCATAGAATACTCCCGGTGGATTCATAGCACTCTAACGCTGGCATCGACTGATGCACCTAAGTATCGATGAACTGAGGTCTAAGGTCGAAGAGTTCAGAACAAGCGGACTCAACACTCAGCAAATAGCGGATGAGCTGTCGTTGTCACAAACCACGGTCCAGTGGCTCTCTGCCAGCGATTACGAGGTAGAAGACAAACCACTTGACGTGAAGGTCGGATGGAGATCCATAGCGGTTAAGGGAGATCGGATCGAGGCAGTGTCATACATTTTCTGCGATATCATCGATGAGATGGTGGGGGACGAGATTGACACGATAGTCGGCATCAGCATCAATGGGATTGCTTTCGCTCAAGCAATCTCGTCGACTTTGGATCTGGAAATGGCCGTGGTAAGGACCATTAGCGAGGATATCGGTGGGCACCTTTCGGAAGTCTACGCCAGTATCAAGGACAAGAGGGTAGTCATCGTCGATGACGTATACTCTTCGGGTACTACCATGAAGAAAACTGCAGCCGACCTCAGTGCTGCAGGAGCCGATGTCAAAATGTGTATTGTCCTTGTGAACAAGTCCTGGGACGATGACATTGAAGGGGTACCATTGAGGGCGCTGATTAGAGCAGCGACGGTCTGAGGTGGCACATGCACTGGGCGGATTACACCGCACAAAGGCTCATGGAGCGTGGAGGGAAGCAGGTCTCAGCGTCGGGAATTACTCCATCTGGAGAGTTCCACATCGGTCACCTGAGGGAGATACTCTCCGCAGAGATGATTCACAGAGCCTGCCTTGACGCTGGAATCGAGTCGAAATACATCTTCATCGTTGACTCAATGGACCCTCTGAGAAGAGTATACGACTTCCTATCGCCAGAATACGAGAGTTACATCGGTCACCCACTTGCATACATCCCTGCACCGGGTTCAGATGGGAAACCTAGCGATGGTAGCGTCACATACGCCGAACACTTCCTAGGGCCATTCCTGAATGCTCTGGAGCAAATCGGGGTTCGCCCGGAGGTGGTGATGAATCATGAGGCCTACGAATCTGGTGAGTTCGCCGAATACATCGACACGGCAATCACAAAGAAAGAAGAAATCAGAGAAATCATTCAGGAGATTTCCGGTAGGGAGCTTGCTGACAACTGGTTTCCGTACAATCCAATGGGCTCGGATGGGAGCCTCGATAGCGTGACTGTCATGGGCTATGAGAAGCCATTCGTACACTGGATCGATTCTCTTGGAGTGGAAGGGAGGTCTGATATCCGAAAGGGAGAGGGTAAAATGCCATGGAGAATCGATTGGGCGGCCAGATGGGCCATCCATGGCATCACATGCGAGCCAGCTGGCAAGGACCATGGTGCCGCTGGTGGGAGCTACGACACTGGCATCCCAATATGCAAACTTCTAGGAGGAGAACCCCCGGACAAAATAGTCTACGAGTGGATTCAACTGAAGGGGATGGGTCCGATGTCCAGCTCCACTGGCCTCACTATTGACCCCATAGAGGCCCTCTCACTGGTTCCTCCCGAGATACTACGCTACGTGGTAGCCAGGAGTAAAATCAATCGCCACATCGAGTTCGACACAGGGAGTGCGCTTTTCCAAACTGCGGACGAGTATGAAAGGTTGGTGTCGAACCCGATTGCCGATGACGAAGAGATGACGAAACGGCAGTTGGTAGCAGCACAGACTCAGAGTGGTGCGATAAGGCTCAGTCAGGTAAAGGCTGGTGCTAATCCCAGTGACTCGGTTGGAGGAGTCTCTTTCAGGCACCTCTCAATGCTCGCACAAATCAAGGCCTCAGATGCAGACGTATGGAAATCACTGAACAGGTCTGGCCACATCCAAGGGGCGCCGAGGGAATCATTGGTAGTCCGACTCGCAAGGATGAGAACATGGATTGATGGGCCCCACTTCCCCGAAGGTGCAAAGCTTGAGATTCGAAGGGAGCTGAGCGATGAAGCGAGGGGAAAGCTCGACGAGGGGGGCATGGATTTCCTATCGGTGCTTTCCATGCTCCTCTCTGAATGCGAGTGGGGAGATGAGCAAATCAGCGAAGCTATCTCGAATGCTTGCGAATCTGCAGGGATTCCTAGAAAGAAAGGGTATGCTTCGATATATTGGGCCCTAATCGGTAGGAGTTTCGGACCCAAGGCTTCCTCACTTCTCTGTGAAATGGACAGAGAGAGTGTTCTGTCACTCCTTGAGAGTGCATAGGGCGGAAAAGGAGAAGATGCACATCACTGCCCTACATGGAGTTGCGATATCCATATTCTACATCCTAGTAAGTAGTATTCTATCTCTTGGTGAATGGTTCGTTAAGGCAATCTCCGAATGGGAAGGGTTTCCCGTAGTAGGTAATCTTGCTCCTGACAATAATTTCCTATCCACTTGCCTTCATCTACTACTGAGAGAACCGGGGTATGGTAGACTTAGTGGATGACCTAGTAACTGCCTTTCTCCTACTTACTATCCTTCTGATTGGGTTGTTTCTCCTCTAGTGAATTTGACTAGAAAACACTCAAATCATACCTCTTGGACGGAGTCTCATGGGAGTTTACGAGCTACTTATGAAGGCAATGGAAGAGAGGGATGCAACGCAATATACGGAGATATTGCACGATGATTACGAATTCGTCAGACACCAAACTGGCACTACTATGAACAAGACTCAGATGAGTGAGATGATGATCAGCATGATGGCCAACTCGGAAGTTGTAATCAACGAACTAAGGTGCATCTATGAGAACGACGAAATCCTCGTCGAGCACTCGCTGATGGGCTTCCCAGACGGATCCAAGGAGGCCGTGATGGCGGTTCACACTAAAAAGGACGGACGGTTAATTCGAACTGAAACTGGGGCTACACTTCTATCCGATTGAAATCATGGATAGAAATTACATAATCTTCTAGTTGAGTGATTTAATTTTCAGAAGTCTGGGCTCTGGGATCCCCTGGAGGGCCTCCTTGATCGCCTCTACCTCCATGCGTGCACCGGCCATGGTGGTAACGAAAGGAATGTTAAGCTCCACGGCGAGTCTCCTCATCATGTTTCCATCTAGAACAGCGCCACCAGTTGATCTGGGAGTGTTGATGACGAGATTGATCTTGCCCTGGCGCATCAAGTCAAGGGCATCGGGAGAACGCCCCTCGGCAATCCTGTAGCAAGTCTCCACCTCAAGCTCCCCAGTATCTCGGAGAACCCGAGAAGTCCCCCTAGTGGCAAAAATTGTAAAACCAATCTTCTGGAGACTCTCGGCTAATGGAATCATAGAGTACTTGTCTTCATCCTTCACGGTAATGTACACCCCGCCCTCGGTGGGTACTGGTATTTCCGTTGCCAGTCTGGCCTTCAAATATGCTGCTGATGCCCTCACGTGAGACCCCATTACCTCTCCTGTAGACTTCATCTCAGGACCTGGGGCTGGGTCCAAACCCCTCAGCTTGATGAAAGGAAATACAGGTGCCTTCACGCACACTGCATCGGTTTGTGGCTCTGGAATATCAAGGTCACACAACCTCTCTCCGAGGGCCACCCTAGCCGCGATTCGTGCTAGTGGAATTCCTGTAGACTTGGCTACGAAAGGGAATGTACGTGAACCTCTAGGATTCACTTCAAGCACGTACAGTAGACCATCATGGATAGCAAACTGGATGTTGTAGCATCCACGAATTCCGAGTTCAAGGCCAATCACCTTCGTCCATTCTTCAACCTGCTCTAGGATATCATCAGGGACATTCTGTGGAGGGATGAAGCAAGTGGAGTCGCCAGAGTGTATTCCCGCCTCCTCTAGATGTTCCATTATTGCTCCGATGAGAACCTCGTCGCCATCACAAACTGCGTCCACATCGAGCTCCATAGCATTACCGAGGTACTTGTCTATCAACAGGGGCCTGTCTGATGATAGGTACGCATCTCTCATGTAAGACTCCAACTGCTTGTAGTTGGCCAGTATTTCCATCCCCCTCCCCCCAAGTACGTAGGAGGGACGAACTAGTACGGGATAACCAAGCTCGTTAGCAGCTTGCCTCACTCCCTCCGGAGTTGTCGCAGTTGCTCCGTCAGGCATCCTCAGACCACACCTCAGAGAGAACTCTTCGAATCTCTCTCGATCACTGGCCTCGTCGATTGACTCGGGAGATGTCCCCTCCATCACAAGTTCAAGACCCATAGTGGAAAGATGTGACAGTTCGTTGGCAAGAGGAAGTGCGAGATTGATTGCTGTTTGTCCGCCGAACTGGAGGAGAATTCCATTTGCGTCTTCCCGGAGAAGAATCTCCGAGACGGCTTCTAGAGTGAGTGGGTCGAAGTACAGTCTGTCACTCGTATCGAAGTCAGTAGAAACCGTCTCTGGATTGTTGTTGATTAATATGGCCTCATGGCCGAGGTCCTGAATTGCACCGGCAGCATGCACGCATCCATAGTCGAATTCTATGCCCTGGCCAATTCGAATAGGGCCCGAACCAACTACTACAATTCTTTGCTTCACGGAAGCAGCGAGACCAGGTACGTAGTCCACTCCGAACTCCGTCGAACCACCCTCATACGTTGAGTAGTAGTATGGCGTCACTGCAGCGAACTCTGCAGCGCATGAATCGACCATCCGGTACCTGGGATGGACACGAAGCTCGTGCCTTCGCAACCTTACGGCGGTTTCGTCTTGACCGGTTGGGAGATTCTTGAAACCACTCTCAGGGAAGCCACAAAGCGCATCTGCGATGTGTAGATCGGTGAATCCAGCTCCCTTCCAAGACTGAATCTCGGATTGTGGAATTTTAGCGGGACGCATCCCAATCTCTCCGGCTGCCCGAATCTCAGTCTCGATTGCCGCTATCTTCTCGAACCTTCTAAGAAACCACCTCGTGATCCCTCCGGTCAGGTCCCTGACGTCCTCTATTGAGTAACCTCTCCGGAACGCCTCAATGACCGCCCCGAGTCTCCTGTCAGTGGGAATGCGAAGCCAGTCCTCGTGAAGTGCGGTGGGAAGCATCTCCGAGGCTCTTTCATCCATTGACTCACCATCCGATGCATCGGACATCGTCAAAGGACGCGGATGGGGTTTGTCATACTCTAAGCTAGCCCACGCCTTGAGGCAGGCCTCCTCAAAGGAACGACCGATTGCCATTACTTCGCCAGTCGACTTCATTGAGGTTCCAAGATTCCTGTCTGCAGTCCTGAACTTGTCGAATGGCCAGCGAGGAATTTTAACCACGCAATAGTCCATGGTGGGTTCGAATGCAGCCGATGTTCCCTCTCCGGTAATCGGGTTGGGAAGTTCATCTAGGGTGTAACCGACTGCGATTAGAGCGGCCATCCTTGCAATTGGGTATCCGGTGGCCTTCGATGCCAATGCAGAGGAACGGGAGACTCGTGGGTTCACCTCTATGACCCTGTAGTCACCTGTGGACTGCTCGACTGCGAATTGGACGTTACAGCCTCCCTTGATATTGAGTCTCCTGATCAGCTTTAGAGCCGAGTTCCGTAGACCCTGGTGGTCACGATCAGAAAGCGTCTGCTGTGGAGCCACGACGATGGATTCACCCGTGTGCACGCCCATCGGATCGATATTCTCCATGGTACATACGATGATTGCATTGTCAGAACTATCCCTCATCACCTCATACTCGTGCTCTTGCCAGCCTAGAATACTCTCTTCAATGAGGACCTGCCCAATTGCGGAATGCAGAATACCCTGGCTGGCAATCTCCACTAATTCCCCCATGTTGAATGCAGTGCCCCCGCCGAGGCCACCGAGGGTGAAAGCTGGCCTGATGAGCAATGGGAAAGAGCCAAGTTCCTCAGCGGCTGCGATGACCTCCTCGATTGATTTGCATGCCACCGCCTTGCAAACTGGCAGATTGATCTCCTCGCACACCCTCTTGAACAGGTCTCTATCCTCTGCCTCATCTATCGCAGCAAGATTGCATCCAATCAGTTCTACCCCCAACTCATCTAGAGTACCATCCTTGGCAAGTGCAGAGGCTATGTTCAGAGCGGTCTGGCCACCCATACCTGCTAGAAGGGCATCCGGCTTCTCGGACTCCATTATTTTCTTGACTACCTCTGGCAGCAATGGTTCGATGTATATTCTGTCGGCCATCTCGGGGTCATTCTGAATCGTAGCTGGGTTTGAGTTGACTAGGATGACCTCGTATCCATCGGAACGAAGAGCTCGACAGGCCTGTGATCCGGAGAAATCGAATTCTGCTCCCTGGCCAATCCTAATCGGGCCACTACCAAGAATTAGAATCCTCTTCAAGTCGTCACGACGAGGCATCAGGAACCCCCTTCATTGCTAACTAGTTCTGCCTCTGGGCTACCTAGATGCTCCGCAACAATTTGCTGGAACCTGTCGAAGAGGGGTGAGGCGTCATGAGGCCCTGGGCAAGCCTCAGGATGGAATTGAATGGTGAATGCAGGTTTATCCAACAGGTCAAGCCCCTCCACTGTCCCATCATTAGAGTTGATGTGCCGGACCCTGAACTCAGCGCCTAGGATGTTGTCACTAGCATCGGAGCAGGCTCCGCTAGGATGAGGCGCTAGCATGCCTTGAACCGGATCCTCGACTGCAAATCCGTGGTTCTGGCTTGTGATGTAGACTCTCCCCGTCTCCAAATCCATCACTGGTTGGTTGGAGCCTCTGTGGCCGTATCGCAGCTTGTATGTCCTCAACCCAGCTGCTAGTCCCATTAACTGGTGCCCTAGACATATTCCCATCACTGGCATCCCCTGACGAACGGCAGTGGCCAACGTCCTCCTTGCATCGGTTGCTGCTCCAGGATGAGCAGGGTCTCCAGGTCCATTGGAGGCAAAGAGGGCATCAGGGGCCCAATCGCGAGAAATTTCCTCAAGAGACATGTCAGCAGGACACCAAACTACCTCGAACCTAGTGCATAGCTCCCTCAGAATGTTGTGTTTGACGCCACAGTCGATTGCGGCGAGGCGCGGCAGGGAGAGGCCGTCCTCATCCTCGGCTCCGGGATTGAGCAGCGTAGATACTTCGCAGGTAACTTGAGCGACCAAGTCTTCCGCGTCAGGAGTAGTCATCTCCTCGAGAATTGTCTCCATTTCCTCGACCCGTTCAGCGGGGCCGAACACGCAAAGGAGGGTTCCGTGCTCCCTGACTCTCCTGGTTAGAGCTCGAGTATCGATTCCCTCTATCCCAGGGACGTTGTGGGCGACCAACAGGTCATGCACACTGCCCACAGAGTCACGATGGTCAGGGGATGTCATGTGCTCCCTGCAGACTACCCCCCGAGGATGAACCGAAGAAGACTCCGAGACTCCGGGATGGACTCCATAGTTTCCGAGTAGCGGGTAGGTGAAAGTTAGCACCTGACCAGCGAAGGATGGATCGGTAAGGCTCTCTTGATAGCCACACATCCCAGTAGTGAATACCAGCTCCCCCTCTGCAATTACCTCGGACCCAAAGAGACGTCCTTCGAAGCGCGTTCCATCGGCTAGTAGCAGGATTCCCTTGGAGCCGCTAGGTTGCTCTGAGCGTTCATAATCGAGAATCAAATCGGCAGCATCGGAGAAGGATGGAGGAGAATCAACGCCGCGAATACCGGCGCCGGGGCAGAAGCCCCCGACTGCTGGACTCTCCGACATCAGCAAGGCTGCCCAAGTACGATTCTTAATGGTTGACAGGAAATTGGATTTTCCGATACCACAAATTCACTCTTCATCATCGTTGATTACGACCTTTCCCTTGGCTGATGGAATGACTTTCATCTTAGCCCCTGAGAACTTTGATTTCTCATCGATAGGCCCTATCCAAGAGTCCAGGAATATAGCAAGAGCAGCCACTTCTGAGTGAGGCTGATTGCCGATTGAGACGTTGTAATCAGCCAGATGGTAAACCTCGGCAGGAACCTTCGTCCCACCCACTACTACCAATGCTGGCTTGTCTGTTGGAATAGATGGGATTGATTCCCTCCAAGGACGACCGTACATCGTGAGATGGACTATCGTTACTTCTCCGGACTTAGATGCCTTCCTGAGCCAAGACATTGGACTCTCTTCGAACCTACTCAGGAATTCACCACCGAAACGACCCGTCACAGAATCCCAAGTCTCCAATGCAGAAGGATCTCTTTCTCCTGCAAGAATGACTTCGTCAGCACCGAATGCCCTAGCAGTCAGACCCAAGTGAGATGTGATGCGCTTGTCCCTGTCGCGACGATGTCCCAATCGAAGAACTGACAGCCTTGGTGGCCCCTCGTACCTCATGCCTCATGCATAAGGTGGTGCCTCATCAGCATGACCCTCGAGAGGATCGGTTCCAGGGGACGGGAAAATGTCGACCCCCATGTTCAGCATGCTAGCCCTGACCCATTGGAGAAGGAGGGCATCAAACATCATGTGAGAAGCAAAGCCCACCATCACTGCAAGAACAAGAACTCGGCCGGATGCGAATAGCGCATCCCCCTCTAGCTCTCCGTAGCTCATCATTGCTGGCTCGATGATGTAGAACGCTGCGAGAACCCCTAGTCCGCCACCAATCTGAGACATTGTCGCATTCCCTCTCTCCCTCCCTATGCCTGTGAAAAGAGTCGCCGCGGCGATAAGTGAGGGGATTAGAAGACTCACAGTTACGTAGTCGAATGATCCTAAAGTCGATTTTGGAATTTGTGCATCATTGACCTCATGGCCACCTTCGCTAATTGCTATCCACCACCAGAGCGCGCTTGAAATGAATAGAGCACCGGAGGTTCTGGCGCGCTCGGTGATCATATCTCTAACATGGTGGGCATCACGAGGTTTTAGCCTCTGAACAATTGAGTCGAGGATGAATAGAGTCTCTGGGTCGTGAGATTCACCAGAGTCTAGAGTAGTTTGTAGCTCTGGGGCCTCTAGGGAAGCATCCTCACCCAGAACCATCGCCCGATTCCCCCTCCGTCACATCATAAAGCAATCGTCGTTTGCGAGTTCCATATGGCCGACTGGCGACCTATGCTAAATCGCCGAGAGGATGGCTTTCCTAGGATTATGGGAGTTGTTAACATCACTCCAGACTCGTTCCACTCCGATTCTAGGTCGGCAAACAAGAATCAGGCAATGGCCACTGCATCTAGTATGGCTGCAGGTGGTGCAGAATGGATTGACGTCGGAGGTGAGTCGACAAGACCAGGGGCGAAGCCAGTGTCAATCGGAGACGAGTTAGACAGAGTTGTTCCTGTGATAGAGTGCATCAGGGCTGAGCTTCCGGATGTGTGCATATCTGTGGACACACGAAGGGCCGAGGTTGCGCGTCGGGCTCTAGAAATCGGAGCTGATATGGTGAATGATATCTCTTCAATGAGCGACCCTGAAATGCTAGATGTGGTAGTCGAGCACGGGTGTCCAGTTTGCTTGATGCACATGCAAGGACTCCCTGAGGACATGCAAGACAACCCCCAGTATGGGGATGTAGTGAGTGAGGTCAGGTCATACTTAGACGAAGTCACAAGCCGTCTAATCGAAGCAGGAGTTATGCCCTCTCGAATAGTTGTTGACCCGGGCATAGGCTTCGGGAAGAAGTTGGAGAACAATCTGGCTCTGCTATCTTCGGGAAGGGAGATAGTGCCAGATAGACGAATGGGACTAATGTGGGGAGTCAGCAGGAAGAGCATGTTTCGGGACCTCCTCGGCCGAGAGAGGAGTGATGACAGGCTAGCTGGTTCACTGGGAATTGCTGCAATGTCTGTGCAGAAAGAAGTTGACATTGTCAGAGTCCATGACGTCACAGAACATTCGGATACTTTCGCAGCGATGAAGGCGGTGAGATGAGTAGATGTCGGGAGAGAACAACAACATCATCGAGATAGATGAGAATCTGAGACTATTGGGAACTGCCCATGTCAGTAGCGAATCGGTGGAGCTAGTGCGCAATCAAATCGAAGAATGGGGGCCGGATTTAGTGGCAGTAGAACTCTGTCCATCGAGAATGGCCGCATTGACAAAACCAGACTCTCTAGATTCCGAAGACCTTCTGAAAATAATCAAAGAGGGAAGATCGGCAATGATTCTCCTCCAATCTGCACTTGCAGCACAGCAAAGGAGGATAGGGATTTCATCTGGAGAGAAGCCTGGGGCCGAGCTCCTAGCTGCAGTAAATGCTGCCGAAGATTCGGGGGTTCCGGTGGAAATGATCGATAGGGACGTCGTTGTCACACTCAGGAGAGCGTGGAGGAAGATGGGCATTATTGAGAAATGGAGAATACTGAACGCTCTCCTATGGGAAGAGGACGATGGTGAAGTTTCCATAGACAAGATGCTTGGAGACTCGGACCTCCTCAGTAGCATGATGGAAGAGGCCAGAGAAATTGCCCCTAGAGCGGGTGAGGTTTTGATTGACGAGCGAGATTTATTCCTAGCGGGAAGGATACAGCAGATTCGGGGAGAGGGTAAAGTGCTGGCAGTAATCGGTGCTGGTCACCTTAGTGGAGTTGTACATAATCTGGGAGAGCCTGCCGTGGAAACGACGTCAAGACTGGCGGAACTTAGCAAGGAGCCCCCCAAGTCAATTTGGCCTAGACTGCTGATGGCGGTAATCCCAATATTCCTCTTTTGCGCTGTGGCTTGGATGGTCGCAAATGGCGAGATGGGAGCTCTAAAGCAGACGGCTCAGACTTGGCTCCTACTGAATGCCATCCTAGCCGGTGTTGGAGTCCTCATCGCAAGGGGGCACCCACTCTCCATACTAGTAGGTGCTATTGCATCGCCAATCACGTCCCTCAATCCCACACTTGCAGCAGGATGGTTCGCTGGATACACGCAGCTGAAGGTGGCCTCCCCAACAGGGAAGGATGCGCAGGACTTCCTGGTCCTTGACGAGGTGTCTCTTTTCTGGAAAAACCGTGTCGGCAGGGTGCTGATGGTCACAGCCCTGGGGAATCTCGGTTCAATGGCTGGTGCATGGCTAGCTGGAGGCGCCATTCTGGGAATGCTCCTTGGGTGACACAGAACCATTTTGCGTCGAAGCCTTGTCGCAGCAATAGTGACGAACTACGGATTCGTGATAAACAACAAGACTTGCATCGGGTGCCATGCTTGCACTGTAGCCTGCAAGTCAGAGCACGATGTCCCCCTCGGAGTAAACAGGACCCATGTCAAGTACATCGAGAAGGGGACCTACCCGGACTCCACTAGAGAGTTCAGCGTCCATCGGTGCAACCATTGCGAGGATGCCCCATGCACTACAATATGTCCCACTACAGCGCTATTCACGAGGCCTGATGGGATAGTCGATTTCGATGATGAGAGGTGCATAGGATGCAAGTCATGCATGCAAGCGTGCCCTTACGACGCTCTGTACATCGACCCCAATAAAGGAACTGCTGCGAAGTGCAACTACTGCGCTCACAGGATCGAGCACTCCTACGAACCTGCCTGCGTAATCGTTTGCCCCACGGAATCCATAGTCTCGGGAGACCTAGATGACCCCAACTCGGCAATTTCCAACCTTGTCGCTTCCCACGACACAACGGTGAGGAAGCCCCAGTCGGGTACAATTCCCAACTTGTACTACATTGATGCTAGTGAAGAGATGCTCGACCCGTCCGCTACGGAGGTGACGGGAACTGGTATGTGGACGGAGCAGTCCTTCGGCGTCGGGCACTTTGCCAAGTACGCAGAGAGTCGACTAGGGGGTGCCGATACCACATCCATGATTGTGCAACTGGCTCTGGAGAAGAAGGCGAAGCAGTCCTCCCCCAGAGACCAGGCAATCATCAGAGATGTGATGGAAAAGCTGTCGAACGAAACGGGTGGAGCCAAGAGGAGCTACGACCAGCCCAGCAAAGGAGTTCTATGGGGCTGGGAGGTGTCAGCTTACATCTGGACAAAGGGGATAGCAGCAGGAACCTACGCAGTAGCAGTACTAGCAATGCTTTCTGGACTGGTTGAGATGAGTGATGGACTGTGGGCAATGACCCTGGGAATTGGAGTAGTTTTCCTTGCGCTTACTGGATTACTCCTTGTTATCGATCTTGACAGGCCAGAGAGGTTCCTCTACGTAATGCTGCGTCCGAATTGGGACTCTTGGTTAGTCAAGGGGGCGTACATCCTCTCCGGGTATGGCGGAGTGCTAGCGCTAAGTGTGGCGGTGATAATACTGGACCTAGATCGAACATTTCTTGCGTATCTGGCAATTGCCGGGTTACCCCTGGCCTTACTCACCGGAGTGTACACGGCTTGGCTCCTGATGCAGGCAAAGGGCAGATCTTGGTCAGAAGATTCCCTACTGCCTGTGAAGTTCCTAGTCGAGACCGTGACAATAGGGGCTGCAGTTTTCTTCCCCCTTGCATTGATGGAACCACTCGCCTTCATAGTAGGTGGAATAGTTCTGGTAGGGATTCTTGCCCATGACAAACACTTAGTCATGAGGCCGCAGATGGAGCCGTTGTTGTGAGGTGATAGATTGGGTAAGACATTCATCGAGAAAGTGGCGCAGCGCCTTCGAATAATTCCCAATTTGAACAGGCGAGATGCTGAGGGGGCGAATGGCCCTCTGAGGGCTTACCCCGACCCTAATGAGTGGCACGATCACGTGGAACTTGATGCCAATGAGTGGCCGAAGATGGTCGAGAAACGGTACTCACTAGTCCCGACGACCTGCTTCAACTGCGAATCAGCATGTGGCCTTCTCGCGTATGTCGACAAGGACTCGGGGCAGGTATCGAAGTTCGAAGGGAACCCTCATCACCCCGGGAGCAGAGGCAGGAACTGTGCCAAGGGCCCTGCCACAATTAACCAAATCAATGACACGGAGAGGATACTCCATCCAATGAGGAGGGTAGGCCCTAGGGGAGAGGGAGGATGGGAGAGGATTTCCTGGGATGAAGCATTGGACGAGATCTCCACCAAGATTCGTGACTCCCTGAAAACTGGAGCCAAGGACAGAGTAGTGTATCACGTCGGACGCCCCGGGCACGAGGGATATACCAACAGGATTCTGAAGGCATGGGGAGTGGACGGTCACAACAGCCACACCAACATCTGCTCCGCAGGAGCAAGGACTGGATATGCACTCTGGCATCGTCACGATAGGCCATCACCCGATCACGCCAACGCCAAGGTAATCCTGCTAACTTCCTCTCATTTGGAGACTGGTCACTACTTCAATCCACATGCACAGAGGATTCTCGAGGGAATGATGGATGGTGCTAAGCTCATCGTAATCGACCCAAGGCTCTCCAACACTGCGGCGATGGCAGACCATTGGCTACCGACTTGGCCCGGATCCGAATCGGCCCTTTTCCTCTCATGGGCGAGCATGATTCTGGAGCGAGGTCTATTCGATAGGGACTTCATTGAGAACTGGGTGAACTGGGAGGAGTGGTTGGAGGCTGACCATCCGGGAGAGCCACGGGAGTTCGACCGTTTCATCGAACTACTAAGAGAAGAGTACGCACAATACACACCCGAGTTCGCGGCGAAGGAGTGCAGGATCCCGGTTGAGCAAGTCATAGAGGTCGGAGAAATCGTAGCAAATTCAGGAAGCAAGCTAGCGACACACGTTTGGAGGGCTGCTGCCATAGGAAATCTCGGTGGCTGGCAAGTCAGCAGAACCCTGCATCTGCTTAACGTCCTAACAGGGAGCGTCGGGACCGAGGGCGGGACTTCACCCAACTCGTGGTCGAAGTACAAACCGGACCTGTTCGACGTCCCTCCGGATCCAGATGGATGGAACGAGCTACACTTCCCTCCGGAGTACACCCTGTCTCACTACGAGATGAGCCACATCCTACCTCACCTGATCAAGGACGGTAGGGGCGCGATGGACGTTTACTTCACAAGGGTTTTCAATCCAGTTTGGACCTACCCGGATGGATTTTCTTGGATCGAGATGCTGCAGAACAAGGAGTCGGTCGGATGCCACGTGGCTCTAACTCCTACTTGGAACGAGACGGCATTCTTCGCCGACTACGTCCTCCCCATGGGCCATGCCTCAGAGAGGCACGATGTCAACTCGTACGCAACCAGCTCGGGCAAGTGGGTAGCGTTCAGACAACCAGTTTTGAGAGAGTATGCACGCAGGGAGGGAAAAGAGGTCGAGTTCACGCACGAGGTGAATCCCGGAGAGGTGTGGGAGGAGGACGAGTTCTGGAACGAGTTATCCTGGAGAATTGACGACGGCACGATGGGGATTCGCGAGCACTTCATGAGTCCATACCGTGAGGGAGAGAGAATCACCATCGACGAATACTACCAGTACATGTTCGAAAGGATTCCCGGACTCCCAGAAGCAGCTGAGGCTGAAGGGACGGATCCACTTGGGTACATGAGGAAGAACGGTGCTTTCCTAATCGAGGAGGCCACCTACAATAAGCACGAGGAAGACGGATGGCCGACGCCCAGCGGAAAGCAGGAGTTTTACTCAAACAGCATGGTCGAGTTCGGATACCCAGAGCACTCCATCCCTCATTACAGAGTCATGAGTCACGTGCATCCAGACAATCTACAGGGAGATGACGAGTACTGCCTTCTCCCTAACTTCCGACTCCCTCAGCATATCCACTCTCGCTCTGCCAATGCCAAATGGCTGGCAGAGATAGGCCACCGAAACCCCTTGTGGGTCCATCCTACTGATGCTACTAAGCTAGGAGTTGGAGAGGGAGACCTGCTCAAAGTGGAGACCGAGATAGGCTGGTTCATCGACAAGGTCTGGGTGACTGAGGGGATCAAGCCAGGAATTATCGGATGCTCACACCACATAGGGAGATGGCGAAGAAAACAGGACGCGGGTAACAGGTACATGACCAACGAGGTCGAGATAGAAGATATGGGAGAAGGCAAGAAGCGGATGAGGACGGTCACCGGAGTCAGACCATGGAAGTCCGACGACCCGGATACCAACAGGGTGTGGTGGAGAGATGGGGGGGTGCACCAGAACATCACTCATGCCGTACAGCCTGATCCGATCAGCGGTGCGCACTGTTGGCTTCAGAAGGTGAAGATATCAAGACCAGTCGAAGGAGAGAAGTACGGAGACGTTGAGGTCGATACCAATAAGTCGTTTGAGTACTACAAGAGATGGAACGAGATGGCCAAGGAGAAAGAGGTCCATCCTCGTGGAGAAAGGAGGCCATTATGGATGAAAAGGCCTTTGCCACCGAGGAAGGAACACTGGTTCATTCGCGAATAGAATCATACCGAGGGTTCGGCGACTCCCCACTCGATGGTTTCCCAAGCTCTCTCGTGGACGTAGTAGAATCCCATCTTTAGTGGGAACTCGATGACGATGAACCAACCAGCTGTTTCTAGCTCACCACTCAGAATCGCAGCTATTGCCGCACCTGTCAAAGTTGCAATTATTCTCCAGACAAATGTCTTTGCCAGAACGTGTTCCCTAGTGTAAATATCCATTCCCATATTATCACGTGGGCCTAGCATTGAGCAAATAACCTAACCGGCACTGGGTTTGATAATTTTGTGTTTTACTAAGGAGAAGGGATAACCGGTATGGCGGCGGTTTCTATCGAGCTCATGTCCTCTAGTCCCCAGTCGATTTTACTCCAGCCCCTCTCATGGAGGAAATAAAGGAACATCTTAGTGAATAGCTCAGTTCCGCCGATGGCTGCTCCCATTGCTATGCTTCCAGTGATTAAATATGAGATAATTATGGTATCCATCGTCCCTATTGTTCTCCATGTCACCGTCTTTACGAGGCTTCTTGCGTTGTTTGAGTGTCCGGTTCCAGGTATGTGGCTCATGAGCGTTGACTCATTCGATTAGAGATAACCCCTCCGATGCTAGTTTCACGTTCAGATTAGATGGATTCTACGACAACAGCGATTCCTTGGCCGCCACCGATACAGGCCGTGGCCACCCCGTAACGGCCTCCACTCCTCCTCAACTCATGCGAGAGGGTCAGGACCAGCCTAGTTCCAGTTGCGGCTAGAGGGTGCCCCAGGCCTACAGCACCACCATTCACGTTGACTCTGTCGTAGTCGATTCCCAGATCCTTGATGCAGGCTACTGCCTGACCGGCGAATGCCTCGTTAATCTCCCAAAGATCAATATCCGAGACAGTCAGGCCGGCTTTCTCGATAGCCTTCTGGCTGGAAGGTACCGGACCATGTGCCATGATGCTGGGCTCTAGACCAACAATCCCCCAGGAGACGATGCGTGCCAGTGGTTCATCTCCGTCCGCCTCTGCTCGAGACTCCGACTTCACCACGACCGCAGCCGCGCCATCGACCACTCCGGAAGCGTTCCCTGCTGTTACTAGGGAATCGGATCCGAAGTGAGTCCTCAGAAGTGATAGAGTATCGAGAGTTGTTCCAAGGACCACGTGATCCTCGTGAGTATAGTTAATTACACCATCAGGAGTCTCTACAGAAACAATCTCCTCACTCCATATTCCGGATGAAACGCTGGCCTCCGTCCTCTGATGACTCATGGCTGCATACTCGTCTGCCTGCTCTCGGAGAACACCCTTCCTGCGGCATAGTTCATCGCTGGTCTGGGCCATGAACATACCACTGACCCCGTCCACTAGATTCGTGAACAGGTAGTCCTCCATATCCTGTGGTATTTCTTCTCCCGCAGTAGGTGGCTTACCAAGCTTGTAAGTCCCCCTCATCCCTCTGAGGACGTGTGGAGCCTGACTGAGATTCTCCATGCCTCCGGCGACGACAACTTCTGCCTCTCCCAGCATGATCATCTGGGTTGCACTGATTATCGATTGAGCTCCACTTCCACACAGTCGGTTTAGCGTGAGCATCGGGACTTCCTGGGGAATTCCTGCCCTCAGTCCAGCATGCCTAGCTCCGAATATTGCTTGTCCGGAAGTCTGGAGTGCATGCCCCATTACGACGTGCTCTACGCTACTTGGGTCGGTACCGGTCTTCTCCATCGCACCCCTGATTGCGATAGTGCCCAGTTCCTCGGCAGAGACAGAGGCTAGTCGTCCACCTGGACCTCCATCTCCTCTCTTTCCACCTAGCCACTCGCAGAACGGAGTCCTTACCCCGCCTACGACAACCGCACGATCAGTCATTTCACAACTTCCGTCAATTCTCAAGATTCGTCAGATTCATCGGTCAACGAACCCAGGTAATCTGGGAGTTCGACTCCAGACATCTTGGCTACGTCATGGATTGGTGGCAGGCTCTGCACTAGGCTGCTAACGAAGTTGCTAGTAGCAGAGTTCCCGTCAGCGTTGTTTCCACCGTCCCAAACTGTGATCTTGTCTATCTTCAGATTTCGGATGGCCTCTGTCTGTGCGTTGACCATGGACTCAATCTTCTCAACCATGAGCAGAGTTGCTGCTGCCTTCGGGTCACCGGAAGTGCTAGCAACTAGGCTACTGTAACCCTTAGCCTTCGACTCTAGGACCTTCTGGATACCTTCTGCCTCTGCTTCGTACTTAGCGAGAATAGCATCAGCCTCACCGCGAGCGATCTTCCGTAGCCTCTCGGCCTCGGCCTCGGCAGCAATCTCTATCTGCTGCTTAGTGATTGTCTCACGAACGATCTCACTAGCCCTGAGTTTTTGTTCCTCTTCGTGGTATGCGGCCTTAGCAATCTCTGCCTCGGATTTAGCAGTGGCTACATCGGCCCGCTGTTTGGCTGATGCCTCGGCCTCTGCTAGGTCAGCGTTTGCCATAGCAATCTCGGCATGGGCCGAATTCTCACCAGCAACAGCCATGGCCTCTTGCTGCTCGACATACACACGTTGGTCGGCCTGTGCGGCCTTACGTCCCTTCTCTGCCTCGGCGGTGTTCTGGGCGACCTCGATCTCCTTGGCTCTGTCTGCCTTGGCCTGACCGATTGCACCGTCCCTCTGGGCGTTTGCCACATCTATCCTAGCCTGCTCGACTGCAGTGGATGCAGCCTTCTTACCGATGCTCTCGATGTAGTCCGACTCATCCGTAATGTCTGCTATGTTAACGTTGATCAGATACAGTCCAACCTTCCTCATCTCCTGACCGACGTTCTTCTGGATCAATTCCAGGAAAGAGTCACGGTCTTGGTTGATCTGCTCGATTGTAAGAGTCGCGACAGTGAGGCGGAGTTGACCGAAGATTATCTCCTTGGCCATCTCCTCTATGTCATCGGGCTTGAACATAAGAAGACGCTCGGCTGCATTGGCCATAATCGACGGTTCAGTGGACACGCCGATTGTGAAAGTGCTTGGGACGTTAATTCTGATGTTCTGTAGAGAAAGTGCCCGTTGAAGGTCAATATTAATCGTCATCGGCTTCAGTGAGATGTAAGCATAGTCCTGAATCAAAGGCCAGACCAGCGCAGCTCCACCATGCAATGTCTTGGATGGTTTCGGTCGCCCTTCGGCCGTCTTTTCGGTCCTACCGTAAATCACCATTATCTGGTCAGGTGGACATCTCTTGTATCGCTGTGCGAAAAACATCACACCGGCCACAAGAATCAGTACAACTGCAAAAATCATTATTCCTAGTATATCTGCTGACGTTGCCATTGGCTCAACTCATTCAAGAAGAAGGGTTGGTCACCTATGAATGCTTACCCGTCGCGCTCTTTGAGAGATAATTGAACTAAGAAATTTCATCGAGAAGTTAGATTCTTTTCACGACCAAGACTTCGCCGATGACATCGACCACCTCAATGAAGTCTCCAGTTGCTATCTCGATTCCGCCCTCTGACTTTGCATTGTAGGTCTTCTGTGCCCCGTTCACTTCCACGGTGACCTGTCCTACGCCATTACTAGATATTCTCAGGTATGTCTGCCCCTTGGACCCGACAGCCTCGACGAGATCGGTTGTTCCATCTTGCTGTAGATTGACAAAGAGTTCGAATAATTTCCCTGTACCATACATCGAAGCTACGCCCGCGATACCTCCTGCGAGAATAGATAGGGTAGCTCCCCCGTCTGACTTCAGAACGTAAAGTCCCCCAAGACCGAAGAACATCAAGAAGGCCATGATCCCTTGGAAGGTGAGAGCCTTGAACGAGGCATCGGCCCCTAGGTCGACATCGATGCCAAACAAGCCATCGAAGACGTCGGTAGCAATGCCTCCAATCATCAGCAGGAAGAAGTAGAGGACGAACAGTATCCCCCCCACTAGCGCACTTGCTGCGAAGAGCAGTTCAACCCCGGTTGCATCTCCAAAACCTACTAATTCGAACAAACTGAACTCAGCCATTGTAACTGCGTGCGGCAGATAAGATTTGACTTGTTCGGCGACACGAGTGCCAAGAA